>JAESFO010000168.1_pt1 | contig 157876 bp, 120 predicted proteins | sample 9269421 | NCBI WGS metagenome assembly JAESFO01 (sample SAMN14502839, study PRJNA617101) | algae metagenome | isolation source: Nostoc desertorum CM1-VF14 and co-occurring heterotrophs from rocky... | place: USA: Clark Mountains, San Bernardino, California | collected 2000-06-05 | reverse complement strand
CGCTCCCCGTCCCAATCGAACCCACGGGCCGAGCGGGGCCGCTCGACGCACCAGACACGTGACGGGCTTCGGCGTCGCACGCCGGGTCAGGGATAGGCGAGACGACCCCTCGCGCCCAAGTTCCTAGCGTGGCGGGACAGGTCGCCTGCCCGGGGACGAACCCCGCGCTGCCGCAGACCGCGGGTTCGTCGGCGGTACCGACACGCAACCGGCAGCGGCCGCGCTGCCGGGCTTCATGTTCCGCGAGGGAGGGAAGGCATGGCCGACGCAACGGCTCCGCTCTGGCCGAACACCACCGACGCTTTCTTCCGCGACCGCGACCTCCGACACGTCCGCCAGGTCGGGCTCACGTGCGTCGCGACCGGCCTGGCGATCGCGGCCGGGACCGACGCGTGCGACATCGCCGGGTCGGTGAACACCCAGGATCCGGTGTCGTGGTCCGCCACCCTCGGGCGGTTCGGGATGAAGCTGGCGTACCTCCCCACCGACGTCCGCAAGCTCCGCTTCTACATCCGCGAACTCGTCAAGCTCGACGACCTGTTCGTCGTCGGCATCTACACCCCGCTCGACCCGGCCGCGATCCTCGCCGACCCGCGACCGGACGGGTGGGTGTGCGGGTCGCACCTGGTGGTGCTGCACCGCGACCGCGTCTTCGACCCCCTCCGCGAGGCGGCGACGGACGCCCTGAGGTACGACCGCCTGGACTGCCACACGAAGCGAGTCTTCCGAGTCGTCCCGGTCCGTCACCCGCGGGGGCTGTGACCCGGCCGGAGGGGCATCCGTCGGCTGGACCGCTTCCTCTACCCATTCCTGATCCGGTGGGCGACCGAGGATGGCGGCCCGCCGGGGCTCCCGGCCGTCGTGCCCGGTCCTGCGGTTCGTCCCGGACTGGTGGGGCGAGGACGGCGACATGTCGGACGTGCGGGTGCCCGAGTCCGACTCGCTGGAGGAATGGCTGGGGGCGTGGCTCGGCGGCGAACGGCGGTGGGAGCGGGTCGGCCGAACCCGTCGCTGGAGCGGACCCGGCCCGCTTCCGCGCTCCCGTGACCCGTAGCCCAAGCGGCGGGCCAGGCAGCTGAGCTTTTTGTTCGGCCCTCTTCCACTCGGTGCGACACTTCTCACCCGTCCGGGCAATTAACAGGGCGAGACTCCCGCCAGACAGCCGCCGGCCGGTGCCGCCGAAGGTCGCTGTGGGCCACACCCCCTCGGAGGTGCCCCGTGACCACGGCCGCTCCAACTCGCCCCTTCGACCGCACCCCGCCCGCCGAACTCTCCCCTGCCGAGCGGGCCGCCGCCGTCGCCGCGATCCTCGCCGCCGGCCTCCTCCGCCGCCTCCACCCGGCTGCCTTCCCGCCCCCCGGACGGTGCCACGAATCCGCAGGAAAAACCAGGAAAATCGACTTGCTGGCGTGCCCCGGACGAGCGTTACTGCCCACGCCGGTTAACGACCCCGAGACGCCCGAGAGGAGGCCCGCATGCCCGCGACGACCAAGCCGCCGCCGAACCTGGCGAAGGAGCTGGCGACCCTGGAGCGGATGACCGCGACGGAACTCCGCGACCGGTACGCCGAGGTGTTCGGGGAGCCGGCCGCGTCCGGCAACCGGGTGTGGCTGGCCCGCCGCGTCGGGTGGCGGCTCCAGGCTCTGGCCGAGGGCGACCTGAGCGAGCGGACCCGCGCCTGGGCGGCGGAGTTGGCCCGGGACGCCGACCTCCGCCTCTCCCCGCCCCGGGAGCCGGCCGAGCCCGCCGCCCGCCCGGCCGCCGCCCCGGTCGCCGCGGTTCTCGACCCGCGGCTGCCGGGTGTCGGCACGGTGCTGACCCGCCGGTACAAGGGGGCCAACGTGCGGGTGAAGGTCCAGCCCGACGGGTTCGAGTACGCCGGCGACCGGTACGGCTCGCTCAGCGCCGTGGCCAAGGCGGTGACCGGGATCCACACCAACGGGTTCCTGTTCTTCCGCCTGCGCCGGACGGGGGTGCCGCGTGAGTCGCCCGACGACCCCCGCCCCGCGCGCCGCGGTCCGGCTGGTGCGGTGTGCGGTGTACACCCGGAAGTCGACGGAGGAGGGACTCGACCAGGAGTTCAACTCGCTCGACGCCCAGCGGGCCGCGGGCGAGGCGTACGTCCGGAGCCAGTCGGGGGAGGGGTGGGTGGCCCTGCCCGACCGGTACGACGACGGCGGGTTCACCGGCGGCAACACCGACCGCCCCGGCCTCCGCCGGCATGGCCAACATACCGGCCCGGTTGACTGCGAGGTCGTTCACAAGGCCGACCGCCTCTCTCGATCACTCCTCGACCCCGCTCAGTTCATGCCGCGGTTCGAGGCCAAAGACGTCTCTTTCGAATCGGTTGTTCTGCTGAATACGGGTGGCGGAGCGACGGTTGCCCGAGTGTGGTGGTGCCACCACACTCGGGCAACCGTCGCTCCAAGCCATGACGGCGGGATGTCGCCGCTACCGGCGGAGGGCTAAAGAAAAGACGCCCGCACCCGCCGGGCGGCGGGTGTGAGCGGCCAGGTCGGGGGGGCGGGTCCGTGACGCACGGGCTGGCCGACCCCGGCGGGGCAGGCGGACCGGCCGTTGGATCGTCTCGTCGCCGGGGTGCGGTCAGAGCAGCCCGTACCGGCGAGCGGCGGCCCGGGCCCACAGCCCGCCCTGGACGGCCCGGGTCAGCCCCGAACCCCCGGCCCCGGCGACCACTGCGGCCACCGCCTGCGGGGTCAGGTACCCGGCCAGCCCCCCAGAACCCCGGCGGCTACGGCGACGAGCAGCGGCCTCCTCAGCCGCCACCCGAGGCAGGCGGCGTGGGCGACCGCGGTGACCACGGGAGCGGCCTCCCGACACCCGGCGGCGACGGCCGGCCGGGCCCGGGCCCGAAGCTCGGTCAGCCGGGCCCGCAACCGGGTCCAACCGGTCGATCGGGCGGGCGGGCGGCGCCGGGGGAGCAAGTCGGGCGTGTAGGTCGGGGCTGGCGAACACCTCGGCCAGCGCCTCCTGCACCGCCTGCCGGACCCCGTCACGGCAGGCCTCGGCCACCGCCTCGTTGAGGTTGGTGGCCAGCAGGTCAATGATCCCGTCCAGCCGGTCGAGCTGGTCGGACAGCTGTCGGCGGGGCCGGCCGTTAGTCGTGGTCGTGGACACAGGGCGTCTTCCTCGTGTAGGTGGTGGTGGGATGGCCTCAGGCCTGTCGGGCCGCCGCGGGGCGTAGCCGCGGATCCCACGGGACTCGGACGGAATCTCGGTCCCGACCAGCCGAAAGGGCGGACTCAGTGACTGTTCCAAAAGCCCCAAACTCATTGGGAAAACTGGTGGTCAAACCCGGCTTCTGGAACGATCATCTCATTGATGCGGTCGATTGCGGGGTCGGTGCCGGTCCTCTCAAATCCGGTCGCCGCGAAGGGCGTCATGGTGGTCATGTGCCGGCGTGTCACGAACACCCGCCTATCGGACTCGGGACGATGACCGGGAGCGGGGGCGGCGCGGGTTTGTGGTGCGATCGGCGGGCGCGCAACACCAGGTTGGCCCCGGCAGTGGCCGGTTGGCCGGCTCGGCCATCAGCCATGCGACCTGCACCCGGGGCGTCACCCCGGCGGGGACTCCGGTGTCTTGGTCGGCGGAGAACCAGACACGGCCGTTGGGCAGCCCGGCCATTCGGTCGATCACCGCCCGGACGGCCGGCACCACCCACGACCGGGTGAAGAAGAACCAGAGCCGGGGACTGCGGCGCATGACGCGGGGCCACTTCCGCGCGTACCGAGTCGAGCAGAAGTCGCCGCCGGCATGGGCCCGGACGACACGAACCCGGTGGAACACCAGGAAGGCGCGGATCCGCCGAGTGGAGTCGCACCGCCGGGTGCAGCCAAGGGTCCGGCGGTAGCGGGCGGCCGCGGCCGCCCGCTACCGCTCGACGGCCGCGGCGTCACAGTTGCCCAGGCAGGCGGCGGTCTGGCCGGGGCAGGCGTCGGGGGGCCGGACGGCAGCCCGAACCCCCATACCAGATGCCGACCAAGTTTGCGGTTGTCGAGGGTGGGCATGTCACCTCCGTTGGGAATGGCGGGCGAGTGAACTCGTGACATGAGGCCGGGGGGCGGTCGCACCCTCAGCGCGGCGGGCTTGTGCCGGATCGGGGCGAATGGGGCACCGTCGCGTCCGGGTGGGGTTCTGCGGGCCGGTCCGCCTGCGGGGTATCGGCCCCTCCTCCCGTGGCGCCGGGACGTGACCGTAGCCACCACTCGGCGAAGATGACGGCGAGCCGCTCCGCCCACTGCAGCCACCAGCTCGGCATAATTTTCTCCTTGCGTAGGTACGGGTGTGACCCAAAACGATGGAGGCCCGGCAACACCGCCGGGCTCCGAAACACGTTCTCGATCGGTCGAACTCACGCGGTCGGCAGCGACCCGTCGGTCGCCCCGGTGCACCGCTTCCAGGCGACGTACACCCGGTTGAGATCCATCCCCGTTCTCCGCACAATCTCTTCCCAGGTCACGCCGGCCGCGCGCCACCCGGCGATCTGCGGCGCCCAGCGGTCCATCGCTGTCGGCTCGCCCAGATCGAGGGTGAACTCCGGTTCGTCGGCGTCCGGCGCCGCGGCCCGGTGCCGCACGACGGCGGGGAGGGAGGTACCCGCGGCGGCCACCAGTACGCCCCAGGCGTTCACCCGGAACCGCAGCCGGATGAACCCGTGCTTCTTGCCCGCCGCGACCACCGGCTCGGCGCTCGCGGACGTCAGAGCGAACCGGAGGAGCGAGTCCGGGCCGACGCCGGCCGCCGCCCGCCCGGCCAACTCCCCCAGGCGTGCCGCCACCCACCCCTCATCCGGCAGCGCGAGTGCCGCCGAACCGGCGTCGGCGTAGACCGCGATCCGGCGGTCGACCGCGGCCTTCTCCGCCTCGACCTCCCGGAGGCGGGCGGCGACCGCGGCGCTGGTCAACCCGCCACCGGCCAGTGCGTCCACCAGGTTCTGGATCTGCCGGTCCAGTTCCGAGGCCCGCCGGGTGTCGCGCTCCCGCTCTTCGGGCACCCGGGCGGCGGCCGCAGTGACCGCGTCGCGCGTGAGCCGGTAGAGCGTCCGCATCCACACCGGCCAGCCGCGGAGGAGGTCGAGCAGGAACGCGGTCAGCGTCTCCTCCGCCCGGTCAGCCGGCACCTGGGCCGTCATGCCGCACAGCCCCTTCTTCGCCCCCGGGCAGGCGTAGTACCGGCGGTCCTTGCTGCGGTGCTGCCACATCTTCGCCCCGCACGCCCCACACACCAGCACCCCGCCGAGCGGCGACCGCGGGTACGCGTCTGCCGGGTTGGGCCGCTGCCCCCGCCGCTTCTGCCCGCGCTTGTACCCGAACGTCTCCTCCAACTCCGCGCGCCGGGCGGCGGCACGGTCCCACACGGCCTGTTCGACGACCCGCAGGTCGGGCCGGGACCGCGATACCTCCTGGCCGGGCGGGACGGGGGTCTGCTTCTTGCGGCCGCGCGAGTCACGCACGGTCGCCGTTCGCCCCCACACCCAGGTGCCGATGTACTTGGCGTTGGAGAGCATCCGGCGTACCTGCTGCGGGTGCCACCCCGGCTTGGACGTGCGGTGGCCCTTGGGCACGTTGAGCCGCGTCAGCTCGCGGGCGATCCACCCGATCGACCGGCCCGCGGCGAGCCAGTCGAAGACCTGCCGCACCCACTTCGCCTCCTCCTCACACACCCGGAGTCCCTTCTTGGGCTTGGGACCGCGGCGGGCCAGCTGCGCGGCCCAGTCCGGGTCGAGGTAGTACGACTCGTAGCCGTACGGGAAGTCGCCGGCGCTGCCGTCGGCCTCGACCCGCCCGCGCTGGTCGCGACAGACCATGTGCCGCAGCCCGCTGATCTCGAGCCCGTTCTGTAACTCCTTGACGCGTACCGGCACCTCCCAGCCGGTCAGGGCGGTGTCGATGTTCTCGGCGGTGGCGACGAACCGGCCGCCGGCGTAAACGAGATCCTTGACGAAGGAGTGGGCGTTATCCCCGCGGGTGAGCCGGGACTGGGTGTCGACCCCGACGAGCGCGACTTCCCCACGTGCGACCATCTCGCAGAGCCGCTGGAAGCTCTCGCGCTTCGCCTTCGTTCCGGACTCGGCTTCGTCGCGGATGACGACGGCGTCGGCCGCGTGGATTCCGAGTCGGGTCAGGCCGGCGCGGACCTCGCGCTCTTGGTCGACGCAGCTGTCGGCCCGCTGCATGTCTGACGAGTACCGGCAGTAGATGACGATCGCTTTCTGGGACACGGGATCCCTCCCGCACCAGGGATGGATTCCGGCCAGGGTGTTGACGGATACCAACCGTTGCACGCGTGAAACGGGTGTCTCATGCGGTGGCGCAACCCGCGAACTCGACAGCGGTAAACGCCACAGAGACTGTGATCGCGCGGTGCAACAGTTGGAGCTCGGCAAGATGGTCAGCTACCGTGCAACGTCTGGTTCGGAGTGCCACGACGTCGTGACTAACCCCCACCGTGCGGCGATCGCGGCCGGCGGCCCATTCTCACCCAAGCAACGCCAGTAGCTCTCAGCCCACAGTAGGACAGTGGCCTGTTGAGCGGGTGTGAAGACCGCCGGATCGAGCTGATCGTCCTCCAGTGCGGACTCCAGAGAGGTGCCCTGGAGGCCGCACTCCGGGCCGAGCGCGGTGACCATGTACGCCGGCAGGTAATACGCCCGCGCAGCGGGGGTGAGCAGCGGAAAGGCGTCGTGGCAGTACGATGGGAATACTCCCGCCACGTCCGGCCAAGTGCGGTCAGCGAGTACGGCGTCCACCTCATCGCACTCCCCGCATCGGTGGCCGGTGAGGGGGCGTTCGGTGAGGGGGCGCTCCGGGAAGGCATCTCGGATCAACCGCAGCAGCGGCTCGTCCATCAGCCAGCTCGCCTTCGTTCGCCGAACGTGGGCTATGGGTTGGGCGTTAGAACCGCCCCCTCGGCCGAGGGGGTCAGATACCACAGCCGGGGGGTGAGAGCGGCCCCGAGAGCCCGCAGAGCCTGGCCGTCCGCCGACTGGCGGGCCTGGTCCGTCATCAGGAGCTCGAACAGCCCGGCCGGGCGCTCGTAGGTCACCGCTCGGAAGCTCGTCAGCCCCGCCTCCGAGGCGGCGGCACGGACCACGGCCGGCAGGTCTTCCACAGAGTCGATCAGGTTCAGCTGCTTCGCCTGGGCGGCGGTGAAGGTGCCGCCGTCGGCCCGCGTGCGGGTGTAGGGCACCTTCACCTCCTTCCCGTTCTCACGCTTCGGGGTTCCCTTGTCGTCGCGCACGACCGCCTCACCGCGGACTGCCACCTCGTCGCGGAGCTTCTCCTTCGTGGTCCGGCGGCCGGCGGCGATCCGGTCCAGGAACAGGTCGTAGGCGGCGTCCACGGTGTCCTGCCAGGTCTGCCGCTCCTCCGGCCCGAGGGTGTGGAAGAACGACCCGCTCGCCTTGATCGGCCCGGCCTTCACTAGCTCGACCCGCACCCCGTTGTTGTGGGCCAACTCGGCCACGTTCGGGAGCATGGCGAACACGCCGATCGACCCCGTGATGGTGGTAGGCTCGGCCGCGACCGGGTGCCCGGCCATCGCCACGTAGTACCCGCCCGACGCGGCCAGCCCGCCCATCGACACGCGGACCGGCTTCGGCCCGGTGCCGGGGAAACGCCGCTCGGTATCGTCGCGGAGGTTGATGACGCACTGGTAGAGTTCTTCACTCGCGGTCACGGTGCCGCCGGGGCTATCGACCCGCAGCACCACGGCCTTGACGTGCCGGTCGCGGGCGGCCCGCCTGAGCTGGTTGATCGGGTACTTGATCGAGGCCTCGGTAATGACCCCCTCGACCCGCACCACGGCGACCTTGTCGCCGGCCTCGCGGTCGCCGAGGAGGAACTTCTCCTCCATCCGGTCGTCGCCGTCGAGCGTGCCGGGGAGGTCGCTGACGACGTACAGCCCGAGGACGATGTTCACCACCAGCGAGCCGAACAGGACCAGCAGCACGAGCGGGAAGAGGCAGCCGAAGACGCCGCGCCGCGGCCGGTCGGGGCGATCACGGTCGCGGCCTCGGTGGCGGTCGGGGTCACGATCGCGGTGACGGTCGGACGGTGCGACCGGGGTGGCCACCGGCGGCGAGGGGGGAGTGGGGTCGGTCATCGGGATGCCCGGACGGAAGGGACGGTGGGGCCGGTCGTTGGTTCAAGCCCGGAGGGCGCCGGCGGGTCGCCCGGGGTTCCACCCCGGGCGGGCTTCGGCGAAGATCGTGCCGCGCGACGGCCCGGGTGTCGCGGGGGCATCTCGCCGGACCCCGTGACACCGCCGACGCCCCTCCGGGTTCTCAAACCCGGGGGCCGTCACGACTGCAAGTTCTGGAGCATTTCCCGGAGGGGGACGAGCCGCTGGCCGCGCACGTCTTCGATCTTCAGAGCCTTGAGGAAGCGCCGGCGCAGCTCGGCCTGCACCTCCTCGATGGCCGTCGGGGCGGTGCTGGACAGGCGAATGCTCCCGCCGGCGCGGCGGTCGTGGCCGCCGGCCTTGCCGAGCTTGCCGACCACCTGCCGCAGGATGTCGCCCGAGCGGGCGTCGGCCATTGCGGTTCGGACCGACAGGATGAGTTGGTCTTTGTGTACCCCGCCGCACACCGCCCAGTCCACCTTGTCGAAGCGGATCAGGAAGTCCACCACCTCCGCGGCCTGCTCCGGCTGGGGGAGGTCGTCCACCCAGCTGATGATGAGCCGGTCGTAGATGAAGCTACTCTGGAGCGCCTGCAGGAGGCACTCGAAGTGGCTGTGCGGGAGGCGGGCGTTGCGGATGCGGGCGATCTGGTCCTTGTCGGCCAGCGGGTAGAGGAAGATGAGCGCATCGTCGTCGGCCGGGTTGGCCTCGCGGGGGTAGCCCGCCATTTCCGTCTCGATCCCGTAGAGGAGGGCCGTGGCCACCCGCTCGGGGATCGTCACCTCCTGCTCGCGCAGGTACTTGGTCACGACGGTACAGGTGGCCCCGTGGGAGGCGCGGATGTCGGTGAACGGGACGCCGTCGAGGTCGCCGGGGGTGTCGTGGTGGTCGATGACGGCGTAGAGCGGCACGGCGTCGGAGAACGTGTGCCGGCCGGTGTTCGGCTGGCTGTCCACCATCACCACCGCGTCGCCCGGCCTCCAGTCCACGTCCTCCACCCGCACCAGGTCCAGGTTGAGCACCTCGACCATGGCCCGGTTCTCGGCCCTGCTGATGAGCCCGTCGCGGGTGATAAGGGTGGGCTTGCCGAGCTTCTGGGCGACAAGGTGGGCCAGCCCGAGCATGCTGCCGAGGCTGTCCGGGTCCGGCTGGACGTGGGAGACGAAGACGACGCGCTCCGCGGTTCTCAACCCCGACAGGAAGCGGTGCGACCGGCGAATCCCGACCAGCCCCGACTTCGTGACCCCTTCGGGGTCGGCGCTCGTTCGCGCCATGTGTGTTCGACCTCCGACGACCCCGTCGGCCGCGGTCCGTGCGGTCCGGGAGGGGTGGACGGGCGACCGCCCCGTCGTGGGGCATCCTTCCGTTTTACCCTACACACGGGTCCGTGCCAACGCCCGTCGGTCGTCCGACCCGTGTGGGAGACATGAATAGCCGGTCGCGTCACTGTAACCGCTCATTGAATCGATACTTCGGACTGATGGCTTGACGCCTCGTCCGAGTCGGGCGGGCGCGAAACGGCTTTCCCGACCCGAAAGGAAGCGCCCGTCGCGGCGCGACCTGATGGCCGTGGTTTGAGTTTTCCGGTCCGTTGGCGTTGACATTACCCCAGCTTGCGTTATCACCCTAACCCCTGACCCGGGGCGCGGCGCGGCCGGCCCCGGCCCGGATGGTCCGGAGGAGACGCGATGCGACTGTTCACCCGCGGGGTCGCGGCCCTGCTGCTCGGGACCGGCGTCACGGCGTCGGCCCAACCCCCGGCCCTGCCGGCCGGACCCGCCCCCGTCCCCCCCCCCGTGGGCGTCGCGCCGCCGGGCGGGGCCGCGCCCGCGCCGAAGGCCGATTTCCGCCCGACCGGGACGGCCGCGACTGTCAACAAGCAGGACATCCCCGAGGTCGCCGTCTACCGGGCGCTGCGGCAGTTCCCACCGACCAGCCACGAGATGGCCCGGAAGGAGATCGTCAACCACCTGGTCGATAACACCCTCATCGACCAGTACCTCAACGCCATCCAGATCAAGGCGACCGACCAGGAGGTCGAGAACCTGATCGGCGAGCTGAAGAAGGAGCTGGCGACGGCCAAGAAGAGCTACGAGCAGGAACTCCAGGTGATGCTCCTCACCGAGCAGGAGTTCCGGGCTGAGGTGCAGGCCCAGCTGAAGTGGGAGGGCTTCGTCAAGCAGCAGGCGACGGACGCGGCGCTGAAGAACCTGTTCGACACCAACCCGGACGTGTTCGACGGCACGATGGTCCGCGCCCGGCACATCCTGATGAACCCCGGCACCGACGAGGCCAAGCGGCAGGACGCGGCGGGCAAGCTGCGCGGGATCAAGCAGGTGGTCGAGGCCGAGGCGAAGAAGGCCCACGACGCCACGATGGGCGAGCCGCTGGCGAAGGTCCAGGCGGCCGCCCGGAAGGCGGACGAGCTGTTCGCCGCCTACGCCAAGGAGTACTCGACCTGCCCGTCGAAGCGGGACGGCGGCGACCTGAACTTCTTCCCCCGGGCCGGGGCGATGGTCGAGCCGTTCGCCAAGGCGGCCTTCACCACCCAGCCGGGCGGGCTGACGGACGTGGTGGCCACCGACTTCGGCTTCCACCTGATCCTGGTGACTGATCGCAAGGAGGGGAAGCGGAAGCAGTTCGAGGAGGTGAAGGAGGACGCCCGGATGCTGTTCGCCATGCGGCTCCGCGAGGCCGTGCTGGCGCAGATGAAGCCGAAGGCGCAGATCACCATCAGCCCGGCCCCGGCCTACCCGGCCCCGGCCACCCCGGCCCCGACCCCCGGCCCCGCGGGCGCGGCCCCGACGCCCGGCCCGCTCCCGACCCCCGGCCCCGCGCCGGTCCCCGGCCCGGCGCCGACCCCGGGCCCGCTCACGCCGGCCCTGCCGAAGATGTAGCGGCCCGCGGTTCGCACCGCCGACCCGAGCCCGCGGAGCGATCTCCGCGGGCTCGTTCTATTCCCCCCACCCCCGAGGTCGCCCGATGAACCCGATCGTGGCCGTGGTCCTGCTGCTGGTCGGCTCGAACGCGTTCATGACGGCCGCGTGGTACGGCCACCTGAAGCACCGCGACGTCGCCTGGTACTCGGTGATCCTCGTCAGCTGGTTGATCGCCCTGCCGGAGTACGCCCTCCAGGTGCCGGCCAACCGCCTCGGCTACAACCACCTCACGGGCACCCAGCTGAAGGTCATTCAGGAGGCGGTGTCGCTGGGGGTGTTCGTGGTGTTCGCCTACTTCTACCTCGGGGAGGTTCCGACCGTGCGCACGCTCGCGGCCTTCCTCCTGATCCTCGCGGCAGTGGCGCTGATCCGCGGGTGATGCCGGGGCCGGAATGGCCCGAGCAAGCGTCGCGGGTGTTGGGAGTCGTGCCGAAGGGGCGTTCGGTGGATTGAAATCACAGGTGAGGTCGTGTGGCTGTGTCATCGGCCCGTCACTCCGGGCCGTCGGGTGCGCTTGAAACTCCGAACTCGAAACTCGAAACTGAGGGAATGCAATCCCTCGACACCCGGGCGGCAGTCGGCGAGTTGGCCGCGGACCTCGGCTGGCTCGAAGACCACTGCCGCCAACAGCCCGGGCTCGCCGCCCACGCGGGGAGCCTGCGGCTCGCCTCCGCCCTCACCCGCAACGTGATCGGCCCGTTCCTCGAAGACCAGCCCGCGCGGCCGCTCCACATCGCCGTCGTCGGCGGGGCCGGGGCGGGGAAGAGCACGGTCGTGAACTTCCTGTGCGGGGCCGTGGTCGCCGAGGCCAACCCGCAGGCCGGCTACACCCGCCACCCCACGGCGTTCCTCCCGAACGGGCCGGCCGCCCTGCCGGGCACGATCGGCTTCCTCGGCCCGATGCGCCGTGTCAGCGAGGAGAAGCCCGCCGACCTCGACGAGGACGTTTATCAGGTCCGCCGTCTCCAGTCGGCGGGTGGGTCGGACGCGCTCGCCGAGTTCGTCGTCTGGGACTGCCCGGACATGACCACCTGGGCCTCGACCGGCTACGTCGCCCGCCTCATGGAGGTGGCCGCCCTGGCCGACGTGGTCGTCTACGTCGCCTCCGACGAGCGCTACAACGACGAGGTGCCGACGCAGTTCCTTCACCTCGCGGTGAAAGCCGGCAAGGCGGTGGTGGTCGTCCTCACCAAGATGCGCGAGGCCGACGCCCCGGCGATGGCCGACCACTTCAGGCAGGAGGTGCTCGGCCGGCTCCCGCCGCTGCCGTCCGGCGGCCTCCCCGCCGTGCCGGTGGTGCCGTTCCCGCAGATGACCCCCGCCGTCCGCAACGACCCCGGCGGCGCCGGCGCCAAGTACCGCGTCCAGCTGGTGAACCAGATCCTGGTGCAGTGCGAGTCGGCCGAGGCGGCCCGCCGGCGGACCGTCGCCAACGCCGCCCGCTACCTCGCCACCGCCGGTGACGGGCTGCTCGACGTGGCCCGCCGCGACCTCGCCGAGTTCGACGCCTGGAAGGGGGCCGTGCAGTCCGGCCGCCTCGACTTCGAGGACCGCTACCGCAAGGAGTACCTCTCCGGCGAGCAGTTCCGCCGCTTCGACCGCTACCGCGAACAGCTGGTGGACCTGCTGGAGCTGCCCGGGGCTGGGCGGATGCTCGGGAACGTGCTGTGGGTGCTGCGCGCTCCGTACCGCTGGGGGCGGGACACGCTCACCCGGCTCATCGTCCGCCCGGACACGCTGAACCTGTCCGAGAAGACCGTCCTCGACGCCGCCCTGGTCGGCTGGCTGGACGGGCTGCGGGCCGAGGCGCTGCGGCGGGCGGGGGCGCACCCGGTCTGGAAGGCCACCGCGCACGGGTTCGATTCGGGCCTGTCGGCCGAGGCCCGCGACCGCTTCCAGCAGGCGTTCCGCACCTTCGAGTTGAAGGAGACGGACGACCTCGAACACACCGGCCGCCAGCTGGTGAGCCACCTCGAAGGGAACCCCGGCCTGCTGTACATGCTCCGCGGCGGCAAGCTGGCCGCGGACGCGGCCGTGGTGGTGGGCGTACTGGTGGTGACGTGGGTGCCGTCGTGGTACCACGTCCTGCTGGTCCCGCTGGGCGTCTCGGCGACGCACCAGGGTGCTGAGCTGGCGGCCCGCGGGGCGACCGAGGCGGCCCGGATGAAGGTGCGGAACCACCGCGAGGAGTTGGTGCAGACCACCCTCACCGCCCCGCTCGCGGAGTGGCTGGCGAACTGGCCGGCCACCGGCGGCACGTCGTTCGAGCGGCTGCAACAGGTCTTGCACCGCGTCCCGCTCGTCATCCGCCAGCTGGAGGAGCGGGTGAACGCGAAGCTCGGCACAACAGGGATGTCAGCGGCCAGTGCCGAGGCGTGATGAGTTCGTGAAGTTTTGTCGAAAAGAGTATTGACCGGAGCGGGCGGGTCGGGGAAACTCAAATTCTCTCCCCCGCTCCCGGCGACCCCTTCGGATGAGGTGCGGAACCGGTGGCGGGGCGGGCAAGCTGGCAACTCTCCCACCAGCTTCGCCCGCCCAAATGGCACGACCCGGGTCTGAGGCAGCCTCTCCCTTCTGCCACAGGCCCGGGTCGCGTTGTTTCATCGGAGAACGGGCCGGCGGTCAGCACCGCCTCTCCCCTCGGCCTGGCCGCCCAGCCCGCCTCCTTTGATGAAATAGGTCAAAGCAGTCACTGTGCCAAACGGCCGCGATGCAAATGCGATCGCGCCCAACTGCTTGCAGAGCACCAGGTTGGCGAGACGGATCAGAGAATCCGCTTACCCACATCGCAGCTGCGAATGCAATGAGGCTGGGCATTTCGCAGGCTATCGTGCCCGGTCTAATGGCGTGGTGAGATCTCAGACCAGTAATCGGGTTGATCCGTAGGCCACCCGGGGCGTTGCCCCGGGCCATCCCATCCCAGCCCTTCGGGCTGAAGAGGGCTTCTCGCTTTCACGCCAACGCCCCGGGCTCCGGCCGTCCGGGTAGCCGGGATCGTCGCTCGGTTTTCCCCTACACCATCCGCATGACCGACCCGACCCCCGACGCCGCGCCCGAGCCGCTGCTGCGGACACTCGCCCCGCTCCTCCGCGGGCTCGACCGCCGGCTCCGCAGCTGGCTCGACGCCCGCCGGGCGCACCCGCTCTCCATGCTCCAGCGGGCGGAACTCGAAGGGCTCGCCACCGACCTCACCCGCCAGGCCGACGCCCTCGACGTGGAGAAGCCGCTCCTCGTCGTCATGCTCATGGGCGGCACCGGGGTCGGGAAGTCGAGCCTCCTCAACGCCCTCGCCGGCAGCCCGATCGCGCAGTCGTCCTTCACCCGGCCCACCACCCGCGACCCGGTCGTCTACTACCACCAGTCCGTCCGCAGCGACCGGCTCGACCCGGCCCTCCGCCTCTGCCGCCTCGCCCAGCACGACCGCCCCGGGCTGGAGCAGAAGGTGATCGTGGACACCCCCGACCTCGACTCCAACGACACTGCCAACCGCGACAAGCTCCTCGCGCTGCTGCCCGTGGCCGACGTCGTCCTCTACGTCGGCTCGCAGGAGAAGTACCACGACAAGCTCGGCTGGGAGATCTTCAAGGAGCAGCGGCGGCGGCGGGCGTTCGCGTTCGTCCTCAACAAGTGGGACCGCTGCCTGACCAACGAGTCCGGCGTGCGCCCGGACGACGACCTGCTCCGCGACCTGAGGGACGAGGGCTTCGCCAGCCCGCTCCTGTTCCGCACCAGCGCCCGCGCCTGGCTCGAAGCCGGCGGCGCGCGGCCGGCCGACCTCCCCGAGGGGGAGCAGTTCCCGCTCCTGAAGAACTGGCTCGAACTCGGGCTGACCCGGCTGGAGATCGAGGCCGTGAAGGCCCGCGGCGTCGGCCAGCTGCTGGGACAGATCGGCCACGCCGCGGAGGGGGCCAAGCCGCCCGAGCTCGGCGAGGCCGCCGCGAAGGTGGCCGACGCCTGGGACGGCGTGCTGGCGGACGAGGCCGGGGTGCAGGCCGAGGTGTTGGTGGGGGCGCTGGAGCCGTACCAGACGGAAGTGGAGCACCACTTCAGCGTCGAGGGGCAGCAGCGGTTCCGCGGGCTGATGGCGGCGTACCTCCGGCTGACCACGATGTTCCGCTACGCCGGCAGCCGCATCCGCGACCGCCACCCGATCACCGGCCGGCTCCTCGGCGGGCGGGTGGAGACGCCGGTGGAGTGGAACCTCGGCTCCTTCGTGCAGGACTGCGCCCGGGCGGCGGGCGAGCGGGTTCTCGACCAGCGCTCGGCGGCCCTCGTGAACCGCCTGCTCGTGGACGCCGACCAGCGTGGCTTCCCGCTGGCGCTGCTCCAGGAGCGCACGGCGGCGGTGTCGCGGCTCGACTGGCGCGACCGGGTGACGCGGGCGGTGATCGACTCGCTCGCGGCGGTGGAGCGCCAGGCCACGCACCCGACCGGCTGGCGGAAGGCCGTCCGCGCCACGCTGGGGACGGCGGCGAACACGCTGCCGGAGGTGACGCTGGTGGCGACGGCGGCGGTGCTGCTGTGGGACTTCTTCGTGGTGGGCAACACCGAGATCAGCGCCTTCCGGCTGGCCCTGGTCGGGCTCGTCCCGCTGGTCGTCATCATCGTGTTGCACCTGCTCATCCTGCTCCTGCTGCCGATCCGCTGGCCGGCGATCCGGGGCGAGTTCCGCCGCGAACTCGTCGCCCGGCTCGAAGCCGAGCTCGCCCGCGTGTACCGCCCCATCCCTGGCGAGATCGCCGCCGCCCTGGCCGCCGAGCGCGCCGAGGTGGACGCGCTCGTGGCGGACACGAAGCAGGTGGCCGAGTGGCTGGCCGCACGCCAGCAGGCGGCGCGGGTCGGCGAGCTGTACGGGTCGTGAGGGGGCCGTGGTCGCGCGGCGGTCGTTCCTGGTCCGCTCGTGGGGTGGTTAACCCCCTCACCCCGCGTGCTGCGCCGCGACCCTCTCCCCTCGGGGGGAGAGGGTGGGCCTCTCCGGTCCCTTCCGCGGGTGGGTTTTCGCGCCGCGAAGCCTGGGAGAGGGGCGGCGGCCTCCCACCCTCTCCCCTCGGGGGAGAGGGTCGCGGCGCAGCACGCGGGGTGAGGGGGTTAACCACCTTTACAGACAAACCCGTTGCCCCGCCGCTTCTGAACCCGCGCTCGTCGTCAGGAGCGGCCCCGGAGCCCACCGGCCTCGGCGTCAGACCGCGGCCGCCACTGTCTCCTCCACGTCGGCCAGCAGGATGCGCCCGCTTGCCGGGTCGCCGACGAGCTTGACGGCCCGCGGGTGGCTCCGCCGCCGGTGCCAGCTGCGGGCGTACTGCTCCTCCGCGAACTGGCGGACCGACTCGCCGCCGAGCTGCTCGAACGCCCTGCTGACGTGCCGCATGTCGAAGAAGAGTTCGGCCTCCGCCGCGAGGTCCGCGGCCGTGCGGACGCGCACCCCCGCCTCCGCCCCGAAGCCGATCCGCCGGGCCTCCGACTCGCTGTAGGCGCACACCTCCCGCGACGCCGCGTAGAGCAGGTCCACCGCGCTGTCGTCCACGGCGACGAGCCGCAGGTTGGCGTTGATGAACCCGAACCGCTTGCCGAGCGCCTGGAGGCCGGCCCGCAGCACCGCGACGAAGTCCTCCCGCTCCAGCGCGAGCATCGGGACCGCCTCGAACCGGCGGACCAGCTCCGGCCGCTTGTTCCCGTACCGGTCGGTGAACGACTCGGCGAGCACGTCCTTCACCTCGCGCTCGCTCATGTGCCGGTGCAGCCGGTCTGCCCCGGCGTTGGCCGCCCCCACGATGACGTGCCCCGGCCGCCGCACCATCTCGCCGTTGCCCGCCGTCAGGACGCCGGCGTCGAAGTAGTTCATCAGCGCCGTGTATACGTCCGGGTGCATCTTCTCGATCTCGTCGAAGAACACTACGGCCGAGGCGTTCTCCTCGGCGAAGGCGTACAGGATGCCCTTGTCCGGGCCGACGTACCCGCTCGGCGAGCCGATCAGCCGGGCGACGGTGTGCGACTCCGAGAACTGCGCCCCCTCGACGTGGAAGAAGGGCAGGTTCATCGCCAGGGCGAGCTTCATCATCAGCTCGGTCTTGCCGACGCCGGTCGGGCCGGGCAGCAGCAGGGCCAGCGGCCGGTCCACGTCCCGGACGCCGAGGACGTGGCTCTTCATCCGGGCGCCGACGGTGCGGATCGCCCGCACCTGCCCCAGCACCTCGAACGGGGCGCGGGCGAGGAACTTGTCCACGGCCGCCGTCCGGTGGCGGATCTGCTCGCCGTCGGGCAGGTGGAAGATCGACGGCGCGGCGGCCGCCACGTCCTGCTCAGTCAGCCCGCGGAACCCCTCCATGCGGGCGTTCTGGGCCGCGCCGTTGAGGGTGTGCAGCACGAGGTTCAGGTTGTCCTGGTCGGGCCGGCGCGACCGCTTCACCAGGGCCGCGGCGAACTCGAAGATTTCCCGGCCGATCGGCTCGTCCAGCCCGAGCTTGCGGCGCAGCGCCGGCTCCTCGGCCAGGAGCCGGTCGGGGATCTCGTCGTCGGTGAACGGCTGGATGAGTACCTGCGGCAGCCCCGGGAGCGGCTCCCGCATCCGCAGCACCACCTTGATCCGATACCGCTCCAACAGGCCGACGAACTGGCGGTACTGCTCCAGATCCTTCACCGAGTCGGCGTCCACGACGAGGACCACGTTCTCGTCGTGGAGCGTCAGGTCGGACAGCACCTTGTTGACCAGGCCGAGGTCCGGGGTGAGGTTCAGGTCGACGCCGAGGAACTTGCGGTACAGCGTCTCCCAGATCTTCCCCATCTTGTCCGGCTTGGTCACGCGGACGAGCGAGTAGTCGCGCAGCTCGGCGGTCACGCTCCCCTCCATGAGCCGGCGCGCGAAGGCCCGCACCAGCCGTTCGTGCGGCCGGACGTAGTCGCCCCACACCTCGCGGGTCTTCTCGACGTCCTCCTTGATCTTCTCCTCCGCGACCACCGCCCCCAACTCCGGGTGGAAGCTCGTCGTGTCCACGACGCACACGATCCCCCGGCCGAGGAGGTGCCGCTCCAACACGCGGACCTCCTCGGACATGCCGAAGGCGTCGAGGCTGGCCGCGCGGTAGTCGTCGAGGGTGGCGATGTCCTTGAACACCGCCGGCAGCGCCCCGAGCTTGTTCGGCCGGTACGACCCGGCGTACACGCGGAACTGGTTGAGGATCGCCGGGGCGTGGTTGAACCGCTCGGCCGACAGCTCCCGGCACCGGGCCGGGACGTCCGAGAAGCCCAGCTCGCGCAGGACGAGCAGGACGGCCTGGAGATCCCGCTCGCCGAGGTACGCGGCGTGCTCGAAGGCGTACCGCAGGTAGTCGTCCGGCTTCGGCTCCTTCTTCCCGCACCACGCCCGGACGAGGTAGGTGAAGTGCTTCCGCTCCGCCGCCCCGGGGAGGCGGACGTGGGTCCGCAGCGCCTCGACGAGCATCCCGACCTTCGGGTCGATCTTCTCGGGGAGGACGCGGCCCAGGACGAACCGGAGGGTCGGCCCCATCTGGGACGGGACGACCGGGAAGTCCCGCAGCTGCTGCTCGGCGGCGCTGCCGAACCCCTGCACCCGGTTCTCGCGGACGTGCTGGGCCGCGGCCGGTGACAGCAGGACGGCCGCCGCCCGCAGCCACTTCACGCCCCGCCGCCCGCGGACCGGGCCGACCGAGAAGGCGCGGTCGAGGTACTTGCAGAACGTCGTCCCGTCGGCGCTGCCCAGCAGGCTGAGGACGAGCCGCTTCCCAGCCCGGCGGGCCTTGGCGACCTCGTCGCGGAACTTGCGGACGCGCGCCCGCCCGGCCTCGGCCGCGTCGAGCTGCTGGAGGATCGTCTTCCGCTTGGCCCGGTCCCGGTCGGCCTGCTTGACCTTCTTCTCGCCCTCCTCGATCGCCTTGGCCAGCTTGGCGTCCTCCCGCTCCCAGACCGACATCGCCTTCCGGTCGTCCTGGTCGGCGGGGGCGGCGCCGTGGTGCTTCTTGCGCTTCGCCCGCGCCTCGCGCAGGTCGCGCTTCGTCTTGCGGTAGTCGCGCTCGGCCTCCACCGCGAGCGCCTTGCGGCGGAGGAGGGCGCCGTCGCGGTTGCCGGTCAGGAGCCAGTCCACGAACTCGGCCGCCAGCTGGGCCTGCTCGTCCTTGTCGACGTGGTCGGTGGCGAAGGCGGGCACGTCCGGCACCTTGACGCACGCGAACGGCGCGGGGACGGTCGGGTCCGGCGCGCCGACGAGGTCGTGGGCAGCGTCGATCGTCGCGTGCAGCAGGTCCGCGGCGTCCTTGTCGGGTGAGGTCGGGGCCGGCTGGTTGGCGGCCGCGGCGGCGGCCTCCTCCTTCTCCTCGCCCTCGTACTCCTTCACCGCCCCGACGCCCTGGACGACCAGGAACCGGAAGCGGTCGTTGGACAGCCCTTCCAGCAGGGAGCGGAGGCGGACGAAGAACGGGGTACACAGGCGGAGGTAGCGGACGGCCTTCCGCGGGTCGTCGCACCCGCCGGCGACGAACCGGCCGAAGAAGTTGACGCCCGCGACCGGGAACGGGAACTGGGCGGCGAGGTCGCGGAGGTCGGCGCCGTCGAGCGCGAGTTGGTGGCGGAGGATGGACGCCAGCAGGTCGAGCTGCGACCGGGTGAGTCCGGCGAGGTGGCGCGGCCCGCGGCCCGCGGTGCCGTCGGGGAATGTCTGCGGGTCGATCTCCCCGCGGGCGAAGCCGTCGAGCAGACCGGGGAGGGTCGCGTCCACGGCGGCGCGGCTCCGCTCGGCGCTGGCGACGACCTTCCGGTCGGCCGGCAGGTAACCCATGACGTCCAGGTAGGCCCGCACCTGCTCGCGGTCGCGGGGGCTGGTGGACGGGCGCAGCAATACCGCCCAGGTGGCGACCGCGTTCAGGGCCGAGAGCTGCGGCCGACTCAGCCCCAGCTGGGCGGCGAGTTCCTCGACCCGCCGCCGCTCGGCCGTCCCGGCCCCGGCGGCGGGCGCCCCGGACGCGAACAGGTTGGCCGGCTCCGCCTCCGCGGCGGCCGCCGGCCGGGTGTGCTTGTGCATCGGTGACTCGTGGGGCCGGATTCCGTGTTTCCGTCGGAATGAGCCGCGGGTGGACGCGGAGGTTCACCGGCGCGATGGCGGTGGCGACGGTCGGCATTCCTCGGCCCACCCGGGGGGCGGAAGAAAATGGCGCGATTTCCATATGACACGGCCCCCGGCCCGGCTCGTGTAGGGTAACGGGAGAAGGACACCGCCATGCCCCGACCCACGCTCCGCCGACTCTTCCGCCCCCCGCCGTGCGACGGCGTGCCGGACCACGACCTCGCCCGGCGTTACGCCGACACCAGGGACGAGGCCGCCTTTGAACTCCTGGTCCGGCGGCACGCGGACGCCGTCTGGGCCGCCTGCCGCCGGGTGTTGCGCGACCACCAGGCCGCCGAGGACGCCTTCCAGGCCACGTTCCTGGCCCTGGCCCGCCGGGCCGGGTCGATCCGGACACCGTGCGTCGCCGGTTGGCTGTACCGGGTGGCGGTCCGGGCCGCCCTACGACTCCGGTCCGACCCGGTCCGGGAGCCGACGGACCGGGCCGCCCCGGCCGACAACCCGGACCGGGGTGAGGCGTCCGCGGTGGTCCACGAGGAGGTGGCCCGGCTGGCCGAAAAGTACCGCCTCCCGGTCGTCCTGTGCGACCTGTCCGGGCTGACCCACGCCGAGGCCGCGGCCCGGCTCGGGTGGCCGGTCGGGACCGTCTCCGGCCGGCTGTCGCTGGCCCGGGACCGCCTCCGGTCCCAGCTGACACGCCGGGGTGTCTCCGCGCCGGCCGCCCTGGTCGCCCTGACCGGCGTCGGCCCAGCCTCCGCCGATCAACTTCGGACTGTCGTTTCCCATGCCGCCGGGGGTGTGGTGCCCCCGGCCGTCTCTACCCTCGCCGACGGAGTGCTGTCCGCCATGTTTTGGAGCAAAGCCAAGCTGACCGCGGCCCTCGCCGCGACCCTGGTGTTCGCCGGGGCTTCCTCCCTCGCCGTCGTCGGTCAGGACCGGACGGGTCCGCGCCTCCCGGCCGATCCACCGCCGGCCCCAGCCCGACCGGCAGCGGCGGCTCAACCCCCGGCGGCGGCCAAACCGGCGGAGCCGCCGCGGGCCGACCGCCTCAAGGAGCTTCAGAAGGAACGGCTCGGCATCCTGAAGGACCGGCTCGAACTCACCCGCCGACTGGTGGACCGGGGTGTGGTGCCGCTCGCCGAGGTCCGCTCCTGGCAGGAGAAGGTGGCCCTGGCGGAAGCGGAGTTGGTGGGGCGGACGGGTGAGCTTCGGGCCGCCGCCGCGCGGCAGGTGACCGTGGCTCAGGAGCGGGAGAAGCGGGTCGAGGCCCAGGTGCAAAGCGGGACGGCGTCGATGGCGGATCTATTCGAGGCCCGACTGGCTCGGCTGGATGCCGAAATCGCCCTGGCGCGACTCCCAGAGTAGGGATCGCATTCCGGGGAGGGAAGTCCGCCCGACTGCCGACGGCCCGGTATAACGTCCGGACTCCCCGTCCGCAGTCGCGGAGCCCTCCATGCGCCTTCTCCTGCTACCCGCGCTCGGCCTCCTCGCCGTCTCCGCTATCCCCATTACCTCCGCCCAGCCGGCCGAACCGGAGTACGACCTGATCGTCCGCAACGGGCGGGTCGTCGACGGGACCGGTAACCCGTGGTTCGTCGGCGACGTCGCGGTCCGCGGTCAGAAGATCGCCGCCGTCGGGGTCGTGCGCGGCACGGCGACACGGACCATCGACGCGAAGGGGCTGGTCGTCGCGCCGGGGTTCATCGACATCCACTCGCACTCGGACGAAACCCTCCTGGAAGACGGCCGCGCCCAGAGTAAGGTCCGGCAGGGCGTCACCACGGAGGTTCTCGGCGAGGGGCGGTCCGCCGCCCCGGCGGTCGGCAAGCTCCCGGCCCGCAGGGTTACGGCCCGCGGCAAGGAGTTCACCTGGACCACCGTCCGCGGCTACCTGGAGGCCGTCGAAACCGCCGGGGTGAGCGTGAACGTTGCCACCTACGTCGGGCTGGACAACGTCTGGGAGGCGGTGATGGGGCAGTCCCACGCCCGCCCGACCGCGGCCGAGTTCGAGCGGATGAAGGCCGTAATCGACGAGGCAATGCGGGACGGGGCGTTCGGGCTGTCGTCGCTGCTGGCCATGCCCCCCGGGGCGCTGGCCACGACGGACGACCTGGTCGAACTGGCCAAGGCCGCGGGGCGGCACGGCGGGACGTACTCGGCGCACATCCGCAACGAGGGGACCGGCGTGTTCGACGCCGTGCGGGAGATGATCCTGATCGCCGAGCGGGCCGGCATGCCGGTGGAGATCATCCACATCAAGATCGCCGACCAGAAGGACTGGGGGCGGATGGCCGAGGTCGTCGCCCTCATTGAGGCCGCCCGCCGGCGGGGCGTGGACGTGCGGGCCCACGTCTACCCGTACACCCGCGGGAACAACAACCTGTCCAGCATCATCCCGCCGTGGGCGCACGAGGGCGGCAAGGCCAAGCTCCTGGAGCGGCTGCGCGACCCCGCGGCCCGCGGGCGGATGAAGGCGGACATCCGGGGCGGCATCCCGGGGTGGTACAACCACTACACCGCCGTCGGCGGCGACTGGTCCCGGATGCTCGTCAGCGGCCGGGGCGCCTACGAGGGGCTGACGATGGACCGGGTCATCGGCGAGAAGTCGAAGGGGAAGACGCCGCCGCCCGACGCGCTGGACGTCCTGTTCGACCTCCTGGTCGAGCAGGACGGCTCGGTCCCGACGGTCTACGCGCATCACGACGAGAAGGACATGACCCTGGCGCTGGCACAGCCGTGGTGCGCGGTCGGGTCCGACGGCTCGGCCCTGGCGGTCGAGGGGCCGCTGCGGCGCGGCAACCCGCACCCGCGGAGCTTCGGCACGTTCCCGCGGGTACTCGGCCTCTACGTCCGCGAGCGGGGCGTCCTCCGGCTGGAGGACGCAGTGCGGAAGATGACGAGCCTGAACGCGACGCGCCTCGGCCTGCGGGACCGCGGCACGCTGCGGCCGGGGACGTTCGCTGACGTGACCGTGTTCGACCCCGCCACCGTGACCGACCGGTCCACGTACACCGCGCCGTTCCAGTACTCCGAGGGGATCGAGTACGTGGTCGTGAACGGGCGCGTGGTCCTCGACCGCGGCACCCACACCGGCGCCACGCCCGGCCACGCGCTGCGGCACGGGAGGTAGCGCTGAGCGGCTGTGGGGGCCGATTACCCGACGTACACCCCGTCGGCGAGAACGGCCCCGCCGAGCGGGTCCAGGTCGTGGAACGTCACGGGCTCCCCGCCCCCGGTGAAGTCCGCGCCGGAATACAGCCGGACCCGGGCGGGGCGGCCGGCGCCGCTCCCGACCACGACGTCCGCCCGGTCGTCCCCGTTCGCGTCCATCACCCCGACCCGGGCTCCGCCGCGGTCGGACAGGTCGCCTCCCACGAAGAAGTTTGCCGCCGGGGCCGCCTGTGCCGCCTCCGCCTGACCGCCGGCCACCAGCCGGCCGTCGAGGACGAACACGCGCGGCGCGCCGCCCGGCCCGCCGCCGAAGACCAGATCGGCGAACCCGTCCCCGGTCACGTCGCCCGCCGCTACGAAGGAGCCGTTGCGGAGGTTGGTGGCATCCGCACCGGGGAAGGCGAAGAAGTCGTTCACCAGTCGCGCCGGGGCGCCGGCGAGGACCGACTGACCCGTGAAGATCGCGGTCCGCGGGCCGCCGCCGAACCCGGCTGCGACCACCACATCGGCCGTCCCGTCGCCGTTCACATCTCCCAGCGCCACCCGGGCACCGCCGCGGAAGGCCGGGTCGTCGATCCCGAAGAAGTTGGTCCGGGTGGCCACTGACCCGTCGGGGTTGCGCGAGAAGACGGTGACGCGCGGCCCGCCGCCCTGGTCGGGGGTGACGCCGAACTCGGCCCGACCGTCCCGGTCGAGGTCGGCGGCCGCCACGTACCCGCCGCCGAGGAAGTCCCCGCCGAACGGGTCGAAGGGCGCTACCAGGACGGACCCGCCGGCACCGGACAGGACCGCCGCGCGGAGTGGTGTCCCGGGACCGGTAACAGCGACTACATCAGCCACACCGTCCCCGTTCACATCAGCCGATGCAGTGCGCGTGGGAGTACCGGTGTTTCCGAACGGGGACACGGGCGTGACGGCGCCCGCCGGGGTGACCAGTCGGATCGATCCGTCCGTAGCCCCGCCAACCGCGACGAACCGAACCGTCCCCGGATCTGGTGGCGCCGGCGGCGGACCGGGCGGCGCGGGTGGGGGTGGCGGAGAGGCCGGTGGCGGGGAGGCCGGCGGAGGGAAGGGGGGAGGCGAAGAGGGCGGGGACGACGAGAATTCGAGGGCACCGACGTCCGGGCCGGCCCCCGCCGACCGGGCCGCGCCGCTCCAGTCGAGGGTCGCGTAGCCGGCGACTGCCCGGTCGATCACCAGGGCGCGGGTGGTGAGCGAGTCTACCAGCCGGAGGTCGAGGGCCGGCGCGTTCACGAACATGCCGAGGCCGGCGGCGGCCACGTTCCCGGACTCGACGAACGTCCCCCCGTCCCGGCCCCGGTACGGCGCGTCCGTGAGGTTGTTGCGGAACTCGACCGCCGCCCACCGGGTTTCGAGCGAGAACCTGCTGTTCCCGTTCGTCAGGACCGTGTTGTGCGCGATCACCGTGCCGGGCGAGTCGTAGGCCAACAGCTGGCCGTCCGACCCCGCCCGCCGCTCCGGGCTGAACAGCCCCGGGCGCTGGTACACGACGTTGTTGCGGATCGCCCCGCCGCGGTGGTCGGTCCCGTTCGGCTGGTCGATGAGCCCGAACGCCACCGCCCGGTCGCAGTCCACGAACGTGTTCCCCTCGACCACCGTGTCGGCCGAGCCGTTCCACATCAGGACGGTCGGGGCGAAGGTGTGCTGGACCCAGTCGGGGGTGTGGACGTTCCGCCACAGGTTGTCGCGGATGAGCCACCGGTCCGTTTCGTGGGCGTGCAGCCCGCCGGTGTAGCCGGTCCCCCCGCCGTGGTCGGTCACCGACGGCCCGGCGGTGAACTCGATCACGTTGTACTCGAGGACGCAGTCGTCCGCCCCGCCCCCGCCGGCGCTGCTCTTGAGGATCTGCTCGCCGGCGTCGAAGAACCGGTTGTGGTATGCCCGGACCCGGTCGGCCCCCTGAATCCCCTGGAGGTCGAGGGCGTGGTAGTACACCTCCCCGACCGACAGGTTGGCGATCAGCACGTCTTGGGCGTTGTAGACCGAGATCCCGAACGGCACGGCCGGGTTCTCCATCCCGGCCCCGCGGATCACGACGTCGTCGAAGTCGTCGGTCGCCCCGCGGATGGTGACGTTCTGGACCGGGGTGTCCTTGCCGACGTACAGCGGTCGGGTCAACCGGTACTCGCCCGGGCGGACGACGACCGTCTGGTTGGACCGGAGGTTCTGAACTGCGGCCTGGAGTTCGGGTTCGGTGCCGACCCAGATGGTATCGGGTCCGGGGGGCGGAGGCGGCCCGAGGCTCGGGGCTTCCCACGGCGATCGGGGCAGGACGCGGGTTTCCAGCGGCTCGGCGCGGAGCCGGGTGCGCAACGACACAAGCGGTCCTTCCGGGCGACCGACGAACGGGAAAGGGGAGTACGAGGGGCAGGGAAAGGTGCCGCGCGGCGGGTGGGTTGTCAACCGCCGGGGTCGAGTTCGCCGCGCCGGGTCGGTTTCACAACCGATTCAGGTGCCACGACAACGGTCGATCCGAACCTCACACCTGCTCACCCGGGAGCTTGCCCAGGACAGGGGATTGGGATCGGGAAAGGGAGAGGTTAGCCGGCGGCCCGGAGTGCGGCGAGGATGCGGGCTTCCGCGGCCGGGGGCGGCGCGATCGGGGGGAGGGATTGGGCCAGGTAGATCACGTCGAAGTATTCGTCGGCGCTCTCACGACAGGCCGGGCAGACGGACAGGTGGTGATCGACCCCGACCTGCTCCAACTCCGGCAGCACACCGTCCGCGAACTCGCCGAGCAGCTTCGCCACGAACTCACACGCCTTCGCCCCGTCCTCCGGGAACCGCGGGCCGGCAACCGGGAGTGGTGTGGACGTCAGGGGGTCGAGGGCCGCGAGTTTGATGTTCACCGGATGCCTCGCCGACGACTGTCGGATGTGTGACCTGTCGAAGCCCGCAGAATGACCCTGACTTGGAGCGTAGGTCAGGAATCGCCCGGATGCAAACCACTTGTCCGGATTATTTCGTATTCAGCTATCATTCTGTTTTTTGTTGACATGTTGGTCGTCAGGCGGGCCGGCAGCTGAGGCATCTGCGGGGTGAGAGCGGCTCTCGCCGAGCGGGCTTGGGTGATAACTGTTATCGCCCTCGGTGGCCCGGAAGGGTCACATCCTCGCCGCCGGCTACTGCTCGCCACACCCCAACGCGCCGCGGCTGTCGTCCGCCACGGTTGCGGGCGAAGCTCCGAGTTCCTCCTTGCGGAGTGGCCGCGTCGCATTTAGAGTGCGGCTCCCCTCAAATCTCATTCCGCGCAGGAGGGCTTACGCCGCGGGCCTGGCCTGATTCTGGCCACCGCGCCGCCACGGCCGAGTTCCTGACTCACTGGCCTTGTGGCCAGGTTCGATTCATAGTATACATCCATACACTTTAACTGTCCGGGCCGTCGATCTCGGCCTCGCGCAAACCGTCCGGTCATTATCCGCCAGCCCCAGCCGTCGCGGGTACGCCGTGACTCGTCGGGTTGCTCCGCCTCGCTGGTGAGCCGTCTCCCACTTACCCCGAGAGAGGCATTCATGGGTCTCATTCGCTCACTCCGCCGCGCCCGCCGTCGGGCGGACCTCCGCGTCGAGCTGTTGGAAGACCGCGCCGTCCCGGACGGCACCCCGGGTATGACCTACGGCCCCTACCCGGACGGCCCGCCGGTCGCGCCGCCGGACGCCGTGCCCGTCGAGTGGCTGGGGGAAACCCGGCTGGCCGCCCCCGGCCGGTGGCTCGCCCAGGTGGACGGGCTGACCGGGACGGCGGACGAGCAGCGCGCCGCCTTCCAGCAGACCCTGACCTCCTTCGGCCTCGACGTCCAGGTCGACGCGCAGCTCGGGCTCGACGGGCTGTTCCGGCTGGCCGGCCCGTCCGGGCTGAGCGCCCAGGCTCTCTCCTCCTCGCTCGGGCTGGCGGTCCGGTACGTCGAGCCGGACTTCATGGAGGCGGCCGCGAACGTGATCCCGAACGACCCGTCGTTCTCCGCCCTGTGGGGGCTGAACAACACCGGGTCGAACCCCGGCGTCGGGGCGGGCACGCCGGACGCCGACGTCGACGCCCCGGAGGCGTGGGATCTCACCGCCCCGAGCCGGGGCAGCACCCAGGTCGTCGTCGCGGTGGACGACAGCGGGGTCGATTACACCCACCCGGACCTGTACCTGAACATCTGGCTGAACCAGACCGAGATCCCCGCCGCCGTCCGCCCCAACCTGACCGACACCGACGCCGACGGGCTCATCACCTTCTGGGATTTGAACGCCCCGGCGAACCTCGGCCGCGTGGCGGACAACAACGTGAACGGCCGGATCGACGCCGGGGACGTCCTCCGGCCGGTGTCGGTGGGCGGCTGGATGGACGGCGTGGACGGGAACGGGGCCGGCGCGGCCAACGGGTTCGCCGACGACCTCACCGGCTGGGACTTCTTCAGCAACGACAACAACCCGAACGACGAGTGGGCCGGGGTGTGGCACGGCACGCACGTGGCCGGCACCATCGGAGCGGTCGGGAACAACGGCGTCGGCGTGACCGGCGTCAACTGGAAGACGCAGATCATGATCGTCCGCGGCCTCGGGCCGCAGGGGAACGGGCCGTACTCGGCCCTCCTCGGGGCGCTCAACTACGCGGTGGACAACGGGGCGAAGCTGTCGAACCACAGCTGGGGCGGCTCGTCGCCGTCGAGCGCCCTGGAGGCGGCGGTCGTCAACGCCCGCGACCGCGGCCACCTGATGGCCGTGGCCGCGGGCAACGGCGGGAGCGACAGCGTCGGGGACAACCTCGACAACCCCAACGCGGAAACCTCGTACCCGGCGGTCTACCCGTACAACAACATCATCTCGGTCGCCAACACCACCAACACCGACGCCCGCAACGGCGGCTCGAACTACGGCCTGGTGAGCGTGGACCTCGGCGCCCCGGGGACCAACGTCTACAGCACCATGTCCAGCACCCAGGGGCCGAGCTACGGCTACCTGACCGGCACCTCGATGGCCACGCCGCACGTAGCGGGCGCCGCCGCCCTGATGTGGGGGCTGAACCCGGCGGCCACCTACACCCAGGTGCGCGACGCCATCTTCCAGACGGTCGACCCGATCACCGCCCTGCGCACGACCGGCCCGACCCCGGTGGCGACCGGCGGCCGGCTGAACGCGGCCCGCGCGGTCCAGGCGTTCGGGTTCGCCGTCGCCGCCACCACTCCGGCCGCCGGCTCGTCGGTGAACACGCCTCCGACGGACTTCGTCGTCCACCTCACCCAGCCCTACGACCCGGCCTCGGTCCAGGCGTCCGACCTAACCGTCAACGGCGTCGCGGCGACGTCCGTCGTCCTGACCGATCCGGACACCCTGACGTTCAGCTTCGCCGCCAGCCCCGTGATCGCCGAGGGGGTGCAGACGATAACCGTCGCCGCCGGGGCGGTCAGCTCGCTGCCGAACGGGAACGCCGTCGCCGCCTTCGCCGGCACGTTCCGCTACGACACCGTCGCGCTCGCGGTGGCGTCCATCAGCCCGACCCCGGGTTCGATCGTCCCGTTGCCGTTCACCTTCATCGACGTGACGTTCAACGAGGCCGTGAGCCCGGTCTCGGTCCAGGCGACGGACCTGATCCTGAGCCGCGGGACGGTGGCGGGTGCGGAGGTGGTCGCGGGCTCGAACGGCCGGACCGTCCGATTCTCGCTGGGCGGGCTGACCACCTCCGGCCCGCTGACGGCGACCCTCAGCGCCGGGGCGGTCGCGGACATGGCCGGCAACCCCGGCCCGGCCGCGCCGGTGTCGGTGCCGTTCGTGCTGAACTCGGCCGCGTCCGTGTTCCCCGTGCCGCTCACGGCGGTGCCGCCGCTCGGCAGCCTCGTGTACACCGGCTCGACCGTCGGCGCGATCGGCGCCCCGGGCGAGTTGGATCCCTACACGCTGTCCGTCGACGCCGGGCAGACGGTCACCGTCGTGGTGACGCCGCCCGGGAGCGGCGGCGCCTTCAGCGAGGACGGCGGCTCCGGGGCCGCGTCCACGCTGCTGCCGACGGTCGAGCTCCGCGACCCTTCCGGGGCCGTCGTCGCCACCGCGACGGCGCCCGCGGCGGGCCAGTCGGCGGTGCTTCAAGCCGCCCCGGCAGCCACGCTGGGCACGTACACCATCACCGTGGGGGCGACCGCGGGGGCCGACTCGTACACCCTGCTCGTCTACCTGAACGCCCAGGTCGAGACGGAAGCCGTCGGCGGGGCGACCAACAACACCCGCGCGACCGCGCAGAACCTCGACCCGGCGTTCCGCACGCTCCAGACCGGGTCGGCGGCCGACCGCGCCGCCGTCCGCGGCCAGCTGGTCAACACGCCCGCCGGCAACCTCCTCGTCAACGGCAACTTCGAGGCGGGCAGTCTCGCCGGCTGGACGGCGTCGCCGGCCGGGAGCTGGGCGGTGAACACCGGTAGCTTCGACCCACCCGGTCCGGCCACCCCGCTCGCGCCGATCGCCGGGACGTTCGACGCCGTCACCAGCACGCCCGGGGGAACCCGCAGCATCAGCCAGTCCTTTGTCGTCCCCGCCACTGTGACCCAGGCCACCCTCAGCTGGCAGGACCGCATCCGGAACTCCGCCGCGTTCGTGGACCCCAATCAAGAGTTCCGGGTGGTCATCACCGACGCAGCGGGGGCCGTTCTCCAGACCGTGTTCTCCACCAACCCGGGCGACCCGAGTACCCAGACCGGGCCGAACAGCCGGTCGTTCGACGTCACCGCGCTGCTCCAGTCCCGCCCCGGCCAGACCCTCCAGCTCCGCTTCGAGGAGCAGGACAGCCTGAACTTCTTCGTGGTGAACCTGGACAGCATCGCCCTGACCCTCGGCGCCCCGCAGCCGCCCGACGACTTCTACGCCCTCACCCTCGCCGCCGGCCGGCCGGTGACCCTGGCACTGGGGGGGCTTTCGACCTCGACCGCCCCGGCCTTCGCCGCGACCCGGACCGACGTCCCGGTGCCGGCGGGGCGGTACCCGATCTTCGTGGGCTACCGCGACCTCAACGGCGACGGCAAGCCCGACATGGTGGCGGCGATCAACGACACCGGCACCGACGGCAACGGCGCGGTCGGCGTCCGGCTGGGCAACGGCGACGGCACCTTCGGGGCGCTCACCCAGTACGCCACCAACACAGTGTTCGCCCGCTTCCTCGACTTCGGGGACGTGAACGGCGACGGCAAGCTCGACGTGGTCGCCTCCAGCGACCGGTCGTCCCAGGTGTCGCTGCTCCTCGGCAACGGCAACGGCACGTTCCAGCCGGTGATCAACACGCAGGCGCCGGCCAGCGGGCTGGGGCTGACCGTCCGCGACCTCAACGCCGACGGGTTCGCGGACGCGGTCGTGTCGAACTACGGCGGCTTCGTCAGCGTGCTACTCGGCCGGGCCGCCGGCGGGCTCGGCGCGCCGGCGATCTACTTCACCAACGCGGGCGGCACGTTCGGGACGGACGTCGGGGACGTGAACGGCGACGGCAAGCTCGACGTGGTGACCGCCAACTTCTCGAGCGGCAACGTGTCCGTGCTGCTCGGCAACGGCAACGGCACCTTCGGCATCATCTCCGTCCTGGGCATGGCCCCCAACACCTGGGGCGTCGCCCTCGCCGACCTCAACGGGGACGGCAAGCTCGACATCGTCTCCGGCAACCAGGGGGCCGGCAACATCGCCGTCCGCCTGGGCAACGGGAACGGCACCTTCGGCAACCCGGCGTTCTTCTCCACCGGCGGCAACGGCCCGCGGACCGTCGTCGTAGGGGACGTGAACAACGACGGGAAGTTGGACGTGGTGGTGCCGAACGTCGGCAGCGCCACGGTCAGCGTCCTGGCGGGCAACGGGAACGGCACCTTCGGTGCCCCGCTGACCTTCCCGACCGGGGTCAACCCGAACGCGGCCACGGTCGCGGACGTGAACGGCGACGGGCTGCTCGACCTCAGCACCGCCGACCCGGCGTCGGGCAGCGTCTCCGTCCGGCTGAACACGACCCCGGTCGCCCGGCTGGAACTCCAGGACGCCGCCGGGAACGTCGTCGCCACCGCGACCCGCGGCCCGACCAACTTCGACCGCGGGCTGACCTTCACCCCGGCCGTGGGCGGGGTCTACTACGCCCGCGTGTCCGGGGCCGCGCCGGGCGCCACGTACACCCTCGTGGCGACGCGCGCCGCGGCGTTCGACGCCGAGCCGAACGACACCGCCGCGACCGCTCAGGTCATCTCCGGGGCCGGCGGCGTACTCGGGGCCGTCATGCCCAACACGCCGGTCGCGGCCGTCGCGCCGGCGGCCAACGCCAACGTCGACGGGAACGTCAACAACAGTTTCCCGTTCAACATCGGCGGGTTCGGCATCCCGAGCATGCGCTACCAGCAGATCTACGCCGCGTCGCAGTTCAGCGCGGCGGGGGTCATCGACGCGCTGCGGTTCCGCCAGGACGCGGCCTACAGCGGCAACTTCACCGCCACCCTGGACGTGAAGATCACGCTGGGCTACGCCGCCCGGACGCCGACCACCGCCTCGACCGTGTTCGCCGACAACGTCGGGGCGGGCACGGTGACCGTGCTGGACGGGCTGGTGACCATCTCCAGCACGCCCTCGGCGTCCAGCCCGCGCCCGTTCGACGTCGTCATCGACGTGGCCAACCTGTTCCGCTACGACCCCACCCAGGGCGACCTGCTGGTGGACATCTCGCTCCGCAACTCGCCGGCCTTCTTCATCCCGTTCGACGCGGTGAACGAGGCCCAGGCCGCCGGCATCACCACGCGGGTCTACCAGACCAACGTCAACGCCCCCACCGGTCAGGGGGCGTTCGCCGGCGGGCTGGTGACGCGGTTCGACATCCTCCAGCCCGGCGAGGACTGGTACGCGGTCGACCTCGCGGCCGGCCAGGAGGTGCGGTTCACGACGAGCACGCCGGCCGGCGGCCCCGGCGAGTTCGGGAACCTGCTGAACCCGCGGATCGAGCTCTACGACCCGGCCGGCACGCTGGTCGCCACCGGCACGCCGCTGCTGGACAACCGGAACGAGGTGATCGGCTTCGTCGCGCCGGCGACGGGCACCTACCGCGTCCGGCTGACGGGCGAGAGCAACACCGTCGGCGAGTACTTCCTGGGCGTGAACTTCAACCCGGCCGCCGCGGACGATGTGGCGACCACGGCCGAGGACACGCCGGTCACGATCCCGGTCCTGGCCAACGACGGTGACGATGCGGCCCTCGACCCGGCGACGGTGGCCGTCGCGGCCGGCCCCGCGCACGGCACCGTGAGCGTGGACGCCGCCGGCGCGATCACCTACACGCCGGACGCGGACTTCGCCGGGACCGACACCTTCACCTACACGGTGAAGGACTCCGGCGGACTGGTGTCACGCACGGCGACCGTGACCGTGACCGTGGCCGCGGTGGCGGACGCCCCGGCGCTGACCGCCGCGCCGTCCGCCTCGGGGGCGGAGAACACGGCGATCCCGCTGGACGTCTCCGCGGCGCTGGTCGATCTCGACGGGTCGGAGAGCCTGTCGGTGACCATCGTCGGCGTCCCCGCGGGCGGCGTGCTGTCGGCCGGGACGGACAACGGCGACGACAGCTGGACACTGACTCCGGCCCAGCTCACCGGGCTGACGATCACCCTGCCGGACAACCTGCCGGGCGACGCCACGTTCACGCTGACCGTCACGGCCACGGCCACCGAGTCGTCGAACGGGTCTACTGCCTCGACGACGGCCACCACTGACGTGACCGTGACCAACGTCGCCCCGACCGCGGCGTTCGACGTGCCCGCCGGCGGGGTGGAGGGGAGCCCCGTCACCGTCGCACTGACCGGTGCGGCGGACACTTCGCCGGTGGACCAGGCCGCGGGCTTCGAGTACGCCTTCGACCTCGGCTCGGGCTACGGCGCGTTCGGCGCCTCGAACGCGGCCACCTTCACCCCGGCCGACAACGGCACCTACACCGTCAGGGCGAAGGTCCGGGACAAGGATGGCGGCGAGACCGAGTACACGGCCACGGTCGTGATTGACAACGCCCCGCCGGCCGCCGACGCCGGCGCGGACCAGACGGTGAACGAGGGCGACGCCGTCACGCTGGCCGGGAGCTTCACCGACCCCGGTTCGGCGGACACGCACACGCTGACGTGGCACGTCGAGGCGTCCAACGGGCAGGTGATCGCGGACGGGGCCGGCGCGGCCTTCAACTTCACCCCGACCGACAACGGGACGTACACCGTCACGGTCACGGTCACGGACGACGACGGCGGGGTCGGGACCGACACGGTCCTCGTCACCGTGAACAACGTCGCGCCGCAGGCCGTGGCGGTCGCGGGGCCGACGGCCGGGGTCGAGGGGAGTGCGCTCAGCTTCTCGGGCAGTTTCACCGACCCGGGCACAGCGGACACGCACACCGTCTCGTGGTCGGTGACCCGCAACGGGGCGGCCTACGCCCTCCCCGCCGGCACGCCCGCGGACGGGACGACGTTCGCCTTCACCCCCGGCGACGACGGCACCTACGTGGTGACCCTCACGGTCACCGACGACGACGGCGGGTCGTCGGCCGCGTCGCAGAGCGTGACGGTCGCCAACGTCGCCCCGGTGCCGACGATCACGTCCGTCTCCGCGCCGCGGGTCGAGGGGACGGCGATCACCGCGGCCGGGAGCGCGACCGACCCGGCCGGCACGAACGACACGGTCACCCTCAGCTGGGCCGTGTACAAGAACGGGTCGGCCGTGGCCTTCGCCACCGGAACGGGGCCGTCCGTGTCGTTCACCCCGGACGACAACGGCAACTACCGGATCGTCCTCACCGCGGCCGACGAGGACGGTGGTTCGGCCTCGACGGAGACGTTGGTCGCGGTGACGAACGTCGCCCCGCAGGCCGTCGCCGTCGCCGGGCCGACGTCCGGGGTGCGCGGGCAGGCGCTGTCGTACACCGGCAGCTTCACCGACCCGGGCGCCGCGGACACGCACACCCTGGCCTGGACGGTCACCCGCAACGGGATCGTCTACGCGACTGGGACCGGTGCGGCCTTCTCGTTCGTCCCGACCGGCGCCGGCACATACCAGGTGGCGCTCACCGTGACGGACGACGACGGCGGGGCTGCGACGGCCACGACCACCGTCACCGTCGGGGTGATGGCGGTTCAGCCCGACCCGCTGGCGCCGGGCATGGGGCTGCTGGTGGTCGGCGGGACGACCGGGAACGACACCATCACCGTCTCGCCCGGGCTGTTCGGGGCATACGTGGTGACGGTCCTCACCCCGGTCCCGTTCGGCGTGGACCTGACGGTCGGCATCTTCCGCCCGGTGACGAACGGGTGGGAGCTGAACCTGACGGCCGGCGGGTCCACGGTCACCCTGTTCAGCACGGCGCTTACGCTCCCGCTCAACGGGATCGTGGTGAACGCCCAGGCCGGCAACGACGACGTCACGGTGGCCGGCGGCATCGACCTGACCGCCTGGCTGTCCGGTGACGCGGGCAACGACCGCCTCAAGGGCGGCGGCGGGAACGACGTGCTGCTCGGCGGGACCGGGGACGACCTCCTCCTGGGCGGCCAGGGGCGCGACATCCTGGTCGGCGGCCGGGGTGCCGACCGGATCGTCGGGGAGTCGAACGACGACATCCTGATCAGCGGGTTCACCGCCTACGACGGCGACCGCGCCGCCCTGGCGACCCTACTCGGGGTCTGGGTCGACCCGCAACTGACCTACCAGCAGCGGGTCGCGTCGCTCCAGAACCCGGCCCTCCGGAACGGCATCCACCTGGGGGCGACGACGGTCGGCGACGACGACGCGGCCGACGTCCTGACCGGCGGTTCGGGGCGTGACTGGTTCTGGTACGACCCGGCCCACGACCGGGTGACCGACCGGCACGACGAGGCGTTCCGGAACGACCTCGACTTCCTCGGCTGATCGAGCCCGGCCGTTGTGTCATGCGAGAAGGCCGCCCGGCGCGACGAACGTCGCGCCGGGCGGCCTGTCACTTGATACGGTCTGTCATGCTTCAACCGCAGATGTGGAAGCGTGTCGCTTGGATACCTGCTGGGACGTGACGGGGGTGATAACGGTTGTCACGCCCGGTCCCGATTGCCTCTCCCCCGAACGTCACAGACCTACGCCGCTCGGTAGGGCTCCTCGACGCGGGGAGTTCTGGACGCCGCATGACGTAACCATACACTCGCGGGAGCCGACAGGTCCGCCTCGCGGAAGCGCGGGGCGGTGAAAAGGGAAGCCGGTGTGAGTCCGGCGCAGGGCCGCTGCTGTGTTCGGCCAGAGGCCCGGATGACTGTGCCACTGCGGGGAGTGTCCCGTCCGACGTCGTCAACCGGCAATCGAGCCGGGTGACTGCCGACCGACGATGGGTCACGATTTCCGTGGGAAGGCCGTCCGGGAATCGTTACGAGCCGAGAGCCAGAAGACCTGCCTGTCGGGGTCGTCCACCGGGGCTGCGGGTATACCCCCGGTTCCCCTGTTCCCTCGCCCGGACCGGCGAGGCGGAGTCGTCCGATGCCGACACCCCCCGAGGGGGGCCGTCCACCCCCGTCACGTCGCGCCTTCACGCTGATCGAGCTGCTGGTGGTGATTGCGATCATCGCCGTGCTGGTCGGGCTCCTGTTGCCCGCCGTGCAGAAGGTCCGTGAGGCCGCCGCCCGCACGCGCTGCCAGAACAACCTCAAGCAGGTCGGCCTCGCCCTGCACAGCTACGAGTCCGCGGCCGGGGTGTGGCCTGCGCAATCGACCTCGCCCCCCACCGCCGCCGGGACGACCCCGCCCCGCGGCAGCTGGGTCACCTCGATCCTTCCGCACATCGAACAGAGTGCGGTCGCCGGCGTGTACAACCCGGCCCTGCACTGGCACGACCCCGCCAACGAGGTCGCCGTGCGCACGCGGATCGCGGTCCTTCTCTGCCCGTCCGCCGACGTGGGGCGCGAGGGGTTCGAGTACACCCGCTTCACCAGCTCCACGCCGCGGTTCTACCTCTACGGGGCGCCGACGGACTACACCAACGTCGGCGGCCTGGGGACCGCCCTGGCCGCCTCCCTTTCCCCGCGGCCCGCTGACCCCACCGGCATCCTCGGCGACCGCCCCGTCCGGGTACTCGAAGTGACGGACGGGCTCTCGAACACGATCCTCGTGACGGAATCGGCCAACCGCCCGCAGCTGTGGCAGCGGCGCCAGTCCGTCTCCCAGCTGCCGCCGCCGGTCCCGTGGAGCTCGTCGTCGGACCAGCCGTTCGTGACCGGCGGGGTGTGGGCCAGCCATCTGAAGGGGTTCCTGATCGACGGGGCGGGGGCGGACGGCAAGACCAACGGCGGCCCGTGCGCGATGAACTGCTCGAACGACAACGAGGTCTACTCCTTCCACCCCGGCGGGGCCGTCGCCCTGCTGGCCGACGGGTCGGTCCGCTTCCTGCGCGAGTCGGTGACCGTCCCGACCCTGGCCGCCCTCTCCACCCGGGCCGGCGGCGAGCCGGTGGTGGGGGACGAGTGAGGGCGCTCCCGTACCGGACGTGGCTGCTCCCGATGGCCCTCGGGGCGGCCCTGCTGGCCGGCCTCGCGGTGGGCTCGGTCCGGCTGCGGCCGGACGAGGTGGGGCTCGCCCTCGCCGGGACTGGAACGGACCCGGTCGCGCGCACGATCGTCCTCGACCTCCGCCTCCCCCGGGTACTGCTCGCGGCCGGTATCGGAGCCGGGCTCGCCGCCGCGGGGGTGGCCTACCAGGGGTTGTTCCGCAACCCGTTGGCCGAGCCGTACGTGGTCGGGTCCGCGAGCGGGGCGGCCCTGGGGGCGACGCTCGCCATCGTGTCCGGTTGGCAGGGGCCGGCGCCCCAGCTCATCAGCCCGGTTCCGCTCGGCGCGTTCGTCGGCTCCGTCGGCGCGGCGGCGCTGACCTACGGGCTGTCCGCCGCCTCCCGGACCGACTCCGTCGTCGGGCTGCTCCTCACGGGGGTCGCGGTGGGCACGCTGCTCAACGCGGCGGTGTGGGTAGTGATGAGTTGGAACGACCAGGATCTTGCGCGGATCGTGGCCTGGCTGATGGGTAGCCTGGCCGGCCGGGGCTGGGCGGACCTGGGGCGCATCTGGCCGTGGCTGGCGGTCGGGGTCGGCGGGGTGTGGCTACTCGCCCGCCCGCTCGACGCCCTGGCCGAGGGGGAAGAGACGGCCCGGGGGCTGGGGCTGCGGGTGCGGACGGCGACCGCCGCCGTCGTGGCGCTGGCGAGTCTGGCGACCGCCGCTGCTGTTGCTTCTGGCGGGGTGATCGGGTTCGTGGGGCTGATCGCGCCCCACATCGCCCGTCGGCTGATAGGCGAGTCGCACGCCCTGCTGATCCCGGCGGGGGCGGTCCTCGGCGCCACGGTACTGGTGGCGGCCGACACGGTCGCCCGCACGGTCACCGCCCCGGTCGAACTCCCGGTCGGCGTGGTGACCGCGGCACTGGGCGGGCCGTTCTTCCTCTACCTGATCGGGAGGCGACGGGTGTGACCCAGCTGGCAGCCAAACACCTGTCCGGCGGCTACCGGCACCGACCCGTGCTGTCGGGCGTCTCGCTCGCCGTCCGCGCCGGCGAGGTGCTGGCACTCATCGGGCCGAACGGGGCCGGGAAGACCACGCTCCTCCGGGCGCTGGCCCGACAGCTCCGTCCCTCGGCCGGTACGGTCGAGCTGGACGCGGTTTCGCTGTGGTCATGTACGCCGGGGTGGGTGGCGCGGCGGGTCGCGCTGGCCCCACAAGGGAAGGTGCCCGACCGGCCGCTGACCGTGACCGAAGTCGTCGCGCTGGGCCGGGCGCCGCACAGCGGCTGGCTCCTACCGCTGTCGGCCACGGACCGGCAGGCGGTCGCGCGGGCGCTGGACCGCGTCGGGGCTGGCGGGTTGGCCGAGCGGACGATTACCGAACTGTCCGCGGGCGAGGCCCAGCGGGTGATGCTGGCCCGGGCACTGGCCCAGGAACCGGCGGTGCTAGTGGTGGACGAGCCGACCTCTCACCTCGACCTGCGCTACCAGGGCGAGGTGCTCGACCGCTTGCGACAACTCGCCGGCGAGGGGATGGCGGTCGTGGTCGCCCTCCACGACCTCAACCTGGTCGGGCTCTGGGCCGACCGGGTGGCACTCCTGGCCGCCGGCCGGCTCCTGGCCGTCGGCCCGCCGATCGACGTGTTGACCACCGATCATCTGAGCGAAGCCTACGGAACGCCTCTCGCAGTGACGCGGCATCCCACGTTCGGCACCCCTCTCGTGACCCCGGTGCCTCTCGGCCGGCAGGGGGCGTGAGATGGCGTGGCCGTTCGGCGACCCGCTCGTCCTCGCCGCCGCAGCGGCCCTCGACCTCGTTGTCGGCGACCCCCCGAATCGCTTCCACCCGGTCGCGGCGATGGGCTGGCTGATTTCCCGTCTGCGTAAGCAGGCGCCGACACAGGGAAGGGCGGGGCCACTCCTCGCCGGGCTGGGTATCGTTGCCGTGGGGCTGGCGCTGTCCGCGGCCGCCGGTGTGTTGGTCCTCGTGGCCCGTGACCACGCTTATTGGATTGGTCTGACGGCCGAGGTCATCTTGCTGAAGATGACGTTCTCGATCCGCGGACTGGCCCTGGCCGCGGGTGAGGTTCGGCGGGCACTCGCGGGCGGGGACTTGCCCGGCGCGCGCCGGTTGTTGGCCTGGCATCTCGTGAGCCGGGACACGTCGGAGTTGGACGAGCCGCGGGTGGCTGCGGCAGTCGTCGAGTCGGTCGCCGAGAACGGCAGCGACGGCGTGATCGCCCCCTGGCTGTTCTACCTCGTCGGCGGCCTGCCCGCGGCCCTGGCGTACCGGTTCGCCAACACCGCCGACGCCATGCTCGGTTACCGCGACGCCGAGCGGGAGTGGCTGGGGAAGATACCGGCCCGGCTCGACGACGGGCTCAACTGGCTGCCGGCCCGGCTGACGGCCGCGCTCGTGGTGCTGGCCGCACCGTGGGTCGGTGGGTTGCCCCTCGGAGGCTTGCGCATCTGGTGGCGGGACGCGGGAAAGACCGCCAGCCCAAACGCAGGGCGCCCGATGGCGGCGGCCGCGGGGGTACTCGGCGTGGAACTGGAGAAGGTCGGGAGCTACCGCCTCGGGGCCGGCGGACGCTTGCCCGCCGCGGCCGACATCGGGCGTGTGACGCGCTTGTTCTACGCAGTTGCGGGGACGGCACTGGTCGGGGCCGTGTTGTCGGTCGTACTGCCGGGGGTGCTGGGATGATCCCACCACTCCCGCGTGTGCGGTGCGACGGGACCGAGCCGGTTCACGGCGGCGCGGACCCCGAGGAACTCGCACGGCTCGGCCTCTGCCCGGAACAGGTTCTCGACTTCAGCGCGAACGTGAACCCCTTCGGACCAGCGCCGGCGGTTCGCCGGGCGGTGTCCGAGGCGACCCTCGACCGTTACCCCGACCGGGCGTGCGGCGACCTCCGCCGCGAGTTGGCCCGACGACACGGCGTTGCGGACGATCAGGTGTTGGTCGGGAACGGGTCGTCCGAACTCATCTGGTTGGCGGCGATCGCGTACCTGGCACCCGGCGACCGTGTCCTGGTCCTCGGGCCGACGTTCGGTGAGTACGAGTGGTCCGCTCAGCTGATGGCGGCCGAAGTCATCACCTGCCGGGCGACGGTCGAAGCCGCCTTCCGGCCGCCTCTCGATGCGTTCGGAGATCAGCTGGGCGAATGCCGGCCCAAGCTGGCATTCCTGGCCAATCCGAACAACCCGACCGGACAGATAATCCCCCCGGAGCGTGTGCGCACACTAGCCGCCCGTCACCCGCACACGCTGTTCGTCTCCGACGAGGCGTATGCGGACTGCATGGTCGAACCGACCGAGCCGATCGGCGATCTGCCAGCGAACGTCCTGCGACTACGGTCACTGACGAAAGCGCACGGGCTGGCCGGCTTGCGGCTCGGCTACGCGGTGGGGGACCGGGGCGTCATGACTGCGCTGCGAACTGCCCAACCGCCGTGGAGCGTGAACGCACTAGCCCAGGCGGCTGGGCTGGCTGCGCTCCGGGACGAGGTTCATCGATCCGGCACGGTGGCGAGTTGGACCCGCGCCGCGGTCGAGCTGACCGACCAACTCCGCGCAGCCGGCTTTGCCCCGGTTCCGGCAGACGTGCCGTTCTTCCTGCTGCCGGTGGGGGATGCCGCGCGCGTCCGGGCGATGCTGTTGCGGCAGGGGCTTCTCGTCCGGGACTGTACCTCCTTCGGGCTTTCGGAACACGTCCGCATCAGTGCCCGGACGCGGGCGGACAACGCCCGGCTCGTGGAGGCACTCGTCGCGGTCCGCGCGGAGGTCGCTCGTGGCCCAACTGATTCTGGTGACCGGCGGGGCGCGGAGCGGCAAGAGTGACTTCGCCCAGGAGCTGGCCGGTCGCATCGCCGGCAAGGATGTGCTGTTCGTCGCCACCGCTGAGGCCGGGGACGATGACATGGCCGGTCGCATCGCGGTACACCGCCGGTCCAGGCCCGCGGCGTGGCGGACGGTCGAGGCACCGCGACAGGTCGGCCGGGCCGTCCGAAACGTCCTGCCATCGGGGGCGGTCCTCGTGGATTGCCTCACACTGCTCGTCAGTAACGTCTTGCTGTCGTTCGGCGATGAACCGGCTGCCGACGCCGCAGCGACCGCGGTCACCGACGAGGTGGCGAGCCTCATTGAGATGGCGCGGGCCTCCTCCGGCACCGTCATCGTCGTGACGAATGAGGTCGGGTTGGGGATCGTCCCGGTCAACCGTCTCGCCCGCCTGTACCGCGACCTACTCGGCCGGGCGAACGCCCAGCTGGCTCGGGAGGCCGCCGAGGTCTACTTACTCGTCTCGGGCCTGCCGCTCGAAATTAAAGCGCTGGCCCGTCCGAGGGGAGCACCATGACTACCGGTTGGAATCGGTTGCTGCCTCTCGGGGGCATCGTGCTCGTCGCGGCTATGGGGTGCGGCGTTCGCCCGGCCGGCGACCCGCCCGGGTCGGCTGCCCAGCCAGCTGCGGACGGCTACCCGAGGGCGGTGACGGACGGCGCGGGGCAGTCGCTGACGTTGCCCGCCCGGCCGGTCCGCATCGTCTCCACGGCCCCGTCCAACACGGAGATCCTATTCGCCATCGGAGCCGGGCCGCAGGTGGTCGGGGTCACGACGTATTGCACCTATCCGGCGGAGGCCGCCACGCGCGACAAGGTGGGCGGGTTCTCGCCCAAGACCATCAGCACGGAGCGGATCGTCGGCCTGAAGCCGGACCTGGTCCTGACCACCGGGCGGCTTCAGCAGTCCCTGGCCGATGACCTGCGCCGGCTAGGTCTCCCGGTTCTCAGTTACGACGCTCAGACGCTCGACGAGGTGATCCGCAACATCCGGCTCCTCGGCGCGGTGACGGGGCGCGAGGCGGAGGCTGCCGCGCTGGCGGACGCGCTCGACCAGCGGCGGTCGCGCGTCCGCGACCGCTTCGCCGCGCTGCCCGCGGAGGGCCGGCCGCGCGTGTTGCTGCTGCTCTCGGAAGACCCGCTCATGGCGGCCGGGCCGAACACGTTCGCCGGCCAAATGCTGGAGGTGGCCGGCGGCCGCAACGTGTTCGCCGACGTGGACCAGCAGTTCCCCCGCGTCTCGGAGGAACAGATCATCCAGCGCAACCCGGCGGTCGTCCTGCTGTGGGAGTGGGGCGATTACGCGGCGCGGAAGGAGCGACTCACGTGGCGGCCGGGCTGGGACCGGCTCGACGCCGTCCGCGACGGGCGTGTTCTGGGCGTCAACGACGACTGGCTGTCCCGCGCCGGCCCCAGGCTGTTCGACGGGCTGGAACGGGTCGCCGATCTGCTCCACCCGCCCGGGCGTCGCCCGAAGAAGTGACCGACTGCTCAGAACTCAATACCCCGCTGCGGTTTCACCCCGGACCGGAACGGGTGCTTTACCAGGGTCATCTCCGTGACGAGGTCGGCCCCGTCGATCAGTTCCGCCTTCGCGTTGCGCCCGGTAACGACCACGTGCAGCATCGGCCGGCGGGCCGTCAGCTCGGGCAACACCTCGGCGAGCGAGAGGTAGTCGTAGCGCAGGACGATGTTCAGCTCGTCCAGCACGATCAGGTCGAAGGCCGGGTCGCGCAGCAGCCGGACGGCCGTCTCCCAGGCCAGCCGGGCGGCGGCCACGTCGCGCTCCCGGTCCTGCGTCTCCCACGTGAACCCCTCGCCCAGCGTGTGCCACTCCAGCTGGGGCGCCAGCTTCTTCGCCAGCGCGACCTCCCCGGTGGCGATGGCCCCCTTGGTGAACTGCACCACGCCGACCCGCATCCCGTGGCCCAGCGCCCGGAACACCAGCCCCAGCGACGCGGTCGTCTTCCCCTTGCCCGCGCCGGTGTTGACGACGAGCAGGCCCTTTTCCTGCGTGGCGGCGGCCAGCTTGCGGTCGTGGGCCTCCTTGCGGCGGACCATCTTCTGGCGGTGTTCCTCGTTCTCGTCGCTCATCCGCCCACCCCCTCGGAGATGATCTGGTCCAGTCGGGCAATGGGAATGGCCTCCGCCAGGGCGTCGGCCAGCCGGTCGAGCCCGGCGTGCAGGCGGGCCGTCGCGCTCACCGACGTGGGGCGGAAGTCGGACCGGAGCGACGTGAGCCAGGCCCGGCGGAAGTCGTCGTTGGCGAACAGCCCGTGCAGGTAGCAGCCCCACACCCGACCGCCCGCCGCCGCGGCCCCGTCCGGCACCCGGCACGATACGCCGCCGCGCGCGACGACCTCCAGCCACGGCGAGTCGGTCGGCGTCCGGCCCATGTGAATTTCGTAGCCGGTCAGGAGGGTTCCGCTCAAGCCCGCCATCCAGCCGGGGCCGGCATCGAGCCGGGCCAGAACCTGATGCGTCGCCTTCTCGCCCTCGAACGTCGTCTCGACGGGGAGCAAACCCAGCCCCGCGACTTCGCTCGCGTCCGACTCGACCCCGCCCGGGTCGCGGACCATCCGCCCGAGCATCTGATATCCGCCGCAGATGCCGACGACGGCCGTGCCCTGGTCGGCGAGCCGGAGGATCGCGTCGGCGAGGCCGCGGTCGCGGAGCCAGCGCAGGTCGGCCACGGTACTCTTCGTGCCGGGCAGGATGACGGCGTGCGGACGGCCCAGGTGCGACGGCGAATCGACGTAGCGGAGGCGAACCCCCGGCTCCGCGCGCAACGGATCGAAGTCGTCGAAGTTGGCGATCCGCGGCAGCCGGACGACGGCGACCTCGACCGCGGCCGGTGACGCCGTGGCCGTCGGCTCGACCTCGACCGAAACCGCGTCCTCGTCGGGCAGGTCGAGCCCCGCCAGGAACGGGACGACGCCGAGGACCGGGACGCCCCCGCGTTCTTCGAGGATGCGGACGCCGTCCGTGAACAGGGTCGGGTCGCCCCGGAACTTGTTGACCACCAGCCCGCGGACGAGCGCCCGCTCGTCCGGATCCAGCAGCGCGAGCGTGCCGAGTAGCTGGGCGAACACGCCACCGCGGTCGATGTCACCGACCAGGAGGACCGGCGCCCGCGCGTAGCGGGCCACGGCCATGTTCACGATGTCGCCGGCCTTCAGGTTCAACTCGGCCGGGCTCCCGGCTCCCTCGATGACGACGAGGTCGAACGCGGACCGCAGGCGGTCGAGCGACTCGGTGACGTGCGACCACAGGAACCGCTTGCGCTCCTGGTAGGAGCGGGCCGGGAGCGTCTGCCAGACCCGGCCGCGGAGGACGACCTGCGATCTGCTGTCGGCCTCGGGCTTGAGGAGGACCGGGTTCATGTCGGCGGTCGGGGCCACGCCGGCGGCTACGGCCTGGAGAGCCTGCGCCCGGCCGATCTCGGCCCCGTCGGCGCAGACGGCGGCGTTGTTCGACATGTTCTGCGCCTTGAACGGCGCCACCCGCAGCCCCCGCCGCGCGAACAACCGACACAGCCCGGCCGTGAGCAGGCTCTTGCCCACGGATGAGCTCGTCCCCTGGACCATCAGGACGCGGGCGGTACTCACACGCCACCCCCGGATGTCATGCCGTGGACGGCACGCCCGATGTCGCCGGCGCTCAGGGCCGCGAGCGGGAGTGGTTCGACCCCCAGGGCCGCGGCCAACTCGCCCACGCGGCCCGCCCGGACGGCCCCGTCTTCCGCATCGATCAGCTGAACCGTGGTGGTCGGCCCCACGAGCCGGCGGCACGCGGCGAGCGCCTGCGCCCACGGGTCGGCGTCTGTCCCCGGGAGGGAAACGTTGGCTCGGCCGTCACTGACGAGCACGACCAGCACGGGAGTCGTGCGGGTGTGGGTCAGGTCCGCGGCCAGCGTCAGGCCGTGGGCCAGCGGCGTCCGCCCGCCGGTCGGCAGTCGGGTGAAGAGGCGTTCGGCCTCGCCCGCGTCGCGGGTGGGTGGCAGCAGCAACTCGGCCCGGGGGCCGCGCACCGACACGACCGCCACCTCGTCACGCGACCGGTCGGCGTCCGCGAGCAGGCCAAGGGCCACGGCCTTCACCGTCTCCATCCGGTGGCGGGCTCCCATCGAGCCGGAGGCGTCCACCACGAACAGGACCAGCGACCCGCGTCGGTCTTCCCGGACCCGGTGGTGAAGGTCCTCAGGTCGAACGGCGAGCGCGCCGTTGGTGGCTCCGCCGCGGAGCGCGGCCGCGCGGAGGGTGGCGTCCAGCGCGACTCCACCATCGACGGTCCCGCCACGGATGGTCCGGACGGACCGGCCCCGGGGCGAGGGCGGCAGAGGCGCCCGGCGGCCGCGGTCCGGCTCGGCTGCCCCGTTCGCCGGAAGGTCAACGAGGGGGAGCGGGACGACACGACCCGGCGGGTCGATCCGGTCGTCTTCGCCGCCGGATGACTCCGGGTGGTCATCCGCTTGATCCTGGCCGGTGGTCTCGTCGCCGAACCAGTTGCGCGACGGGGTGTCGTGGTTCCGGGGCGGTTCGGCTGGGGGCCGGCGGGTGCGGTGCGGGAGGACGAGGTCGGCGGCGGCTTGCAGGTCCTCATCCGTGACGTGCGTGCGCCCGGCGAGGGCGGCGGTGGCGCGGGCGGCCCGGCCGATGGCGAGGTCGGCCCGCATCCCCTCGACGTGATGTTCGCAGCACACGGCCGCGATGCGGCTGATCTGTTCGTCGGTCAGCGCCACCGACCCGAACGCGGCCCGCGCCGCGGCCACCGCCCGCGCGATCTGCTGCTGCTCGGCCGCCCAGGTCGCGCAGAAGTCGGCCGGGTCGGCATCATACGCCAGCCGGCGGCGGATCACCTCGGCGCGGTCCGGCGGGGCCGTCGGGGTGTGGACATCGACTCGCAAACCGAAGCGGTCCGCCAGCTGGGGGCGGAGCTCGCCTTCCGCGGGGTTCATAGTGCCGACCAGGATGAAGCGGGCCGGGTGACGGACCGCCACGCCCTCGCGCTCGACGGTGTGCGATCCGGCCGCGGCGGCGTCGAGGAGGAGGTCCACGAGGTGGTCGGCGAGCAGGTTCACCTCGTCGATGTACAGGACGCCGCGGTGCGCTGCGGCGAGCAGGCCGGGCCGGAAGACGGGCCGCCCCTCGCGCAGGGTGCGCTCCAGGTCCAGCGAGCCGGCCACGCGGTCCTCGGTGGCCCCGAGTGGCAGTTCCACGAACGGCGGGGCGGCCACGTCCGACGTCAGCTCGCGCGCGTCGCGGCAGTGCGGGCAGTCGGGCCACACGGCGGCCGGGTCGCAGCGGAACGGGCAGCCGCGGACGACCGTCAGCGGCGGCAGGAGCGCGGCCAGCCCGCGGGCCGCGGTGGTCTTGGCCGTGCCGCGGTCGCCGGCGATTAGCACCCCGCCGAGGGCCGGGCAGACCGCGTTCAGTACGAGCGCCCGCTTCAGCCGGTCCTGGCCGACGACGGCGGCGAACGGGTAGATGGGGTCAGCGCGGGTCATCGGCGGTGGCTCGCTCCGACCGGGCCTCAAGCACGTCCTCGCCGCGGGCGTGGACCGCCCGGAGCGCGTCCAGGGTGTCGGCGCTCGGGTTCTCCCACAGCCCCCGGCGGGCGGCCTCTAGGAGCCGTTCGGCGACGGCCCGCAGCGCCCACGGGTTGCTCTCAGTCAGGAATCGCTGCGTGTCCTCGTCGAGAGCGTAGGCTCGTGCCACCCGCTCGTACATCCAGTCGTCCACCACCCCGGCCGTGGCGTCGAACCCGAACAGGTAATCCACCGTGGCGGCCAGCTCCAACCCGCCCTTGTAGCCGTGCCGCTTGACGCCCTCCACCCACTTCGGGTTCACCACTCGGCTGCGGAACACCCGGTTCGCCTCCTCCTTCAGGTCGCGCACCGCCGGTCGGGCCGGGTCGTGGGTGTCGCCGAAGTAGTGCCGCGGCTGCTTGCCGGTCAGTGCCCGGATGGTGGCGATCATCCCGCCGTGGAACTGGAGGTAGTCGTCGCTGTCGAAGATGTCGTGCTCGCGGTTGTCCTGGTTGTGCAGGGCCACCTGCACGCCGGCGAGGCGGTGGCGGAACACGTCGCGGGCGTCGGCCCCGGTGTCACCGCCGGTGTAAGCGTACCCGCCCCAGTTCACGTAGGCGGTGGCCAGGTCGGCGTCGCCGGTCCAGTTGCGCTCGTCGATGAGCGGCAGGATGCCCGCCCCGTAGCACCCCGGCGGCGAGCTGAACACGCGGTACAAGGCGCGACGCTCGGCCTGAGCCGGGCAATCATCTTCAACGGGCGGCGGGCGGTGGGCCGTGGGCGGCTCGGATTCGGCCGCATTCTTCTCACTGCCCGCTGCCGACGGCCCACTGCCTACCGACGAGAGATCGGCGAGGACGTGCTTGCGGACGAAGTTGGCCTCCCCCGGCTCGTCCAGCCGGGCGACCGCGGTGACGGCCTCGTCCAGCACGCGGACGACGTGCGGGAAGGCGTCGCGGAAGAAGCCGCTGATCCGCACCACCACGTCGATCCGTGGCCGGCCGAGCTCGCCCAGCGGGATCACCTCGAACCCGGTGAGCCGGCGGTTCTGCTCGTGCCAGACCGGGCGGACGCCGAGGAGGGCGAACACCTGGGCCACGTCGTCGCCCTGGGTGCGCATGGCGCTGGTGCCCCACACGCTCAGCCCGACCGTTTCCGGCCAGCTCCCGGTTTCGCGGCGGTGCCGTTCGGCGGCCTCACGGGCGAGCTCCTGGCCGACCCGCCACGCCCCGGGCGACGGCAGCGCCCGCGGGTCGAGGGCGAAGAAGTTCCGCCCGGTCGGCAGTACGTGGGCCATGCCGCGGGTCGGTGCCCCGCTCGGCCCGGCCGGGACGTACCGCCCCGCCAGGGCGCGCAGTAGGTTCGTCACCTCGTCGGCCGACTCCTCGACCACGGGCACGAGCCGGTCGCAGATGAACGTCAGTACGGCCGCGACCCGGTCCGCGCCGGGGTGGGTGGGGAGCTCGCGGCGGACCAGTGGGCCGACCGCGGCCGTGTCGTATCCGTCGAAGCTCAGCGTGGAGAGGAGGTGCTTGCCGAGTTCGTCGATCGACTCAAGGGCATCCCCGTGGGTGAACAGCGGCCGCCCGGCCCGTTCGACCAACTCCGAGGGGGCGGTGAAGCGCCGGCCGCGCTCGCCCAACAGTGCGTCCAGGTCCAGGGCGAACGTCTCGGCCAGCGCGGCCCGCAGGCTGGGGGCGTCGAAGTTCGGCAGCCGGGTGAGCGATTGGAGCAGGTCCACCAGCTGTTCGCCTTCGGGCGGGCGGCCGAAGGTGTGGAGCCCGTCGCGGATCTGGGCGCCGGCCAACTCGCACAGGTAGGCGTCGAGGTCTTCGACGACGTGCGCGAACTCCCGCCCCTGGAGGTTGGCCAGTGACAGCGGCGTCCCCTCGGCGGTCGTCCCCTCGTCCCACTCGTGCTTGTGGTCGCCGTGGTCCTGCTTGAAGACCTGTTTCAGATCCTCGTCCAGGTTCGCCCGGCGGATGAGGTCCCAGATCTGCTGTTGGAGGAGCGGCAGCTTGGACGGGTCGAGCATCTCGACCTGGTAGTACTCGTCCACCAGCTGCATGAGCTGGTCGAGTTCGCCGTAGGCGTCGGCGGTGGTCATCGCCGGGATGAGGTGGTCGATGACCACGGCCCGGCCGCGCCGCTTGGCCTGCATCCCCTCGCCGGGGTCGCTCTTGATGAACGGGTAGAGCAGCGGCAGGTCGCCGAGCATCGTCTCGGGGAAGCACTCGCCCGACAGGCCGACGCCCTTCCCGGGGAGCCACTCGACGCTGCCGTGCTTGCCGACGTGGACGATCGCGTCGGCCGCCCACACGTCGCGGAGCCAGCGGTACAGGGCGTAGTAGTAGTGCGGCGGCGGCAGGTCGGGCCGGTGGTAGATGGCCTGCGGGTCCATGCCGTAGCCGCGGGGCGGCTGGAGCGCCACCAGCATGTTCCCCAGCGTCAGCCCGGCCAGACACAGGTGGCCGTCGTGGACGTAGGCCGCCCCCGGCGCCGGCCCCCACTTCCCCTCGATGCGCTGGCGCTGGGACGCGGGGAGTTCGGCGAACCACCGGCCGTACCGGTCCACCGGCACGCGGACGGTGGCCTCGGCGACCTGATCCGGGGTGAGGTACGCCTCGTCGTAGCAACCGCGGTCGATGAGGGCGTGGATCAGCTCGTCCGGCGTGCCGTAAGGGTTGTCGATTGCGTAGCCGAACCCGGTCATCGCGGCGAACACCTCGAACAGCGAGGCCGGGGCGTCCAGGCCGACGGCGTTGCCCACGCGGTTGGCCTTGCCGGCGTTGTTCGTGAGGATGAAGGCCACCCGCTTGTCCGCGTTCGGCTTGCGGCGGAGGGCGGCGAACCGCAGCGCCAGCTGGCCGACCGCCTCCACGCGGTCCTGAGCCGCCGCGTAGCGGATCACCTCGCCCGCGTCGTCGGCCGGCGGGGCGACCGTCGCCAGCGGGATGCGGCCGTCCCCGGCCGGCGCGTCCGCGCGGACCGTCTCCTTGAAGGAAACCGGCACCGTGATGACCCGGCCGTCCAGTTCGGGCAGGGCGACGTTCATGGCCGTGTCGAGCGGCCCCAGCCCGCGCGGGCTGGCGGCCCACTGGTCGTGCGACCCGCCCGCCGTGATCGCCTGGAGGATCGGCACGTCGAGTGCGATCAGCGCCTCCGACTCGTGCCGGCCGTCGCCCAGTGCGAACGAGAGGGTGGAGATGAGGACGTCCACCGCCGGCTCGCGCCCGTCGCACAACAGGTCGAACGCGGCCGGCCAGCCCGGCCGGTCCGGCCCGGCCGAGTCCTTGAGCGACGAGGTGAACACGGGGAGGACATCCGCACCGAGGCCGTCGAGCACGTCCACGAACGTATCGACGAAGTCCAGGTTCCCGCTCATCCAGTGCGCCCGGTAGAACAGCAGCCCCACGGCGGGCCGGGCCGGGTCGCGGTGGGCTAGCCAATCGGCGAGCGTGGCCCCGGGCGGCAGGTCCGGGTGGTAGATGCCGTGCTGGGGCTGCTCGGCCGGGTGCTCGTAGCCGTAGCCGCTCAGGAGGAGGGTGTCGGACAGGAAGCGGAGCATCTGGGCGACGTTCATCCGCCCGCCGGCCAGGAGGTAGGCCGTCGTTTCGAGCAGGACCGCGGGCGGGGCGGTGGAGGCGGCGTCGAGTTCGGGGTCGGGGACGCCGACGCCGTTGACGAAGAGGAGGTGTCCCCCGCCGTCCCGGACGAGCTGGATCAACCGGTCCACCCCGGGCACCGACCGCAGGCTCCCGTGCAGCCGGGCGACGACCACCTGCGGCACCTTCCCGTTCCGCAGCACGGCGTCCACCAGGTAGTCCTCGCCGCGGAGGCGGTTGAGGCTGGCGGCGCGGACCGGCGGGAAGCCGGGGGGCAGGTACGCGCCCGACTGGCTGACCGTGAGCGCGTCGGTGTCGGCGTGCGTGAGGATCAGGAACCCGTCCGCCACGCCTTCCGCGGCCACGGCGGCAGGTTCGACAGGGGCGTCGCCGGTGCAGTGCGACCAGGCGTAGTAGTTGAACAGCCGGTCGGCCAACTCCGGCGGCGGGGGGAGGATCCGGTCGGCGGCCAGCATCCGGTCGATGTAGTCGTACAGCGCGACGATCTGGCCCGGCCGGTCGATCGCCTGGAACCACATCGGCCGGCCGTCGAAGAACAGCAGCACGACGTTGGCCAGCGGGCACGGGCCGATGCACCCGCTCATCGTCAGCTGAACGCGGTCGCGGACCTTCCGCCGCTTGTACTCCTCCTTGTAGAAGTCGATCGGCACCGCCGGGATGTTCCGCTCCGTGTGCCCGCAGCAGCAGCCGCGGGCGCACACGATCAGGTGGCCGCGCTTGGGCTGCACGAAGATCGGCTTCCCGTCGGCGCGGACGACCCGCTCCTTCGCCGGCTTCTCGGCCATCGTCACTCCCGTCGAAGGGGCGGCGGTCGGGGCGGGATCAGGGGGCGGGGGTCCGCGTCCGGCCGGCGGTCCGGTCGAGTTGCTTCAACGCCACGCCGACCAACTGCCACCCCGCCCAGATGCCGACGGCGAGGAAGACGAGCAGCACGGGCACGTGCTCGGGTTCCATGTGGTGCGCGAGGAGGGTCATGCCGCCCTCTCTTTCCGCAGCGCGACGACCACCCGGGCCGCGGCGCCGATGAGGATGCCGTACAGGAGGACCATGCCGCACATGAAGATCTCGTCTTCCGGCAGCATCACGTGAAGCGGTTCCACGACCGATCTCCTTTCGCCGCATCGCGGCGGTGTCGTGGGTGCGGGCCCGTGCCCACCCCCAGGTGTCAGGGCGACTTTCGTTCCACGACGATCAGTAGCCGGCGCGTCCCCGGCATGGTGGCGAACTCGTCCGGCCGGTCCTTGCCCGCGTCGGCCTCGCTGTAGCAGAGGGTCAGTTTCTCTGCGTCGAGCTTGTAGATGCCTTCCCACTTCTTCCCGCTGAGCATCCCCTCCTGGTGCTGGAAGTCGATCGTCTTCCGCTTCTTGCGTGGGTCCAGCGTCAGGTCGCCCTTCAGCTCGGCGGACTCGGTGACGACCGTGAACTGGTTGTCCTTGACGACCAGTTTGTTGCCCTTGATGCGGTCGAGCGGGGCGCCGTCCCGCTCTGCCTCGACGACCACCCAGGTGCCCTGGAGTTTCTTGAGTTCGGCCGCGGCCGCCGCGGCGTCATCAGCGCGCGTCGCCCCGGCCCAGAGGAGGGCCGCAGCGCCCAGGCTGATGAGGAAGACCAGCGGTCGGATTCGGGCGTGTGGGGACATGAACCCTGCCCCTTTCCACGGACGGCGAAGCGCGGTCGCGGGCCGGGAAGGACAGGAGCCGCCCCGCTTGGGACGGACGAACACCCCTGACCGTCCGCACGCCTGCGCCCGAGGCATCGGAACGAGAGAACCGATAGGCAGGTCTTCTGGCTGACGGCTCGTAGCGAGTTCCGGGCGGCCTTCCCGCGGTTGCCCGCAGTGGCATGTTCACCCGGACCTCATGGCCGTTCACAGCGGCGGGCCCGCGCCGGATTTACACCGGCTTCCCTTTTCATCCCCCGGCGGGAGCGGTCCCGTCGGGGAAGACCTATCGACCGGGTGATACTATAGCCGCGTCACGCACCGGTCCAGTATGACGGGGCCGTGCCCGCCGGGGCTCGGGCTTTGGGTCCGGAGCCCGGAGGGCGGGAGGCGTGTAGCCCGGGGTGGAACCCCGGGCGGCCTACGCGGTGTCACGAAGGGCAATGCCCCACGGGCCACGCCTACCCCGCCGGTGGCGCGAGCGAGGAGCAGAACTCCGGGTGACACCGCGTCAGCCGCCCGGGGTTCCACCCCGGGCTACACGCCTCCCGCCCTCCGGGCTCCGGACCGAGCCGAAGCCCCGAGCTTGGAAGTCTCAGGCCACCAGCGGGATCACGCCATTTGAAAGTCAGAACCACGATGACCCTCGACGAGATCGTCCGCCACCTGGACGGGCTGACCAAGCCGCCGGGGAGTCTCGGCCGCCTGGAGGAGCTGGCGGCCCGGCTCTGCCTCATTCAGCAGTCGCTGGCTCCGAAGACACGCCCGCGCCGGCTGGTGCTGTTCGCCGCCGACCACGGGGTCGTGGCCGAGGGCGTCTCCGCCTGGCCGTCCGAGGTGACCGGCCTGATGGTGCGGAACATCGTGTCGGGCGGCGCCGCCAGCAGCGTCCTGGCGCGGTCCACGGACACCGATCTGGTGCTGGTCGATGTCGGGGTTGCGTGCGAACCACTCCGACCACAACCGGGCTACGTCATGGCCCGGGTGCGGCCCGGGACGCGCAACCTCGCCCGGGAGCCGGCGCTGACCGCGGACGAGTTCGATCAGGCGTGGGAGGTCGGCGCGGCCCAGGCCCGACTCGCGGCGGCGGACGGGATGCGGGTCGTCGCGGCCGGGGAGATGGGGATCGGCAACACCACCGCCGCCGCATGTCTCGCGGTACTCCTGGCCGACGTGCCGGTCGAACACGCGGTCGGCCGCGGCGCGGGGGCCGACGATGCCACCCTGGCGCGCAAGCGGGACGTGGTTGGGGCCGCGACCCGGCGCCTCCGGCCGGTCGATGCGCCCACGACGAAGGCCGCCGTCGCCGCCGTGGGTGGTCTGGAGGTTGCGGCGATGGCCGGGTTCTACGCGGCGGCCGCGGCGGCAGGGCTGACCATCGTCCTCGACGGCTTCATCGCCACCAGTGCCGCGTTGGTCGCCGAAGCCCTGGCCCCGGGTACGCGGTCGGCCCTGATCGCCGCGCACCGGTCCGCCGAGCCCGGCCACGAGCCGACGCTGACCGCGCTTGGCCTGACCCCTTTCCTCGACACCTGGCAGCTGAGGTTGGGCGAGGGCACCGGCGCGTTGCTCGCGCTGCCCCTTCTGGACGCAGCTGCGGCAATCGTCCGTGACATGGCGACGTTCGACCAGGCTGGAATCCAGACGACATGAGCACCGGATCGGAGCCCGCGGTCGAGCCGCCGCCACCCCTCAGCTGGCGGGACGCCCTGTGGCGGCAGCCGGCCGCCTTTTTCACGGCCGTGCGCTTCCTCACCCGTGTGCCGATTCCCGATCGGCTTGTCCCCCAGGGCGACGACCCGGCCGGCCTGCTGCGCGCCGCGGTGGTGTACTTCCCGGCGGTCGGCACGCTGATCGGGCTGGCGACCGCTGGCGTCATTACCGCTGCGAGTGGGCTCTGGCCGGTCTGGCTGGCGGTGCTGCTCGGGCTAGCGTTCGAGGCCGCATTGACCGGTGCGTTCCACGAAGACGCCGTGGCCGACTTCTGCGACGCCTTCGGGGGCGGTTGGACCCGCGACGACATCCTCCGCATCCTGCGCGACAGTCGGGTCGGCAGCTTCGGCGCGTTGGGGCTGACGCTGGCCGTGCTGTTGCGTGCGGGCGGGTTGGCGACACTGGAGCCGGGAACGCTGATGGCCGCGACTGTGGCGTCGGCGACACTCGGCCGGTGGGTCATCCTGCTGGTCATGGCGACGCTGGCTCCGGTCTCCGGGCGCGACGGCCTCGCCCGCGATATCGGCCAACAGCTGACCGCGGGCGAGGTGCTGTTCGGCAGCCTGCTCGCCGTGCCTGGGGCGGTCATCTGGGCCGTCACCGATCCGTCCCGCTTCCTGGCCGCGATGGTGGTGCTGCCACTCTTCGCCGCGGCGTTCGTCCTGTACGTCCGGCGTCGGTTGGGCGGGGTGACGGGCGACTGCCTGGGGTGCGCGTGCTACGTCGGTCAGGTGCTCGTGCTGCTGGCGGCAACGGCCCGTTGGGCGTGATTCGGGGGAGGGCGGGGCAGTCCATGAGCACGCGACGGGTCTTGCTCGTCCGCCACTGCGAGGTCGAAGAGCGCTACCGCGGGGTGTGCTACGGGTGCAGTGACGTGGGTCTCAGCGAGCGGGGCCGGCGGGAGAGCGAGGCTCTCGCCCTCCGGCTCGCGCGCGAGCCGGTCACGTTGGTGTGCCACAGCGGGCTGTCCCGGACCCGAGCCGTCGCGGAGTCGCTTGCAGAACAGCTCGGGCAGCCCGCCCAGGAGTGCCCACTGCTCCGCGAGCGGGACTACGGCGCGTGGGAGTTGCGGACGTGGGACGACCTGTACGCCGAGACGGGTGACGCCATGCTCGGCTCGGTCCGCGCGCCGGCGACGTGGCGCCCGCCCGGCGGCGAAACGACGTTCGAGATGCGCGACCGCGTCCTGGCGTGGTTCCACACGCTGCCGGCGACGGGTGTGATCGTCGCGGTGGCACACGGCGGGCCGATCGCCGCGCTCCGGGGTTCGTTGCGTGATCAGGGTGTGGAGGGCTGGCCTGCCCTGATCCCCGCGCCCGGAGAAGTCGTGGAGCTGTGACTGTGGGTGTAGGCCGGCGGCTCCCGCCGCGGGGGTCGGCCGCGTGTTGATTCGAGAGGCGCCGCCTCATGTTGGGCGGCGTCACCCGCGGGCCGGAGTCACGCCCGCCAGAAGCGCACGAGCTCGCGGGTCATGAAGTTCCACACCCCGCGGGCCGCCAGCCAGCTCTTGTTCGCCTTGTCCCGCCGGCCGCGGAGGAGACGCACCGCCCCCTGTAGGCACTTGGCCAGGAACTGCACCGGGGCGTCGGCCGTCACCAGCGCCTTGTAGACGGTCAGCGCCGTCGGGGTCGCGCCGGCCTTGCGGAAGTAGTGGACGTAGCCGATGGCGACGTTCGGGGCCGCGAAGCCGATGTTCTTGCGGCTCGACACCCGCCCGTAGTGGACCACCTCCACGTCGCCGACGTACACCAGCTCGCGGCGCCGGCCCACCTGCGTCGAGAGGTCGATGTCCTCGCCGCCGAAGCGGTACTGCTCGTCCCACCGGCCGCTGTCCTCGAATACCGCCCGCGGCAGGAACACGGCCGCCCCCATCAGCACCTCGACCGGGCGGACGCCCTCGGGGTCGAAGGTGTCGCGGCGGTACTCGTAGTAGGCGCGGCGGAACAGGCCGGTCCAGCGGAGCAGGCTGACGCGGTGGAGCAGAGCCCCCAGCGTCGGCCGGCGGCGGTACGAGATCTGGTAGGCGCCGTCCCCGCCGCGGAGCCGCGGGCCGACCATCCCGACCGTCGGGTTGGCGTCGGCGAACTCCAGGAACTTCCGCAGCGTGTCCGGGGGGACGACGGTGTCGTTGTTCAGGAAGAACAGGTAGCGGCCGCGGGCCAGGGCGGCGGCCTGGTTGTTGGCCTTCGAGAAGCCGCGGTTCTCGCGGTTGCGGACGAGCGTCACCCCGGGGAACTCGGCGGCCACCATGTCCGCCGCCCCGTCGGCCGAGGCGTTGTCCACCACGACCACCTCGAAGGCGACGCCCTGGGGCTGGTCGTAGAGGGACTCGAGGCAGCGGCGGAGGAGGTCGCAGCAGTTCCAGTTGGCGATGCAGACGGACACGTCCACCACGGCCGGGGGTCGGGCCGCCGGCGCGGCGGCGGTGGAGGGCTTCGGCATGCGGCGCGTCCTGCGGTTTCCGGCCGGGGCGTGCCGGCCGGGTGGGGGGTTCTACCCGCCCGCGGCCCGGGGTGTCAATTCGAGGTCGGCGCGCCGGCCGGGCGGTTCGGCAGGTGGTCGTGGGTAGCGGTGGGGGTTTGGGGAGGCAGTCGCCTCCTCGACCGGAGGTTGCTCACGTCGCCGTCCCGGATCGAGGCGGACCGCTTCCGGGGTGTAGACGATCGCTCCCAGTGCCCCGAACGTAACCGCCTTGCTACGCCGATATGTGGTGGTAGGGAAGCGAGTTCCGCCCTCTCGCCCTCCGCTCCGGGGTGTGGTACACTAACACTCTCACCGCCGCCCCCGCCCGCCGCGCTGTTTCAGACCCGATCCGACAGGCCCGCCTCATGCACCGGCTCGCCGCCGCCCTCGTCGTCGTGCTCCTGCCAGCTGGCGGTCGGGCGACCGAGGGCACCGAGTTCTTCGAGAAGAAGGTCCGCCCCGTTCTCGCCGACCACTGCTACTCGTGTCACTCCGCGGCCGGGAAGAAGACCAAGGGCGGGCTCACCCTCGACACGCCCGACGGCATCCGCAAGGGCGGCGACTCCGGCGCGGTGGTCGTCCCCAAGGACGCCGCGAGCCTCCTGCTGCGGGCCGTCGAGTACCACCCGGACGCCCCGGCCATGCCGCCGAAAGGGAAGCTCCCGGCGCGGGCGGTGGACGACTTCCGCGCCTGGGTGAAGATGGGTGCTCCGCTGCCGGAGGCCCGGGCGACTCAGGCCGGCCCCGCCGCCCGCGACATGGCGACGGCGAAGGCGTTCTGGTCGTTCCGGCCGGTCCGCGAGCAGCCGGTTCCACAAACCTCCGACCCGAATTGGCCGGCCCGCCGGCACGACCACTTCATCCTGGCCAAACTGGACGAGCAAAAGTTCCGGCCAGCCCCGCCGGCCGACCGCCGGGTTCTCGCCCGGCGGGTGTACTTCGACCTGGTCGGGCTGCCACCGACCGCGGAGCAGGTGGAGGGGTTTGTCGCCGACGCCCGGTCCGACGCCTACGAGCGACTCGTAGACAGCCTGCTCGCGTCGCCCCGGTTCGGGGAGAAGTGGGCTCGCCACTGGCTCGACGTGGCCCGGTACGCCGAGGACCACTCGACCGGCGAGTCGACGTGCAAGCCGCCGCGGTTCCCGTACCGCTACCGCGACTGGGTCATCGCCGCCCTGAACTCCGACCTGCCGTTCAACGAGTTCGTCCGCCGGCAGCTCGCCGCCGACCTTCTCACCGGGCTGCCGCCGTCGGAACTCGCGGCCCTCGGGTTCCTCGGGCTGTCGCCGGTGTACCACAAGGAGCCGAAGCTGTCCGAGGACGTCATTGCCGGCATTGTGGCCGACGAGTGGGACGAGCGGGTGGACGTCGTCACCCGCGGGTTCCTGGGACTGACGGTCGCCTGCGCCCGCTGCCACGACCACAAGTTCGACCCGGTTTCGAGCGAGGACTACTACGCCCTGGCCGGGGTGATGGCGAGCACGCAACTCGCCGAACGGCCGCTGAAGGCCAACCCCGACGCGGACACCGACGCGCTGAACACCGTCCGGGCGGGGTTGCTCGACCTGGGGATGCGGGCGGGGTATATGCGGGAGCTGCGGGCGACCGCGGCCAAGGAGGGGCGCGACCCGACCCCGTTTGAGCGGGACGCGAAGAAGTACGAGGCCGAGCTGGCGGTCCTGAAGGAGCGGGAGAAGAAGCTGTTCGCCGGCCCGATCGTCCCGGCGGTGCGGGACGCCGGGACGTGGGTGACGGCCGACCACCAGGCGTGGACGACGGTCGCCTACCGGCCGGACCGGATGCGCGACCTGCCGGTGTTCGTGCGCGGCAACCCGATGAAGACCGGGCCGGTGGCGGTGCCGCGGCGGTTCGTCCGGGTGCTGTCGGCGGGCGAGCCGCCGCCGTTCCGGTCCGGCAGCGGCCGGCGGGAGCTGGCCGACGCGATCGTGACCGACGCCCGGGGGCTCACTGCCCGGGTGTTCGTGAACCGGGTCTGGGGTTGGGTGTACGGCCGGCCGCTGGTGACCACCCCGAGCAACTTCGGGGCGCTCGGCGACCCGCCGTCGCACCCCGAACTCCTCGACGACCTGGCCGCCCGCTTCGTTGCCGCCGGCTGGTCGGTGAAGTGGCTGGTCCGCGAGCTGGTGCTGTCCGCCTCGTACCGGCAGTCGAGCCGGCACGACGAGGAGTTCGCCCGCCGGGACGCGGACAACCGCTGGCTGTGGCGGGCGCACCGGAAACGGCTGGAGGTGGAAGGCTGGCGCGACGCGATGCTCCAGGTGAGCGCCCAACTGGACCTGAACGGCGGCGGCCCGTCCGACGACCTGGACGCTTCGCGGAGTAACCGCCGGACGGTGTACGGGAGGGTGAGCCGGCAGCGGCCGCCGGACGTCCACCGGCTGTTCGACCTGCCAGATGCCAAGGCCCACGGGGAGAAGCGCGACCCGACCATCACCCCGCTCCAGCAGCTCTACTTCCTGAACAGCCCGTTCGTCCGGGGCGCGGCTGCCGCAACGGCCCGGCTGACGACCCGCGACGGCATCCCCCCGCGCGGCGTCGTCCGCCAGCTGTACCGCCGGGTGCTGCTCCGCAACCCGACGGAGGCGGAGGTGGCCGCCGGGCTGGAACTGGTCGGGGACTCGAAGTCCTGGGAGGTTCTGGCCCAGGTGCTGCTGGCGAGCAACGAGTTCCTGTTCCTGAACTGACGGGCGGGAGGGCGCCGGGTGCCGGGTTGCGTCGGGCGGTTCTATCCGACTTGTCCGCATGGGCGGTTCGCCCCCTCACCCCGCCGCGCTTCGCGGCGGGGTGAGGGGGCGAACCACCTTCAGAGACATGCTGATAAGGCTCCCAGCACCTGGATCCCACGCGAAACCAGTCGGTTGATTCGTCCTCTGCGGCCGACTTCTGGAAATGTGACCCCATGACCCAACCCCACCCCGCCGGCCCGTCTAACCTCACCCGCCGGGCGCTGCTCCGCCAGCTCGGCGGGGGCGTCGGGACGCTCGGACTGTCCGCGTTCCTCGACGCCACACCGGCCGGCGCCGCCCCGAAGGTCGCGCACCACGCGCCGCGGGCGAAGCGGATCATCGTCCTGTTCATGGCCGGCGGGCCGAGCCACCTGGACACCTTCGACCCGAAGCCGGAGATCGAGAAGCACGCCGGGAAGCGGCCCGGGGTCGTGGACCTGCGGACCGAGCGCGTCACCGGCGGGCTCCTGCCGTCGCCGTTCGCGTTCCGGCCCGGGGGGAAGTGCGGGCTACCGGTCAGCGACCTGCTGCCGAACCTCCGCGAGTGCGCCGACGACCTGTGCGTCCTGCGGGCCGTCCACGCGGTCAACCCGAACCACTCGCCGGCCGCGAACTTCCTCGCCACCGGCCGGATCGACGCCGTCCACCCCGGGCTCGGGGCGTGGGTGAACTACGGGCTCGGGGCCGAGACGGACAACCTGCCCGGGTTCGTGTCGTTCGGGAACGGGTTCGGCAGCGCCGGGTTCGAGCGGAACGGCTACCTGCCCGGGGAGTTCCAGGCGACCCGGGTGAGTACGCAGCAGACCGACCCGGAGCGGATGATCCGCCACCTGCGGAACCCGGACCTCCCGGCGGGCCGCCAGCGGCAGCAACTCGACGCCCTCCAAGCTCTGAACCGCGCCCACGCCGCGGAGAACGGCCACGACCCACAGCTCGAAGCCCGGGTCCGGGCGATGGAGACGGCGTTCCGGATGCAGGCCGCGGCGGGCGAGGCGTTCGACGCCCGCCGCGAGCCGCAGAAGGTGCGCGAGATGTACGGCACCGGCGAGTTCGCCACCGCCTGCCTCCTGGCCCGCCGGCTGGTCGAGCGGGGCGTCCGGGTGGTCCAGGTGTCGAACGGCGGCTGGGACCACCACGCGCGGATCAACGGTGAGCTGCGGAAGAAGTGCGGGGAGATCGACCGCCCGGTCGCGGCCCTGCTCCGCGACCTGAAGCAGCGCGGCCTGCTGGACGAGACGCTGGTGCTGTGGGGCGGGGAGTTCGGCCGGACCCCGGTGAGCGAGGCCGGCGACGGCCGGGACCACAACCACTACGGGTTCACCCTCTGCCTGGCCGGCGGCGGGGTGAAGGGCGGGATGGCCCACGGCGCGACCGACGAGTTCGGGTTCCGGGCCGTGGACGGGCGGGTGAGCGTCCACGACCTGCACGCCACCATCCTTCATCTGATGGGCCTGGACCACGAACGGCTGACGTACCGGTACAGCGGCCGCGACTTCCGCCTCACCGACGTGGCCGGCGAGGTGATCCGCCCCATCCTGGCGTGATGACGCCAAGCCGCCCGCCCGGTCAGCGCTCCGCCACGTACATCAGCGCCCCGTCCGCGAGCAGGGCGTGTTCCGGCTCGGGCATCGCTGCGGCGGGGGCGAGCCGCAGCGCCCGCACGTCACGCAGCCGCCGCAGCCCGTCGTGGAAGGCCGGGAGGGTCAGGTCCGGGGCGCGTCCGCGGACGGCCGCGAACAGATCCGGCAGCGGGCACGCCGCCGTCATCCCGCCGGCCCGACGCCGGTCCAGGTAGGCCAGCGCGTCCGTCGCCCACGGGACCAGCGCTGCCACCGGGCCGGACACGGAGGGGGCGGTCAACTCGCTGCGGCGGATGGCGGCGTCGATGCGGTCGGCGAGGTCGTCGAGTCGGCGGAGCATCGCCGAGGCGTGCGCCTCGAACCGGGCCGAGAGCTGCGCCACCTCACGCTGGGCCTCGTCCAGCCAAACCGGCACCCCGGCCCGGGTGGCGACCAGCACGTCGCGGAGTTCGTGCAGCGCGGCCTTGGGCGAGTCGTGCTCGTGGACGAACGCCGCCGTCTTCGGCGTGGCCGTCACCCACTCGGTCACGAGCTTCCCGCGGGCCTCCGTGCGGGTCGTTTCGAGGAGCCCGTCCCGCAGCGCCCGGAGGGCCGCGTCGGCCGCGTCACCGACCCGCGACGGGAACAGGCCGGGGAGCTTCCCGGAGCGGAACAGGCGGTGCTCGCCCGGGGCCGCGACGGCGGCCTTGAGCGCGGCGAGCAGCACGTCGGAGGGGACGTCGGCGGTTGGGGGCGGGGCGTCCATGCCGGTACTCTGGCTGTCCGGGGCGCGAACCGGCCGTACTGTATCCCGGTCCGTGTTCGAAAGGAAAGCCCGGGGTCCGCCCCGGGTTTCGCGTTGGAGCCGACGATGACCGCCACGCCGAGCCGCCCCCGCATCCTCAGTGGCGTCCAGCCCTCCGGTAAACTCCACCTCGGCAACTACTTCGGGGCGATCAAGCAGCACATCGAGCTGCAAGACCGGGGCGAGGCGTTCTACTTCATCGCCGACTACCACGCCCTGACCACCCTCAGAAGTGCCGAAGAAGCCGAGGCCGCGGCCGCCGCCAAGAACAAGTCCCTCACCCCCCGCCGCGCCCGCGACATCCTGGCCGACAACGTCCGCGACGTGGCCCTCGACTACCTCGCTCTCGGCCTCGACCCGGCCCGGTCCACCTTCTACCGCCAGTCGGACGTGCCCGAGGTCTGCGAGCTGGCCTGGTTCCTGTCCACCGTCACCGGCATGGGGCTGCTCGAACGCGCCCACTCCTACAAGGACAAGGTCGAACGCGGCATCGCCGCCAGCGTCGGGCTGTTCAGCTACCCGGTGCTGATGGCCGCCGATATCCTCATCGTTCGGTCGCATCTCGTGCCGGTCGGCAAGGATCAGGTGCAGCACCTGGAGATGACCCGGGACATGGCCGGGTACTTCAACCAGGCGTATGGCGAGGTGTTCCCCGAGCCGAAGGAGCTACTCGGCGAGGCGGCCGTGGTGCCCGGGACCGACGGGCAGAAGATGAGTAAGAGCTACGGGAACACCATCGACATCTTCGCCGAGGGGAAGGCACTCAAGACGGCCGTCATGGGGATCAAGACCGACTCCACCCCCGTGGAGGAGCCGAAGAACCCCGACGCCTGCAACGCCTTCGCCCTGTACCGGCTGTTCGCCGCGCCCGCGGAGGTCGAACGCCTCGCCGACCTGTACCGCAACCCGATGCGCGACGCCGAGGCCCGCGGCGGCCGGCCGTTCGGGTATGGCGACGCCAAACAACTCTTGCTCGGGAAGATCGACGCCTACTTCGCCGACGCGCGCGAGCGGCGCAAACAGCTGGTTCGTGATCCGGGGTACGTCGAGGAAGTGCTTCAGGCCGGGGCAAAGCGGGCGCGCGAGGTGGCCCGCGTGACGCTCCAACTCGTCCGCCGCGCGGTCGGGATGGCGGGCCGTCCGGCGTGACGCGGCGGATTCGCGCCTGACCGAAAGCGGTGGGCTGACGTTAGCAGGACTCTGTCCAAAACCCGACCCATCGGGTCAACCTGACCTACCCTTCGGTTGACCCGGCGCCCCCAACCATCCCGGTTGGGCGGGTGTCCGGCCGGCCACGTCCCCACGCCTCCATGCCGAACCCGCCTTCCCGGTCCGAAGGTGCCGTTGTCGGCGTCGCGTGCCCGTCGTGCGGCCACCGGCTCGCCCTCAAGAACCCCAAGCCGGGCCGCTTCCGCCCCCGCTGTCCGGGCTGCCGTCAGCTGTTCAACCTTGCCATCCCCACCGACCCCGCCGCGGCGTGCGAGGCCACCCCGCTGCGCGAGCGGACCACGCCGGTCGTCCAGGAGAGTCGCACGGTCCCGAACCGGCCGGCGCTCCCGGTGCGGACGCCGCCCCCGAAGTCGCAGCTCGCGTCCGGCGTCGGCTCGTCCACGACCGCGTCGAACCCGTCCGGGTCGTCGAACGTCGTGGACGACGAGGACGCGAACTACGCCCCGCCCGCGACCGAGGTGCGGGGCTACCGGATCGAGCGCGAGCTCGGCCGCGGCGGGATGGGCGCGGTGTTCCTGGCCCGGCAGCTCTCGCTCGACCGGGCGGTCGCGCTGAAGGTGATGGCCCGGCGCTACGCGGCCGACCCGTCCTTCGTGGCACGGTTCACCCGCGAGGCGTTCGCCGCGGCCCAGCTGTCGCACCCAAACATCGTGCAGATCCACGACATCGGCGAGGCCGAGGGCGTCCGCTTCTTCAGCATGGAGTACGTGCCGGGGCGGTCGCTCGCCCACCTGCTCAACGAGCGCGGCAAGCTCGACCCCGAGACGGCCGTGGGGTACGTCCTCCAAGCCGCCCGCGGGCTCAAACACGCCCACGACCGCGGCATGATCCACCGCGATGTCAAGCCGGACAACCTCCTGCTCGACGAGCAGGGGCTTGTGAAGGTGGCCGACCTCGGGCTGGTGAAGGTGGGCGGCGGGCCAGAGACAGCGAGCTGCGAAGACACCCTCACGGCCGGCTCGACCGGCCGCTACCCCCAGCCCGACGCCCACCTGACCGGCCACCGCATCGCCCTCGGCACGCCGGCGTACATGTCGCCCGAGCAGTGCCGCGACGCCACCAGCGTGGACCGCCGCGCCGACGTCTACTCGCTCGGCTGCACCCTGTACGTCCTGGTCACCGGCCGGCCGCCGTTCGAGGGGACGACCGCCGTCGAGGTGATGAGCAAGCACGCCTACGACCCGATCGTGCCGCCGGAGCGGATCGTCGCCCGGGTGCCGGCCGAGCTGTCGTCGGTCATCCTGCGGATGATGGCGAAGGGGGCCGACGAGCGCTTCCAGGACATGGGCGAGGTGGTCCGGACGCTCGAAGACTGGCTCGGCGTGCGGGCCTCGGCCGGCGGCTTCGTGCCGCGCGAGGAGCAGATCTCCCGCCTGGAGGGCTTCGCCCACGCCTTCGTCACCGCCCCCGCGGCCGTCCTCCGCTCCCGGGTCGTGGCCGGCGTCATCACCGGGACGAGCGCGCTTGCCGCACTGCTGCTGTTTTTCGGGAAAGTCGGCTGGGCGGCCGCGTTGCTGGCGATGCTCGCTCAGGCCGGGCTCGCCTACTTCGTACTGGACGGGCTGTCGGCCCGGGGGGCGGTGTTCGCCCGGGTGCGGCAGTTCGTCTTCGGCCTCAGCTGGGCCGACCGCGGGATCGCCGCCGCCGGATTTGCCCTGTTCCTGCTCCTTCTGGCCATGTCCGGGGTGTTCTGGCACTGGTTCGGGGCCGGGGTCGCCGGGACGGTGCTCGCGGTGGGGCTGCGGCGCTGGCTGGACCGGCGGGTGGAGGAGCAGCGGGCGGGGCCGGTCCGCGGTTGCGAGCGGCTCGTGCGCCAGCTGAGGACGCAGGGGCTGGACGAGGACGAAGTCCGACTGTTCGCGGCCCGGTTCGCCGGCCGGCACTGGGAAGAGTTCTTCGAGGCGCTGTTCGGCTACGAGGCGAAGCTGGCGGCCCGGGCGGTCCTGCTCCGCGGCGGCTCGGCCGGGCGGCGGGAGAAGTACGGCGCCTGGCGCGAGCCCGTGCTGGCGCTGATCGACCGCTTCGAGTGGGCGCGGAAGGAGGCCCGCGAGCGCCGGCTGTTGCAGGCCGTCGAGCAGGCCCGCTTACAGGCCGAAGGGCTCGCCCGGGCCGAGGCGGAGCGGAAGGCCGAGGCCGCGGCCGACGCCCTGGTGCGGCAGGCCGCCCGGTCCCGCCGCGGGGAGGCCGCTCGCGCCGCGACCCCGCCGCCGGCCGGAACTTCGGCCGAGATGCGGTCGCTCGTGAGCGGCGCCGGCCGCCCCGAGTTCGCGTTCGAGCCGGCCCCCGCGGACCCGCTCGGCCGGGTGATGAACCTGCTCGTCGGGCCGCACGTGCGGGCGGTGCTGGCGGCGGTCCTCATCGCCGGGTGCGGGCTGTGGGCGCACCAGAACGGCCTCCTCCCGGGCATGGAAGCCGGCCGGCAGGTTGCGGCGGCGGTGGAAGCCCAGAACCTGGAGGGTCTGGAGGCGGCGGTGACCGTGACCACGGCGGCGCGGGCCGTGGCCCCGCTACGGGTGGACGAGGTGCCGCCCGCGCTGACCAGCTGGGCCGACAGCTGGAACGTCGGCCTCGCCGGGCTGCTGCTGCTCGGGTCGCTGTGCTTCCGCGGCAACCTGATGTCGGTGCTGGTGATCGCCGGGGCCGGGCTCGTCGTCACCGGTCACCACCTCGGCATCCAGACCGTCGAACCGCTCCGTCAGTCGCACGTCGGGCTGTTGCTCGGGACGGTGGTCGCGTTCGTCGGCTTCCGGACCGGCACGCGGTAGGCAGCGGCGTCACCGCACCCGGTTGTAAGGGATGCGGTGGCCGCGATCCCCGGTGGCCAACGTGCCGTCCTTCAGAATGACGCAGTCGAACCGGGTCACCAAGTCGGACTGGTCAGTGTGACGCAGGTCGAGCGAGTAGGCCCGCCGGGCGTCCGGCCCCGGGTCGCGGAACTGCGTGCAGTCCGTCACACACTTCAGCTTGTACTCCAGCGTCCGCAGCCCCTCGGTGTAGACGATGCTCACTGTGGCCGAGTGGTCGTCCCGGAATTCGGCCACGTACTGCTCGCCCTTCGGCCCGGTTCGCTCCCACCGCCCCTTCAGAAGCTTCCAGGCTTCGGGGAGGACGGTCGTGTCAGGTCGGATGTTGTTCTCGTCGAATCGGATGCCATACGGCCGGCCGTCCGCCGGGCCGACGATCTGGCTGATGGTCGCGTCGCCGTCGGGCGACTTGACCGTCACCACGGTCGCGCCCTCTTCGTTCGTGACCTCCTTCACGTTCCGCTTGCTGCGGGCGTTGGCGATCAGAAGCACCGCCACAACGACCACCACGACGCCCGCGAGCGACGCACCGACAATCAGCCAGGTCCGGTCCGGCTTGGGTGGCCGGCGCTTGCTCCGGCGGGGGGAATCGTCATCGTCATCGTCATCGCGGGTGCGACGGGCCATCGCGTGAACCCTGGCGGGGTGGGGCGCGGTCGGGGCTCGGGAGGTGATAACGGTTGTCGCCCCCGCTGCTAGGATACGGCCCGGCCGGGGGCGGTCAGCGGCCGACGACGAGTTGCTTGCCATCGGCGAGCGTCAGCTTCCACCCGGCCGGCGTTCGTTCGAGCCGCTTCGCGCCGTAGGTCGTGGTGAACTCGATCGCCCGGTGGAGGTCGGCGTCGGGCCACACCTCGCCGGCGGCCGTCCGGGGGGGAGGCACCGTTCCTGCCAGTTCGGCCACTCCCGGCGGTGTCGGGATCACCGGCAGGAGGACGCCGCCGCGGTCGAGCAGCCGGGGCGTGCCGGTAGTTGTTGTCACCGCGAGAATCGGTGTCCGGAACCGGAGCGCGACGCGGACTACGCCCCCCGGCTCGGCGGTCACGCCGTCCACTGCCTCGACCCACGGGTGCCTGGCGAAGCCGGCTGTCACGCGGTCGCGGTCGGCGGGGTCTAGCACGTTGACCGTTTCGGCAAGGCCACCGACGTAGCGGACTTCGACGAGGAAGGTCTGTCGGTCGAGGCCGGGCGGGCTGTCGCAGAGGATTTCAGCGAACGAGGTGCGGTAGCGGTCGCGGACGCCGATCCGGCGGAGGGCTTCGTCCCCGGCGAGGCCGAGGGCGGACACCACCCCGGCGACGACCGCGAGGGTGACCGCCACAGCTGCCGCCGACCGCCAACCCCGCGTGCGGGGTGGGGTGGGGGCCGGCTTCTTCTTCCGCGCCACGCCGGCCTCCTACCAGACGTGGAGCTCCCGCTCCAGCGATACCCCGGTTCGCTCCTTGACCCGGGTGCGGACCACGTCCACCAGCTGAAGGATGTCGGCCGCGGTCGTGCCCGGGTGGGCGACCACGTAGTTCGCGTTCCGCTCGCTCAGTTCGGCGCCGCCGACCCGCGACTTGGCCAGCCCGGCCCGGTCGATCAGTCCGGCGGCCGACTTCCCCGGCGGGTTGTGGAACAGCCGGGCCGCGTGCTGGAAGCTGTGCGGCTCGGCCGTCTTCCGTGTGATCCACGTCTTCCGCATCCGCTTCAGGACCGCCGCGGGGTCGTCCCGGTCCAGGGCGAACTCGACCGACAGGATCACCGGCTCGTCCAGGTCGCTGCCGTGTTCCGAGAAGGAGAGCTCGTCGCGCCCGCGGACCTGAACCGTGCCGGCCTCGGTCAGCACGGTCACCCGGCTCACCGCCTGGGCGATCTCGCCGGACTTGTCGCCGACGTTGCAGCGCACGCTCCCGCCGACCGTGCCGCGGATGCCCACGAGCGTCTCCAGCCCGGCCAGACCCTGCCGGACGCTGAAGGCGATGAGGTCGAACAGCTGGGCGCCGCCGCCGGCCACGACCTTCTTCCCGTCCCACTCGATCATGGTGAACGCGGCCGAGGTGAGGCGGACCACCACCCCCGGGACCGGGTCGTCGCGGACGAGGAGGTTGAACCCGCCGCCCAGCATCCGGACCGGCACGTCCGCCTTGGCGCAGGCGGTCAGCACGGTCCGGAGTTCGTCCACGTCCCCGGGCTCGACGAGGAACTCCGCGGGGCCGCCGATCTTCAGCCGGGTGTGCGGCGCGAGTGGCTCGTTCCGGCGGGTGATCTCGGGGAACTGTTCGGCCAGTGACGGCATGGGACGGCTCCGGGCCTCGGCGATACCGGGTGATTTTATCGCGCCGCGGCCGCCCCGGCCGGCCGCCGGAACCGGCGACGGCCGGTTATCCCGACCGCCCGCCGCGCAGTTGACACGGCAGAGCCCAGTCACCCGCGTGGAGGGCCGACGATGAGACTCCTTGAACAGGTCGTCTTCTGGGTCCACGGCGCGTCTGCGGCCGCGTGGTTCGGGGCGATCTTCTACCGCACCCTGGTCGTGGACGGGAAGGCGTACCGGTACTTCGCCGACGTGGCCGACTACGAGCGGTTCAGCACACACCTCGCCCACGGGATGCGGTACGTGGTCACCGCCGGGATGCTGACGTGTGCCCTGTCGGGGTTCGTTCTGACCGGGCTGCGCTGGAACCCGGATAACGCCGTGTGGCTGGGGCTGATCGGGCTGAAGGTGGCGGTGCAGGCGGCGGCGGCCGGGTTGTTCGCCTACGTGTCCTACGTCCACTGGCCCTGGCGGAGCCTGGCGACCTCCGAGGAGTTCGCCGGCTACCGCCGGGAAGGCACCCAGCTGGCGCTGGGCATGGTGGGGCTGTCCGGGGTCGGGTTCTTGCTCGGTCAGGCGTGCCGGCTGGCCTACCCGGTTCCGGTCGCGTAGCCGGTACTACCGGGCAGCCGCGCGGTGGCGGGTCAGCATGTCGCGGCAGGCCTTCTCGCAGCGCCGGCACTCGTCCATGCACTGCTTCATCGTCACATCGGCGGCGTGCTTCTCGCAGGCGTCGCCGCACCGCTTACACACGTCCGCGCACGCCTGACAGATCTGGTCCGCGAACGGCCCCGACCGGGCAGTGATGGCCGACGCGGCCGCGCAAACCGTTGCGCAGTCCTGGCAGGTCTTGAGCGTTTCCAGGTGCTCCCGCTTGCCGTCGGCCACCATCCGGGTGCAGTGGGCCGAGCACATCTCGCACATGCGGGCGCAGTCGTCGCACGCCTTGGCGCAGTCCATCATGTGCTGCGAGTGGGGGTCGCCCTTCGGTTGAGCGGGGCTCTTGGCGTCCTGGGCACGGGTGACGCCGAGGCCGATGAGTCCGGCGGCGACGACGCCGAGGAGTGCCGCGAGGGACAGGCGGGACATGTGGAACCTCCGGAAGTGCGGGACGTCGCCCCGGGGGGCGACAGCCCAGGCATTCCGCGAACGGTGTGCCCGAACCTGACGGGGTAGTCAGAATGCGACTGCCGACGCTTGACGTATAACTTTTTAATAGCTAGCATCAGTTCGGAGTGGGCGATCTGATTCTGTCATCCTGCTTCTCATCCGGTTGCCGACGGCAACCCCTCCGTCGGGAGGTCGCCATGACCCGCCGCTTTGCCTTCACGCTGATCGAGTTGCTGGTGGTGATCGCCATCATCGCCATCCTGATCGGGTTACTTCTGCCAGCCGTCCAGAAGGTGCGTGAGGCAGCCGCTCGCACGACCTGCCAGAACAACCTCAAGCAGATCGGGCTGGCCATGCACGCCCACCACGCGGCCTTCGAGTTCTTCCCGCCGGGGTTCACCTCCGCGGCCCCCTCCCCGAACGCGGAAGGGACCGGCCCGGGCTGGGGCTGGGGAGCCCACCTCCTCCCGTACCTCGAACAGGAGCCGCTCCAGCGCCAGGCGAATCTGAAGCTCGACATTGCCAACGCGGCCAACGCCAACGTCCGGGTGACGAGCCTCAAGGCGTTCCTCTGCCCGTCGGATGCGCCCACATCCCCGACCTTTACCGCCGTGGCCGAGGGCGGGTCGGCGATCTGCCAGGTGGCGTTCGCCAACTACGCGGGCGTCGGCGGGCTGTACGAGGTGACCGGCTTCCCGGACACGAACACCGGGGTGCTGCTCCGCAACAGCCGGTACCGCGTGGCCGACATCACCGACGGCACGACGGCGACGTTGATGGTGGTGGAGCGGGAGAGCCGGCGGTCGCCCATGACGACCTGGGTGGGGGCGGTGACCGGGTCGGTGAACCCGCCGATCAACCCGGGGTACGAGGACGAGGGGCCGCCGACGCTGTGTCTGACCAACCTCGGGGAGCCGGACGAGGGGCGGACGCCGAACAACCCGCTCGACCACGTCGAGGACGCCGGCAGTCGGCACACCGGGGGGATCAACGCCCTGTTCGGCGACGGGTCGGTGCGCTTCATCCGCAACGGGATCGCCCCGGCGGTGTGGTCGGCCTACGGCACCCGGGCCGGCGGCGAAGTCTTCAGCGACAACTAAGGGTGCGCCCGATGTCCGGTTCGTCCCGCCGCGCCCTGCTCGTTGTGGCCGTGGCTCTCGTTGCCGTCGCGGCGGCTGCCGGGGGCTGGTACTTCACCCGCGGGGTCGAACTCGCCACCCTCCGCGGCCACCGCGGGCCGGTCCGGGACGTCGCCTTCAGCGCCGACGGCGCCCAACTGGTGACCGCCGGGGACGACGGGACCGTCCGCGTGTGGGACGTGGTCGCGCGCCGGGAGCGTCACGTCCTCGCGGGCCACACGGGCAAGGTGCGGGCGGTCGGCTTCGCCGCGAACGGGGTGGTCGTGTCGGCGGGGGACGACCACACCGTCCGCTTCTGGGACGGTCGCGTCGGCTCCGAACTCGGCTCGGTCACCGCCAGCCCGAAGGCGCTTGAGTCCCTGGCGGTCAGCCCCGGCGGCGAGACGGTCGCGGCCGCGGGGGTGGACGGTGTGGTGCGCCTCTGGAAGGTGGCGGACCGGTCGCCGCTGAAGCAACTGACCGGCCACACCCGGCACGTCCACGCCCTGGCCTTCGCCCCGGACGGCAAGACCCTCCTCTCGGCCGGCGACGACGGCACCCTGCGCGTGTGGGACTGGGCCAAGGGGTCGGCGCTCGGCAGCGTGGCCGTGGGGCCGCGACACGTTCACGCGCTGGCGGTGTCGCCGGCCGGCGACATGGCGGCCGCCGCGACCGGGGCCGGGGTGAAGCGCTGGACGCTGCCGGGCCGGGAGGAGCGGCCGGCCCTGGAGGGGACGGGAATGGCCGTCGGGGTGGCTTACTCGGCCGACGGGGCCGTCCTGGCGACGACCCACGAGGACGGCACGGTGAAGGTGTGGGATGCGGCCGACGGGCGCCCCCGCGGGGGTAGCCTGCGGGGGCACGAGAAGCTCGTACTCGGGGTGGCGGTGTCGCCCGACGGCCGGGTGCTGGCCACCGCCGGCGGGGACGGGACGGTCAAGCTGTGGGCGGTGCCGGCGCGGTAGGTCACAACCGAAACGACCGCGGGGCGGGCGGAGGGGCCGGCAACCGGCATCCCTCGCCCGCCCCGCGGCGTTCACACCTCAACACGTCACCGTAGTGACCCGAGGTACTCGACCAGGTCGAGGAACTCGGACGGGGCCATCGCCGCGGCCTGCCCCTCAGGCATGCTGCTCTGCTTCAGCACCACCCGCGTCTCGATGTCGTCGAGGCGGATCGTCCGCCGCATCATCCCGTCGAAGATGGCTAGCTCGGTCTTGTTCTCGGCCACCACCAGCCCCGTCACCGTCTTGCCGTCCACGGTCGCAATGCGGGTCGAGACGTACTTGGCGTCCACGTCGGCGTTCGGGTCGATGATCGACTCGATGATCTTGACCTTCGTCATCTTCGTGGCGATGCCGGCGAGGTTCGGGCCGTAGTCCTGGCCGTCGCCGTTGCCGACCTTGTGGCAGGAGACGCAGCCGCGGGTGAAGACCGCCCGGCCGTTGGTCGCGTTCCCCTTCAGCCCGGCGAGGGCGGTCATGGCCCGGTTCTTCACCTCGGCCGGCTGCGGCTCGGCCGAGAGGAGCAGCCGGAGGTGCGGCGCCGCGGCGCCGCCGGCCTTCGACGACGCCAGGATGCCGCCCATGATCTGCTCGGCGACCGGGTTGTCCTTCGCCTTCCCGGCCAGGAACACCGGCCGCCAGCTGGCCTCGGTCGCCCCGAGCGAGGCTTCGAGGGTGTACCGCGTCCAGTAGTCGAGCGGCATCTTCGCCGTGGCGAGCATGGCGTCGATCGAGTCGGGCGTGTTGTAGAAGCTCAGCCCGCGCAGCGCCTCGGTGCGGACCCGCGGGTGCGGGTCGGTGGCGGCGGCCTTCAAGATCGCCAGCGCGTCCGGGATGAAGGCCCGGTCGTCGGCCGCCACGCGGACCCCGGCGGCCCGGGCCTCGTGCGCCTTCGAGCCGAGGACGGCCTTGAGCAGCGCCGGCTGGGCGGCGTGGTGCCCCTGCTGGACCCACAGCGCCTCGCACCGCAGCCGCTCGAAGTCCTTCCCGTTCGGGTCTAGCTTCGCCACCCAGTCGGTCGTGGCGGCGACGACCTCGGCCGTCGGCCGGTCGCGCAGCTCCCGCCGGGCGCGGTAGCGCGTCCGCCACTCGTACTCGGTGAACTGGCCCAACAGCTCCGGCACCGACTTCCCGAACTGCGTGACCGGCGTGACGAGCGGCTTGTCCTTGCCGACCAGCCGGTAGACGCGGCCGCGGGAGTGGTCGCGGTTCGGGTCGCGCTGGCTGTACTGCATGTGGCCGATCAGGGCGTTGGCCCAGTCGCCGAACCACAGCGCCCCGTCCGGCCCGATCTGCGGGTCGGCCGGGCGGAAGTGCTTGTCCGGCGACTTGATCAGGTCCGACCACTTGCCGTCGGCCCCCTTCACGCGGGTGCCCATGAACCCGGCCCCGTCGTCCTTCACGACGTACCGCGGCAGGCCGTTCAGGTTGATGACGCAGGCGTAGACGAACTGCTTCTGCACGTCGTCCGGCAGCGCCCGCGACACCAGCCACTCGTTGCCGAGGTTCGGCCGCTCGCCGTTCGGGAGGATGAAGTTGATCCCCTTGCGGCCCTGGAACTGGGCGCCGCTGAGCGGGGTGTCCCACGTCTGGTTGGCGGTGGTGCCGTCGCCGACGATGCCCTGGCCCCACTCGTCGAACACGTAGCACCACATGTTGTACATCCCCGGCAGGCTGAACTGCCGGACCCGCTGGCTCCGCGGGTCGATCACGTAGCTCCCGCCCGCCCCCTGGCTCCGGTGCGGCCCCCACGGGGTTTCGAGCGTGGTGCTCATGGCGATGCCTTCGAGCAGGTGGAGGTAGCCCCCCGGCCCCCACTCCCAGCCGCCGCGGTGGTGCGTGTCGTCGCTGGCCCAGCCGTCGAACAGGTGGACCACCACGTCCGCCTTGCCGTCGCCGTCCGTGTCCTTCAGCCAGAGGATGCGGGGCTGGTCCATGACCAGCACGCCGCCGTTCCAGAACTCGAACCCGGTCGGGCAGTGCAGCTGGTCGTAGAAGACCGTGGACTTGTCCGCCTTGCCGTCGCCGTTGGTGTCCTCAAGGATCAGCAGCCGGTCGTTCGGCTTCGGGTCGCCGGGCTTCCACAGCGGGTAGTTGGGCATGCACGCCAACCACAGCCGGCCCTTGTTGTCGAAGTTCAGCTGAACCGGCTTGGCCAACTCGGGGAACATCGTTTCGTCGGCGAACGTCCGGATCTCCATGCCGGCGGCGACACTCGCGGTGCGGACGAACTCGGCCGGCGTCTGGTACTTCAGCTCCGGGTTCTCGCTGTACTTTTGCCGCGGGTCGCCGAACCGGGTCGGCGGCACGACCAACTCGCCGGTCTTGCTGTCGTCCACCCCGGCCGACACCTCCTTGCCGGCGGCGACGTCCCAGATGTACTGGTCGCGCACGGCCGCCATCGACCGCAGCTTGGCGTACTCTTTCGGGAATGTTTCGGTGTCGTAGGTCCGCCGGCCGCCGTAGACGTACCAGCCGTTCAGCATCCGGTAGTCCTGCTGGTGGACGAACGACTTGTCCACGACCGCCGCCCGCAGCCGGGCCTGGGTGGCGTCCGCCGCCGGCGCCGGGCCGCCGAACAGCCCCTCAACGAGGAGCCGGGCGAGCAGGGCGTCGCCGGGCTCGCTGAGGTGGCAGCCGTTGATCGTGTACTGGAGGCCGGGCTGGCCCTCGAAGGCGGCCAGCGTGGGGGCGAACACGTCCACGTAGGCCAGCTTCCGCCGCTCGGCCACGGCCTTCACGGCGGCGGCGTACAGCTTCAGGTTCTCGTTCTCGCCCTTCCCGGACGGGAGGAACCGCTGGTCGATCGGGAGCCGGTCGGTGACGCCCTGGGCCGGATCAGGAGCCTCGAAGGCGATGGGGGAGACGAGCACGAACCGCGGCTTGCCCCCCGCGTCGTCACGCGGGTACATCCGGGTGTAGTCGTCGAGGAACTTCTCGTAGTCCTTCTCGAACTTGGCGACCCCGTCCTTGCCGGCGAACGACTCGTTGAAGCCGAAGAAGCAGAGGAACGTGTCCGGCCCGAAGGCGTAGAGGGGGTCGTCGATCTTCGTGTAGTCCGCGGACCGCTGGCGGACGGCCACTTCGTCCGCCGGGCGGGCGAAGTTGCGGACGACCAGCTTCTTGTCCGCGAACTTCTGGTGGAGCACGGCCTCGAAGTGGCCGAACAGGTTCATCCGCTCGGCGGTGCTGTTGCCGACCAGGGCGATCCGCTCGCCGGCGGCGAGGGCCAGGGGGAGGGTGCCGGGCGGCAGATCGGGGCGCTTGGGGCGCTGGGCGGCGGCCTTGGCCGGTTCGGCCTTCTTGGCCTCGGCCTTGGCGCCGGCTTTCTTCTGGGCCTCGGCGCTGGTCGGGACCAGGTACGCCAGACCGGCGACGGCCGCGAAGAGGAGTGCGGCCCGGGCCAGTTTCGGGACAGGCATCTGGGGAGGGCTCCGTCGGGCGGGGTGACACCGTCAGCTTACCCCGCCCGCCCGGGTTCGGAAACGCCCGTCGGTTACGGCTTCGTGAACGGGAACCGCCCGGGGCCGCGGGGGCGCGCCGGCCCGTACCCGCCCGGCTTCTCGTAGGCCCGCACGTAGTCGACCAGCATCTCGGCGGGAAAGACGGTGGAGCGGTCCGGGTTGCCGAGAAATTGCCCGCCCACGGCGACGTTCATGACGAGGTAGAACGGCTGGTCGAACGGGGCCGGCCAGGGGAGGAGGTCGCTCTCCCCGGCCGGGGCGACGCCCTTCCCCCCGGCCGCCTTCGGGCTCGACCACCAGAACGACAGCGCGCCGTACACCTTCCCGTCCACCGCCCAGCGGACCTCGCCCGGCTCCCACTCGACCCCGTAGACGTGCCAGTCGGCGAACGACTGCCCGGCGGGGAAGGCGAACTCCTTGCCCGCGTGGACGTTCGCCGGCCAGCGCGAGCCGTAGTGGAGGGTGCCGAGCACCTTGGTCGGCTCCTGGCCGCGGGCCTCCATCACGTCGATTTCGCCGGACAGCGGCCAGCTGCCGTACTTCTCGTCCTGGGGGAGCATCCACAGCGCCGGCCACACGCCCTTGCCGGTCGGGAGCTTGGCCTTGAACTCGAACTTGCCGTACCGCTGGGCGAACAGCGGCGAGCCGTCCCGCTTCTTCGACCGGAGCCGGGCCGAGGTGTAGCCGCACCCCTGGTACGACTCCTTCACGGCCCGGACGTGCAGCGCCCCGTCCTTCACGAAGGCGTTGCCGGGCTCGCGGGTGTAGTACTGGAGTTCGTTGTTCCCCCAGCCGGAGATCCACTGGTTCGCGTCGTAGTTGTAGAAGCCGTTGCCGAGGTCGAAGTCCCACTTGGTCGGATCGACGGCGGCGCCGTCGAACTCGTCGGCCCAGGTCTGCTTCCACTCCGCCGCGGGTTGGGCCGCGGCAGGCGGGGCGGGTGGTAGCCCGGCGGACAGGCCGACCGCCGCCAGCAGACACCCAAGGCAGTAACGCATCCCAGATGCTCCGGAGAGGTTGTCAGCAGGGGTCGCCATCAGGCCGGGGCGGCGATCTCGGACAGCACCCACATGAGCAGCCCGACCGCCGCGAAGATGAGCAGCACCACCCACCAGCCGGGGAAGGTGGACGGCGGCGGCGGCGGGGCGTCGGGCGGGGGCGGGGGGTCGGTGACCTTCACCGCCCCGACGGCGACCAGGATCAGTCCCGCCAGGCCGAGGCTCGTCAGCAGCAGGCAGACCGGCATGCACGCGAGAACCGGAGTCACCCGCCGTCCCCCTCGCCGCGCAGGGCCGCGTCCAGGTCGCGGTGGATGCGGCGGCGGATCAGAAACTCGTCGTCCGCCAGGCAGTCGCGTACCGCCGGACCGAGTGCGAAGTCGTCGGTCACGACGGCCCGGACCACCGTGTCGATCAGCTCCAACGGCTTGAGGGTGTAATAGCGATTGGTCGAGCCCGTGGTGGTTACCCGGTCGAGGAGTTGGAACAACTCCTCCAGCCGGCCGAGGGCGACCCGCGGCGGGGCGAAGCCGAGGGCGTCGGCGTAGCCGATGGCCAGCTCCGTGCGGTCGCGGTCGTCCCCCTCGCGGGCCATGAAGAACAGCCGGGCGCGGGCGTCGTCGAGGAGGCGGTTCCCGGCGTCCTCGTCGCCCGCGGCGTACCAGCCGACGGCCAGCCCGAGCCGGGCCGGGGGGAGCGGCGACCCGGCCGGCCAGTCGCCCCGGTCGGGGTCCAGGCGGTCGAGGACGCCGGCCACCTCCGCCCCGAGCCCCAGCTTGCGGAAGCCGCGGAATACCGGCCCGGCCGCCCGGACGACCGCCGCCCGCACGGCCGCGTCCGGCCCGACCCGGCGGGCCAGGAACTCGGCCAGCGGCCGGACCTCGGCGGCCAGCCCGAACCGGGCTGCGGCCGTGGCCGCCGCCGCGAACAGCCGGCCCAGGTACTTCGGCAGGCGGTCGGCCCGCTCGGCGGTCGTCCAACGCCCGGCCTGGAGCCAGGTGTCGAGCCAGCTCGCCGCGGGGACGACGTGACCGAGGGCCGCCGCCACGACCTCTCCGTCGAGCCGGCCGGCGGCGTCGAGGAGCGTCAGCGTGACCCGCGGGACGGTGGCCGAGCACGGGTCGGCGTCACACACCTCCAGCAGCGCGGCCCCCTCGGCCCGGGTGACGGCCGGGTCCGTCCCGTCGGCCAGCAGCTGAAGACGCTCGCCGAGTTGGTCGGACCCGCGGAGGAGGCGCAGGTCGAGCCCGCGGAAGGCCAGTCCTTCGCGGACCGGTTCGAGGATGCGCGAGTGGTCGCGGAGGCGGTCCACGGCGTAGCGTGACAGGGGCGCGAGCCCCTCGTAGCGGGGGAGGAACTCCGCCGGCACGCCGGCCCGGGGCGCGCGGCCGTCCTGCACGTCGCGGATGCGGGCCGCGAACAGCGCCGACAGCACCCCGTGGACCTCCGGGTCCACGCCGGGGCCGGCGGCCCGGGAGAGGATCTTCCGCGCCCGCGCCGACCAGTCGAGCGCCCGGCCGCGCTCCCCGAGGCACGCCAGCCCCCACGCCAGCATCAGCTGGGCGTAGGCGGCAGTGCACTCGGTTTCGGCGTCCATCCCGACGGCCTGGAGCCGGCCGGTCGGGCCGAGCCGGGCCACCCAGTCCAGGACCGGCTTCTTGACCCGGGCCAGCCAGTCGCGGGCGGTCTGGAACCGCTCCGGGGAGGCGGTGCCGTGGAAGCGGAGGAACGACGGCTCGTCGAGGTCGAGCCCCGGCCCCTTCTCGCGGAGCCGGGCGACGATGCGGTCCCGCCAGGAGGCCAGCCCGAGGGTGTCGCCGCCGGTGAGGCGGGCGGCGGCGACCCGGGCCAGCCACGCCGAGCGGGCGGGGAGGTCGTCGAACTGCTGGTCGAGCAGGGCGAGTACCCGGGTGAGGACGGGCGGGAGGTCGGCCGGGGGCTGCGGGGAGAGCGCGGCCCGGGCGGTGAACGCCGCCACCACCCGGGCGGCCCCGAACCGGCCGGGCTCGGCCAGCCAGCGGTCGAGCGGCTCGGCCGCCGCCCGCCGGGCCGCCCGGCACTCCGCCGCGTACCACTGGTCGAGCCAGTCGGCCGGCGGCGGGTCGGCCTCCCACACGGCGTTGGCCCAGCACACGGCCGCGTCCGCGGGGTTCCCGGTGGCGGCGTAGACCGCGGCGAGCTCCGCCCACCCGGCCGCCCGGTCGGCCGGGCCGAGGCGGCGGAAGTCGCGGATCAGCCGGGCTTCCAGCTCCTGCCGCCGGGCGGTCCGGTCGGCGCCGTGGAGGAGGGCGTCGGCGGACGCCCGCAACTCGGGGGGCCGGGCGGCGGGCTTCGCGGAGCGGCCCTTGGCGGGGGTGGATTCGGGTGCGGCCTCGTCGCCCCGGCGGGCGAACAACGCCAGCGACCGGGCCAGCCACCCGCGCCTGGGGGGCGGGACGTCGGGGACCGGCGCCCGCCCTGTCGAGGTCGTGACCGCCGGTGCCGTCTCCTCCGAAGCGAGCGGGGTGGCCTCGTGGTCCGGCTCCAACTCGAACGGGGCGAGTGGGAACACGGCCTGCCGTTCGACCGGGGCCGCGAGCCGGACCGGTGGGGCGGCGGTGTGCTCGACCACGGCCGCCAGCGGGCGGAATGCCTCCCGCGGCACGGCCACGGTGCGCAGGGTGCCGGACGGCTCCGCCTCGACCCAGGTGCGGTGCGCGGCGGACAGCCCGAGTCGGCGGGTCAGTTCGGACGGGCGGAGGGCGGGTCGTAGAGTCTGTCCGCACGGCAGGAACAGTCCTTCCGTCCGCGCGTCGGGGTAGAACCCGGCCGACCCGAACGGCAGGCTCGCCGCGTCCGGCTTGGCCCGGCGGACGACGACCCCGCCCGCCCCCTGGGCCGCCTCGTACCCCGACAGCGCGCGTTCCCCGGCGGTGCGGCACACCGCCCAGAATTCCTCGGCCCGGTCGGGTGGGAACACCCACAACTCGGCCCCGGGCGTGTGGCCGGTCCGAACCAGGGTCACGCGGACGGTCACTGCCGGCGGGGGGGGCTCGGCGGCGTGTGGCCTACCGCGCACGCGGGTCGGGAAGTCCGGGAGGGCGGGGGCCGGCGGGAGGCCGGCGTGGAAGATGACCGACCGCGGCGGCCGGAGCAGAATGACGTGCCCCGGCGGGAGGGTGAAACCCTCGGGGAACGGGTGCTCCCAGCCCACCCGTACCCAGACGCCCGGAGCCTGTTCCGTGAACGGCTCGACCGCCGAGTCGGGGTCGACCGTCCGGCCGAACAGGTCGGGGGGTGGCGACGGGCACGTGACCCAGGTGCGGCGGTCGTCGCCGGGGAGGAGGCGGACCCCGACCGGCCGCGGCCCGCGGCGGTGGAGGGAGCGGGTGAACGAGCCCAACAGGTGGTCGGGCAGCTCGAACAGCACCCGCCCGGCCGGCACCGGCGGGGCCGGGCGCAGGGCCAGCAGTTCGGCCCAGCTGCCGACCTGCTCGGGCGTCGCCTCGCCGCCGCCGAGAGCCTGGACGCCGAAGCGGCCGAGGCCGGCGAGGGCGTCGCGGGGCACGGGGGAGGCCGGTTCGAGCCAGAGCCGCCCCTGGGCGTCCCAGCCGGCGCGGGCGGGGGCGGCCGTCACCCCGGCGGGGAGAACCCCGCTGGCGAGGACCAGCCGGAGGGCGTCCGGGTTGGGGAAGAACAGCGCCGGCATGCCCCGAGTGTAGTGCGGAAACCGCACCCGGGGTAGCCGACCGGCTACACGCCGGCCCGGTCTCGCTCCCGCCGCATGTCGGCGTGGACGCGCTTGCGGATCAGGTACTCGTCGTCGTCGAGCCACTTCCGCCCGGTCGGCCCCAGGGCGAACTCGTCGCTCACGACCGACAGCACCACCTCCTCGACCACCCGGAGGTGGAACTGTGAGAACGCCGCGTTCCCGGTCCAGTTGTTGAGAATCGCCTTCGGGTCGAGCCGGGTGAGCACCTCGCCGATGCGGGCCAGCCCGAGCTCGGCCGGGCCGTGGCCGAGGGCGGCGATGTAAGCCCGCAGGAGCTCGCTCAGCGGCCGGGTCTGGAGGCGGGTGCGGGCGTCGCCGAAGATCTCGTCGCGCGCCTCGTTCAGGATCGGTTCGGCCTGGGCGGTCATCCCGAACGTGAGCCAGCCCGCCGCGAGGTTGAGGAGCGTTTGGAGGGCGCTGGCCCAGGCGTCCGGCTTGGCGGCGTACCGCTTCCGCAGGTCGGCCGGGGAGGCGGCCTGAAGCACCTCGGTCCGGAGCCGGGTCAGGAAGCGGTCGATCTCGTCCCGCAGCCCGAGCCGCTTCAGGCCGCGGAGGCACGACCCGGCGACGAGGTTGATGAGCTTGAACCGCAGCTCCTCGGGGCGGGAGCGGAGGAGGGCCGAGAACCCCTCCACGACCGGCTGGAACAGGTCGGCCCGGCCGAAGTGCGCCGCCGCGAACAGCGCCCGCTCCACGAACTCGCCCTGCTTCTTCGCCACGTCGCTCGCCTCGCCGGGGCCGGGCGGCTTGGCCGCGAGCCCCGCCAGCACCTGCGGGACGAGGCGGAGGAGCTCGACGACTAGCGCCTCCCCGGCCCGGCCGGCGATCGGCAGAGCCTCGTGGAGCAGGTAGAAGTGGACCTCGGAGAGCGGCTTGTTCGGGTAGCCCTCGCGGGCCAGCTTCCGGACCTTGTCGGCCAGCTTCGCCGGCTCGCGCAGCTGCGCGAGGGCGAGGAGCTCCTTCCGGAACGGGTCGTGGTTCGCGGTGTTGAACACCGCGTAGGCGTCGCGCGACTCCTCGGGGTCGAGAACCCGCGAGATCTCGCGCATCTTGGCGACGATGTGCTCGGCCCGCCGGAACGGGTTGTCCGTCATCCCGGTCGGGCTGCGGGTGACCTCCTGCTTGGCCTTCTGCGTGATCGCGTCGAGGGAGTCGAGGAGCGGGGCGGGGAACGGCCCGGTGTGGGGCTTCGCGGCGACGGCCTGCCCGACGCGGTAGGCGAACGCGGCGTGCAGGAACCCGGCGGCCACGGCCGTCACCACCGCCTCGAACGCCTTGTTCTCCGCCCAGTTCCCGGGGATGGGGCGGTCCATCACCCGCCGGGCGGCCTCGACCAGTTCCTTCGCCGCGGCCTCTTCGCCGAGCCGGGCCAGCGCGAACGCGAAGAACAGGTCCACGTAGGGGACGGTCGCCGGGTGGTGAGCGACCCACGCCCGGGCGGCTGTGTGGAGCCCGAGCGCCTTGTCCCGGACGGCCCGGATGCGGTCGGCGTCCCGCAGGCCGGCGACGCGGAGGAATCCGGGCAGGTCGCGCTCGGCCGACAGCCCCTTGGTGAGGAGTTGTTGGAGGAGCCGGTCGCGGGAGCGGGCCAGCCCGAGCGCGTCCCCGCCGGACAGCCGGGCGAGCCGGACCGAGGCCAGCCAGACCGCCCGCACGGGCAGCACCTCGTGGTGCGTCTCCAGGTGCTTCTGGACCGCGGGTAGACGGGACGCGAGCCAGCTGGGGACGGGGGCTTGGGTCGAGGCGGCCAGGAAGCCCGCGACCACCGCACGGGCGTCGGCCGCGGACGGCCCCTTGAGCCGGGCGTCCAGGTCGGCCGCGCCGACGGGGCCGGTGAGGTGCGGGAACTCCGCCCGCGCCCAGCCGGCGGCCCACGCCGGAGACAGAGCCTCCGCGTCCCAGAGGGCGTTGAGCCAGGCCACGGCCGCGTCCGAGGTGGCGTCGCCGGCGCCGGTGTAGGCGGCGGCCAGCTCCGGCCACATGGCGGCCCGCTCGGGGGCGTCGAGCGAGCCCTCGACGGCCAGGAAGCGGTCTTCCAGTTCCTTCGCCCGCACCCGCCACTCGTTCGGTGCGGCCACCTCCGGCGGCGGGGGGACGTACTCGGCCGCCTCCGCCTTCGCCGCCTTCGTGCGGCCGGCCGGCTTGCCCCGGCCGGCGTCCGCCTTGGCGGCCCGGGCGGCGTCCGCATCGTCCTTCGCCTTCGGCTCCTTGTCGGGCCGGGGCTTGGGGCCGCCGCCCTCGGTACAGACGAAGTGGTCGAAGTCGAAGCGGGTGGCGCCGATCCAGGCGGCGAGCGGAGTCTGCTCGGCCTCGATGACGTAGTCCACCCAGTCTTCGAGCGAGCGGAAGGCGGCGTCCGGCACGGTCTCCGGGGTGAACCCGGACTTGCCGTCCGGGTACAGCCACACCACCTGGTCCGGGTCGTCGGCGAGGAGCCGGCGCACGGCGTCGCGGCGGAGGGTGGGGTGGAGCCGCCGCCCGGCCGGGAGGAACAGGTTCGGCAGCTTCCAGTACGGCTTGAACGCGACGGCGTTCTCCAGCGGCAGGGCCGGCGGCGGGAGTTTCGACGGCCGGGTGCGGAGGACCGCGACCGCGGACCCGTCCGCCGCCCTGGCGACGGCGAACATCAGCCGTTGGGTAAGGCGCTCGTCGGCGTCGCGGACGAGCGCGTCGAGCTGGCCGACGGGGTCGTCGCGCAGCACCCAGAGTTCTGCCGCGTCGGCGGCGTTCCCGGCGGTGAGGCGGAGCGGCACGGTGACCGGCGCGGTGGCCTCGGCGGCGGCCCAGGCCACGGGGGCGGCCGGGAGCGGGAACTGCGCGAGGTCGTACACGTCGCGGTACGGGGCTTCGTCGAGGAACAGCCAGCCGGCCGGCGCGGTGAGGAGGGCGAGTTGCCCCTCGGCGACCTTGACCTGGGCGGCGAGCGGGTGGGACCATCCGAGCTCGACCCACACCCGCGGGGCGCGTTCCAAGTAGGCCCGCACGCCCGCCCCGGCCGGGCGGTCGAGCGCCCGTAGTAGGGTGTAGTACGGCGGTCCGACGACCCGCAGCAGCACCCGCCGCGCGTCCGCCTCGCCGGCCCCGGCGAACCAGCGGAAGCCCTGGCGGTCGTTGCCGAGGCGGAGCATCTCGGCGACCATTGCCGGCAGGTCGTCGGCCGACGACAGCTCGAACAGCACCGCCGCCCCGCCCGCCACCTCCGGCGTGCCCGGCTCCTTCACGAGCGGGACGAGTTCGACCCAGCTGCCGACCTCGCGGACGGGCTCGCCGCCGTGGCGCTTCGAGCCCTTCACGCCGAGCCGGTCGAGTACCTTCGTGGTCGCTTTCGACAGGCTGACTGACGGCTCGACGTACAGCCGGCCCTGGTCGTCGGTGCTGACGGCCGTGGGGGCGAGGGTCACGTCGGCCGGAACCAGTCCGCTCGTGAGGGCGAGGCGGACGGTGTCGGGGTCGGGGAACAGGAGGATCATGCGGGTCGGGTGCTGGGGCCGGGCTGGAGAGCGGGGGCGGTTACTCGGTCCGGTCCGCGGGCCGCCCGGGACGGGCGCGGAGGCTCACCCCGGGTTGCTCGACTTTTGCCGCCCGGGCTGCTCCGGGGTCGCGGCCGGGCGGGCCGGCTCGCGCTCCGGCTCGCGCTCGATGACGATCTCGCCGAGATCCTCGGCGTTGATCCCCTTGCCGACCAGCTTCTCCACGAGCGTCTTGTGCATCTGCTCGTGCTCGATCGGCAGCGCGTCCGGGTCGGAGTCGAGCTTCACGATGATGTTCTGCTTCCCGGTGTCCGGGTCGCGGCGGAGCATGATCAGCATTTCGGCCACGGTCGGACTCCGCTCAGGACGACTTGGTCGGTTCGGCCGCGGCGACCGCCGGGCCGGGGGCGCCGACGTCGGCGGGGTACTTCGCCCGCAGCTCGGCGATGATCGCGGCCACCCGCTCGCCCTCGATCGTCTTCTTTTCGAGCAGCTCGTCGCGGACGCGGACGAGGTCGTCCTTGTGCTTGCCGAGGATGGCCGCGGCGCGGGCCTGGCACTGGACGATGAGCGTGTTCACCTGCCGGTCGATGGCCTCGGCCTGCGACGCCGACAGCACCTCGCGGCGGCCGTCCTTGTCGCGGAAGGTGCGGAGCGGGGCGGCCAGGCTGCTCATGCCGAGCGTGTCCACGAACACGCTCGCCAGCTCGGTCGCCCGGGCCAGGTCGGACCGCGGGTTGCCGAACCCGCTCGCCCCCGTTGAGACGTCGCCCAGGACGAGCCGTTCCGCCTCGATGCCGCCGTACAGGACGGTGAGGATGTCGAGGAGTTCGTTCCGGCTGTGGCCGATCCGCCGCTTATCGTGCTTGAAGGCGGTGAAGAACGGCGACCACGGCATGTCGCTCTGGATCGTCACCTTCTCCGGCGGGGCGTGGTGCGGGCAGAAGATCGCACACAGGAAGTGCCCGGCCTCGTGCGTGGCCACCATCGTCGCGTCGTTGTCGGCCAGCTCGACCCGCTCCTCGAACTCGGTCAGGGCGCGCTCGACCAGTTTGGGCGTGGTCTCGTCCTTAATCTCCTCGCGCATCCGCAGCCGGGCGACGGCCCGGCACAGGGCGTTGAGGTGGTCGCCGCTGAACGGCGTGCCGGTCGGGGTGCTGTAGTTGTCGCCGGTGCGGCGGACGGCGTAGTCGAGTGCCTCGGGGCTCATCTCTAGCCGCATCTTGCGGTCGTAGATGCCCAGGATCTCCTTGCGGTCCGCGTCGTCCGGGTAGGGGATGTGGAGGTGGAACTCGAACCGCCCGGGGCGGAGGAGGGCGGGGTCCAGGCTCTCGACGAAGTTGGTAGTGCCGACGACGAAGACGAGCTCGTCCTTGTGGAACCCGTCCATCTCGGTGAGCAGCTGGTTCACCATCGAGTGCTCGACGCCGCTGCCGGTGTACGTGCCGCGGGCGGTGGCGAACGAGTCGAGTTCGTCGAACACGATGATCGCCGGGGCCGACTGCCGGGCCTTGTGGAAGATCTGCCGCAGGTTCTCCTCGCTCTCGCCCACCCACTTGCTCTTGAGTTCCGGGCCGGACACGATCGTGATGGCGGCCCCGATGCTGGCGGCGATGGCCTTGGCGAAGTACGTCTTCCCCGTCCCGGGCGGCCCCCAGAAGATCATGCCGCGGGGGATGAGTTCCTCCAGCCGGGCCACGTCCTCGGCCTCGGTCGCCTTGTCGCGCTTGGACAGCACGTCGAGGATCTCGGCCTTGAGCCGCTGCTTGACCTTGGCGTAGCCGCCGATGTCGGCGTCGAGGTCCACGCTCGGCACCTCCATCGCGCCGGTGAGCGTGGCCTGGCGGAGCTGGGCGTAGGCCCGCTTCGGGTCGGCCGGGTAGTCCTCGCCGTCGAGGGTGCTGAGGAGCTTGCGGAGGCGGACGGCGTTCACCCCGGAGACGTACTTGTACAGCTGCCACGGGGCGAACTGCCGGCCGAACTTGCGGGCCTCCTTCTGCGTCACGAGGTGGCGCAGGCGGGGCCGCGGGATGCCGAGGATGCTGACCCAGTGCGGGAACAGGTTCTCGATGACCTTCGGGAGCGGGAACGACGGGTCTTTGAACCCGAGCCAGACGAGTTCGGGGTTCTCGTACAGGAGGGGGATGACCTCCCGGGCCTCGCCGGTGAGCCCGCCCTGGCTGGTGGTGAGCAGGTCCAGGTGCGGCAGCACCACCACCCGGCGCTCGACGGCCCCGCGGACGGCGTCGCGCAGCTGGGCGATCATGGTGCCGATCAGCCCCATCGGCACGGCGCCCTGTTGGCCGTCGCGGGTGCGGCCGTCGAGGTACAGGCACTGGAGCTTGGCTTCCTTGAGCCGCGCCCGCAGGTTCATGTACAGGTACGGGGCGAGCTCCTTGTCGCACTCGACCAGCACCGGCAGCCCGCGGGTCAACCGGCCGGCGACCTCGGCCATCTCCTGTGCGTAGGCCGCCTCGACCGCCTGATCGACGGCCAGATCCTTCGGCAGGTCTTTCTCGGGCAGGGTGATCATTGCGGGTGGGTTCGGGGGCGGGGTTCGGGATTCAGGAAAGGTAGTGACTCGCTGCCAGGGTGAGTCCGAGACGGCCGGGGTTCTGTCCTGAATCCTGACCCCCGAATCCCGCACCCCCTACACTTCGATCTTGATCGTCAGCGAGCCGGACTCGGCGTCCTCGCTGATCTCCTTCACGGTGCCGAGCTGCTGGGCCTTTTCCTTCAGGGCGTCGCGGGTCACCTTGTTCACGATCTCGGAAATCTCCGGCTGGAGCTCCTGGAGTTTCTTCTCCAGCTGTTCGGTGGCCTTCTTCTGGAGGCCGGCCTGGTCCTGGTCGAACTTCTTGTCCAGGTCCTGCTTCAGCTGGTCCTTCACGCGGTCGCGGAGGCTCGTCTCGTTCGGCCCCACGTCGTTGAAGCCGGTCGCGTCCCGCTTCGCCTCGCGCTCGACGGTGGCCTCGGTTTCGGCCTTCACCGTCACCGACCCGGAACACGGGTCCACGGTCACGGTGGTCGTGCCGTCCTTGCGGACGAGGGTGCCGTCCGGCTGCTCCTCGAAGCCGCGCTCCTTGAGCTCCTTGCGGAGCAGGGTGGCCATGTCCTCGGGCGGGAGGATTTCGAGCAGTTCGAGCGTGGTGCCGATCTCGTCCCCGGCCTTGAGGTGGCGGGTCTCGGACTCCTTCACGCTGATCCGGTAGGCGCGGCTCATGGGTGCCTCCGAGCAGTCAGTTGTCGGTGACCGGCCGGCGGGCCGATCGCCCCTGCTGACCACTGGCAACTAGGTCCGAAGCGGTTCGATCTGCTCGACCGCGGCGCGGGCGCGGGTGGCCACGCGGTCGCCGTCGGCGGTTTCCCAGTCCTTCTTCCACAGCTGGCTCGCGGCGTACCCCTCGTCGAAGAACCCGACCGCCCGGGCCTTGTCCTGCCAGCCGGCGAGGATGTCCATCTGCCGCGGGACGGACAGCGCCGCCCGCTGCGTGTCGAGCCGGTCCGCGAGCCGGGCGGGGCCGCTCCCCGGCAGGCCGCCGGTCCAGAACACTGGGCTGAGGTCCGTCTGGAACAGGCCGGCGTTCGTGGCCAGGACGAAGCGGGCCAGGTCGGGCCGCTTGGCGATGTCCGCCCCGACCAGGAACGCTCCCAGGCCCGCCGCCTCGGCCCGCCCCTGGTGCCGCATCCGGCCCCAGTCGCCGATCTGCCCCTTCGCCCGCTCGCTCCGCAGCCAGCGGTGGGTGAGGTGGGTCTGAAGGCATTCCAGCATGACGGCCCGTTCGCCCTCGAACAGCGGGGCGAAGTTCGGCGGGGCGGGGTCCGCGTCGGGGGCCGCCAGGTCGCCCGGGTAGCTGATCCAGCCGAGGCGGTTCGACCGGAACGCCTCCTTCCGCCGCAGCACCCCGGCCACGTCCGGGTCGAGCCGGCAGGCGTCGAAGGCGAGCCAGAAGAACAGCTCGTCGGCCGCGGTCAGTTCCGCGGCCGGGGCGTCCCAGGCGGTGCGGGTGTCCTGGACCTTCTCGGCCGTGGCCCACAGCAGGAATTCGACGACGTGGGGCGAGAACGTCAGCGACCGCTCGTCGAGCGGGGTCCGGTCCCAGGTGCGGCCGGGGGTGGGCCGTCCGTCCCGCAGGAACCGGTCGTTCCGCCACCCGCCGGCCCGGACCAGGAACAGTACGCACGCCTTCGCCAGACTGTCCTTCATTAACTCGACCGCGTTCCGGCTCAGGCAGGCCGGCCGCGTCTGCGCGGCCCGCACCAGCTGAAGACCCTGGTCGCTCGGGAAGTGGCCGAGGAGGAACCGCAGCACCCGCAGCAGGGCGAACTCGAACTTCGACACCGGTCGCGGGCCGTCCGGCTCCGGGGGGCGGGTCGGGGTGACGGTTCCGGTCATGGCGCGGCCGGTCCCGGGCGGGCCGGCGACCGCCGCCAGCCCTTCCACAACGCTACCGTATCCCGGGCGGGAAAACCATTCACGACCACCTCGCCGCCGACCACGCGGATTTCGAGGGTGTTCCGCCGCCGCCACTGGTCGTCGTAATGGTAGCGGTCCGTCAGGAAGTGGATGTTCTGGTTCCGCGACCCGATCCAGCGCCGCTCGGTGTCCGGCTGGTCGCGGAGGTACGGGCCGTCCACGAGGATGTCGGTGGCGGCGAGCAGGTCGGCGGCGTCCGGCCGGGTGCGGAGGTGGTCGAGTGTGTAACCGCTGAACACCATCACACTCAGGCCGAGCCGCCGGGCCGCGCCGGCGAGGGCCGCGGCCTGGGCGGCGTGCGCGAACGGCTCACCGCCCAGGAGGGTGATCCCCTCGACGCCCGATTCGCCGCGGGCACACGTCAGCTGGTCTGACAAATTGGTTATTGTTTGGGATTTGCCGCCGGCGAACGGGATGAACTCGGGGTTGCAGCAGCCCGGGCAGCGGAGCGGGCAACCCTGGAACCACACGGCGAACCGCTTCCCCGGCCCCTCCGCCTCGGTACACGGCACCACCTGGGCGATTTGCGCCGTCAGGGGTTCGGCCGGGGTCGTCATGCGGTCGGGTTCCGTGCGGGAGTTCCCGGGATTATACCCCATCAACCGCCGGCCGGCGCCACGCGGACCGTTCCCGGCTCGCCCTCGCGGCCGTCGAGGGTGATGGTACGATCCACGAAGGCCCGGACGGTGTCGATGTTCGTTGTCAGGTGGCGGGTGACCTCCGACGTGCGGTACTCGCTGGCGTCCGGGGCGAAGGCCAGCGGCAGGAGGAGTTGGTCGGCCGAGTGCGGGTCCACCGGGGCGGCGGCATCGCGGTAGCGGAGAGCCTCGTCGGCGGCCTCGTCGGCCACGGTCTCGGCCGGCTTGCCGCGCTCGCCCAGACCGAAGAACAGCGTCGGCACCGGTGCCTGGCGGAAGACCACGGCCGCGACGGTGCCCGGGTTCAGGGCGTCCCAGGCTTCCAGCGGGATGTGCGACTCCACACGCTCGGCCTTCAGTCGGGACGACAGCCGTTGAGCCTGCCGGCGGGCGACCCCCTCCGGGAGCCCGGCGACCGCCGAGAAGCCGCCGGCGGTGGTCAACTCGGGGCAGGTCGTGAGGGTCAGCGCGCGGACGGCCGCGCACGGGTGGACGGTGGCCCGCACCTCGCCGCCGCCGCGGGGGTAGAAGCCGGGGCGGGTCATCTCCTGATCGATGTCGATGCCGAGCTTCTTCAGGTAGCCGCCCCAGGTGACGGCGTTGAAGTGGAAGCAGGGGGCGTGGGCGTTGTGCGTCCCGCCGGTGACGGTAACCGTACTCGGCGTGCTCCCCCGCAGGGCGAGCGGCAGGTAGACCGTGTGCAGCACGAGTGAGGTAGCCCCGGCCGTGCCGATGGTGAAGGTGTAGTCCCCGGCCTTGACCGGACCCGGCTCGAAGTACAGCGTCGCGGAGCCGACCGAGGCGCCCTTGTACGTGCCGCCGCAGACGGCGCCGGCGGCCTTGACGCACATCAAATGCTGCGGCTGGAGGCCGGGCTTGGGGCGGTTGGCCCGGACGTTCACGAGCTTGAACGGCCGGCCGGTCAGGGCCGCGAGCGCCAGGGCGCTGCGGAGGATCTGGCCGCCGCCTTCGCCGCGGGAGCCGTCGAGTTCAACGAGGGAGGTACTCATTGCGGCATGGACACGCGGGGACGGCCGGGAGGTTCGGGCGACGGCGGGCGGAGGGGGACGGGAAGATTTCACCACAGAGTCACAGAGGGCACAGAGAAGACGAAGGACGGAGGACAACAGCCGATCCGAATCATTCTTCTCTCGGTTTTCTGTCTTTTCTCTGTGACTCTGTGGTGAAGTCTTGCCATTCCAGCTACTTCAGCCACCTCGCCACGTCCCGGGCGTGGTACGTCAGCACCATGTCGGCCCCGGCGCGGCGGATGCTCGTCAGGATCTCCAGCGTCACCCGCCGCTCGTCGATCCAGCCCTTCGCGGCGGCGGCCTTGACCATCGCAAACTCGCCGCTCACGTTGTAGGCCGCCACCGGCACCCGGAACCGCTCCTTCACCCGGCGGATGATGTCCAGGTAGCTCAGGGCCGGCTTGACCATCACCATGTCGGCGCCCTCGGCCAGGTCGAGGGCGACCTCCTTCATCGCCTCGTCGCCGTTGGCCGGGTCCATCTGGTAGGTGTTGCGGTCGCCGAACTGCGGGGGCGACTCGGCCGCGTCGCGGAACGGGCCGTAGAAGCCGCTGGCGTACTTGGCCGCGTAACTCAGGATCGGCACGTGCTGGAACCCCGCCGCGTCCAGCCCCCGGCGGATCGCCCCCACCATCCCGTCCAGCATCCCGCTCGGGGCCACCACGTCCGCCCCGGCCCTCACGTGGCTGACGCACTGCTCGGCCAAGACCGCCAGGGTGGCGTCGTTGTCCAGGTCGGGCTGGCCGTTGCGGGTGTGGAGGATGCCGCAGTGGCCGTGGTCGGTGTACTCGCAGAAGCACTCGTCCGGGATCAGCAGCACGTCCGCCCCGAACGCCTTGCGGGTCGCCCGCAGCGCCTGCTGGACGATCCCCTCGTCGTGCAGCGCGCTGCTGCCGGTGGCGTCCTTCGAGGCGGGGATGCCGAAGAACATGAACGCCGTGATCCCCAACTCCCGGGCCGCGCCGACCTCCTCGACCAGCGTGTCCACGCTCAACTGGTGGTTCCCGGGCATCGAGCCGATCTCCTGCCGCACCCCCTTCCCGGGCCGCACGAACAGCGGCAGGACCAGGTCGCGCGGCGACAACTCGGTCTCGCGGACCAGCTCGCGGAGCAGGGGGTGGGAGCGGAGCCGGCGGGGGCGGGAGACGGGGAAGGGCGGGAACGGCTCAGACATCGCGGAACCCTGGGGGGTTGGGAAGGTGGTTATTCTAGGCGGACCGGCGGTTCGGCTGGACACCCGGCCAGTCGCGCGGCATACCGCCCGGCCCGGGTGCCCACGGAGAGCGCATGATGCGGACGGTCGCCCTTGCCGTCGCGGGATGGTTCCTGGTGGCCGGCGGCGCGGCGGCCCAGCCGGTGCCTGCCATCCCGGCGATTCCGGTCCCGCTGCCGGGCGAACTGGCGGATCCGACCGGGCTCCCGGGCGGGGCGGCGGTGTCACGACCGCTGCAACCGGTCGAGGCCGTGCCCGAACCGCCCCGGGCGAAGGCAGAACCCCCACAACCGGTTCCACCCCGGCCGCCGGAACCGCCTTGGCCGGTGGTGGAAGACCCCGGGGCTGAACCGGACCGCGACCCCGGCCCGCGGAAGATCCTCGGCGGCACCTGGGGGAGCGACGAGATCCTCTTCTGGTGGGCGAAGGGGCATCCGGTCCCGGCGCTGGTCACCGGCGGCCGGGACGGCCCACCGGCCCTCGGACGGCCCGGGACGACCGTCCTCCTCGGCAACCGGCCGATCGAAACCCCGGATGCTGCCGGCTACCGCCTCACCCACGGCTTCTCACTCGACCGCGGCGACCGCGTCGGCTTCGAGGGGACGTACTTCTTCCTGGGCAGCCGGACGGTGTCCGACTTCGCCACCAACGTCACCAACCCGCGCTTCCCGTACATCGGCCTGCCGTTCGTCAACGCCCAGACCGGGCTCGAAGACGTGCTCACGCTCGCCCGCCCGGGGCAGTCGGACGCGCTGGCCCACCTGTACACCACGACCCGTGTCCAGGGGGCGGAGGCGAACCTGATCGGGAACCTCGTGGCCCGGCCGGGGGTGAAGGTCAACGCCATCGCCGGCTACCGGTTCCTCCAGGTGAACGAGGGGCTCCGGGTCGAGACCCGGTGGATGCAATACCCGACGGCGGAGTCGGGCTACTTCCGGACGCTCGGGATGACGGCCGACCAGTTCGACGGCCGGAACGAGTTCCACGGCGGCCAACTCGGCCTGAGCGGCGACTTCCACCGCGGGCCGTTCTACGTCGAGGTGGTCGGGAAGGTGGCGTTCGGGACGAACTTCCAGGTCGTGAACGTGAGCGGGGAGACGCACCTCATCACCGCCGCGAACCCGGCCCCGGTGTTCCGCTCCTACTTCGGCGGGGTGTACTCCCAGCCGACCAACCTCGGCCGGGTCACGCAGACCGTGTTCGCGGTGGTCCCGGAGGGGACGCTCAAGGTGGGCCTCAAGACGGGCGAGCGCGGGCGGTTCTACGTCGGGTACAACTTCCTCTACATGAACACGGCGGTCCGTCCGGGCGACCAGATCGACCGGACGGTGAACCCGTCGCTCATCTCCTCCCTCAACCCCGGCGGTCCGTTCCTCGGGCCGGACCGCCCTCGGCTGGCCGTCAGCACCACCGACTTCTGGGTGCAGGGGCTTGTCATCGGCTTCGAACACCGATTCTGAACCTGAATCGGGCGGCTCGGCACAGACCCGCCAGCTGAACCGGCTTGTGCGCCAACGCAAAAGGCCCGGGGGTATTCCCCCGGGCCTCCGCTGGTGACTCCTGTGCCGGGTCGGGCCGGACGGGAGTCGGAGCTGGGTTTGACGACTCTTCACACGCTCACGCGGAAGGGGCGCTCCTCACCCACCTCCCCGGCCGGTGGCCGGTTCAGTACCCGCCGCGGCCGCCACCGCCGTAGCCGCCGCCACCACCGCCGTAACCGCCACGGCCGCCGCCGCCACCACCGCCGTAGCCGCCGCCACCGCCGCCGTAGCTGCCGCCGCCGCCACCACCGTAGCCGCCCCGGCCGCCGCCGCCGCCGTAGCCGCCCCGGCCGCCACCGCCACCGCCGCCACCACGGTCTTCCCGCGGCTTGGCTTCGTTGACGGTCAGGGTCCGGCCGCCGAGCAGCGCGCCGTTCATGGCGTTGACCGCCTCCTCACCGCCGTCCGACATCTCGACGAAGGCGAACCCGCGGCTCCGGCCGGTCTCCCGGTCGGTGATGACCTGGGCGCTGGTGACAGTCCCGAACTGGCCGAACACCTGGGCCAGTTCCTCGTTCGTGGTCTGGAAGGAAATGTTGCCGACGTACAGTTTCTTGCTCATGGTCCTGCTTCCGAGGGCCTCACGGCCCGGCTCAAACTCTCCCGCGGCCCCGACGGCCGCGGACACGGTCAGGTGGGACGATGGCCCGGCGGGCGGGCTCGTTCCCGGCGGCCGGCCTCACCCCGACGGGAGGGCGGCGACGACGGGCGTACAAGCTCGAACGCCGAACCGCTGCGGCGACACTGGCTTCAAAATCTTGGGGGCCGTGAGGAAAAACTCAGAGCGGTGAGACCAAGACGGGTCGAAGCGAAAGGGCTGCACTACAGTTCGTCGGCTCCTGCACGACAGGCGACTTGCCTGCCGTCACAGCACTATACGTCCGGCATTGAAAGAACAAAGACCAATTTTCAGAAATCACGAAAAAAGGGTGGACGTTGGGAATGGACCTGTTTCTGGGGCAGGTTCCGGGCGTTGCGCACCGGGTGGTCCGGGGTGATACCGCCCCTCGGGCGAGGGGAACGTGGGGGACAACAGGGTGGTCGGGCGGGGTCAGATGCGGGGGTCGGTGTCGGTCTTCACGACCTGGCCGGCGGCCTTCGACCCGTGGATCGCCTCGTACACCTCCTCGCGGTGGACGGGCACGTCCTTCGGGGCCACAATCCCCAGCCGGACCTTGTCCCCGCGGACCTCGACGACGGTGATGACGATGTCGTTGGCGATGACGATGGACTCGTTTTTTTTCCTGGACAGCACGAGCATGGCTGCCTATCCTTCGGTGAAATCGCGGTCCGGCGAGTCGGTCCTCCGGTACGAATCGGGTCGGTTCCGACGACCCAACGGGTGTGGCCGACGTCCCGGTGTCGAGTTCTGCGGTCGAAACCGGGTTAGCCCGTGCCCGAACCGGCACGAACCTTCAGCACCCATCTGCCCACCACTGTAAAGCGGGGGAAGATGGGTCGTCAAGGACCATTGTGGTCCTTCGTGTCAGATTTTTCGATCTCCCATCCGCTGTCAAACCAACTCCGACTCGATCAATCCACGCCCGGAATCTACTGTCATCCGGGGACGATGAATGCCCATTGACTGTCAGGCGGCAATTTGCCGGTCTGAATCACCCCGTAGCCGGATTGGTGTGTTCTGCCGGTCCGGGCCGCGCACCGTAAACGGGTAGCCGTTATCCGTGTAGCGGCCAGAGTACCGCCTCGGACGCCCCGTCCGATCCTCGTGGGCGGGGGGTGATCGGCGGCGGAGGTGATAACGGCTATCCCCTCCACCGCCCCCAGGCCCGAAAGGTGTGAGCCTTGCGCCCCGGTGTCACAGCGTCGGGGCCGTGTCGCCGGGGAGCATGATCCGCCGGATCAGCTTGATCGGCAGGCCGCCCTGGCGGACGAAGTCGTCGTGGAACTGGCGGAGCGTGAAGGCCGGCCCCTTGGCCCGGCGGCAGTCTTCGCGCAGCTTGAGGATCTGCAACTTGCCCAGGGTGTAATAGAGGTACGTCGGGTTGTACGTCCCCCGCCGGGCCTCCTGGAACGCCACCTCCGGCTCGACGTAGCCCTGCTCCATGAAGAACCGCTTCCCCTGCTCGACCGTCCACCCCTCGGTGTGGAGCTTGATCCCGACCACGTAGCGGCAGTCGCGGTACAACGCCTCGTGCAGCTGGGCGAGGCGGACCTTCGGGTCGTCGCCGCCGTACCCCTCGTCCACGCACATCTGCTCGGCGTAGTGCGCCCACCCCTCGACGTTCGTCCCGCAGGTGTACAGCTTGCGGACCTTGGTCGGGAACTGGCGGGCGAACAGGAACTGGAGGTAGTGCCCGGGGTAGGCCTCGTGGATGGTGATGATCTCCATCCCCGTCTTGTTGAACTGCCGCATGTGCTCGACCTTCCGCTTCACGTCCCAGTCCGCCTCGGGCGGGGTGACGTAGTAGAACGCCTCGGTGGCCTTCGTCTCGTAGGCTCCCGGCGTGTCCATCGACGCGAACCCGCCGGTCCGCATGAACGCCGGCGTCTCGGCGACGGTCGGCCGCACCTCGGACGGCACCGTCACGATCTGCTTGTCGGCGAGGAACCGTCGCGTCCGCTCGATCGTCCCGCGGGTCGCGGCCACGAGGTCTTCCGGCTTCGGGTGGTCCTCGGTGAGGGAGTCGAGCACCTCCCGGGGCGTCCGCGTCGGGTCGATGGCCTTGGCGGCCGCGGCGAACGCCAGCTGGTCCCGCTTCAGGTTGGCCAGGCCGATGGCGAGCAGCCGGTCGAGCGGGGTGTCCAGCATCTCCTCGGCGGCGAGCTTCTTCATGAACACGTCCGCCCCGATGGCGTAACTCCCCTTCGCCCGCGGGAGCAGGTCCGCCTCCAGCCACTTCGCCGCCGCCTCGAACCCCTCGGCGACCGGCCGGTTGGCGGCCTCGAACTCGGCGTAGAGCGCCTCGTCCTTCCCCGCGGCGGTCTTGGCCCAGGCGGGGAGGTCGGCGCGGAAGAAGCCGACCGACCCCTTGGCGACGATCACGCCCAGGTCGGCGAACTCCTTCGGCGGGTTCTCGACGTTGGCCTTCATCGCCGCCAGGAGCGGCGGGGCCGCCTTGAGCCGGCCGACGACCGCCCGGAGCCGGTCGGCCGGCGGCGCGAACGACCGCTTCATGAGCAGGTCGATCCCCTCGGCCGGCTTGCCGAGGTACACGACGGGGTTTCGCTTCCAGTCCCGCACCACTTCGAGGTCCAGGAGCTCGGCCCGGAGGGCGTGGTCGAGAGCCTCGGCGTCGATCGCGTCCGCGTCCGCCAGGGGGCCGCCGCGGAGCGCGGCTAGTCGTTTCTGGTACGCCTTGAGTGCCTCCACCCGCCGGACGACACTCCCGGCGGAGAGGTCGGCGAGGGAGGTGTCGAAGTCGTGGACGCCGGCGTAGGTGGCCTGGTTGGGCTCCCAGGCGAACAGGGCGGCGTAGTAGTCGTCCACGAAGGCCGCGAACGGCCCCGGCTGCCGGGCGTCGGCGGGGCGGCGGGCGGGCACCAGCGACACCCCCGCGGCCAGCAGGGCGAGGGGCACCAGCAGGCGGAACGCGGTCACGGTCGGCTCCCTCGGGTGAGACTCGGACGGGGCTACGGCACGCCGGACGGCCCGACGACTCGGACGCCGTGGTCTGCGAACAGGTCTTGCACGAACCGGCCCGCGAACCGCTCGCACCCCGCCTCGGTGGTGTCGGTCGGGTGCGTCCGCACGGCCGCGATCTCGACCCGCACGCCGACCGCGAGGCGGCCGCCGGCCCGCAGCTCCGCCCACCCGGCTTGCAGACCCTTGGCCAGGTGCGGCAGCCACCGCGCTACCTCCGGGCCGGCCCCCTCGGCCGCGGCAACGACCAGCCCCTCGGCGTCGGGGTCGGGGTCGGGGCGGGCGGCGTAGTCGAACTGGCAGAAGAAGCCACGGCCGGCGGACGCGACGAGGAGCCGGTAGCGGCCGGCGTGCGGGGCCGCGAGTGTCCACCGTTCCATGCCTTCGCCTACGGCGCGGGGGTCATGAAGTCGGACACGTCCTTGCGGAGCTTCAGGAGCGACGGGCGGTGGACGTACATCATGTGCCCCGCCTCGTAGTAGGTCATCGTGACGCGCCCCAGTAGCCCCCGGTCCGCCCCCAGGTGGTTGAATGTGTACTTTGTGGCCGCGTAGGGCGTGGCCAGGTCGTAGTACCCGTTCGCCACCAGGATGCGCAGGTCGGGGTTCGCGGTCATGGCCGTCCGCAGCGCCGGCGCGACGTTCAGATACCGGTTACTGGCCGTCCCGTAGTTCCACGGCTGCACCCGCCCGGTCAGGATCTCGTAGGGGAGGTCGCTCTCGTACTTCAGCTCGCCGCGGAGGTAGGCGTTCAGCCCCTCGGTGTACGTCCCCTGCACGGCGGCGTAGCTCGGGTCGTACTCCGGCCGCTCGCCGGCGTCCGTCGAGTCGCGGCCGAGGTATCTGCCGTCGAACCGGCCGACCGTCCGGCCCCGGTCGCGGAGCAACTCGCGCATGAACCGCTGGCCCTCGACGCGGAGGTCGTTCCGGAGGACGAACTCCTCCGACAGCCCGGTGTACCGCGCCACCTTCGCCGCCACCGCCTTCTTCTCCGCGGCCGACAGGTCCAGCCCCTTGTGCAGTGCCTGCTGGTACTCGCCGCCGGCGAACGCCTCCGCCTCGGCGAGGGTCTTCGTCAGACTCCCCTGGAGGTCCGGGGCGAGCTTCTTGTGATACCAGGCGGTGGCGGTGTACCCCGGGAGGTACAGCGGGAACGGGAGGTCGTTCCCCTCGTCGAAGCGGATCGTGCCGAAGTTGAGGACGGCCGAGACGAGGACGACGCCGTTGAGCCGCATCCCCAGCCTCGACTGGAGGTGGTTGGCCAGCGCGGCTGCCCGGGTGGTCCCGTAGCTCTCGCCGGCCAGGTACTTCGGCGACCCCCACCGCCCCTCCCGGGTGGTGTAGAGGCGGATGAACTCGCCGACCGACTGGAGATCCTCCTGGACGCCGTGGAACTGCTTGGCGTTCTTCTCCTCGGCGGCCCGGCTGTAGCCGGTACTGACCGGGTCGATGAACACGAGGTCGGTGAGGTCGATCAGCGACCCCTCGTTGTCCACCAACCGGGCCGGCGGGGGGGCGGGCTGCCCGTCGTCCGTCATCGCCACCCGCCGCGGGCCGAACGCGCCCATGTGGAGCCACACCGACGACGAGCCGGGGCCGCCGTTGAAGCAGAACATGACCGGCCGCTTCGCGGGGTCCGCGCCCGGCTTCGTGTAGGCCACGTAGAAGATGCTCGCCTGGGCCTTCCCGTCCTCGTCCTTGACGACCATCGTCCCGGCGGTCGCGGTATACTGGACCTTCTTGTCGTCGAGGGTGACGACGTGCTGGGTCGGGGTGCGGGTGTCCTTGGTCCGCCCGGACTCCTGGGCCGGCGACGGCAGTGCGGCCGCGCCGAGGGCGACGAGCAGTGCGGCGGCGGACGGTCGGAGCATTGCGGCGGTCCTCGGGTCGGGGGGTGAGGCGCGGGGAGTCGGGCGCGGGGTTTGGCCAGGGAGAGGCGGAGGTGAGGGTAGCGGCCGCAGCTGCGGGAGTCCAGGAGGAAATGCCGCCCGCCACCCTCCCTCAGCTGGTCAGTGGGTGGCCGGGTGTGGCCGGTGGGTAGCCACCTTCGTGCCCGGATGACGATACGAGTCTGAACTCCGTGCCTCGAATTTCTTCTCTCGTTTCGCCTCTCTCGACTCGCAAGGTGTCGGGCACGCCGGTTGCTAACCCGGCCGCACCCCGACACCACACCCGGGACGTTCATGGTCGCTCTCCGACGTGACCTCCCCCACGAGCGGCCGCACGTCGAGCGGGCCGGATCGCCCGCCCGGCCCTGGGCACGCCCCCGCCGGCCGGCGGCCGGTTCACCGGGGTGGGTCGGGCTCGTGCCGGTGTCGCTGTCGGTGGCATCCGCCGTGACCGCCCTCGTCCTGTCGTGGGCGCTGTGGGTCACCGCGGCCCGGTCCCAGACCCCGGTCCACCCCTCACCCCAGGTGGTGCGGACCCCATGACCCACCCGACCCTGGTGATCGCGGACGACGAGGAGGCGATCTGCTTTGCCCTCGGCCGGGCCGCCCGGCGGCAGGGGCTCGTGCCGCTCGTCGCCCCGGACGGCCAGCAGGCCGTCGTCCTGGCCGCCACCGCCGGGGAGTCCCTGGTCGCGGCCGTCCTGGACATCCGGATGCCGGGCCTGAGCGGGATCGCCGCCGGGCTGGCCATCCGGGGCATTCGGCCGGCCGTCCCGCTCGCCCTGATGACCGCCTTCACCGACCCACCTCTACTCGACCGCCTCGCCCCCGACCGGCTGTTCCGGAAGCCGTTCGACCTGGGGGCGTTCATCGACTGGCTGGCCGGCCTTCGCACCATTCCGGCCGGGGCCGCCTGATGCCCGGCGATACGACGGGGTCGGCAGACGGGCCGGCCGGGGGGAGACTCCCCGAGCACCGACCGGGGTTGCTTCCCCTGACATTCGGGCCGGCCGACGCCGCGGACCTCGCCCGGCGGTTCTGGACCGCCCTGGCCGGGGATCTGTGGGGGCCGCCGGCCGTCACCCCACCGGACGCGGAACCCCACCCGACGGAGGCCTCATGACCCGGGCGCTCGGGATCGTCACGCTGCTGGCCGCGGTCGGGGCCGGCGCGGCCGACGAACCGTCCCCCCTCGACAAGCTCGACCCGGCCAAGCTGCCGGCGGCCGTCCGCCCCGCGAAGGGGATGCCCCGGGAGGTCGTCGCCGCACTCGGCGCCCGCGGCGACAAGGTGGACTGCTTTGCCGCCCGCGGGGACGGCCGGCTCCTCGCCCTCTCCGGGCCGGACCGCGGGTTGCGCGTGTGGGATCTGGCCGGCTTGAAGCTCGCGGCCCTCACCCGCCAGCCGGACTCGGTGGTCTGCCTAGCGTTTTCCCCGGACCACAAGCTCCTCGCGGTGGGGGACGCCGGCGGGACCGTCCGGCTATACGAGAAGGCCGAAGCGAAGGCGCCCGCCCTCAAGGCTGTCTTCCCGGCCCACAAGGACGGCCCAGTGTGGTCCGTCGCCTTCAGCCCGGACGGGAAGACGCTCGCCTCCGGCGGCCGTGACAAGGCCGTCCGACTCTGGGACGCGAGCAAGGCGAAAGGGAGCGCCGGAGTGACCCTCACCGGTCACGAGGACGGCGTGCGGGCGGTCGCCTTCGCCCCGGACGGCAACCAGCTGATCTCGGTCGGCGGGGAGGACGGCCAGCTGAGGGTGTGGGACATGTCCGCCGGTGTGCCGAAGGCGGCCGGGGTGGTGAAGACCGGCGGCCGGGCGGTGGGCGTGGCGGTGGCTCCCGACGGGCGCACCCTGGCCACGGCCGGGGGGAAGGGGATGTCCAAGTTGTGGGCGGTGAAGGACGGCAAGCCGGGCGATCCGATACCGCTGGAGGCCGACGGCCGCGCCCTGAGCTCCATCGCCTTCGCACCGGACGGGGCCGCGCTGGTCGGCGTGGTCAACCACTCCGCGACGGAGGACCGCGTGCTGGTGTGGGGGAAGGACGGCAGGAAGACGCACGAGCTGAAGTACGACCTGCACCTCCATGCGGCGGGGTTCGCCCCCGACGGCCGTCATCTGGTGGTGGTGACCGAGGGGCAAACCCTCCTGGTCCGGCTCCCCAGATAGCCGCCGCCGCCAGGGCGGTGCGTGGTCGCTGCGGGCCGTGATACCGGATGGCGTTGAGCCGTCACGCCCGGGGATCGGCCCCCGGGGGATGATAACGGTTATCGCCGGACGGCGGAGAGCGTCGTCCCCACCTACCCGAAGGGGGATCGGCCCCTGGGGGTGATAACGGTTGTCACTCCCGCCGCCTTCCGACGGAACTTCGTTGGAGCGTCCGCCGGCCCCGGGCCGAATGGTACGGATCGACCGCCCCCCCACCCGCATCGGCCCCTACGTCCTTCAGTAGATAAGGTTCCGCAGCCGGCCGCGGTAGTCGTCGGCCTCGGGGCTGCGGGCGCCGATGGCGGTGAAGATGCGGACCATCAACTCGCGGACCGGGCCGCGGCCGAGGGTGCTGTCCAACTCCGCCGCGGCGAGGAGTTCGTCCATCGCCGGTACGTACTCGCCGCGGGCCGCCAGCACCGCCGCGAGCGGGAGCCGGCTCGGGGCGTCGTCGGACTTCACCGCGGCCCGGGCGTCGGCGAGGTCGGCGTCGGCGTGGGGCACCTCGCGGAGGGCGATCACGGCCCGGAGGCGCTCGACCTCCGTGAGGTGGTCGCCGCTGTCGACCGACGCGAGCAGATTGGCGACCTCCGCCTCGTTCCCCGGCGCGGCCAGGAGGACGCGGGCCAGGCCGAGGCGGGCGGCGGGGTCGTCGGGGTTGGCGGCGAACTGCTCGCGGTAGGCGAACAGGGCGGCGGCCGGGTCGCGGCCTTCGAGCTCCCGCGCCGCCGCACCCGGCTCCTCGGCCGGGGGCGGTAGCAGCTTCTCGATGAACTGCCGGACCTGGGGCTCGGGCAGGGCACCCTCGAAGCGGTTGGCGAGCTTACCGTCCTTGATGGCGAACACGGCCGGGATTCCGTTCACCCCGAAGGCGGCCGGGAGTTCCTGCTCCTCGTCGGTGTTCACCTTGGCCAGCACGAACGCCCCGGCCATCTCGGCGGCGAGGCGTTCGAGGATCGGGGTCAGCGTCCGACACGGCCCGCACCACGGCGCCCAGAAGTCGACGACGACGGGCACCTCCTTGGACTTGTCGACCACTTCCTGCTGGAAGGTCTCGGCCGTAACCTCGACCACCCACGGGGAACCCGCCATCGCCCGCCTCCCGGTTGGACCTCCGGGATAACGTAGCGAGTCGGTCACTCGGCGGAGAAGTCCCAGAGCCCGAGGCGGGTCTGCGCCCCGTTCGGCTCTAGCACCGCCAGCACCGGCCGCGTGGGGTGGAAGGCGACGGCCGTCACGCGCCCCGGCCAGGACCGGACGAGCTTCCCGGTGGTCGTGTCCCACACCGCGAGCCGAGTCTCGCCGCGGGAGTAGGCCGTCTGGGGCTCCCCCTTGGAATTCTTCTTCTCGAAGACCTGCACGTCGATCCGGGTGTACGGGACGGCCACGAGCTTGCCGCCGGCCGAGAACGCGGCCGCGCCGGGTGAGGTTTCGATGAAATCGACACCCTCCAGAACCGGACCGGCCACGCCGGCAGTGCCGTCGATCATGGCGAGCTTGCTCATGCCGTATGCGACCAGAACCCGCCCCCCGTCGTGTGACAGCCTCAGCGGAGTTGGGTGGAGCGGGGGTGGGCTCCTGCCCACGGTTTCCAGGGCCGGGACCACGGACCACCCCTTGCCGCCCGCCAGGGGGGACATCCGGATGTCGTTGTCGCTGGCATTGAGGGTGACCACCCGCTTGCCGTCGGCCGTGAGCTGAGCGATGCGCTTCGGCCCCTCAAGGGTGAAGAGCGTTTCGAGCGTCTTCCCCGTCCCGGCATCCACCCGGCGCACGGCGATCTTGCGGATCGCGTCCACGTCCTGGGTGAGGACGAGGGTGCGGTAGCTCTTGCCGTCCGCGGCGAATACGAAGTCGTTGCTCTGCCCGGCGTCAATGTCGAACGACTTCCGGGGCTCAAGCAGGACGTCGCGCCCGCCCGGCGGCCCGTAGCTTCCCGGCCCCGCCCCTCCTTCCAACGCCCCCGGCCCGCCCGTCCCACCGGGCGGGCCAGACACGCCCCCACCCGGACCGCCCCCGCCCTCGCCTCCCTCGATGCTCCAGAAGGTGACCCGGTGCCGGCCGCTCACCAGCTTCTGCTCGCGCTGAACGGTGACGATCTGCTTCCCGTCCGGGGTAAAGCTGATGAACCGTTGTGGTTCGGCGACGGGGACGAACCCCACCGGTTGGGGGGTGGTCGCGTTCGCGGTGCGGACGAGGTACAACAACTCGCTCGCACCCCCGCCAGCCATGAGCCCGCCGAGCGGCGGCCCGCCCTCCCCACCCGCAGGCGCCATCATTCCGACGCCCCCTCCCTCCCTCGGACCGACCACGATGAGTCGGTCCCCGGTCGGGCTCCACACGACCCGCCAGCCGTCGCGCATCGGCAGGTCGATGGCTTCGCGCAGTTTCGGACTGGTCGTGAAGCCGGCTCCCTTCGCCTTCGGGCCGGGCGGCGGGTCGGGCTCTTGCACCTCCTCGGCCGCGAGGGCGACTGCCGGCATCGGGTCCGGGAGAGGCGGCGGTACGGCCGACCGCGGGGGTGGGACCGGGTCGGCACCGACCCCGGCGACCACCGCCCCGGCCACGAGTGACAGCGTCAGGACGCCGCCCAGCAACGCGCTCTTCACGGGAAACCCTCCGGTGGCGAGGCGGGCGACGGCCCCGGGCACGGCCCGCCCGGCCGCCCACGCCGCCACCAGCCCGCAGGTGTTCGAGACGAGTGATTCCGGGACGCCCGCCCGCCCGTCCGCGACCGCCGTCGGCACCCCCGCGGCGGACAGCACCACGCCGCGGCGGGTGAGGCGGTCGGCGAGCTTCTTCCGGCCGTTGGCCAGCCGGCTGGAGAGCGTCCCTTCCGGCACGCCGAGCGCCCGCGCCGCCTCGGCCCTGCTGGCGCCGTGGAGGTCGCACAGGACGATCGGCTCGCGGTAGTGGGCCGGGAGGGCGGCCAGTTCCTCGTGGAGGGCCGGCCCGATGTCGGCGGGCGCCGGCTGGTCCGGGGCGGCCGGGTCCGGGGTGTCCACGACCTGTACCTCCCGCGCCCGCCGCCGGACGGCCGCCCGCCTGGCCCGCCCCGCGACCCGCACCGCCACCCCGTACAGCCAGTTCCCGAGCCGGCCGGGGTCGTGGAGCCCCCCGGCCTTCTTCGCCAGAACGAGGAAGACGGCTTGGAAGGCGTCCTCGGCGTCCTGGGGGTGGCCGGTCACGCGCCGGCACACGGCCAGGACCACCGGCCCGTGCCGGCGGACGAGGGCGGCGAACGCGGTTGGGTCGCGGTCGGCGGCGAACCGGGCCAGGAGTGGCCCGTCGTCCGGGTCGGGCGGGGACAGCCGACGCAGCAGCTGGCCCGGTCGGGTCGCGGACATCAGCCCCCCCTTCACACCGTACTCCCCGGCCATTCCGGGGCGCGTCGAACCTAGTTTCCGGTTTCCGGGCCGGGGATGCGAGGGGCCGCCCGGCCGCGGCCGGGAACACTGAACTCGAAACCGGCGGGCCGGTCCGCGATAATCAGGGGAATGGGCGCCGACACACCGATCAGCCTGGCATACGACCGCGGGACCGTCGTCCTCTCCGGCGGGCCGCCCGGGTTCGACTTCCAGTCGTTACCCGGCGTCCTGTTCGACCCGCGGACCAGCACCCACCGCTCCCAGGGGCGGTACTACCGCGCCGTCGTCGAACAACTCGTTCGCACGAAGCAGCCCTACGCCGACACCGCCCGTTGTTGGGAGAACAAGCCGACCGGCTGGAAGCTGAACCGCGAGCGCACCCCCCGCCCGTACCAGCTCGACGCGCTGAATCGCTGGACCGAGGGCGGCCGCCGCGGGGTGGTCGTCATGCCGACCGGCACCGGCAAGACCTTCACCGCCTTCCTGTGCATCGAACAGCTCGGCCGGCCGACCCTGATCGTCACGCCCAAGATTGACCTGATGACACAGTGGGCGCGAGAACTGGAGCAGTCGTTCGGCGAGGCGGTCGGGATGGTGGGCGGCGGCGAGTTCGAGTACCGGCCGCTGACGGTGACGACCTACGACTCGGCCTACATCCACCTGGAGAAGTGGGCGAACCGCTACGGGCTGGTGATCTTCGACGAGTGCCACCACCTCCCCGGCCCGAGCTACTCCGAGGCCGCCAACGCCGCCCTGGCGCCGTTCCGGCTCGGCCTCACCGCCACCCCCGAACGCGCCGACGGCGGCGAAGACCTCCTCCCGGCCCTCATCGGCCCGACGCTCTACCGGCTCGACATCACCGACGTGGCGGGCGAGTTCCTGGCCCCCTACGAGGCCCGCCGGGTGTTCGTGGAGCTGACCGAAGAGGAGCAGGAGCGCTACACCGTCTGCCGCGAGGAGTACCGGCGGTTCGTCGCCGACCGCGGCATCAACATGAGCGGCCCGGACGGTTTCCGGCGTTTCCTGTTCGAGGCGAGCAAGTCGCCCGAGGGGGTGGCCGCGGCGCGGGCCTTCCGCGAGCAGAAACGGATCATGCAGGCGCCGAGCGGCAAGTTCCGCCTCCTCGAAGAACTCCTCGCCCGCCACGCTGCCGACCGCGTCCTGATCTTCACTGCCGACAACGCGACGGTGTACCACATCGCCCGGACGTACCTCGTGCCGGCGATGACGAACCAGACCAAGCCGAAGGAGCGCAAGCACATCCTCGGGCACTTCCACGCCGGCACCTACTCGGTGGTGGTCACCTGCCAGGTGCTGAACGAGGGCGTGGACGTGCCGGCGGCGAACGTCGGCATCGTGCTGTCCGGGACGGGGAGTACGACGGAGAACGTGCAGCGGCTCGGCCGCATCCTGCGGAAGTACGGCGACAAGCAGGCGGTTCTGTACGAGGTCATCACCCGGGGCACGGCCGAGGAGTTCGTCTCCGACCGCCGCCGCCAGCACCGGGCCTTCCAGTAGTTTTCGAGGAGAATGGCCGCAAGAAGGCGCAAAGAGCACAAAAGTAAGCTGCTGTTTTCCTTTTTGTGCTCTTTGCGCCTTCTTGCGGCCATTCTGTCTTCATCATGCTGACCGGCAAGCTCGTCCGCGTCCGGCACGCCCGGAACAAGCTCGTCCCGCTCTACCTCGACCCGGCCGACCGCAGCTGGCTCGGGGTCGCGGAACAGCTGCTGTTCGCGTTCCGCGGCGCGGCGGGGCAGACCCGCGGGGAGGTGTGGGCCGAACTCGCCGACGTGGTCGGGGAGGGGCCGCGGTCGCTGGTCCACCAGGGGCTCGCCGACCTGCTCGAAAACCGCTGCGAGTTCGAGGTGACGGCCGACCACCCGCCCGAGGAGCTGCGCGACGCCGCGTTCCGGGCCGCCGTCGCCCACCGCCAGAAGGCGGGGGCGGCGTTCGACCGGGCCGCCGTGCTGACCGAGGTCGGGGCCGCGCTGAACCTGAGTGCCGAACAGGTCGAGCTGAGCCTGTTCGCGGACCTGAAGGACGAGCGTCGCGTGCTGACGTTCTCGGACTGCTCGCCCGAGTACCTGCTGAACCGGTACAACGTGGCGCTCGCGCAGGCGGTCCTCATCCGCAGCACGGCGATGGAGGCCCGGGTGTGGGGCGAGACGCCGGCCCGGTTCCGCCAGCTGTTCCGGGCGGTGAAGTTCCACCGCCTCATCTGCACCATCCGCGAGTCGGCCGGGAACTCCTACACGCTCACCCTGGACGGCCCGCTGTCGCTGTTCTCATCCACGAACAAGTACGGGACGCAGCTCGCGCAGTTCCTGCCGGCGCTGCTCCACTGCAAGGCGTTCGACCTGCGGGCCGAGGTCCGCTGGGGGTCGGAGCGGAAGGAGAAGCAGTTCTCGCTGTCGTCCGTGGACGGAGTGCGGTCGCACCTCCCCGACTTCGGGGTGTACACGCCGCCCGAGCTGCGGATGTTCGCCGACAGCTTCGCCGCGAAGGTGACGGGCTGGGTGCTGCACGAGGAGCCGCACCCGGTGAGCCTCCCGGACGGGGTGTGGGTGCCGGACTTCCGGCTGGTCCACCCCGCGAGCGGGAAGGAAGTGTTCGTGGAACTGTACGGCTTCTGGCGCCGGGGCGACGTGGAGACGCTCCACCGCCGGCTGTCGAAGCACCTGGCGGGGAAGTTCGTACTCTGCGTCGGCGAGCAGATGCGAACCGACGAGGCCGACGACACGGCGTTCGGGACGGGTGTGTACCGCTACAAGCGGACGCCGCTCCCCGAGGAGGTCGCCCGCACGGCCGCGGCCGTGGCGGGGGTCACGCTGGTGTGACGCTGGCGGGTGCGGTGTCACGTTGATGTGCCACCGCGTCGGCCGCGCGGAACCGACTGGGGGGAATTCCCGGAATCGGCATGTCGTCCGCGGGGTCTCGTTAATCTATGTCGGTGTTCGGCCCCATGCCGGGAGCCACTGATGCCCCGACTCCCCCTCCGGGGGCTGGTTCACGAGCTGCCCCACGCGCCCGACGGGTGGCCTGACGCCGAGTTGCTCGACCGCTTCCACCGGGGCGGCGATGCGGACGCGTTCGAGGCGATCGTCCGCCGGCACGGGCCGCGGGTTCTGTCCGCTGCCCGGCATGTGCTCGGCCACTCGCCTGATGCGGACGACGTGTTCCAGGCCGCGTTCCTGGCCCTCGCCCGGGAGGCCGGCCGGATTCGTCGGCGGCCGGCCCTGGGCGGGTGGCTGTACAGCGTCGCCCACCGCCTCGCCCTCCTCGCCCGGGCCGCCGCCGCCCGCCGCGCCCGAATCGAGAGCCGGCGGGCGGCCCCGGTCGCCGTCGAGCCGCCCGACCCGGCCGTGCGGGAGGCGGGCGACATCCTGCACGAGGAGCTGAACCGGCTGCCGGAGGCGCTTCGGCTCCCACTCCTGCTGTGCTACCTCGACGGTATGACCCGGGACGAAGCGGCCCGGGAGCTCGGCGTCGGCGTCGACGTCCTCCGCGGCCGCCTGGAGCGGGGGCGGGGCCGGCTCCGCTCCGGGCTCGTCCGGCGCGGGATCTCGCTCCCGGCCGGCCTGCTGGCGGCGGCCGTGGGTCCGACGGCGGCTGCCCCCTCCGAATCGCTGGTCCGTGCCGCCCTCGCCGGCGCCACCGCCGGGACCGCCCCGGCCGCCGTTCGCACCCTCATCCATCTGAGGACCGCGTCCATGATCCTCGCCAGGACCAAGTTGGCCGCGGTCGTCGTAGCGACCGTTGGCCTCATGTCCTTCGCCGTCGCCCTGGGGGTGGCGGGGACGTCCGGCGGCGGTCCGACGGCCCAGGCGGAGGGGGCCGAGCCGGTCGCGCGACCGGCCGACCCCGTCACGCCGCGTCAGCCGATCGGCGACGAACCGCCGATGATCACCGGTCGGGTGGTGGACGAGGCGGGCGGCCCCGTGGCCGGGGCGCAGGTCTGGTTCGCGGGCTTCGGGAAGGACAACCCGACCGCCGCCACCGACCGCGGCGGAGCCTTCCGCCTGGTGCTGCCCGGCGAAGAATCCTCACGGCCGTTCCGGCGGACCGTGATCGCCGCGGACCCGGACGGCCGGCGGCAGGGCGTGGCCTATTTCAGCGTCGTCCGGGACGCCCGGAACCTGCGGGTCACCCTCCGGCCGGCCCGGGCCACGACGGTACGGGTCCGCGACGCGGCGAAGCAGCCCGTCGCCGGCGCCCGGGTCGTCCTGATGTCCGCCGAGTTGACCCAGTTGGCGACGGGCGCGACCGCCGGCGACGGCACGGCCGTCGTCCGCTACCCGGCGGAGGTCGAGGCCGGGTTCGTGTTCGCGCTCAAGGGTGGCGTCGGCTTCGACTACGCCACCACCTTGAAGGAGAAGCAGGGCCGGGAGCGGCTTCCACTCCCGGCCGACGTCTCTCTGGTCCTGTCGGGCGCGCGGACCGTCCGCGTGAAAGCCGTCGACGGCGCCGACCGGCCGGTCGCGGGCTTGACCGTATACCCGTGGTATTTTGAGCGGCCCGACCGGGCGGAGCACGCCAACGTCGCCGGCTGCGGGGCGGTGCAGGCCGTCACGGACGCGGGCGGGGTGGCCACGTTCGACTGGATTCCCGCCGACGTGGGCCCGGGGGTCACCTTCCTTTCCCGCTCCCGCGAGTACAGCTACTTCGAGCCGCTCCTCCTCAAGGCCGACTCACCGGCCGAGGGCGGAACCCTGCGGATGATCCGCATGGCGCGGCTCTCGGGCCGGGTACTTGGGCCGGACGGCACGCCGGCGGCCGGGGTCGCCGTGGAGGCGTCCGGGGTCGGGTCCGCGTTCCACCACGGCCGCGGGCATGTGACCACTCGGGCCGACGGAACCTACGAGATGACCGTCAACGGGGAGGAGGCCTACGCGGTGGCCGTGGTCGACGACCGGTTGGCCGCGGCGACCCGCCCGTGCGTGGTGGCCCGCGAGAACGCGACCGTCGGCGGACTCGACTTCCGGCTCGCGGAGGGGACGGTGCTGCGGGGCCGGATGACCGTCGGGGCCGAGAGGCGGCCGGTGGCGGGCGAGTACCTGATCCTCCAGGAGCAGGCCGGTACGTTCCCCGAGGAGTTGCGGAAGAAGGGCGACCGGGTGTATCACGAGGTGCTCTTCACCCGGTCGGCGACGACGGACGCCGACGGCAACTACCGCTTCCGCGTCGGGCCTGGGGTCTACACCCTCCTGCACTCGGCCACCCTCAAGTCGGTCAAACTCACCATCGACCGCGAGCGGGAGGTGGTGAGTGACATCCACCTCCCCCGGCCGGACCTGGGCCGTCTCACCGGGGCGGTGGTGGACGCCGACGGGCGGCCGGTGGCGGGGGCGACCGTCCACTCCAGCTACATGGCGCACACCAACCGGGTTCCGTTCGAGGCGACGACGACCGCCGGGGGAACCTTCGCGGTCGAGCGGGTCATGATCCCGGCGGCCGTGTACGCGCGGTCGGCCGACAAGTCCCTCGCCGGCCTCTCCCGGATCACGGCCGACCAGGAGCGCGTGACCGTCCGCGTCGGCCCGCTCGCCACCGCCCGCGGGCGGCTACTCGACCACGACGGCAAGGCCGTGCCCGGGGGGCGGGTGCGGTACGGCGTCCGCATCCCGGTGGGTGAGGGGCCGAACCCCCCGCACTACGCCGGCTACGGCGGGGTCGCCGTTGCGGACGGTGACGGGTGGTACACCTGCACCGGGATGCTGGTCGGGGAGGAGTACCACCTCAGTTACGAGCAGACCCCCGACGAAGGCCCGTGGACGGGGTTGACGACCGTGACGCCGACGAAGGCGGAGACGATCCGGGTCGGGGACACGAAACTTCCAAGGCCGTACCGCCCGCCGACGCTCGAAGAGACGACCGCCCAGCTCTTCGCGCGGCGGGGCGACCTGCCCGACCGCGTCGCCGCGGCCCAGGCCGAGGCCCGCCGCCTTCACCTGCGGGTGCTCCTCGTCGTCGGCGACCCCCGCGAGGCGGCGACCCGGATGCTGGTCGAGTTGACCGAGAAGCAGCGGGACGTCGCGGCGGCGATGCAAGACTTCGAGCGGGTCGCCGTGTCGGCGGCGGACACCGCGGGGCTGGCCGCATTCCGGCAGACGTATGACCGCGACCGGCGGCTCAACCGGTGGCCCGCCCTGGTCGTTCTGGGTGACGACGGGAAGGTGCTCGCCGCGGAGTGCCCGGCGCTGGGCGATTCGAAGGCCGCAGCTGCGGACCTCCGGGCGTTCCTATCGTCCCACGCCCCGCCGCGGCCCGACGCCGAGGTGCTGCTCGCCGCGGCCCGGACCAGAGCCCGGGCGGAGGGCAAGCGGGTCTTCCTGAAGGAGACGGCGGCGTGGTGCGCCCCCTGCCGTCAGCTGTCCCGGTTCCTCGACCAGCACCGGGCGGTTCTCGAACCGCACTTCGTGCTCGTCGATATCGACCGCGGCCGGTACACCCGCGGCGACGAGGTGATGGGCCGATACCGCGGCAAGGAGGGCGGCGGCATCCCGTGGTGCGCTGTGCTCGATGCCGACGGCAAGATGCTGGCGAACTGGGACGGGCCGGGCGGCAACATCGGCTTCCCGACCAGCCGGGCGGGGATCGACCACTTCATGCGGGTGCTGGCCGACACCGCCCCCCGACTGACGGACGGTCAGCGGGCGGAGCTCCGACGTGCGCTCGAACGATCGCCGTGATCGTGAGTCCCGAAGCACGCGGCGAGGGCTCCGGTCGTCCCATGACTGGGGCGGGTAACCGCCGAACCGTCCGGTAGCTCTGAGCCTCGTAGGGGCGATGTCGCATGGCCCAGGGCGGGAGCCCTGGGCGGCGTCGGCATGGCGCGCAATGTGTCGTCCTGACTATACGCTCAACTCCGCCTTCATCCCCAGCACCGCGGCGTAGCGCGCCCGCACCGGCGCGACGTGCTCCGCCAAGAACTCCGTCACCTGCTCCGGCGACCGGCCGACGAACCCGCGCGGGTCGGTTTCGCCGGCGAAGTCCACCCGGGCGAATGCCTTCTCGCCTCGGAGCAGCTCGAACAGTTCGGCGGCGGTGCCGGTACCCTCCTTCACCTTGGCCGTGACCGCGTGGCTGTGCTGGCGGACGATTTCGTGAACCTCCTGGCGGTCGCCCCCCGCCCGGACGGCGGCCATCATCAGGTTCTCGGTCGCCATGTACGGCAGGTACTCGCGGACGTTTCGGGCTACCACCGGCACGTTCACCACGAGCCCGACCGTGTCCGGACCGGTGCGCTGGGTCAGCAGGTTGAGGGCGATCCGCAGCACGGCGTCGGCGGCGAGGAACGCTTGCGGGATGTACAGCCGGCGCGGGGCGCTGTCGTCCAGGGTGCGCTCGAACCACTGGGTCGCGGCGGTGTCGGCCGCCATGCCCGGGAGGCCCATCAGGAAGCGGGCCAGCCCGCACATCCGCTCCGCGCGCATCGGGTTCCGCTTGTAGGCCATCGCGCTCGACCCGATCTGCTCCGGCTCGAACGGCTCATCGACTTCCTGCCGGTTCGCCAGCAGCCGCAGGTCCGTGCCCCACTTGTGGAGCGACTGCCCGAGCCCGCTCAGGGCGTCGAGCACCTGGCTGTCGAGCTTCCGCGTGTAGGTCTGGCCGGTCACTGGCACGACGCGCGAGAAGCCCATCTTCTCGGCGACGCGGCGGTCGAGCTCCTTCACCTTGGCGTGGTCGCCGCGGAACAGGGCCAGGAAGCTGGCCTGCGTGCCGGTCGTCCCCTTCGCCCCGCGGAACGGGAGTTCGTCCCGCCGGCGTTCGAGCTCCTCCAGGTCGAGCAGCAGGTCGAACAGCCAGAGCGTCGCCCGCTTGCCGACGGTCGTGAGCTGGGCCGGCTGGAAGTGCGTGAACCCGAGAGTCGGCTCGTCCTTCCAGCGCTCCGCGAACCGCCCGAGGGCGTCGACGGCGGCCGCGAGCGTGCGACAGACCTGGTCGAGGCTCTCGCGCATCAGGATCAGGTCGGCGTTGTCGGTGACGTAGCAGGAGGTGGCGCCGAGGTGGACGATGTCGTTGCACCCGGGCGCCACGTCGCGGAGGGCGTGGACGTGGGCCATGACGTCGTGCCGCAGCCGCTTCTCGTGGGCGGCGGCGCGGGCGAGGTCCACATCGTCCAGGTGGGCACGGAGCTCGGCCAGCTGGTCGGGGCGGATGCGCGGGGAGACGCCGTCGTCGGCGAGGAGCCCGAGCTCGGCCTCGGCCTCGGCGAGGGCCAGCCAGAGCCGCCGCCAGGTGCGGAACTTCCGCAGCGGCCCCCACCGCTCGGACATCTCGCGCGAGGCGTAGCGGCCGATCAGCGGGTTGTCGTACACGTCGGTCGGGAGCGTCATGACTTGAAAAGAACCCTGCGTGGTCGGGCGATTCGAGCGGCGGAGCGGTCGCGCGACCGGCCGATGCGGGTCGATCGCCCGAGGTGTTAGAGGCCGCGGATTTTTCTACGATTTCCCGCCGCGATCGACCGACCCGGCCGGCGCCGGCGGCCGCGGTCGGGTAGGATTCGGCCGACAGGAAGTCCGCCGGGCACGGTCCCGGTCGGCTGTCCGATCAGGAGGATCACGATGACCCGGTCGTGTCTCGCGCTCGTGGTAGGTGCGGGCCTGTGGGCCGCCCAGGCGGCCCCGGCTCAGGCTCAGTCGGCCAGCCCCCCGCTCACGCAGTTCCACTACTACCCGTACCACTACTTCCCGCACAGCTACTGGCCGGCGAACACCCCGCAGTGGCCGGAGCCGCGGAACCACCCCTACGTCCGCCCGCCGGCGTACCAGGCGTACCCCTCGTTCCTGGAGCCGGGCTGGCGGTACGAGCTGTGGCAGCCCATGAAGTACTACCGCGGCAACCACTTCTGGCTCGACCAGTTCTAAGGCCGGTGCACCGCCCGGGGCGGCCTGCCCCGGGCGGCGTTCGGCCCCGCTGCCGGAATCGGGTTCTAAGCTGGACCCGTGATGACCCGCCTCGCACTTCACGGCACGGTCACGTTCCTCGCCCTCTGGGCGACCTCCTCGTGGGCGCTGCGCGAGTCGCGCGCCCACGGGGACGACCTCGTTCAAGACTACGTCTCCGCCCGGGCCTTCCGCGAGGGGGTATCCCCTTACCTGCCGCTGGACGACCTCCGCGACCGGGCCGGCTTCCCGCCGCGCCCGGGTCACGTCATGGTCCGGTTCAACCCGCACCCGCCCGGGGGGATTCTGCTCACCGTCCCCTTCGCGGGGGCCGACTTCGGCGCCGCGCTCGACCGCGTGCGGCTCGCCCAGCTGGCGGCGCTGGCGGCGGCGTGGGTGATCGCCTACCGGCTGTTCGCACCGCCGCTGCCGGGGTGGGTGTGGGCGCTGCTCGGCGGCGGGTTCGGGGTGTGGGCGCCGGTCTGGCAGGGGCTCGACTGGGGGCAGCCGGTCGGCGTACTGACGCTCGCCGCCGCGGCGGTGTGGGCGCTGGCGCGAACCCCGCGGCCGTTCGCGTTCGGGCTGGTCCTCGGGCTGGCGTGTACCGTGCGGCCGTTCTTCGCCGTCAGCTGCGTCGTGGCGGTCGGGTGGAAGTCGCGGGATCAGCTGCGGGCATTGGCGGGGGCAATGGTCGGCGGCCTGGTGCCGTTCGTCGCGGTCGGCGTGACGCCCTGGGAGTGGTATCAGCTGGCGTCGGAGGCGGGAGCCTACGTGGCCGAGTGCGGGTCACTCCCTGGCGTGCTGGGGCTCGGCACTCGGACGGGGGTACTCCTCTACGCGACCGCGGCCGGTGTCCTCGCCGTCCTGCGGTGGCGGGGGTTGTCCGCGGACGGCACCCTGGCTCTGGCCGCGGTCGCGGCGATGCTCACCTACCCGCTGGCGTGGTTCCAGTACGATGTGAGCCTCATCCCCGTCGTCGCCTGGGTGGCGGTCACCGCCCACCGCACGGAGAACCGCGTCGCGCTCCTCGCGGTGGCGCTGTTCGTCGCGGCGCGGGCGGTGCCGGACATGACGCCGGACAGCGGCGGCGGGGCCGCGGCCGATGTCATCGGCCGGGCGAAGGGGTGGGTGCAGGTGGCCGCCCGGGCCGTGCTGCTCGCGGGCACGGCGGCGGCGGTCAGGCGCTGTGGGTGTGGACCTTCTTGAAGTGCTCGACCATCTTCTCGGTCGGCACGTGCCAGCCGCAGTCGTCGCAGGGGGTGACGGTCGGGTAGCACTTCGCGCAGTACAGCGGGCCGCCGTCGAGGAACTGCTCGAACCGCCGGCGGTCGGCGGGCGGGGCGGCGTCGGCCGTCATCGGGATCGTCACCGCCGCCTTGCACTTCTCGCACGGGCGGGTGTTGTTGTCGGCCAGGACGTGCTTGTAGTGCTCGTGGATGCCCCGGGGCACCACCCCGCTGCCGGTGCAGAGCGGGCAGGTCATGCGGAACTGGGCCAGGATCGCCTTGCGGATGAACTCGCTCTTGTTCGGCAGGTTGTCGAGGAAGCGGGCCAGCTCCTCCTCGACCTTGAACGCGACGATCTGCGACTTCTGGGCCTTCGGGTCTTTCCGGGCCATGTTCCCACCGGCGGGGGGTGCGATAATAGCTCATCGTAGGCCCGCCGCGCCCCGCCCGCAACCCGAAGCCCCGCCCGGAGCGGCCGCATGACCGGCATCGACGCCTTCCTGGAAGTCCTCCACCGGGCCGGGGTCACTCACCTGTTCGGGAACCCCGGCACCACCGAACTCCCGCTCAACGACGCCCTCGCCCGCGACCGCCGTTTCCGCTACGTCCTCGGCCTGCACGAGTGCCCCGTGGTGGCCGCCGCGGACGGGTACGCGATGGCCTCCGGCACGCTCGGCGTGGTGAACCTGCACAACGACTGCGGGCTCGGCAACGCCGGGGGGATGCTGGTGAACGCCCGGGCGGCCGGGACGCCGCTGCTCGTCACCGCCGGGCAGCAGGACACGCGGCACCTCTTCGAGGAGCCCGTCCTGGCCGGCCCGCTCGTGGACATGGCCCGGCCGCTGGTGAAGTACGCGGCCGAGGTGACCCGGGTCGAAGACCTGCCGAACGCCACCCGCCGGGCCGTCCAGGCCGCGCTCACGCCGCCGACCGGGCCGGTCTTCCTGTCGCTGTGCCTGGACGTTCAGACCGCCCTCGCCGAGGGGCTCGACCTGTCCCCGCCGTGGCCGGTGGACCGGCACGTCCGCCCGGCCCGCGAGCCGCTGCAACGCGCCGCGCAGGTGCTGGCGAACGCCGAGAACCCGGTCATCCTTGCCGGTAGCCGGGTGGTCGAGTCCGGCGGCGTGCGCGAGCTGGTGTCGCTGGCGGAAACCCTCGGCGCGCCCGTGCTCAACGAGCAGAACACGTCGCGCGGCCGCTTCCCGATCCCGACGGACCACCCGCTCTACGCCGGCCCCGTCCCGCTGTGGAACCCGGACGTCCCGGCCGCCCTCGCCGGCTACGATGTGGCGTTCGTGGTGGGGATGAACTTCCTGCGCATGTACATCCGCCAGGAGCCGACCCGTCCGCTGCCGCCGGGGCTGCGGGTCGTTCACCTCGACTGCAACCCGGCCGAGGTCGGCAAGAACTACCCGGTCGAGGTCGGACTTGTCGGCGACCCGAAGGCCGGGCTGGCGGAGCTCGTCTACGAGATCGACCGCCGGCTCACGCCCGAGGCGGCGGCCATCGCCGGGGAGCGCGGCCGCCGCCACGCCGCCCGGCTCGCCGCGGCGCGGGACGCCTTCCGGGCCACGATCGACGCCAAGCTGGCGTCACGCCCCATGACCAGCGCGGCCGTGATGGGGGCGGTGGCCCGCGTGCTGCCCGCGAACGCGGCCGTGGTGGAGGAGTGCCCGACGACGCACGGGAACGTCCTCGAACGCCTCGGCGCCGTCCGCGACCCGGCCGGCTACTTCGCCCACCGCGGCTGGGCGCTCGGCTGGGGGGTGGGCTGTGCGCTAGGGGTGAAGCTGGCGTGGCCGGACCGCCCGGTGGTGGCCGTGCTCGGCGACGGCTCGACGGCGTTCGGCGCCCAGGGGCTGTGGACGGCGGCCCGGGACCGGCTGCCAGTGATCTTCGTGGTGGCGAACAACCGCCGGTACCACATCCTCGAGGTGTGCGGCGAGCGCCTCGGGCTCGCCGGCCTGCGGGGCGGCCCGGGGATGACGCTGGGGGAGCCGGCGGTCGACTTCGTGGCCCTGGCGCGGGCGCTCGGCGTGGAGGCGCACACCGTCGCCGACGCGGACGAGCTGAGCGCCCGCGTCCGGGCCGGGTTCGCCGGCGCCCGGCCGGTGCTGCTCGAAGCCCCGGTCGCGGCTTCCTGACCGGCCGGTTGCTCGGGCCGCGGCCGCAGTGGCTTCGCACGGCAAGGGGGCGATCGCGTTGACACCGCACGTCCCTGCCCGTATCATCACAAACCTGATACTCCGTATCACCGGGGTGTCGATCGGCCGATCGGGCGATCTTGCTACCGAGGGACTCGACTATCCGGCGCGCCACGCCACACCCGTGGGACACGATGCCGGGGGTGCTCGGCCGGTCGGTGGCGTACGCCCACCTCCTCGCCTACAAGTTTCTGCTCGCCCTGGCTCTTCTCGGCGGCGGCATCGACGGCGGGCTGATCGAGGAGCCGGCCAAGGGCGTGGTGGGGTGGGCGGAAGAAGACCTCTCCTCGCCGCAGCCAAGACCCCTCTCGCCGGGCGCCTGCGGGAGCCTTCTGATCTGGCTCACCGAGCCCCTCCCGAACAGCTCCTCCTCTCTCCCCCGGGTCGCTCGACCCACCTCCCCCCCCAAGCACTCCCACTCTCTCCCGAACGGCCTCCGCGCGCCCCTACGCTGTTAGCCGCGCCTCCCGCCTAGCGCCACCACCCGCCGTAGACCGGTGACCGGTCCACGGCGCGGCCCGGTCGCGCCTGCGCCTCTCCCACACCCCACCCGCTGACACTCGCTCCCGACCGGTCGGACTCGATCCAGTCCGGCACGGGCGTCCGCGGATCCTACGACCCGGCCCGCGGCGGCCACGGCCCGTTCGTGCCCACGGCACGCGCGACCGGCTCCCCATTCTGTTTCACCACCCACAACGAGGGCGCGCATGCGTACCCGACTGCGACTGTTTTTCAACGTGTTTGACAGCCGGTTTGAAGATTTTACCCGCTCGGGTTGGCGGGCGATTGTCTACCGGGATTTCAGCGCCGGGCTCATCGTCGCCCTCACGGCCATCCCGATGGCAATGGGGTTTGCGATTGCGATGGGGCTGCGGCCGGAGCAGGGGATCGTCGCCGGGGCGGTCGCGTGCCTGGTCGGGCGGACGTTCGGCGGGTCCAAGTATCAGGTCTACGGCCCGACGGCGGCGTTCATCCCGGTCGTCGCCGGGCTGATGGCGAAGTACGGGGAGGCGGGCGGCGGGACGTTCGCCGTCGGGCACGGGTTCCTCGTGCTGGTGTGTCTCGTCGCCGGGGTGGTTCTCATGCTCATGGGGCTGCTCGGCCTCGGCCGGTACGCCCGGCTCGTCCCCAATTCGATCGTCGTCGGGTTCACCGTTGGCATCGCGGTCGTCATCGCGCTGGCGAACGCCGGCGAGGCGTTCGGGCTGGCGCTGCCGCTCAAGGGCGGCCTGGTCACCAAGGTGTCCGCCATCGCCGGCCAGATCGGCGCGGCCAACTGGTACGCCTTCGGGGTGGCGGTGTTCACGTTCGTCGTCACTAAGGCGCTGCTGCGGGTGTCGGTGTTCATCCCCGCGCCCCTGATCGCCATGGGGCTGGCGACGCTCCTCTCGGCGACGGCCCTCGCGGGCGCCGGGATCACCACCGTCGGCGACCGCTTCGGGTCGATCCCGACCGACTTCTTCGTCATCACCACCCCGGCCATGCCCGGCTGGGGGGCCGAGGTGTGGCTCGACCTGGCGTACTTCGCGGCCGCGGTCGTGTTCGTGTCCGCGGTCGAGAGCCTGCTGTGCTCGTCGATGGCCGACCGGCTGGCGGGCAACCGCAAAACCCCCTTCAACCCGGACAAGGAGCTGTGGGGGCAGGGGCTGGTCCAGATCATCACCCCGCTGCTGAACGGGTTCCCCTGCACCGGGGCGCTGGCCCGCACGGCCACGAGCATCAAGGCCGGGGCGGTCACCCCGCTGGCCGGCTACTTCAAGGGCGTCCTGAAGCTGGCCCTCGCCTTCTTCCTGGCGTCCCACCTGGAGCAGGTGCCGATGGCCTGCATCGCCGGCATCCTCCTGTGGGTGGCGAGCAACATGGTGAAGCCGGCCGAGGTCCGGGAGGTGTGGCGCGAGGGCCGGCTGCCGGCCGCGCTGATGGCCTTCACCGCCGTTATGGTGCCGCTCACCGACTTCCTGACCGGGGTGCTGGCAGCGCTCGTGCTGCACGCCGCCCTGTCCCTGGTCGTCCGCCGCCGGCCCGAGCCCGACGCCGTCGCGGCCGGTTGACCCTCGCCCGCCCGTTCCCGCCCGGCCGTCGTGCGGCCGGGTGTCCCCTTTCCGGAGCCACACATGACCGGACAACTCTACACCCACGTCCTGGTGCCCACGGACTACTCGCCGGCCAGCCAGGCCGCCTACCGCGTGGCGTTCGCGGCCGCCCTCGGCTCGGGCGCGACCGTGTCGCTACTCCACGTGATCCCGGAGCCGAGCGAGGACGAGTACCGCGGGCTGGACGCCATCCGCCTCCTGCACCGGGCGGCCGAGCGCATCGGGGCCGAGGGGCTGACCCCCCACGCGGTCGTGGCCGACGAGAACGCCCGCCACCTGAACCGCCTCCGGGCCGAGGTTCACCCCGACTGGGTCGGGCCGATCAACCTCCGGCTGGAGATCCGCCGCGGCGGCGTCACCGAGGAGGTGGCCCGGTACGCGGCCGAGGAGGGGGTCGATCTGATCGTCACGGGCGGCTCGCGCCCGGGGCTCCTTCCCGACTTCGGGCGGGATCTGACCGGCCGGCTGGCGCGGGTCACGCCGGTCAAGATCGTCCGGGTGACCCCGCCGCTCCCGGCGTAGCGCCGGGCCGGAAGGCGACCCGGAACGCCGGCCGCCCACGGGAAGCTTCTTCCACCCCCAGCTGGGGGTGATAACGGTTGTCGCCCCGACGGGCCTTCCGACGGTGTTCCGTCGGAAGGCCCGCCGCGTTTCTCAGAGCGAAGTCCGTGACGGCAGCAGACCTACCCGATCGCGTATCGATTTTGTGCGATTTTCTCGACGCGGCTCCTTGACGAGGGGCGCGGGGAGGATACTGTAATGCCATCTTGTTGAGATTGCGTCTCAGTCTCAACCGGAGTGGATCGGCCGGATTCCGGCCACCACTCCGCCGCAGAGTACGCTTCGCCAACGTTCGGGACGCGGCCCGGAACATTCGGACCGCTGACCTTCCGTCGCAACGCGGCTCACCGATCCTGTTCACCAGAACCGGAGAGCTGCCTCCATGAGCCTTTCCAACCGTCGCGGCTTTACACTAATCGAGTTGCTGGTGGTGATTGCGATCATCGCCATCCTGATCGGGCTCCTCCTGCCCGCGGTCCAGAAGGTCCGCGAGGCCGCCGCCCGCTCGAAGTGCACCAACAACCTCAAGCAGATCGCCCTCGCCTGCCACAACTTCCACGGGGTGAACGAAACCTTCCCCTACGCCTCGCTCGACAAGTTGGGATCGACTGAGAAGTCCACGTACACCACCGGCTTCATCCAGATCATGCCGTTCCTGGAGCAGGACGCGGTGGCCAAGCGGTGGAACCCGAAACTGCCCCGACACGACACCACCGACGCCGACGGCGACGGCTACACCAACGCCATGCTCCAGCAGATGCAGATCCCGACCTACACCTGCCCCTCCATGACCCCGCCGAGTGGGCCGTTGGGCTCGGCGACCGAGAACCGCGCCCCGAGCAGCTACTTGTTCTCCAGCGGCACCCAGGATCCGATGCTTTACACCTACGCCGGCTTCCTTGGGGCGGCCGAGCCGTCGTTCGACGGGGCCATCATCCCGATCAAGGATCCTTCCACGACCCCGAAGTATCCCGACTCCAGGCCCACCCGGATCGCGTCGATCACCGACGGCACGTCGAACACCCTGCTGGTCGGCGAGTCCGACTTCAAGCCGCAAGGGGTGCCGTCCACCACCCTCGGGGCGATCTGGTCGTACGGGTACATCGGGTACACGTTCGGATCGACCTCCCACCCGTTCAACAGCCACAAGAACACCTCGACCTTGTACGGGGCGTTCCGGAGTGAACACACGGGCGGGGTCAACTTCGCCCTGGGCGACGGGTCGATCCGGTTCATCCGGGACGGGATCGACCCGGTCATGTTCCGGGCGATGTCCACCCGGGCCGGTAACGAAGTGGTTTCCGACGTCAACTGACACCGGGCCGAGGAGACGATGCGATCCCTGTGCGTGGCGATCCTGATGGCGGTCGGACTGCTGGCCGGGTGCGGTGGAGCCGCCGCACCCAAGGCCGGGGCCGGTTCGACCGCCCCCCTGACCGTGGCCGACTGGAAGGTGCTACCGGTCGACCAGAAATATACCCTGGACACTCTGGAGCGCTTGAAGCAAGGTGACCCGAGCCTCCAGACCGCCGAGGGGTGGGAGGCGTTCCAAAAGACCGTCGTGATGCCCGCCCGTAAGAAGGACTTCCCGGCCGGGAAGTCCCGCTGACCTGTAACCCCATCACCCGATCGGACCCATGACGACCCGACTAGCCCCCGCCGCCTTGGTGGCCGTCCTGTTCGCCGGCGCCGCCCGCCCCGCCGAGCCCACCCCGGCCGCCGCCACGAAGTACCCGGCGATGCCGAAGGCCGTGGCGAGCTTCGGCGCCGTGGTGTGCGACGGCTACCTGTACGTCTACGGCGGGCACGCCGGGCAGACGCACTCCTACGACAACCAGTCGGTCCTCGGCACGTTCCACCGGCTCAAACTCGCCGGCGGGTCGCGCTGGGAGGAGCTCCCCGCCGGCCCGATCGCCCAGGGGATGAACCTCGTGACCCACGCCGGCAAGGTGTACCGGGTGGGCGGGATGCAGCCCCGCAACGCCCCCGGCGACCCGGCCGACAACCACTCCCTCGCCGACTGCGCCCGGTTCGACCCGGCCAAGAAGGTGTGGGAGCCGCTCCCCGCGCTGCCCGCCGGGCGGTCGTCGCACGACGTGGCGGTCGTGGGCGACAAGCTGGTGGTCGTCGGCGGCTGGCAGATGACCGGGAAGGGCGGGAAGTCGGTGTGGCACGACACCGCCCTCATCCTCGACCTGGGCACCGCCGACCCGAAGTGGGAGGCCGTGCCGCAGCCGTTCAAGCGGCGGGCACTGACCGCGACCGCCGCCGGCACGAAGGTGTACGTCCTCGGCGGGCTCGGGGCCGAGGGGAAGGCCACCGACGTGTTCGACGTGGCCACCAAGACGTGGTCCACCGCCCCGGCCCTGCCGCTGGAGGGGAAGAAGGCCATGTCGTTCTCGCCCGCGGCCGCCACGGTGGGCGGGCGGGTGGTGGTGAGCACCGCCGCCGGCACCGTGTACCGGCTGACCGCCGACGGCCGGACGTGGGAGAAGGTCGGCCAGTCCGCCCCGCGGATGGTCGCCCGGCTCCTCCCCGGCGACGCCGGGACGGCCCTCCTCGTCGGCGGCGCGCGGATGGGCGAGGGGAACACGGCGGCCGTCGAGGTCGTTCGCCTCGCCGAAACCGGCCAGCCCGTCCCGCCGGCCCCGCCGGCCGGCGCAAAGGAATAGTTCACCCACCCCCGGGCCGCGCCCGGGGAACCCGTTCCGCGGCGCCGGAGCCCCCGGCGCCGCCCTTGCCGGCCGGGCCACGCCCGGCCGGTGCTCGCCCCACCGCCCCAACCCGGAGTCCCCATGCTACGCGCGGCCCTCGCCGCGGCGGCCGTCCTCGGTACGCTCGCCGCCGCCCAGGCTCACTTCGTGTTCGTCCTCCCGGACCAGAAGGACCACTCGAAGGTCACCGTCGTCCTCAGCGACGAGCTCGCCCCGGACGAGAACGTCCCCGTGGACCGGCTCAAGGCGCTCACCCTCACCTGCCGCGACGCGGGCGGGAAGGACGTGCCGGTCCCGTTCACGGCCGGGAAGCACGAACTCACCGCCACGCTCCCCGGGGCCGGCCCGCGGGTGGTGTTCGGCTCGCTCAACTACGGGGTGATGCAGAAGGGGGAGGGGAAGGCGTACCTCCTCGCCTACCACCCCAAGGCGGTGGTCGGGGCCGTCCCGCCCGAGAAGCTGGTGGTCGGCGAGAAGGCCGTGCCGGTCGAACTCGTGCCCGTCGCGGCCGGGTCCGAGGTGCGGTTCAAGTTCCTGGCCGCCGGCAAGGCCGTGGCCGACGCCGAGGTGACCGTCATCAACCCGGACGGCAAGTCGGCGAAGGTGAAGACCGACACGACCGGGCAGACCCCCGGCTTCCCGGCGGCCGGCCGGTACGGGCTGTGGGCCAAGTCGGTCGCCGCGACGCCCGGCGAGGTCGGCGGGAAGAAGTACGCGGAGGCGCGGCACTACGCGACCCTGGTGGTGGACCTGCCCGTGAAGTAGCCCGGAGGCGGCCGTGACCGACCGCGACGTGAACCCCCGCTGGCTGGCTCTGCTGGCGACCGTCGTGCCCGTCGCGGCCGCCGTGGCCCTGGGCTGGCACCTCCGCCAGGCCCAGGTTTCCGCGCCGCCCCCGGCCCCGGTCGTCCGGGCCGGGGCGGCGGACACCCCCGAACCCCCGAGCACCCCGTGACGCCCGCCGACTGCCTGTTCCGCTGGGCCAGGGACGCGTTCGACCTCGGCGACTACTCGGCCGCGCTGGGGCTGGTCCGCAAGGGGCTGGCCCGTGCCCCCGACCACCCCGGGCTGCTCCAGGTCAGTGGGCTGGCCGCCTACCACCTCGGGGAGCCGTTCGCGGCGCTGGACCGGCTCGAAGCCGCCGCCGCGGTCGCCCCGCTGGACCCCCAGAGCCGGCTCGCGCTGGCCGACCTGTACGCCCGCTCCGGCCGGCGGGCGACGGCCCGCGTCGACCTGCGGTTCCTGGCCGAGCCGGGTCGCTGCCCGATCCCGCTGCTCCCGGACCTGGCCCGCCTGCTGGGCCGGGTGGGCGCGTACCGGGCGGCCCTGCGGGTGTGCCGCCAGCTGCTGGCGGCGCGGCCGTGGTACCACCCAGCGCACTACGGCGCCGCGTACTACCTCTCGAAGCTGAACCGCCCCGCCGGCGGGGTCATCCGCCACCTCCGCGCCGCCGCCCAGCTGGCGCCGCGGGCGCTCCCGTACCGGGCGGCCCTGGCCGGCGCGCTGGTGGGCGTCGGCCGCGCGGGGGCGGCCTGCCGCGTGATCCGCGAGACGCCGCTGGACGCGGTCGCCTGCGTGTGCTGCCTGCGGCGGTTCACGGACGCGGCCGAGGCCGCGGGGGACGACGAGCTGGCGGCCCTCCTCCGCGACCGCCTCCGCGAGGTGACGGCCCGCGGCTGCGGCGAGGGCTGCGGCGACTGACTACCTCGCCCGGCCCACGAAGGCGGCCGGCCGCCATACCATGACCCCGGACACGGACCCCGGCTGACGGCCGACGTACCCTTGAGGCGGCGATGCGACGACTCCTGACACTGACCCTCCTGACCGCCGCCGCGGGCTCCCTGGCCGCGGCCGACTGGCCCGGCTTCCGGGGCACGGGGAACGGGGCCACGGTCGAGAAGAACCTCCCGACGGCCTGGACCCAGACCGAGAACGTGGCCTGGGCGGTCGACCTGCCCGGCTACGGCCAGTCCTCGCCGGTGACCTGGGGCGGTACGGTGTACGTCACCGCCGTCTCGGGCGACCAGCGCGAGAAGGGCTACGTCGTCGCCCTCGACGCGCGGACCGGGAAGGAGAAGTGGCGGCACACCTTCGCGCCGACCCAGAAGGCGGCGTGGTCGTACACGGTCAGCAGGGCCGCGCCGACCCCGTGCGTCGACGCCGACGGGGTGTACTGCTTCTTCGAGGGGGGCAACCTCGTCGCCCTCACCCACGCCGGCCAACCCCGCTGGGAGCGCTCGCTGGTGACGGACTACGGCGACTTCAAGGGCGGGCACGGGATCGGCTCGTCCCCGTGCCAGACCGCCGACACGCTGTTCGTCCTCATCGACCACGCCGGGCCGTCGTACCTGCTCGCGGTGGACAAGCCGACCGGCAAGACGAGGTGGAAGACCGACCGCCCGTCGCGGACGTCGTGGTCGTCGCCCGTGGTCGCCGCCCGGGACGGCAAGCCCGAGGTGGTGGTGAGCAGCAACGGGAGCGTGGCCGGCTACGACCCGGCGACCGGCAAGTCGCTCTGGGAGCTCACCGGGCTGGCGGGCAACACGCTGCCGTCGGCGTCCGCCTCCGGGGGGGTGATCCTGGTCGGGGCGGGCGCGGGCCGCGGCTCGGGCGACGCCGGGAAGTCGAACTGCTGCCTGACCCTGACCGCCGACGGCGACCGGCCCTCGTACAAGGTGTCGTGGACGGCCGCGTCGGCGACGGCGAACTACGCCACGCCGCTGGCGCACAACGGCTGCGCGTACTTCGTGAACGCCACCGGGGTGCTGTACTGCCTTGACCTCCGCTCCGGGAAGGAGCACTACGCCGAGCGGCTGCCGGCCCCGTGCTGGGCGTCGCCGATCGCGGCCGGGGACCACGTCTACTTCTTCGGCAAGGACGGCCGCACGGCGGTGGTGAAGGCCGGCCCGGAGTTCGAGATGGTCGCCACCAACGCCCTGTGGGAGCAGGCCAAGGGCGCGGCCCCGGCGGCCGCCCCGCCGGCCGGCAAGGGGAAGGGCGGTGGCGGCGACTCGATGGACCCGGTCGTCTACGGCGCCGCCGTGACCGACCGGGCGCTGTTCATCCGCACCGGCACGAAGCTCTACCGCGTCGGGAAATGACCACGGGTGGGCACGCGGTGCCCACGAGGACGGGGCGGAGCGGGCCTGGCGGCAGCGTCAGGCCCGCGGTGCTTCTGGGGGTCGTGGTTGATCGAGTAGGCGGCGAACGCGGCGCGAGATGTGCTGCCCCGGCGCCGCACCGATAACCCGAACACGGACGGCTTGCCGCCACGCCCGCCGCCCCACCCGCGTGACCCGGCGTTGCCCGGGTTGAAGTCACCTTCGCAACGGAGTTCCGAGATGAGTGCGACGGCCCGACAGGTACTCCTGGTCACGACCGCGGTCGCGGCCGCCGCGGCGGTCGTGCCGGCCCCGACCGCCGCGGCCCCGGCCGCCAAGGACGTGGACGCGGTCACCGCCAAGGCGTACGCGCCGCTGAAGGCGCTCCAGAACGAGGACGGCAGCTTCGCGCCCAAGCTGGGCGGCCCCGGGGTCACCGCGCTGGTGGCGGCCGGCCTGATCCGCACCGGCATGGGGCCGACCGACCCGGTGGTGGCCAAGGCGCTGGCGTACCTGGAGTCGAACGTCCAGAAGGACGGCGGCATCTACAACCAGCGGCTCGCCAACTACACCACCTGCGTCGCCCTGATGACTTTCCAGGAGGCGAACAAGGACGGCAAGTACGACAAGGTCATCGCTGGCGCGTCGGCCTTCCTCAAGGGGCTCCAGCAGGGGGGCGACGTGGCCGAGTCGGACAGCAAGTACGGCGGCGTCGGGTACGACGGGCGGGGCCGCCCGGACCTGTCGAACACGCACTTCTTCGTGGACGCGCTGCTCGCCTCGGGGGTGAGCAAGGACGACCCGGCCATCAAGAAGGCGATCGTGTACGTCGGCCGGTGTCAGAACCTCAAGGGCGAGTTCAACCCGCTCCCGTTCGCGGCCAAGGCGACGGCCGACGACAAGGGCGGGTTCGTGTACACCCCGAGCGAGGCCGAGGGGAAGGGGAAGGGCGGGAAGAACGTGACCCCGGACGGCGGGCTGCGGTCCTACGGGTCGATGTCCTACGCCGGGCTCAAGAGTCTGCTGTACGCCGGGGTCGGCAAGGACGACCCGCGGGTGAAGGAGGCGGTCGGCTGGATCCGCCGGCACTACACGGTCGCCGAGAACCCCGGCCAGCGGGACGCCGGGCTGTACTACTACTACCACCTGTTCGCCAAGGGGCTCGACGCGCTGGGCGAAGACCGCTTCCTCGACGCCAAGGGCGTGCGGCACGACTGGCGGCAGGATCTGTTCAACGAGCTGCGGCGGCGGCAGGGCACGGCCGGGACGTGGGTGAACAGCAACGGGGCGTTCCTGGAGAACACCCCCGAGCTCTCCACCGCGTTCGCCCTGCTCGCCCTGAGCTACTGCAAGCCGGAACCGAAGTGACGCCGGGCCGCGCGTCCGGCGGCGGGACGCCCCCCCTGCCGCCGGGTGGCCGCTACGACAGGACCGCGCTGATGACGTGGCCGTGGACGTCGGTGAGCCGGCGCTCGGTGCCGTTGTGGTAGTACGACAGCCGTTCGTGGTCGAGGCCGAGCAGGTGGAGCACGGTGGCGTGCAGGTCGTAGATCGTGGCCGGGTGGGCGGCCGCGGTGTAGCCGAACTCGTCGGTCGCCCCGTGGCTGTACCCGCGCTTCACCCCGGCCCCGGCCAGCCAGACGGTGAAGCCCCGGGGGTTGTGGTCCCGGCCGCTCGCCCCCTTCTGGAACGTCGGCATCCGGCCGAACTCGGTCACCCACACCACCAGCGTGTCGGCCAACAGCCCGGTCCGCTTCAGGTCCGCCAGGAGCGCCGCGCACGGGCGGTCGAGGACGGCGGCGTGCGTCTCGTACTGCGGCTTGAGCGTCTTGTGCCCGTCCCAGTTGCCGACGCCTTCGCCCATCGCGTAAGAGCCGTTGAACAGCTGAACGAACCGCACCCCGCGTTCGAGTAGCCGGCGCGCGAGCAGGCAGTTCCGGGCGAACCCGGCCTTCCAGCGGTCCGGGTCGCCGGTGCCGTACTCGTCGTGGACCCGCCGCGGCTCCTTCGACAGGTCGCCGACCTCCGCGGCCCTCAGCTGCATCCGGCCGGCCATCTCGTAGGAGGCGATGCGGGCGGCGAGAGCCTCGTCGCCGGGGCGGGCGGCAGCGTGGCCGGCGTTCAGTCCGGCGAGGAAGGACCGCGTGGCGGCGTCGGCCTGCGGGCTGACGGCGGCCGGACGGGCGAGGTGGGGGATGGGGCGGTCGGCGCTGAACGGCGTGCCCTGGAACACGGCGGGGAGGAAGGCGCTGCCCCAGTTGTTCGGCCCGACCTGCGGCACCCCGCGGGGGTCGGGGATGGCGACGAAGGCGGGCAGGTCGCGGCACTCGCTGCCGAGGGCGTAGCTCACCCACGCCCCGGCGCTGGGGAAGCCGTCGAGGGTGAACCCGGTACTCATCTGGTTCTCGGCCGGCCCGTGCGTGTTGCTGCGGGCGGTCATCGAGTGGACGAAGCACATCTCGTCCGCGAGTCCCGCGAGATGCGGAAGCAGGTCCGACACCATCTTGCCGCTCTGCCCGCGCGGGCGGAACGCCCACAGCGGTTTCACGAGGTTGCCGTTCTCGCCCTGGAACGTGACGAGCCGGTCGGCGCCGGGGAGCGGCTGCCCGTCGCGGCGGACGAGCTCCGGCTTGTAGTCGAAGGTGTCGAGGTGGCTGACCGCCCCCGAGCAGAAGACCGTGAGGACGCGCTTCGCCTTGGCGGCGAAGTGCGGCGGCCGGGGCGCGAGCGGCTCGTCGGGGCGAACGACAGGGCGGACGGGGTCGGCGGCGAGGAGCCGCTGCTCGGCGAGGAGCGCGGCGAGCGCGACGCCGCCGAGGCCGGAGCCGGCGTCGCGGAGGAAGGCCCGGCGGTCGGTGAGGAAGGCGGGGGGCATGCGAGGGCGTCCGGCAGGGCGTATCGGGGGTATCGAGGCGGCCTCCGCGGTGTCACCTGTGGAGCAGCCCTGCTGGCGGGTCAGTCCACGAACACGAACTCGTTGGCGTTCAGCAGCGCCCGGCATAGTGCGGCGAGGCCGTGGGTGCGGACCAGCTCCAGCGCCGCGGCACGCTCCTCGTCGCGCGGCGGCCGCTGGAAGGCGAGGCGGAAGGCGCGATCGACCCGCGCCGCCGGGTCGGCGGCGTCCTTCTCCACGCGCGCCGCGAAGTAGCCGGCCTGTTGCAGGAGGAACGGGCTATTGAGCAGGTTCAGCGCCTGGAGCGGCGTGATCGACACGTTCCGCCGCGGAGCCACCTGACCGGCGTCGGGGCAGTCGAACGCCCCGAACGTGTCGTCCACCTGCATCCGCGGCTTGTGCTGGTAGACCATGCGGCGGAACTCGGCCGGGCCGAACGCCGCCTTCGGGGTGTACACCCGCACGTAGTTGGTGTTCGGCTCGAACAGCTCGAACCCCGGCCCGCCCATCGTCAGGTCGAGCTTCCCGCTCACCGCGAGCACCGCGTCCCGCAGCGGCTCGGCTTCGAGGCGGCGCGGCGGGTAGCGCCACAGGAGGCGGGATTGCGCGTCCTTGGCGGCCCCGGCCGGGGTGGACGCTGACGTCTGCCGGTAGGTCGCGCTGGTGACGATGAGCCGGTGGACGTGCTTGAGCGACCAGCCCTTCTCGACCAGTTCGGCGGCGAGCCAGTCCAGCAGTTCCGGGTGGGTGGGCCGGCCGCCGTTGCGGCCGAAGTCGCCGGGCGTGTCCACGATGCCGGAGCCGAAGTGGTGGTGCCAGAGCCGGTTGACCGCGACGCGAGCCGTGAGCGGGTTCCGCGGGTCGGTCACCCACGCCGCGAATGCCGCGCGGCGTTCGGCGTCGGTCGCGGCGTCGGGGATGGCGAACGGCAGGCCGATCTCGCTGAGCCCGCCGGGGCCGACGGGTTCGCGCTTCTGTGTCACGTCGCCGCGGTGGAGGCGGTGGACCGGCTCCGGCGCCGTGAACCGCCCGGCGTAGGCCACCGGCCCGCGGGCGAGGCTGGTCAGCCGGCCCCGCAGGTCGGCGCGCTGGCGGGACAGGTCTTCCCAGGCGGCGCGGTCGGCGGGGGCGAGTGCGGGCGGGGCGGTCGCGGTGCTCCCGACCGGCAGGCGGTCGTCGGACGAGGCCACCACGACCCACGCCTCGCGGTCGGCGGACACGTCGATGCGGTAGCGGGTGGGGAGGCGGTCGGCGTACTTCCCCTCGCGGTCGCGCGCCCACACGATCCGGTCGATCCGCTCGGGCTTCGTGAACTCGACCTCGGCCCAGCCCCGGCCGACGGTGTTGGAGATCCAGCTGCGGCCGTTGCCGTACTTGCCGTCGGTGAGGTGCGCGAGTTGGTGGAGGCTGCCACCGCCCGGGTAGTTCCCGCTCGACCGCGTCTTCGCCCCGAGCGCTGCGTTCACCGGCTGCGGGCCGGCGGTGAACACCTCCAACTCGTCGAGGCACGGCTCGTGCTGGTTCGCCTCGAAGGCCACGAAGCGGACGAACTTCGCCGCCACCGGCGGAAACCGCTCCGTGTTCAGCTGGGCGTTCACCGGTAGCCGGCGCGGGGCGACCGCGGCCGGGTCGGCGGCGGGCTCCAGGGCGGCGAGTTTGGCGTCGATGTCGGCGAGCTGCTTCGTGAGGCGGTCGATCTCGCCCTTCGGGTCGGGCGTCCCGGGGACGCGGACGGTCCGCTCGCCGTGCCACACCCCGGCGAACACGGCCTTGAACTGGTAGTAGTCGGTGACCGGGATGGGGTCGAACTTGTGGTCGTGGCAGCGGGCGCAGGCGACCGTCAGTCCGAGGAAGGTCGAGCCGGTGGTGCCGATCATGTCGTGGAGCTCGTCGGCCCGCTGGTTCAGCGTCAGCACCGGGTCCGGGCTGCTCACCTGATCCCACGCCCCGGCCACGAGAAACCCGGTCGCCGGGTCGGCCCCGAGGGTGTCGCCGGCCAGCTGTTCGCGGACGAAGCGGTCGTAGGGGAGGTCGGCGTTGAAGGCGCGGATGACGTAGTCGCGGTACGGCCAGGCGTTCGGCCTCGGCTGGTTCATCTCGAAGCCGTGGCTGTCGGCGTAGCGCACGACGTCGAGCCAGTGCCGCGCCCAGCGCTCGCCGAAGTGCGGCGACGCGAGGTAGCGATCGACCAGCTTCTCGTAGGCCGTGGGGTCCGGGTCGCGGGTGAACGCTTCGACCTCCTCCGGCGTCGGCGGCAGTCCGAGGAGGTCGAACTTCAGCCGGCGGATGAGCGTGCGCCGGTCGGCCTCCGGCGAGGGCGTCAGCCCGCTGGCCGCGAGCTTGGCAGCGACGAAGCGGTCGACGGGCGTGCGACCGGCCGCCGCCGGGATGGTCGGTCGCTTCACCGGGAGGAAGGCCCAGTGATCGTCGGCGCGACCGGTCGAAACGACGACGGCCAGCGCGAGGAGGGAGGGGAGGGTGGGGCGGGGCATGGCACCATGCTACCGCAATCGAACGGCGGCCCGCAAGCGGCCGCTTCCGGTTCGGGCCGCCATCGGCTGACGGTAAGTGGAGCCGGGGCGGGGGCGAGGTGCTTGGCGAGTCAGTCGTCATCCCCGAACGGCGGCTGTCGGCGCAGAAAGCGGGCGGCGTGAGGCGGCGGTCCCTGGTGGTGTTCCAGGGACCGCCGCCTCACGCCGCCCGCCCGTCGTCGGGGGCGCGTCAGATGCTCAGCACGCCGGTGCTGTCGCCGAAGCTGGCGGCGGGGGCACCCATCCGCTGGAACAGGGCCAGGTACAGGTTCATCAGCGGGGTGTCGGCCCGCCGCGGGAACATCAGGTGGCGGCCGCTCGGGATCGTGCCGCCGCCCTTGCCGCACAGCAGGATCGGCAGGTCGTCGTGGTTGTGGCGGTTCCCGTCGCCGATGCCGCTGCCGTACACCAGCATCACGTTGTCCAGCAGCGTCGAGCCGTTCGCCTCGCGGACCGCCTGCATCCGGCCGAGCAGGTAGGCCAGCTGTTCGGTGTGGAAGGTGTTGATCTTGGCGATCTTCGCCAGCTTCGCCGGGTCGCTGCCGTGGTGCGACAGGTCGTGGTGCCCCTCGGGCACGTCGATGAACCGGTACGGCCGGTTGCTCCCGTCGTTGGCGATCGGGAACGTCACCACCCGGGTGGTGTCGGTCTGGAAGGCCAGTACCAGCAGGTCGCACATCAGCCGGATGTGCTCCTTCACGTCGGTCGGCGTGCCGGCCGGGGCGGGCATGTTCGGCCGCGGCGGCGGGGCCGAGGCGGTCGCCCGGCTCCGCTCGATCCGCTGCTCGACTTCTCGCACCGAGGTCAGGTACTCGTCCAGCTTCCGCCGGTCGCCCTGGCCCAGGGTGCGGTCGAGCCGCCGGGCGTCGTCGGCCACGAAGTCGAGGATGCTCGCCGCGTCGGCCTCGCGGCGGGCGCGGGCGGCGGCCCGCTCGCCACCGCCGCCGGCCCCGAACAGCCGCTCGAACACGGCCTTCGGGTCGGTCTCCTTGGCGTTCGGGGTGCTCTCGCCGCGCCACGACAGGTTCGACGAGTAGGCGCAGCTGTAGCCGCTGTCGCAGTTCCCGGCCTGCTGGCCGCGCTCGACGCCGAGTTCCAGCGACGCGAACCGCGTCTGGTCGCCGACGACGGTGGCGACGTGCTGGTCGGCCGACATGCCGACGCGGATGTCAGCCCCGTGCGTCTTCCGCGGCTGCCGGCCGGTGAGGAACACGCTCATCGCCCGGGCGTGGTCGCCGGGGCCGTCGCCGTTGGCGCGGGCCTTGTCCAGGGCCAGCCCGGACATCACGTTGATGTGGCTCTTGTACGGGTCGAGCGGGGCCAGGATGCCCGTCAGGGGGCCGAGGGCGCCGGGCTGCGACGGCGTCCACTGGGCCATGTTCTTGCCGTTCGGGACGTACACGAACGCCAGCCGCTTCGGGGCCGCGGCGGCGGCCGTCTGGGCGGAGGCCAGGGATTCGAGCCAGGGCAGGGCCACGGCGGTGCCCAGACCCTTCAGGACGGTCCGACGGCTGAGGCGGGCAGTCATGGGCTATTCGCTCCGTTTGCCTTTGCGCTTCTGGAACGGGTCCGAGGTCACCACGGCGAGAACGTAGGCGGAGAAGCGGTCCTGGCTGCCCCTGGCCCGGCCGACGACGTCGTCCAGGGCACACTTGTCATAGTACTCCAGGCCGCGGCCGAGTGCGAAGGTTAAAAGCTTCTCGGCCAGGCAGCGGCGGAACTGGTCGCTCTTGCCGACCAGCACGCGGCGGAGCTCGGCCGGGCCGTCGAACTTGGCGCCGTCGGGCATCACGCCGGTCGAGTCGATCGGCTGCTTGTTGTCCTGCGTCCGCCAGGCGCCGATGCCGTCGAAATTCTCAAGGCCGAAGCCGAGCGGGTCGAGCCGGGCGTGGCAGCCGGCGCAGCTCGGGTTCGCGCGGTGCTGCTCCATCTGCTGCCGGAGCGTCCCCTTGAGCTGGCCGGTCGGCGGCAGCTCGGGCACGTCCGGGGCCGGCGGCGGGGGCGGCGTGCCCAGCACGTTTTCGAGAATCCACTTCCCGCGCTTCACCGGGCTCGTCCGCGTCGGGTTCGAGGTCACGGTGAGCGTGCTGGCCATCGTGATGATGCCGCCGCGGCGGCCGTCCGGGAGCGTCACCCGCCGGAACAGGTTGCCGAAGTCCCCCGGGAGGCCGTAGTGCCGGGCCATCCGCGCGTTGACGAACGTGTAGTTCGCGTCGAGGAACTCCAGGGCGCTGCGGTCGTTCTGCACCACGTCCTCGAAGAACGCCTCAGCCTCGCCGATCATCCCGTTCCGGAGAGTCTCGTCCCAGTTCGGGTAGTAGTCCTTGTCCGGCGACAGGGTGCGGACGTTCCTCAACTGAAGCCACTGGCCGGCAAAGTTCTCGCTCAGCGCCTTGGCCTTCGGGTCGCGGAGCATCCGCTGGACCTGCCCGGGGAGCACGTCCGGCTTGCGGAGGTCGTTGGCGGCGGCGAGGCGGAGCAGTTCCTCGTCCGGCATGCTCGACCACAGGAAGTAGCTCAGCCGGGTGGCGAACTCGAAGTCGTTCAGCGTGCGGACGCCCTCGGGGGTCTCGGGGTCGTCCTCGATCCGGTAGAGGAAGTGCGGCGAGCACAGCACCGCCTTCATCGGCAGGCGGACGGCCTGCTCCCAGGCGTCGCCGCGGGTGGTCGCGGCATCGTACAGCCGGAGGAGCCGTTGCACCTCGTCGGGCGTGACCGGCCGGCGGTAGGCCCGGTTGGCGAAGTTGGTGAGTACCTTTTCGGCGGCCGGACGGGCGTCGGCGGCGCCGGTCGGCCGGGCGACGAGCAGAAGTTTCTGGCCCGGGGTCGTGCTGCGGTCCTCGAAGTTGAGCGGCCCCTCGACCTCGATGAGCTCGACGCCGAGCTCGCGCGACACCTTCTTCTCCTTGTCCTCCTTCGGGTTGACGAAGGCGACCGCCACCCGCTTCTCGCCGGCCGGGAGCTTGGCCTTCACCTCGTACACCTGGGACTTCCCCTGCGGGGCGTCCACGGTGAGCGTCTTGACGTCCTTGCCGTCCACCCGCACCACCACCGCCGGCGCCTCGCCGGCCACCTTCGAGCCCCACGCCTTCACGCGGATGGCGTACTCGGCCTCGGCCGGGAAGTTGAACTTCTCCATGAACGCCGACCCCTCGGTGGTGAACACGATCTTCACCGGGTTGGCGTTGTTCTGCTTGGCCGAGCGGGGGATGACGTTCAGGTTCTGCGGCCGGAACGTCTGCTTCGAGCTGCGGACCGGGGGCGGACCGTCGAGGGCGGCGGCCAACACCCGCTCGGCCGCGGTCATGTACTTTTCGAGGAGGATCGGCTGGAAGGAGAGGACGTCGCCGATGTTGTCGAACCCGTAGCCCACGTCGTCGGCCGGGAAGTCGTCGGCCGGGCGGACGGTCACGGCGCATAGGTCGCGGACGGTGTTGTTGTACTCGGCCCGGTTGAGCCGCCGGAGGGTGACCCGGCCGGGGTCGCGGGTGCCGCCGCAGTCCACCCGGGTGAGCGCCGTCTCGATCCAGTTGATGACGAACTCCTTCTCCTCCTTCGTCGGCTGGGCCTTCTTCTTCGGCGGCATCTCGCCGGCGGCGATCACGTGCTGGACGGCGCCCCAGTCCTTGCGGTTCTTGCGGGCGTGGGCCTCGCTCTGGTAGCCGTCGAGGACCAGCCCGCCGGCGGCCTTGTCGGCGTTGTGACAGCTGTTGCAGTACTTGTCGAGGAAGGGGAGGATGCGTTCCTTGAACGCCGGGTCTTCCTTCGGAACCGCCCCGGTCTTGGCAACTGGGGTCGGCTGGGCCGCGGGAGGCTGGGCGGCCTCGGCGGCAGCGGCAGACGGGGCGGACTTGGTCGAGAGGGCGTAGAGCCACCCGCCGGCGAAGCTGGCGAGCGTCGCCGCACCGATCACGCCCACGGCCACGTACCGCACCATCAGTCAGGCTCCGGGGAATACGGGCGGGCGGTCTCGATTCGGAGGCAGTCGAGCTAGGCGGACAAAGGCGGGATGACCGGCGGGAATGCGTTCTTACCACTCAGATTAGCTTCGGATGGCTTTCGTCGCAACTATTCTCATGAACCATTCCCGACAGGCCGCGCGGCGGCGTCAGGATTTCGTCATCAGGACCATGTCCCGCTGGGGAAGAAGTCCGTCGGCCCCGACTTCGGTGATCGTATTTCCGGGTTGGGCGTGGTGGCCCTCTTTCGTAACTGATTGACGTGGGAGTGGTTCCGTCCCGCATCATGGCGAAGACTAGAGTAGCCGAATCTCCGTGACCGCGATACGTCCTGAGAAACACACGTCCACGTCCGCTCCCTCGGTCCGCTCGCGGAGGTGGTAGTTCCCATCGTAGACGAGCCCCGTTTCCTCGTGCCGGTAGCTGAGCGGGAGGGGGTGCGGGTCGAGCGGGCAGAACACCACCTCCGGGTCCGGGTCGGACGGGAGAAGGTGGGGGAGGTTGACGTTGAAGAAGGCTCCGCGCCGCGGCGGCCGGGCGAGGAGGTCGGCGAGTACGCGGGTGGTCCAGCGGGCCGCCCGCGGCCAGTCGAAGTCCGGACCCCGCTTCTTGTACTGCGAGACGGCCACCCCGGTCCAGCCGTGCAGCACCGCCTCGCGGACGGCGGCGACGGTGCCGGAGTAGTACACGTCGGCCCCGAGGTTCCCGCCGTGGTTGATCCCGGACAGGATGAACTTGGCGTCCGGGATGAGCCGCAACAGCCCCACGCGCACGCAGTCCGCCGGCGTGCCGGTCACTGCGAACCGCCCGGCCCCGCGCTCCTCGACGCGCACCGCCGCGCCGGTGGTGACGGCGTGGCTGACGCCGGACTGCGGCCCCGCCGGGGCGACGACCACCGGCTCGCCGACGGTGCGGGCGGCTGTCAGGAGTGCGGCGATGCCCTCGGCATCGATCCCGTCGTCGTTGGTGACGAGCAACTTCATACCGGCAGGATAGTCCCCGGAGGGCATGGGGTTTGCGTAATTCGTGGCCATGAACGCCGGGTTACCCAGAGCGACAACACAACGACGACTACCAGTTGGGGCCGAAGTCGGAGACGGGGGGACGCACTTCCGCGTCTGGGCGCCGCGGCGGAAGCGGGTCGAGGTCGTGGTCGAATCCGGAGCCGCGGCCGGCACCCACCCGCTGGCCGCCGAGCCGGACGGCTACTTCGCAGGGTGGGTGCCGCGGGCTGCGGACGGTGATCGCTACCGGTATCGCCTCGACGGGGATCGGGCCTTCCCCGACCCCGCCTCACGCTTCCAGCCGGACGGGCCGCACGGTCCGTCGCAGGTCATCGACCCGGCCGCCTTCTCCTGGACGGATGCCAGCTGGGAGGGCCGTTCGCTGCCGGGGCAGGTGGTCTACGAACTCCACATCGGCACCTTCACGCCCGAGGGGACGTGGTCGGCGGCGGTCCGCCACCTGCCGGACCTGGCTGACCTCGGGGTCACGGTGCTGGAAGTCATGCCGGTGGCCGACTTCCCCGGCCGGTTCGGCTGGGGGTACGATGGGGTGAACCTCTTCGCCCCGACCCGACTGTATGGCACGCCGGACGACTTCCGCCGGTTCGTGGACGCGGCCCACGGGCACGGCCTCGCGGTCATCCTCGACGTGGTCTACAACCACGTCGGCGCGGACGGGAACTTCCTCGCCGAGTTCGCGGGGGCGTACTTCACCGACCGCCACCCGAACGAGTGGGGTGCAGCGCTCAACTTCGACGGCCCCGACAACGCACCGGTGCGAGAATTCTTCGTCGCCAACGCCGGCTACTGGGTCGACGAGTTCCACCTCGACGGCCTCCGCCTCGACGCGACCCAGAGCGTCCTCGACGACTCCCCGCGTCACATCCTGGTCGACATCGCCGAGCGCGTGCGGGCCGCGGCCGGGAGCCGGGCGACGATCCTGGTGAATGAAAACGAGCCCCAGGACACCCGGCTCGTCCGCCCGCCGCCTCAGGTCGGCTACGGGCTCGACGGCCTGTGGAACGAGGACTTCCACCACACCGGCATGGTCGCCCTCACCGGCCGGGCGGAGGCGTACTTCTCGGACCACGCCGGCTCGCCGCAGGAGTTCGTGTCGGCGGCGAAGTACGGGTTCCTGTTCCAAGGGCAGCGCTACTCGTGGCAGGAGGCCCGCCGCGGCAGCCCGGCGTTCGACCTGCCGCCGTGGGCGTTCGTCAACTACCTCCAGAACCACGACCAGGTGGCCAACTGCGGCCGCGGCGAGCGCTGTCACCGCCTCACCAGCCCCGGCCGGTTCCGGGCGGCGACGGCGTGCCTGCTGCTCTTTCCCGGCACGCCGATGCTGTTCATGGGGCAGGAGTTCGCCGCCTCGGCACCGTTCTTCTACTTCGCCGACACGAACCCGGAGTTGGCCCCGAAGGTCCGCGAGGGGCGCGTCGCGTTCATGAGCCAGTTCCGCACGATGGACCGGCCGGACCTCGCCGCGTGGCTCCCCAACCCGGACTCGCCGCACACCGTCCAGTGGTGCAAGCTCGACCACGCCGAGCGCACGACCAACGCGGGCGTGTACCGCCTGCACAAGGATCTGCTCTCGGTCCGGCGGACCGACCCGGCGTTCGCGCCGGCCGACACGCGCCGGGTGGACGGGGCCGTTCTCGGGCCGCAGGCGTTCGTGTTGCGCTACTTTGCGGGCGGAGCCGACGACCGCCTTCTGCTCGTGAACTTCGGCACCGACCTTTATCTCGACCAGGCTCCCGAGCCGCTCCTGGCCCCGCCGGCCGGCCACGCCTGGGGCGTGCGCTGGTCCAGCGAGGATCGCGCCTACGGCGGCAACGGCACCCCGCCCCCGGAGGCGCAGGACGGCTGGCGACTCCCGGGCGAGGCCGCCGTCGTGATGGCGCCGGACCTGCTTCCCCCGGCCGACCCCAGGGTCGTCAGGGCGGCGGCGGAGATGCGCGCCCGGGGGCGGCGGGAGCGGGAACGAACTCGGCTGTGGAACTGACCCGAACGGTCGGAGGCATGTGGCATGTGGGACGAAGTCCGTACCCCCGCCTGGCGGCCGGGCGAGCGCCCGGAGTTGGCGGGCCTGCTGGAGCGAGAGTGGCTGGTCACCAACGGCCTCGGCGGGTACGCCTCGGGGACCGTCTCGGGGGCCGCCACCCGGCGCTACCACGGCCTCCTCGTCGCCGCCCACCCGGCGCCGCTCGGGCGGGTCATGATGGTGAACCACCTCACCGAGTCGCTGCGCCTCCCGGACTACCGGACCATCCCGTTCGGCGGCGAGGAGAAGGTGGACGGCAAGCTCCACGTCCACGGGGCCGAGTCCCTGACCGACTTCCGGCTGGAGGCCGGGCTCCCGGTCTGGCGCTACCAGGTCGAGGGGTTCGAGCTGGAGAAGCGGGTCTACTTCGCCTACCGGCACAACACCGCCTTCGTCCGCTACCGCCTCCTCGGCGGCCAGGGGAAGGCCCGGCTCAAGATCCACCCGTGCGTCCACTTCCGCGGGCACGACGACCCCGTGAGCGGCACCGCCTGCGCCTCGTGCGTGCTGGGGATGATCGAGGACCGGTACGAACTCTCCGGCGGCGACCCGTGGCCGACCCTGCGGATGAAGGTCCACGGCGGCGGGAAGGTGGCCTTCACCGCCCGGGGCGAGCGGACCGACGACATCATCTACCGCGTCGAGGAGAGCCGCGGCTACGCCCACGCCGGGGCGCTGTGGTCGCCCGGCCACTTCCGCCTCGACCTGGAGCCCGGCCACGCGGCCACGCTCGTCCTCTCCACGGACCCGTGGGAGACGGTGAACGCCATCGACCCGGCCGAGGCGCTGGAGAACGAGCTCGGCCGGCGGCAGCGCCTCGTCGAGCAGGCCGCGCCCGCGGCCCGGACCGGCTTCGCGGCCGAGCTGGTCCTCGCGGCCGACCAGTTCATCTTCACCCCGGTGGGCCGCGCCGGCGACGAGGCGCGGGCGCGGTCCCACGGCGACGAGGCGCGGTCGGTGATCGCCGGCTACCACTGGTTCACCGACTGGGGCCGGGACACCATGATCAGCCTCGAAGGGCTGACCCTCACCACCGGCCGGACCGCCGACGCCGGGTACATCCTGCGCACCTTCGCGCAGCACGTGAAGGACGGGCTCATCCCCAACCTGTTCCCGGAAAAGGGGAGCGAGGGGCTGTACCACACCGCCGACGCCACCCTCTGGTACTTCCACGCCCTGAGCCGCTACCTCGGGGCGACCGACGACCGCGCCACGCTGCGGCAACTCCTCCCGAAGCTGAAGGACGTTGTCGACCACCACGTCCGCGGCACCCGCTTCGGGATCGGCGTCGACCCGAAGGACGGACTGCTGCGCCAGGGCGAGGAGGGGTATCAGCTGACGTGGATGGACGCCAAGATGGGCGACTGGGTGGTGACCCCCCGCCGCGGCAAGGCCGTCGAGATCAACGCGCTGTGGTACAACGCCCTCCGCCACCTGGAGGGCTGGGTCCGGGAGGAGGAGGGCGACGCCGCGGCCCGCCGGGTCGCCGACCGCGCCGACCGCGCCCGGGAGTCGTTCAATCGGCGCTTCTGGTACGAGGCCGGGGGGTACCTCTACGACGTGATCGACCCGCCCTCCGGTCCCGACGACCCGGCCCTGCGGCCGAACCAGGTGTTCGCCCTCAGCCTCGACTTCCCCGTGCTGGACGAGGCGCGGTGGAAGCCGGTCGTGACCGCGGTGCGGGAGAAGCTGCTCACCCCGGTCGGCCTGCGCTCGCTCGCGCCGGGCCACCCGGACTACAAGCCCAAATACTTCGGCGACCTCCGCTCCCGCGACGGAGCCTACCACCAGGGCACCGTCTGGGGTTGGCTCATCGGCCCGTTCGTGGACGCCTGGGTGCGCACCTACCCGGACGACCGGGCCGGGGCGGTGGCCCTGCTCGACGGCTTCCGGCGCCACATGTCCGAGGCGTGTGTGGGGTCGATCAGCGAGATCTTCGACGCCGAGAAGCCCTACACCCCGCGGGGGTGCGTGGCCCAGGCGTGGAGCGTGGCCGAGGTGCTGCGGTCGCTGGTGAAGACGGCAGGGTAGGCCGCGCCCGCGCGGGCGGCGGCCCTTTCGGATCGGCCTACCCCTTGATGACGCCCACCGGGCGCATCCGGGCGACCTTCCGCGACAGGTTCGCCTCGTGGACGACGTCCACGACGTGATCGACGTTCTTGTACGCGGCCGGCTGCTCCTCCGCGAGGCCCATCCGGCTCGCCGCCATGGCGATCACGCCGCGGGCTTCGAGTTCCTTCTCGATCTTCCGGCCCGTCGCATGCATCTTGGCCGCGGTCCGGCTCATGGCCCGGCCGGCGCCGTGGCAGGTGCTGCCGAACGTCCGCGCCATGCTCCCGGCGGCGCCGGCCAGCACCCAGCTCGCCCGGCCCATGTCGCCGGGGATGATGACCGGCTGGCCGACCGCCCGGTACGCCTCCGGCACCTCCGGGTGGCCGGCCGGGAACGCCCGCGTCGCCCCCTTGCGGTGGACCCACACCTTCTTCCGCCTCCCGTCCACCTCGTGCTGTTCGAGCTTGGCGATGTTGTGGGCCACATCGTAGAGGAGTTCCATGCCGAGATCCTCCCACTTCCGCCCGAACTCGGCGGCGAACACCTCCCGGGCCTGCTGCATCAACAGCTGGCGGTTGCAGAAGCCGTAGTTGGCGGCGGCCCGCATGGCGGCGATGTACTTCCTCCCCTCCGGCGACTCGGCCGGGGCGCAGGCCAGCTGGCGGTCGGGGAGGGTGATGCCGTACTTGGCCGGGGCGCCGCGGAAGGCCGCGAGCGCATCGTCGCACACCTGATAGCCGAGCCCCCGGCTGCCGGAGTGGATCATCACGCACACCTGGTTCAGCTCCAGCCCGAACGCCTTCGCGGTGTCGGCGTCGAACACCGAATCGACCACCTGCACTTCGAGGAAGTGGTTGCCGCTACCGAGGGTGCCGCACTGCTCCGAGCCACGCTTGACGGCGTGGTCGGACACCTCGTCCGGGTCGCCGTCGTCGATGCGGCCGTTAGCCTCGGTGTGGGCGAGGTCGCGGGGCACGCCGAGGCCGCGGTCGATGACGAACCGCGGCCCCTCGCCCATGAGGCGGCGGGTTTCGGTCGAGTCGAACTTGTACCGCCCCCCGCGCCCGGCGCCGGCCGGGATGGTGTGGAACAGCCCCTTCACGAGGCTGCGGACGTGGGTCTTGACCTCGTCCCAAAACAGGTTGGTCTTCACCAGCCGGACGCCGCAGTTGATGTCGTAGCCGACCCCGCCGGGCGAGATGACGCCGCCCTCGGCCGGGTCGGTGGCGCACACCCCGCCGATGCAGAACCCGTAGCCCCAGTGGATGTCCGGCATGGCCAGGCTCGCCCCCTGGATGCCGGGGAGCGTGGCCACGTTGGCCACCTGGTCGGGAGCCTGGTCCTTGCGGATGCTCTCGATGAGGGTGTCGTTGGCGAAGATGAGCCCGTCCACCCGCATGTCCGGGCGGTAGCCCTTCGGGATGCGGTAGCAGCAGGAATCGACCCGTTCGAGGGGGCCGGCGAAGGCGGTCTTCATGGGCTTTCGGTGTGCAGCGCGCGGTGGGCAGCGGGCTTGGTCGGCTGACCGCCCACTCCTCCACCGCACACTCAGGTTCAGATGTCCACGATCACTTCCGCCACCCACCCGTCGTCGGTCGGCTCGACCTTGAGCTCGTGGTAGGTGATTGCCTTGACCTCGTGGTTGAGCAGATGGCGGGCCGGATCGAGCGGCTCGCCCCAGGCGGTCGCGGTCAGGCCGTCGGGGCGGACGCTCACCTCGAACCGGCCGAACACCTGATGCTCGGCGTCGAACCGGTACAGCAGTTCCCTGAGCCAGTCGAACAGCAGGTAGTCGCGGTCGGTGCCGGCGACCTCGACCGCGAGCGGGGTCAGCGGCCGGGCGGCCGTCGGGTCTTCGAGCACGGCCGCGAACAGGCACGCGGCCATCTCGGCGAACAGCGCGTCGAGGTCCGGGGCGGTCGCCCGCAGCCCGAGGTCGGCGGTGTGCTCGAACAGCTCGTACATACCGGCAGGATACCCCGCCCGCGGGATCGGTGGAACGGAGGGGGCGGGAACGGCACGGGTTCGCGGAATCGCTCAGCTGCGGTAGAGTCGCGGGCCGGTGGGCGGCGGGCGGTCGTCGGGTGGGTCGTCGAACGCGCCCGGCTCGTCCGGGTCGTCGGCCACCCGCCCTCCGGTCGTAGGGTCAAAGTGCGCCAGTTCTCCGGCGACGGCGGCCAGTGCTTCCAGCGCCTCCGACAGGTCCGGCGGGCAGTCGCCGGACTCGATCCGCCCGAGCGGGGCGCCGTCAATGGTCAGTTCCCAGGTCAGGTCGAAGCGGGCGGACCAGTCGGTGAGCAGATCGAGTACCACCTGAAGGTCGGTTCGCCCGGGCGGGTGCCGCATCGCCTCGCGGTGCTCGTCCGGCCAGGGGTGGAGGTTGAGCTTCGTCCCGCCCTGGAGGATGCCGTCGCCCTCGTCGTCGAAAATGCACGGCGGTTCGCAGAAGATCCAGGGCTGGCCGGCGGACGCGGCGGACACCTCGCGGCGAATCACGACCGCGGCGTCTGCCGGCGCGGGGCGAGTGGTCTGGTAGTAGAGGCCGACACCCACGGGTGGTCCTCGGGCGGGAGGCGGGGTTTGTTCCGGTCAGTCCAGTGGCGTGCCGACCGCAGCATATCCCCCGCGGGAGCCGTTTCCACCCGCGGCGCCTTCCACGCCGTGATCCGGCGCTCCGCGGCCGTGGTAGGTCACCGACAACCGTTCGATCCATACCAGCGGGCCGACCGGCAGCGGCTCGATCAGCACGTCGAACTCGGCGAGGGCGAACTCGGTCCCGACCCGCATGGTGCCGTGACCGGACGGCGGCCGGTCCGGACCGGTCGGGATCTCGGCCATCGTGGCGAGGCGGGCGACGACCGCCGGGTACAGCCGGCGCGGGATCGTGTCCCACGGAACCCACACGTCCGCGACCCGGTAGCGCAGGCGGACGACGTCGGGTTCGGGGCTGAGTTCCAGCCACACCGCCCCGAGCCGGAGCGATTCGGCGAGCATGGTGTTGACCATCGGCGTCACCGGCGGGTCGTCCCCCGGCCGCAGTGCGGGGAAAAGCCCGACGGACTCCCGGACCGTGAACAACTCTTCCGTCACGCTCTCCGTCTCCGGGTACTGCGACTCGATTATCGCATCGATCTCGGCGGCGTCCGCCCGCACGAACACGACGACACGGTTGAGAATAAACTCCAGCTGCTGGAGCCGGTTTCGGTCGGCCGGGTCCGGGGTGGCGATGAACTGGGTCCGTCCCCGCTCGGAGATCGACACGACCCGGCAGGACCGCGCCACCGACTCGGGGATGACTTCGAGTACCGACGGCGGGATGACGCACCCGGCGAGGCACACGGCCAGCTGGTCGGCGGGCAGGAGGTCGAGGAAGGCGTGCGGGTGGCGGATGAAGTGTGAACCGCCCACGGTCAGCTGGGCGGTGACGGCCCGGGCGTGGCTCGCCGCCTCGCGGAGGGCGACGCCGCGCTCGTGGTTTCCGTCCGGCCAGTGGGCGGCGGCGCAGCGGGCGCGGAGGTAGGCGGCCCAGGCGGCGTCCTGGGGCCGGCCGGTGTCGTCGAGCCAGTCGGCGAGGACGAGGCGGGGCGTCTCGTCTTCGGGGGCGTGGAGGAACGCTCGGACCAGGGCGTCGGCGTCGGGGTGGGAGGACATGACCGGCCAACCCGCGGGGTGACAGGGTTCACCCCAGCGTATCCGAAAGACGGGCGTGTCACCAGCGTCGGCGTGTGGGGTGGTCGTGTACCCGGGCAGAGTGCCCAGCGGTCGCACCCACCACTGGCCCCGTTTGACGCTAACGCTTGACGTCGATGGTCACCGGGCTCATCCCGGGTTTGACCTCGACCTGGACCGGCGTCCGGGCCAGGTTCGAGTAGGTGTCCGGGAGCCGCGACGTCTTGGGCGTCTCCTTCGGCCCGCCGGGAGCCTCGGTGCGGTAGTTGCCGCGGCCGACGAACACGTTCCCGAACACGTCCAGGTCGGTCAGGAGGACGCGGTGGTGGCCGACCAGGGCGCCCGGCTTCCCGCCGTCGTAGGTCAGGGTGAACGCCCCGTTGTCGTCGGTGACGCCGGCCGAGCCCGCCCCGCGGGTGCCCTTGTCGGGGTCGGGTTGGAACGCCACCTTGACGTTCTTGAGCGGCTTCCCGTTCATGATCACGGTGCCGGTCACCGCGGCCAGTTCGGGCTGGTTCGAGCAGCCCGAGAGCAGGGTGAGGCCGGCCAGGGCGAGGGACAGGGTGGCGGTGCGCATGGGGTGCCGGTGGTGGGGGACGGGGGACGGCCCGGTCGCCGCGGCTACGGCAGGGTGACGGGGTTGCCGTCCTGGTGCATGCACACCCGCTGGAGGGTGACGAGGTCGAGGCTGTCGGTCAGGAAGCGGACCGACCCGTCCCCCATGACGAAGTTCGCGCCGCCGGTGTGCCCGCTGCCGAACACGTTGATCCGCAGGTCGTACTCGTCCTGCGTGGGGTTGACCATCTTCCAGTTGATGCGCTCGGCCGCGCTGAGGAGTACGTCCCCTTCGGCCCCGAACGTGTACCACCCCCAGGTGTCCAGGTTCTCGCCGGGGATGGACTCGAAGACCTTGTCCCGGGTGTACCGCTCGCCGACGAAGACGGTGTTCGACGTGCCGTCGGTGATGTCCCCGAACCGCCGGGGCGTGTTGTGGACGAACGGGCCGTCGTTGGTCTGGGCGGCGCGGCGGTAGTTCCGCCGCCCGGCGTTCGCGCCGTAGCTGGTCACCGCCCAGTGCCGCGGAGGGGACTCCGACGCGTCGCTGGCGGTGTCCACCCCGCCGTTGCCGTACGGGTTCGACGGGCAGATGTACGTCTTGATCAGCCGCCAGGAGACGGTGGCCGCGTCCCCGGTGACGCCCCGGTTGGCGTTCCAGTTCGTGAAGTTCCAGAGCTTGTAGACGTTGTCCTGCTCGATGTACGGCATGATGGCGATCGTCCAGTTGAACCGCCGGACGGGGTTTTCGGTGAGCGTGTAGTTCTGCGTCGACGGGGCGGCGGCCCCCTGGTTCCGGTGGACGCCGTCCGGGAAGGCGCCCATGCTGTCGTGGTGGTTGTGCATGGCCAGCCCGATCTGCTTCAGGTTGTTCTGGCAGGTGCTGCGCGCGGCGGCCTCACGCACCTTTTGAACAGCCGGGAGGAGAAGCCCGATCAGGATCGCGATGATGGCGATCACCACCAACAACTCGATCAACGTGAATCCACGACGGAACATGGCACTGACTCCGCGACGAGAAATGGAACGGAGCACTGGAACACTGCGTGACGTGAAGCACTCGAAGACTACCAGACTCTGCCCGCGTTGCAAGTGGGAACTCAAAGTGACTTTAATGAATCTCCTGCCGGGGATGTGGGGTCACAGCCGGAACACGATTCCGTTGCGGTCGAGGTAGCGCAGGAACGCGGTGACAACAGCAAGGTACACGCCGAACGCGGCCAGCACGTACCACAAGGGGGCGTCGCGCGGGAGGAACGGGCCGACCAGACCGCCGGCGAGGTCGTGGACGACGTAGGCGGCCAGAGCCTGCCGGCCGAACAGGCCAAGATAACCCCAGCGCAGCCTGTACCGATCGCAGCCCACCCGGAAGAGGGCGTACACCGCCAGGGCGAATCCCGCCGCGAACGTGGTGTACGTCACGCTCCCGGCCCGCTGGCTCATCATCCAGTAGTTTTTCAAGGCCGGGTCGGGCGGCGGGACGAACGGCGGCGGGGCCACCGGCGACCACCCGGGCTGTGTCCGGTCGTGCGGCGGCTCGTACACCCCCAGGCACGACAGCCCGTAGCCGAGCGCCATCAGCCCGACGGCCCACACGAGCAGCCTGCCCACCCCGCCACCCGGTCGCCCTTCGGCGTCGGCCCGCGACACCAAGTCGTAGGCGAGCGTGCCGGCGATCAGCGGCACGGTCCAAGTCAGGAAGCCGAGCGGGCCGCCGTCGATGCCGACGGGGGCGGTCATGTTCCACTGGTAGTAGCCGGCGTAGGACAGGTAGACGTGGAGCCCGCCCGAGGCGGCCGCATACAGCACCCGCACCCACCCCGGGGTCAGGATCACCGGGAGCGCCCACAGGGCCGTTACCCCGATGTGGACGAGCGCCTCGAACGGCTGCCGCTTGAGGGTTCGTTCCAGGAAGGTCCAGGGGTCGGTTTGAACCAACTCGTCCCAGGTTCGGTACTGCCCGCCCAACTTGTACAGGACGACCCCGAGCAGGATCAGCCCGAGGTTCCGCTTCACCGCCCGGGAGAGTGCCTCGCGCGGCCGCCCCTGCCGCGCCCGCCGCAGCAGGGTCAGCCGGTAGGCGAACCCGACCGCGAACAGGAACTGCGGCATGATGGTGTCGGCGTAGCTGCAGTACGTGTGGTGGTGCTTGAACGTGGCGTGGATGGCGGCCGCCCCGCCGATGAAGTTGACGAACACCATGCCGAGCACGGTGTACCCCCGGAACTGGTCGAGGGAGGCGAGGCGTGGCGCGGCCGGTTCGGTGGACATGGGGTCGTTACGCCGTGGGCCGCCGGGAATACCTGACGTGTGGCGGCCGGTCGGGCGATTGTGCCGCCCCGCCGGCACGCTTGCAAGGCGGTTTCGCCGTAGAGACACGGAAACCGGTCGTGAAACGCCTCCCGGGGCAGAACGCCGGGAGGGAAGAGATGACGATCGACACGCCCCGACCGACCGCGCTACCAGCGGAGGACGGCGGTGCCCCAGGCGAGGCCGGCGCCGAACCCGCTGAGCAGCACCAGGTCGCCCTCCCTGACGCGGCCCTCGGCGGCGGCCTCGTCCAGGGCGATGGGGATGCTCCCGGCGGACGTGTTGCCGTACTTCTCCAGGTTGTTGAACACCTTGCTCCGCGGGATGTTCAGCACGTCGATGGCGGCGTTGATGATGCGGATGTTGGCCTGGTGGGCCACGTACAGGCTCACGTCGGCCGTGGTGTAGCCGGCGGCCTTGAGCACGTCCTCGATGGTGTCGCAGAGGATGTCCACCGCCCAGCGGAACACGGCCCGGCCGTCCATGTACATGAAGTGCTTGCCGGCCGCCAGGTGCTCGGCCGTCGGCGGGAACCGGCTGCCGCCGCTCTCGCGCTGGAGGAGCGGCCCGCCGGAGCCGTCGGCCCCCATACTGTAGGCCAGAATCCCCTGGTCCGGCCGGCCGGGCTCGACGAACACCGCCCCGGCGCCGTCGCCGAACAGCGGGTAGGTCTTGATGTCGTCCGGGTTCAGTACCCTGCTGTTCGTGTCGCCGCCGATCACCAGCGCCCGGTCGCTCACCCCGGCCTTCACGTAGGCGGCGGCGGTGATGAGGGCGTACATGAAGCCGGCGCACGCCGCCTCCACCTCGATCGCCGGGCCGATCAGCCCGAGCCGGTCCTGCACGAGGCAGGCGGTAGACGGGAACGACATGTCCGGGGTGAACGTACCGAGCACGAGCAGGTCGCAGTCGGCGGCGGTCTTGCCGGTCTTGGCGAACAGGTCGTTGGCGGCCTCGACGCACAGGTCCGAGGTGGCCTGGTGCGGGGCGGCGTGGCGGCGCTCGAGGATGCCGGTGCGCTTGACGATCCAGTCCGAGTCGAAGCCCAGCCGGGCGTGGAGGTGGTCGTTGCCGACCACCATGTCCGGGACGTACTTCCCGGTGCCGACCACCTTGACCCCCATCAGGGAACGCGGCTTCGGCAACGGCTGGGTGCGTTGGGTCGTCATCGGCACGGCGTCCACCGGTGGGGGAGTCACCCGATCAGTATAGGGACGCGGTCCGGCAGGGGCGTCAACGCTCGGCCCCGCTGGCGAGGTAGCGGAGCAGGCCGGACACGCCCCGGCCGGTCGCGTCGACCCGGAGGTCGCCCTCGGACGGGGCGAGGTGGAACCCGCCGATCAGCACGTGCGTGCGGAACGTGTTCTCGAAGTGCCGGGTGTTCGGCTCGGCGTACTGGAGCGAGGTGACGAACTGGGCCGCGTCCTGGGCCGCCTGGCGGTAGCGCTCGGCGCGGGCGAGGTCCGGGTTGCGGGCGGTGACGGCGTAGGCCCAGCCCAGGCTGGCGAGACACGTGGCGCTCTCGACGGTCGGCTCGGTGTCGGCCGGCTGGCCGTTCACGACGCCGCGGAAGCCGCCGGCCCAGGTCGGGTTGCGCGGGTGCGCGGCCGGGTACTGGACGCCGCACAGCCAGTCGTTCAACTCGAACACGGCCGCGGCGGCGTCGGCGGAGCGGGTCTGGAGGTGCAACTCGGCGAACGCCGGCGTCAGCGTCGCCGCGAACAGCGGGTGTGGAGCCTTCTGGAACGCCGGCCGGTAGAAGGTGAGTCCCTTCGTGACGGCCTCGACCTTCCACGGGGCGGCCTTGGCCCGGTTCCCGGTGATGATCGCGGCGAGGGCCAGACCCGGGTACTCGTTCACGCCCGCGGCGTCCGGTACCCCGTCGGCGTAGTGGACGGACCCGTCCGGCTGACACGCCTTGCGGAGGAAGTGGCACAGCTGGTCGGCCTCGGCCAGGAGCCGCTCGTCTGCCCCCGGGAGGTCGTACATCGCCAGCGCCAGCACGGCGGCGAAGCCGACGCGGTTGCAGCTCATCGACGAGTGGACCGGCACGCGGCACGCCGGGTCGGCCGGGTCGACCCGCGTGGCGGCGCGGAGCGTGAGGACGGCCTGGGTAGCGACGGCGGCCGAGCGGTCGTCGCCGGTGAACTTCGCCGCCTGGGCCAGAGCCAGGACTGCGAACGCCTGCCGGAGGTCGTGGTCGCCTTCCATCGCCTGGCGCACCGCCGGGCGGTAGCCGTACACGAACCGGCCCTGCGACTGGTTCATCCGCACCATCCAGTGCGCCCCCATCGCCACGCCGCGGACGGCCTGTTGGGTCGGCACCGGGAACGCGGCCAGCGGCTCAAAGCGGGCGATCGGTGCTTCCGCGACCGGGGCCGGGGTCACAGCCGTGGCGGGCACGACCGGGCCGACGCTCGGGGGGAAGGGGCGTGGGGGGGCGGTGGGCTGCTGGGCGAGGCCGGCGGCCGCGAGGAGCGAGATCAGGACTATGGACAGGGTGGTGCGTCGCATCGCCGAGCCTCCGTGCCGGCCGCGTGGGGTGTGCCGGAGGCGGATGCTAAACGAACCAGCCGCGGGCACGCAATGCGAACGTGCCGCGGCCGGTTCGGTGGGTCGGCGAATGTGGAGGTCAGGCGGTCGCGGCCGGGGTGGCTTCCGGCGCCGGAGCCTGCTCGCCGGCCTTGAGGATGTGCTTGACCTTGCACCGCACGTAGTGCTGGGTGTGGCCCTTGAGTCGGCGGTAGTTCTTCCGCCGGCGGAACTTCTGGATCACGGTCTTGATCTTGGTCAGCTCGGTGACCTCGGCAATCACCCGGGCGCCGGCCACGAGCGGTTGGCCGATCAGCGTCTCGGACCCGGTGTTGAGCAGCAGCACCTTGCCGAGCTCGACCTCCTGCCCGGGCTGCACGTCCCGGTAGTCGATGGTCACAAACCCGTTCGGCTCCGCCCGGTACTGACGGCTGCCGTCCTCGATGATCGCGTACATGGTCCTACCTGGCTCTAACGGTTCCGCACATGCGAAGACAGGGATTCTAGTACCCGTCCCCGGGGCCGGCTATACGGAATTTCCGCCTGTGTCGATCCGGCTGGTCAGCGGGCGGCCGGGGCGGGTACAGTCCGGCCCCACCGAGGCGGAGACGTGCGGATGAGAATTACGAGACGCGGGGTTCTGGTCGCGGGCGTGGCGGCACTGATCGGCGCCGGACCGGCCGTGTACTCGGCGAGCCGGCAGCACGACCGGCGGAACTTCCGGGTGGTCGAGGACGGCGTGCTGTACCGCAGCGGCCAACTCACGCCGGCCGGGCTCGACCGCGTCATCGCCGACTACCACGTCAAGACGGTCGTGACCCTCCGCGCCAGCAGGGAACCGGGCGGCTCGAACCCGGACGCCTGGGAGGAGGATGTGTGCGCGGCCCGCGGGCTGCGGCACGTCCGGCTCGTCCCGAAGGTCTGGGGCGCGGACGAGAAGGGCGAGGTGCCGGCCGACCAGAACGTGCGGCGGTTCGTGGACCTGATCGAAGACCCGGCCAACCACCCGGTCCTGGTCCACTGCTTCGCCGGCATTCACCGGACCGGGACGCTCGTGTCGGTCTTCCGCATGGAGCGCCACCGCTGGCCCGCCGACCGGGCGATGGCCGAGATGGAGTACTGCGGCTTCGACCCCGAGGACATGCACGAGCACATCGAGGGCTACCTGAAGACCTACCGCCCCCGCTGGCAGCGCGACGGCTCGCCGTGAGTGGCCCGGCCGATAAAGTGAACCCGTGGCCGGAGCCCCTGTCCGACTACCGCAGGCGAGGGTGGCGGAATTGGCAGACGCAACAGATTTAGGTTCTGTCGATCGAAAGATCGTGGGGGTTCAAGTCCCCCCCCTCGCACTGGTCCGATCCTCCTCCCCTCCCGGTAGGGCGTCCCATGCCCTCGCCTCGCGCCGTTCTGGTCGCGTTCCTGTTCGGACTCCTGGGCACGCTCGCAGCCCCACAGGTCGGGCTCACCCGCGACGACCAGCCGCTCAACCCCGTCGGCCGGCCGAAGGCGTTCGACGCCGGCAAGCAACCGATGGTCGCCGTCTGGTTCGACAAGACCTGGCACCTGGCAGTCACCACCAAGAAGGGGAACAAAGACCTGTTCACCGGCAGCGTCCGGGCCGACAAGGGGCAGGTCATCGGCGTGTTCGACAAGCTGGAGAAGGGGAAGGGTGCCCTCGTGGACTGGATCATTCCACACAAGGACGGCAGTGGGTTCGACTTCCGCTTCACGAACACCGGCTTCATCGATAAGACCCAGTTCAAGACCTCGCCCGAGGCGACCACGCTGACGGTGAACGTTCAGCTGAACGGGGCGCCGGCCCCCGTCCGGGTGTTCGTCGGCAAGGCCGGGAAGCATCCGGGATCGGTCCCGTTCACCCTCCCGGCCAACCCGTAGTCGGCCGGGCATTTACTTCCGGGCCGCCAGGTATGCCAGCAGGTCGGCCGCCTGCTGGGGTGTGAGTCCGGCTAACAGTCCCTCGGGCATCAGCGACAGCCGGGACGGTTGGACGGCCTCTACATCCCCGGTCGAGAACGTCGTCACCTGATTCTGGGCGTCTCGGACTGCCACCTGTTCAGCGTCCCGGCGCACGAGGAGGCCAGTCGCCTGCCGGCCGTCGGCGGTGCGGACAAGGTACGTGGCGTACTGCGGGTCCACCCGGGCCGACGGGTTGAGCAGGCTGTCCAGCAACTCGGTCGGCGTGCGGGTCTTGGCGATCGTGGTGAGGTCGGGGCCGACGGCGGTGCCCCGGTTCCCGACCTTGTGACACTTCGCACACTGCACCGACTCGGTGAAGAACACCGCCTCCCCGCGGGCCGGGTCGCCCCTCAGGTTCAGGATCGTCGCCGGCCGCGGGGCCGGGCCGAGCTTCCGGCCCCCGGGTTCGGGCGGGAAGTAGCCCTCGAACAGGTCACGCGCCGGTCCCGCCGGGAGCTTGGCTGCTTCCGCCAATACCTGATCGCGCTCGGCCGGGGGGAGGGAACTCGCCCCGACCCCGCGGGCCAGCGGCAGCGCCGTCGCGGGGGCTGCCAGTGCCGTTCGGAGGTCGGTCGCCCGTGCAGTGAGCGGTGGGGACTTCCGCAGGCCCGCGATCCAGTCGTGGACCACCGCCAGGCCGGTCGGGTCCGGCCGTTCCGAGCCCACATGCGGCATTCGCCCCGCGCCGAAGCGGGCCATGCGGTAGTAGAGGACGCTGCGGTGGGGGTCGCCTGGGGCGACCAGACGGGCGTCCGGGAGGCCGAAGTCACCCTGGCGGGGCCGCACGTCGAGGATGCTGGTTTCCTTCAGCGTCTTGGCGTGGTCGAGTTCGAGGACCACCTGTCCGCCCCCGCCGCCGAAACGGTGGCAGTGGGCGCAGTTCACGTGCAGGTAGCTCCGGGCCAACTCCTCGGCCGTGCCGTGCCCGTTCCGGGCCAGTCGGGGCAGTTTGGCTGCGGCCCCGGTGTCGATCGGCGGCCGGGACTCGTCCTTTGGTCCGACCCGGCGGACGTAGCCGAGTTGGGAGAGCCGGACCAGCTGATTGCTGGCCGCGTCCGGCTCCCAGTTCAGCTGGCGCGTCACGAACGACAGGGCGTACTCGGACCAGGCGTTGTGGCAGCTCAGGCACTGCGTTCTGCTGAAGAACGTCCACGCCTGCTCCCGCGTCCCGCGGGCCGCGACCGGGTCGGGGACGATGAACACCGTCTCGGCGCCGTCCGCGGGCACGAGGTCGGCGTCGGCGCCGTCGGCCCGCCACTTGTACGAGTAGCCGCGCCAGTCCTCGCCGTCGTGGTGGAGGATCTGCGTCTCGACTGGCCGCGTGCGCGGGCCGCCCGGCTCGACCACCTCCAGCGTGATCGTCTTGGCGAGGACCGCGCCGGCCGGGTACTGCATGGCGAAGTTGTGCCAGTTCACCTGCCCGGGGAGCGGGCGGGGCGTGTCGAACAGTGACACGGTCGACGTTCCGGGCAGCGCCAGCCAGTACGAACCCTTCGCCCCGTCCTGCCACTGGGGCAGGACCGGCTCGTAGCGGACCACACCGTCCGCGGGCGTCTGGGCCTTCACGTTGGAGAACAAGCCGGTGTCGCTGAGCCTCACCGGGAAGGCGGCGTTGGCCCTGGCCCCGGTGTTCCGTTCGAGGGTGTACAGGAAGCCGCTGTCGTGGTCGGCGAAGTAGAGTTCGCCGGCGTGGTCCTCGCCGAAGGCCACCACCCGGACGCTCGGCTTGACGATCTCCGGCATCTCCCTCAGCTGGTCGCCGTCGAACCGCGCGGCCCAAATGCGGCGGGTCTCCCAGTCGCCGAACACGTAGGTGCCCACCAACTCGGGGAACTTCTTGCCGCGGTAGACGTACCCGCCGGTGACGCTCGCCGCGATGGTGTGCGGCAGTTCGATCGTCGGCGGGCGGATCGGGGCGGGGCCGGGGGGCTGGTTGGGCCGGATCGGCGTGCGGGCCTCCGTGATGCTCCAGCCGTAGTTGCCGCCCTTCTCGATCCGGTGGACCATTTCCCACTGCTCCCAGCCCACGTCCCCCAGCCAGAGCCGGCCCGTCTGTCGGTCGAAGCTCATCCGCCACGGGTTGCGGAACCCGAACGCCCAGATCTCCGGCCGGACCTTCTCCAGCCCCACGAACGGGTTGTCTTTCGGCACGGCGTAGTTCTTCCCGGCGTCCTTGCGGTCGATGTCGATCCGCAGCACGGAGGAGAGGAGGTCGGAACAGTCCTGGCCGGTGGTCAGCCGGTCGGGCGGGTTCGGCTCCGCGGCGTCGCCGGTGGAGATGTACAGGTAGCCGTCCGGGCCGAAGTGCAGGTCGCCGCCGTTGTGCCCACCCTGGAGGTAGGTGAGGACGATCTCCTCGCTGGCCGGGTCGATCCGCGGCGGGTCGGCCTTCGTGACGGTGAAACGCGAGACACGCGTGCCGTCGGCGAGGTTGGGTTTGCCGTCCTTGCCGCGGAGCGTGTAGCAGATGAAACACTGCCGGTTCTGCTCGAACTTCGGGTGGAAGGCGAGTCCGTACACCGACTCCACCTCCTTCGCGCCGGGGTGCTTGCCGACGGTCTTCACCCCCTTGCGGAGGTCGAAGAACAGGTCGCGGGTGGCGTCCGGGCGGTTGGCGACCGAGTACAGCACGCCGTCCTGCTCGCCGACGAAGAGGCGGTCGGTGCCGGGCGCCCGGGCGATCAGGAGCGGGTGGTTGAACGTGATCTTCGGGAACGCCCGTACCGCCTTGAACGGCGGCGGCGGGTCGGGCGAACCAACGACCCGCGACGTTGTCCATGCTTTGCGGGCGGCGGCCGGTGGGGTGACGGGCTGGGCGTAGGACCAGCCGACGGCTGCGGCGGCGAGCGTGAGGAGAGCGGGGACGGGCGCGGCACGCATGGGGAGGTTCCCGAAGGGTGTTGACCCGGGAAAGTGGGTCCAGTCTACTCGGCGACACAGCCGGGTGGAACAACCCGGCCGCCACGAGGAACAGCCGATGCGCCGTGCCCTTCTCCCGCTGCCGTTCCTGTTCGCCACCGCCTTCGTCGCGCTCGCCGCGGACGAGCCCGTGCCCGACTGGGCTAAGGGGACGACGTTCTCCGACCCGCTGTCCGGGCCGGACAGCGCGGCAAACCTGGTGTTCAGTGACCCGGCGGTGTGGTCGTTCGGCAAGAACGCCGCGGGGGCGAGTTTCCTCGAACTGAAGTACGACCCGAAGACGTACAAGAGCAGCTACGCCCCGAAGCACCGGTCCCCGGTCCACATCGCGCTATTCAAGAAGCTGGTAGCGACGGACTTCGTCATGGACCTGGAGATGCAGTCCACGATCCCCGCCTACGGGCACCAGGATCTGTGCCTGTTCTTCGGCTTCGAGTCGCCGCAGAAGTACTACTACGTCCACATCGCCCGCGCCGCCGACATGAACGCCCACAACGTGTTCATCGTCAACGACGCGCCACGGAAGAACATCGCCAAGACCACCACGAAGGGCGTCGACTGGAAGGCCGACACCTGGCACCGCGTCCGCCTCGCTCGGCAGGGGAGTACCGGGAAGGTCGAGGTCTTCTTCGACGACTTCAAGACCCCGATCATGACCGCCGACGACAAGACCTTCCCGACGGGGTTCGTCGGTGTCGGCTCGTTCGACGACATCGGTCGCTACCGCAACGTCCGGGTGTCGCAGCGCGGGCTGACGCTCGGGAAGGAAGCCGACTTCTTCCGCCCACTCGGGAAATGACCGCCATGCCTGTTCCGCTGTTCGTCGTGGACGCCTTCACCGACCGCCCCTTCGCCGGCAACCCGGCGGCGGTGTGCCTGCTGGAGGCGTGGCCGCCCGAGTTGTGGCTGGCGAACGTGGCCCGGGAGATGAACCTCTCCGAGACGGCGTTCCTGGTACCGCTCGGTGAGGCCGAGTTCGACCTGCGCTGGTTCACACCGGCGGTCGAGGTGGACCTGTGCGGCCACGCCACACTCGCCTCCGCGCACGCGCTCTGGGAGTCCGGGCGTGCCCCGGCCGGACGTCCGCTGCGCTTCCGAACCCGGAGTGGCTTCCTCACCGCAGCCCCGCTGACCACCGACGAGATCGAGCTCGACTTCCCCGCCCAGAACGCGACCCGCTGTGAGCCGCCGCCCGGCCTCCTCGATGCTCTGGGGGTGGGCGCGGTCGCCGTCGCACGCAACGCGTCCGACTACCTCGTGGAACTGGCTTCGGCGGATCAGCTGTACACCCTCCGCCCGGACTTCCGTCAGTTGGCGTCGGTCGAGTGCCGCGGGGTGATCGTGACCACGCCTTCGGACCGGTCGGACTACAACTTCCTCTCGCGCTTCTTCGCCCCGGCGTCGGGGATCGATGAAGACCCGGTGACCGGCTCCGCCCACTGCTGCCTCGCCGGCTGGTGGGGCGACAAGCTCGGGCTCGACCACATGACCGGCTACCAATCCTCGCCCCGCGGCGGGGTGGTGCGAGTGATCCGCCGTGCGGGCCGCGTCGCCCTGATCGGCCGGGCGGTGACGGTCACTGCCGGAACCCTGTTGGCCCAACCCTGACGTAGTGGGGAGTTCCGCCGTTGATCCGCTCTGCCGTGCCGGCCGACCTGCCGGCCATCGCCCAACTCATCCGCGACCTCGCCGAGTACGAGCGCCTCGCGCACGCCGTCGTGTTTGACGAGGCGAAGCTCCGCGACCACCTGTTCGGCCCACGCCCCTACGCCGAGGTGCTGCTCGCCGAGGACGGCGGGGCGGTGGTCGGCTTCGCGCTGTTCTTCCACAACTACTCGACCTTCGTGGGGAAGCCCGGCATCTACCTCGAAGACCTGTTCGTGAAGCCCGAGTTTCGTGGGAAGGGGTTCGGCAAGACGCTCCTGGCGGGGCTCGCCCGGCTGGCTCTGGAGCGGGACTGCGGCCGGCTGGAGTGGTCGGTGCTGAACTGGAACGAGCCGTCGATCCGCTTCTACGAGTCGCTCGGGGCCAAGCCGATGAACGAGTGGACCGTCTACCGGCTGGACGCCACCGGGATCAGGGGGCTGGCCGGGGCAGGGTGATCGCCCCGTCGTGGAGGGCCGAAGCGACCAGAACCCCGTCCGCCCCGGCGTCCGCGAGTCGGTCGACGTCTGCCCAGCTGCGAACTCCACCGCCGGCCAGGACGTTGACTCCGCGGTACTCCCGTTTGCACGCGGCGACGAGTCGTTCCGTTCCCGCTCCGGTGCCGGTACCGACCCGCGCCAGGTCGAGGAGGAGGAGGGTTCCGACTCCCCGCCGGACCGCGAGCCCCGCCAGTTCGACCACCGCGTCCGGGCCGGACGCCCCCCACATCTGCCAATCCCCGATGATCCGACCGTCGAACAGGTCGATGGACAGGACGGCACGCTCGACGGGCACGGCGTCGAGAACCGCCGGTCCGGCCGTTTCCGTGCCGACCACGACGAAGTCGGCTTCTTCGGCCCACAGCTGGGCGTCCCGGGCGCTGCGAGCTCCCCCGTCACACAGCACCGGCACGCCGGCTGCACGAATCGCCCGGACGCTCGCCGGGTCTGGGGTGTGGTTTACGATCCCGTCCAGGTCTGCGACGTAGATGCCCCTTGCCCCGGTCACTGTCGCCAAAACACTCGCCACCAACGCGGGTTCCGTCGAATCGGTTAGCACGCTCCGCACCGGGCGGTAATCGCTCCGCCGCCCGCCAACAGCCCGGACCACCCGGCCGGCCATCACGTCCAGCACGGGGATGATTCGCGGTCGGGCGATCGTGTGAATATGGCTCGGGGGAAACCCGGAAGCCGAGTTGGACGTTTTCATAAGCCCCGAGTATGGTAGTGATTTCCCGCCCCAGAAACCGTGTTGGGGGCGTTCCCGGGTCCGTTCGGAGGATGTGCCTCGTCATGCCACATTCGTGCGTGATGTTCGCCGTGTCCTCGAAGGAGGCGTCGTGGCTCTGGTCGACGTGAAGCAGCTGTTGGAAGCGGGCGTCCACTACGGGCACCGGGCCAGCCGGTGGAACCCCAAGATGCGGCCGTACATCTACGGCAAGCGTAACCTCATTCACATCGTGGACCTGCGGGAAACCGTCCGCGGTCTGCTCCGGGCTTACCGGTATCTGTCGCAGGTCGTGTCCCGCGGCGGGCTGGTGATGTTCGTCGGCACCAAGCGGCAGGCGAAGGAAGTCGTCGAGCGCGAGGCCATGCGTTCCGGCATGCCGTTCGTGTCCGAGCGGTGGCTGGGCGGCACCCTGACCAACTACCGGACCATCCGCAACCGGCTCAAGCGGCTCCAGGAACTGGAGGCGATGTGGCTGCCGGCCGGGGAGAACCCGAACCGGGTGGACCTGAACACGTACATCGCCGGGATGATGACCGAGGCCGGCAAGCTCGACCCGGCCAAGGCTCCGGACACGTCCGACATCCGGACGCACTCCAAGAAGATGATCTCGACCCTGAGCCGCGAGCTCCTGAAGATCCGCCGCAACCTGATGGGCATCCGGGACATGGTGAAGCTCCCGGACGCGCTCGTCATCGTCGGGCCGAACAAGGAGCACATCGCGGTCAAGGAAGCCAAGCGGATGGGCGTCACCACGATCGCCCTGATCGACACGGACAGCGACCCGGACCCGGTGGACCTGCCGATCCCGGGGAATGACGACAGCATCCGGTCGATCGAGGTGATCCTGGCCAAGCTGGCGGACGCCTGCCTGGAGGGCCGGGCCGCCCTGCCGCCCGAGCAGCAGGGGATGATCAAGCCCCGCCAGCCGCAGCAGCGTCCCCAGCCGGCGGCCCCCGCTCAGCCGGCCCCCGAGGCGAACCTGAACCCCGCCCCGACGGTCGTCTAACGCGGTTTCGAGTTCCGACCTCAACGTGAAGTGTTGCGGCCCTGCCGCGGCCGGGACAGACGACCGGCCGCGGTTTTCCTACTTCAAACACGAAGCACGCGGTACGAAACGCAGACGGAGATTGGTATGGCGACGGTCACCCCGCAGATGGTCAAGCAGCTCCGCGACCGCACCGACCAGCCGATGGGGCTGTGCAAGCAGGCGCTCGACCAGACCGCCGGCGACATGGAGGGGGCGATCCGCTGGCTGCAGTCGCAGAACAGCAAGATGACGGCCAAGCGGGAGGGGAACGAGGCCGCCGAGGGCCGCGTCGGCGTGTTCGTGGACAACGCCAATAACGTCGCCGCCATCGTCGAGATGCGGTGCGAAAGCGCCCCCTCGGCCAAGAGCGACCAGTTCGTCGCCCTGGCCAACGACGTCGCCAGGCACGTCGCCGCCGCCAGCCCGGCGGACGTCGCCGCTGCTCTCACGCAGCCCTTGGCGGGCGGCTCCGGCACCGTGCAGGACCGGATCAACGACGTGGTCGGCGTCATCCGCGAGAAGATGGTGCTGCACAAGCTCGAGCGGCTTTCGGGGAACGTCTACGGAGCCTACGTCCACCACGACGGTACCGTCGGCGTGGTGTTCGAGGCCAAGGGGGCCGCGAACGAGGAACTCCTGAAGGACGTCGCCACCCACATCGCGGCGCTCAACCCGCCTTACGCCACCGTCGCCGACGTGCCGGCCGAGGTGATGGCCCGCGAGAAGGAGTTCGTCGCCGCCGAGATCGCGGCCGACCCGAAGATGGCCGGGAAGCCGGCGCAGATCATGGAGAAGATCACCGGCGACAAGCTCGTCAAGCGGCTCGCCGACGTCGTCAACGTGCTGACCGAGCAGCAGATGGCCAACGAGGGGAAGTACCCGAAGACCACGGTCGGGGCGGCCCTCAAGAAGGCCGGGCTGGAGCCGGTCCGGTTCGTCCGCTTCAAGGTCGGGGCCGTGGCCCTCTGACCCCACCCCGGCCCGCGGGCCTCGCCGCCCCGGGCCGGCTTTTTGACTCACCCGCACACTCCCACACGAGACCCGACCGATGCCCCATACCGCGAGCGCGTGGAAGCGCCTCCGCAAGACCGAGAAGCGGCGGAAGCAGAACCGGATCGCCGCCAAGGTGGTGAAGGTGAGCCGCAAGGCCGCCACCGCCGCCATCGCCGCCGGCGACCAGGCCAAGGTGACGACCCAGCTGAGCGCGACCCAGGCCGTCCTCGACCGGGCCGCCGACAAGGGCTACATCCACAAGAACAAGGCCGCCCGGCTCAAGAGCCGCCTGGTCAAGAAGGCCAAGGCCGCGGCCGCGAAGCCCGCCGCGCCGGCGAAGTAGACCAAGCGATTTTGTTGACCGGATGAGCAGGAAAGACAGGATAAGAGCGAGTAACTGCTCTTATCCTGTCTTTCCTGCTCATCCGGTCAAAGAATGCTCTGATCAATTCTGCGAGAAGAACTCGACCGCGTTGCGGAAGAGCTTCAGCCCTTCGCCTTCCGGCTTGAGTCCGAGCCGGGTCCACTGCGGGTGTTGCGTCGGGAAGATGTGGCGTTCCGGGTGGGGCATCAGACCCAACACCCGGCCGGTGGCGTCGCAGATGCCGGCGATGTCGTCCTGGGAGCCGTTCGGGTTCTCGGGGTAGCCGTTGGCGTGACCCCGGACGCCGGCGTACCGCAGCACCACCTGCCCGGCCTGGTCCAGCCCGCGGACGATCCACTCCTTCCGCCCGACGAAGTTCCCCTCGCCGTGGGCGACCGGCACGTTCAGTTCGGCCATCCCCTTCAGGAACACGCACGACCCGGGCGTGACGCGGAGCCGCACCCAGCGGTCCTCGAAGCGGCCGTTCTCGTTGAACCCGAGGGTGGCGAGCGGGCCGTCCTCGTCGGGCGGCATCAAGAGCCCGGCCTTCAGGATGGCCTGGAAGCCGTTGCAAATGCCGAGGACGAGCTTCTCGTCGTCGCGGAACTGGCGGAGGGCGTCGGCGAGGAAGTGCTGAAGTTGCAGGGCCAGCACCTTCCCCGCGGCGACGTCGTCCCCGTAGCTGAAGCCGCCGGGCACGACCAGGATCTGGAACCGCCGCAACAGGCGGGGGGTTTCGCGGACCGCGTTGACGTGGTGCCGCTCGACCTTCGCCCCGGCCAGCTCGAACGCGGTCACGGCCTCCTGGTCGCAGTTCGTTCCCGGGGCACGGAGGACAAGGGCGTTCGGCGTGGCCATTGCGAAAATCCCGGGAAGGTAAACGGTTGGTGCTTGACGCGGTTACGGCGGTCCGCCACACTCGTTGTAACGTCTCGCCGCCCCCCCATCCAGTGGCCCGGGACGAAGGCCGGCGGCCTTCGCAGTATGAGGCCGCCTCGGGGGGTCTGGGGGTCGTTTCCCATTTTTTTCCCCCGGTGCGTTGACGCTCCCGGGGGGTGCCCTTATCATTCCGTTGTCGCCGCATCAAGCAGCGACGGACGCGACGGTGAAAGCCGCAACACGGCAGTCATCGTCGCCCCGATCTTTGACAAGTGGGTGGTGGTGGAGTGGGGTCGGGTGAGGCCGTCGGACGGCCGCCCGACTTCTGCGAGAAGACCCGAGAGGGTCGGCCTGGTAGGAGTTGGTCGGTTCGACCGGCGGCTGATGGACGAGACAGGTACCCCTCCCGCGAGGGAGGGGCTGGCAAACACTTTTGAAGGGTTTGATCCTGGCTCAGAACGAACGTTGGCGGCGTGGATGAGGCATGCAAGTCGCGGGAATCCCAGCAATGGGGGAACCGGCGTAAGGGGCAGTAAGGCGTAGGTACCTAC
>JAESFO010000167.1_pt1 | contig 157979 bp, 139 predicted proteins | sample 9269421 | NCBI WGS metagenome assembly JAESFO01 (sample SAMN14502839, study PRJNA617101) | algae metagenome | isolation source: Nostoc desertorum CM1-VF14 and co-occurring heterotrophs from rocky... | place: USA: Clark Mountains, San Bernardino, California | collected 2000-06-05 | reverse complement strand
CGGTCCTTTGCCTCGAGGAAAGTCGCATGCTATCCCCAAAAATGTCGGCGGCGAAGCAACACGCACGCACAGTGATAGCTCTGTTCGAAAGTGAGCTGGATAATCGCGCGGCAGAAGAGGGCTTTAACGTTCGGTATATTGATCAATCAATTCATCAAGTGTTATTTTTGGTATTATTATTATAAATAGAGACACTTTGGTCAATATTGACAGCGGCATCACCTCGATGCAGACACATCGCCCAACCAAAAATTCAATGAGCAGAGCCAAGGGTCAGGCGAAATCTTGTTCCGTGACGACAATCAAGAAGGGTCACATGACCACAATGCGTCTTAGCAATCTGCCGAACCAGACTCAACCCTAGTCCCGCTCCGGTCGGCTTGGGCTTCACGCGGTAGAACGGTTCAAAAACCTTTTCCCGCTCTTCGACGGGGATCCCCTGCCCTTCATCAGACACCTCTATCACGCCATTTTTCGAGACTTCTATACGAATCCTCCCGTGCCCGCCGGAATGCTCGATTGCATTTCTGACCAAATTTGTAACCGCTCGCTCCAGGGACGAATAGTCGCCGGTGATTGTAAAGGATGACACCTCGGTCTCAAATTCAAGTTCATAACCCCCAGCGATCGCCAAAGGTGCAAGATCCGCTGCAACCGTCTCGCATAGGCTCACGACGTCCACAACTTCCCACGACTGAATACTGGCGAAACGCTGGATATCGAGGAGTTGCTCCGCAGTGGCTCCAAGCCTTGCGACGTCGAGCAAAAGGCGGGTCTTGTCGTCACCGGGCGAAAACACTTCAAGGCGCGTCTGAAGGATCGCGATCGGTGTCTTCAACTCATGGGCGGCATCAGCAAGAAACCGTGCGCGCCGGGCCACGTCTTCATCAATCCGCGTTAGTGCAAGATTGATTGCTGTTACAAGAGGCTTGATTTCGTCTACGACCCCGGCGCTGGGCAGGCGGACGCCAAGGGTTGTTGCGTCAATTGTTGCCGCCTTGGCTGTCGTTGCTTTTATTCCGGATAATGCTTTCCGGACAATAATAGGGATCACGATAAACACAACGAGTAGAGGCACGACGGTGAAGGGGATGTAAATTACCTTTAGGTACCATATCATATTGAGGACGAGCGAACCGGCCTCGGATCTCCCACCGTAAAACAACCTTACCTTGCCAGCCCCGGTTTCGATGTCGGTCGTCGTCGCAGTGTAGCGGGAGTTTTCATCCGCTCGAATGTCGGCGTACATAATGTTCTTGAGAGCTGGAAGGAGTGCCCGGTACTCGTCAGGAATCTCTCCAAATGTGGTCTGGTGGCCGTCCATCGTTGCGACAAACCAGAAGGCCGGAAACTCTTTCACTGTGGCAAGCAGCTCTGGCGTTTCGGTGAGAGTGATGTTTGCGCCGAGGAGCGACCCTTTTATGATCGCTGGCAATATCTCGTCGTCTGCTCCCTTGACGTGTGGGAGGACTGAAAAAACAAAGAGCGCAACACCGATGTTGACGAGCACCATCATAAATCCCATGACCAGCGCCAATCTTGAAACCAGACGCCAATTTAGGGAAGTGCTGTTTCGCCGAAGCCTCATGTCGATGCTTTCAGCAGATAACCCAACCCGCGGATACTGTGGATCGTCACAGTTGCCCCAGCTTCTGTGAGTTTTCGACGAAGCCGGGACACGTGACTGTCGAGGGCATTGGACTGTATTTCGTCGTCGAATCCGTACACGGACTCCTCCAATGTCCTTCGCAGGACGGTTCGACCGGCTTTACGCAGCAGATGCTTCAATACCAGAGCCTCTCTGCGCGGCAGGTTGAAGGGTTTGCTGTCGATTGTGACTTCAAGATGATTGAGGTCCAGAGTGATGTTACCCTCTCTTATTATCTGCCGCTCGTGGGCCTCCGACCGCCGGATTACGGCCCTAAGCCTTGCCACCAATTCCTCCGATAGAAACGGCTTGCCTATATAATCATCTGCCCCATCGTCCAGTCCGGAAATGCGCTCCGGAGGCATGTTATGCGCCGTCAAAACGATCACGGGAGTCCTGTCTCCGGCCCCCCGGATTTCGCGTAAGAACGTCATCCCATCGCCGTCAGGCAGCTTGCGATCCAGAATGATTGCATCGTGCACACCGCCCCCCTGAGCTTCGCGAGCCATCGCAATCGTCGTGACATGATCCACAAGGTATTGCTGCTGGGTGAGGACACCGGACAGCAAAGCAGCCATTTCATGCTCGTCCTCGACTAGAAGTAAACGCATATCACTATCCTTTTGCGTCTTGGATACGCCCAGTTCATTGCAGCCACATTGCGCCCCGCGTGAAGAAGGATAACGCGCTGCAGGTTTTTCGACGAAATGGCTCGAGAAACGGTGAGCTCACAGAAACGCGTAATGTTCCCACCATCAAACATTGGCAATCCGATGACGAAGGAGAAGCCCATGTTTCAGGAACTCTCGATCACAGACGTCCTCCGGGATACACTCATCAAACAGTTAATGCAGGCCGATCATGTTTCCAGAGTTGCACAGGAGAAGATACTCCAAGGCGCAGCTAAGAAGAATGACGGTGAAACACCGAGCCGCTGCGGCCATAAACCTCGCAGCAGCCTAAATCGCAGGATAGCCCGATGACGGTGTTCAGTTTTGTCGTGGGGGCTTTGGCCGTGCTGGTTGCACTAGCAGTAGCGGTTTATCTGCTGACCTTCTATTTCATTATGAGGCTCGTTCGGGGCCACGGCTGACGATCACGCAAAACGAACCCGCTGCAAAGGAGCCCGGCTGCACCGAGTTCTTCCAGCTCAACAAGACAGCTACAGAGTTTTTTCAATGATTTCGTCAAGGTCCAGAGTGGTTTTTTCCGCGAGCTTCATCGCGCTTTTGTCGGGATGTGGCGCGACGCTTCCAACAACGCAAGCAGGCATATGTGACACTGTTTCATCAGGACAGTTGCTGGGAAAAGAGAAACCCACAAACCTGCAGGCCAGCCGGCTCACAGGCGCCCGAATAGTCCGTCAGATCGATATGGATTGGGAGGTAGTGAAAGACTTCAGGGCAGACCGGGTGACAATTGAAACAGATCCGTCGTCCGGCAAGGTTGTCAACGTTACGTGTGGATAATTGCGTCGAACTTGGTTGAAACTTTATTCTCGCCGTCCATCAGCGACCACTAGCGCTGCCTCGATTGTTCACCAGATCGCGAGATAGATTCCGTCTGTCCAGCAACGGCAACAAACGCACACAACACTATTCCAAAAAACAACACCTCATGACGGAAGGCAGCCTCGCTTAACAGCCTTCTTGCGCCACCAGCAGAGCAGGACCCGGCAGCTACGAGGTGGTGGATACCCGTCTTCTTCGGCTCTCGACCAAGATTTTCCATGTCAAGCTCCCTCCTGCATGCGACGGCACGCCGCGAAGGCATCAAGTGACGGATCGTAGATTTTCGTCACGACGTCCATCATCCCAAGAACGGTATGAAACAGGTTGTCGTGAGACATGGACTGGCCGGAATTGCGACGCATGCAGCTTGTGTCGAAACCCATCAGGCCCGCATAAGAAGGAGATAGCCACGTCAGGAAGGGCACAGTGTCTGCTCTTCAGGGGCGAAGGCATAGGGTGCCCCGTGGAGATAAAGGCCCTTCTCGCCCAGCGACTCGCCATGGTCAGACATGTATAGCATGGCGCCGAACATCCGGTCCGAGTGTTTTTGAAGTAGACCGACAACGCTTGCCAACACGTGATCCGTATAAAGAATGGTATTGTCGTATGCGTTGACGATTTCATCGCGGCTGCAATCAGACAACTGCGAGGTTCTGCAGTCCGGCTTGAAGCGTCTAAACTCTTCGGGATAGCGCATATAGTAGGCAGGGCCATGACTGCCGAGCTGATGGAGAACGATCACGGTGTTTTTTGTGATCGATGAAAGCTTCGCGTCAAGATCGTCAAGAAAAACGCCGTCCTGGCATTCGCCCTGCGCGCAGTAGCGGGGATCCTCGCGATTGGCGAAGCTGGAAAAACTCACCAGATCGGCGATACCCTTGTCACCGGTATTGTTGTCCCACCAATAGGGGTCGATACCTGCCTGCTTAAGCACATCCAGCAAGGAGTTGGTCGAGCGCGCCTTGCGGTCTGAATACTCTGTCCGGGGATAGATGGAGAACATGCATGGCAATGAGACCGCAGTCGCCGTTCCGCAACTCGTCGTGTTGGGATAATTGACAACACCGAGTGCGCGCAGCTCGGGGTTGGTGTCGCGTAAATAACCATTGAGCGAAAAATTCATACCGCGCGCTGTTTCACCGGCAACGATCACCGTCACGACCGGCAAGGAGGCTTTGGCCGCCACGGATCCCAGATGAGCGTCTGTTCCAATCGGTACCCTGACAAGACCGCGTTCGTTGTAGTAGCGCATTCCCAAGCCTACAGCCGACGTGATCGGGGCGAACGGTACGAGCTTTGGCATCATATCCCGGTTGTTGCGAATATTCGAAGCGAGTGAAACGAAGTTCGCGCTTATCAAGCCCGCAGCAACGAGGAGCGCGGTACAAATCACGGCACAATTATATCCAATCGTTGCGAGGAAAGACCTGTGTGTCACCCGTACCAGGCAGATTAACGCGCTTGGAATGATCCCGTAGACAAGGACATGAATGACGAACTGCAACGTTATGAGATGCCGGGCTTCTTGCGGTGTTGTCACCACAGCGTTGCGCAACATCTCCTTGTCGATGACGACACCGAAAAAATCACCGTAGTAGGATGAAACGGCTGCAGTGATAATCAAAAATATGAGGATCGGCTTGATCAGATACTTCACGGAAAAGAACACAATTCCTGCAGCCACCAGCAGAAAGAGTGCGGATGCAAACATCAGGAATGAAAGAGTAAAGCCTCCGAAAACATTGAATGCTTTCGGCCAGAAACTGTTATTTGTGAGGGCAAGGAGATAAACACAGGTAACGAGACATAGCGTCAAGCTGCCGACCGATGGTCGTTGCTTATAGAAGGGCTTCAAGGCAAAATTCTCCTGTCCTTTGCTCCACTTAGTGGGCGACAAGGGGCATCAAATGTTAAGCAGTGAGGAGGCCGCCGCGCGGGTTTCAATCCCTGGCGGTCGTCAAAATCTTTGTGGTCGTGGCGGCGAGAGGCCGGGCCGCAGGTGAGCGTTTATCGCCTGCCCGCAAGCACCGAAGTGTGTTTCGCACATATCCAGTCATGCTTTCTGCAACGAATTCATGGCGGCTGTATAAGAACTGACAATTGCCACAACATTACGAGCGAAGCGATTCTTTGGAACTGCATCTCATGCAGGTTGAAACAATCCGACACTGCGTAGACGCCAGTCTTGAGGGCTGCGTCATTCCGCATGATTTTCTATGCGAACGTAATGTTCCCACCATCAAACTTGTTCATACGCAACTAGTGAGCGCCACAAAATACGGTGAAAACAACCGACGTCAGCTCGAACATCGGATGGGGTTCGGCACGCATTTATTCCCGTCGCACTGAGCGCTCGAATTTGACAGCTGCGATTGCAGCGCCGCCCGACGAGGCGAAGGGAAATACATATGCAGTTGATGAAACTACGCGGAACAACTGTCGCACTGGTCTCGATGCTGGCCTTGAGTGCATGTTCCCAGGAACAACAATCTGAAAGCCAGGAAACGCCGCCGTCAGCAGTGGCGGTGGTTGAAGTGAAGGCCGAGCGCTTGCCCGTGGTCAGCGAGCTGCCCGGCCGCGTGTCGCCGATGATGACCGCGGCGGTTCGGCCGCGTGTCACAGGACTTGTCCTGAAGCGTTCGTTCGAACAGGGAACGACCGTAAAAGAAGGCGATCTCCTCTATGTAATTGATCAGGAGACATTCCGGACGAAAGTGGAATCGGCGCAAGCCACCCTCGACTCGGCGATCGCCGCACAGAAACTTGCGCGGCAGAAAGCAGACCGTCAGATTCAGCTTGCCCAGAAGGGTGTTGCGAGTAACCAGGAGAGCGAATCCGCAGTCGCTAGCCTTGCCCAGAGCGACGCGGACGTATCGCGCGCGCAAGCCGATCTGCGAGCCGCGCAGCTTGAGCTGCAATACACGGAAGTCCGAGCTCCCATCTCCGGAAGCATTGGCCGCGCGCTCGTGACCGAAGGAACACTCGTCAGTCCGACATCGGATGTCATGGCGACCATCCAGCGGATCGATCCGGTCTATGTCGATTTCACCCAACCCGCGGAAAGCCTGATCACTCTTAAGAACGCGGTGAAGGATGGCAGTTTGCAGGCCGATGCCCACGGAAGTGCCGTGATGAAACTGCTCTCAGAAGGCGGTCTCCCCTACCCTCAGGACGGAAAACTTCTCTTCTCGGAATCAACGGTGAACGCAGCAACCGGGCAGGTTATCTTGCGCGGCGAATTCCCCAATCCGGAACAGAACCTGCTGCCCGGTATGTATGTGCGTGGCCGCATACAGCAGGCGGCGCTTGAAGGAGCCCTCGCCGTACCAGAACAGGCAGTGCAGCGCGACACAGCAGGCGTAGCACAGCTCTATATCGTCAAAGCCGACGCAACAGTTGAGATCCGCAACGTCACTCTCGGCTGGATCCTCGATGGCCGCTGGGTCGTGACGGAAGGATTGAACGCTGGCGACAAAGTCATCGTCGAAGGTTTCCAGAAGGTAGCGCCCGGGATGAAGGTCAACCCTCAGCCGTGGTCAAACCCTGCACTGGCGCAAGTCGCCGGCAAAGCGAAGGGCTGATCTAAAATGGCTGCTTTCTTTATCGACCGCCCGGTCTTCGCCTGGGTTCTTTCCATCGCCATCATGCTAGCGGGCCTGCTCTCCCTGACGATGCTGCCAATATCGCAGTATCCCAATGTCGCGCCGCCTCAAATCTCGATTTCCGCTGTCTATCCCGGCGCGTCCCCGGAGGACACCTACGAAGGCGTGACGCGGCTTATCGAGGAGGAACTCAACGGCGCGCCGGGAATGCTCTATTACGAGTCGACATCTGATGCATCGGGTTCGATCAGCATCAATGTGACGTTCGCGCCGGGTACCGTTCCGGAGACGGCGGCCGTCGAGGTGCAGAACCGCGTCCGTCGCGTCGAAGCCCGGCTCCCGGCCTCGATCGTCCAGCAGGGGATCCAGGTCGACAGCGCTGGCGGCGGTATTCTGCTGTTGGTCGCCTTGCAATCGAAAAGCGGTGACACCGACGGTCTTTCCCTAGGCGACTATATGAGCCGCAACGTCGCCAATGAACTGCGTCGCCTCCCCGGCGTCGGAAAAGTGCAGCTGTTCGGTAGCGAGCGGGCTATGCGCGTCTGGGTCGATCCGGACAAACTGGTTGGCCTTGAACTGACACCCGCCGACGTGACTGACGCGATACGCGCCCAGAACGCGCAGGTTGCGGCCGGCCGTATCGGTGGAGCGCCGACAGGTTCAGAACGTCGCACGACCGGTTCGCTGCTCATCAAGGGGCAGCTGACATCTCCTGAGGAGTTCGGAAACATTGTTCTTCGAGCTGAGGCAGATGGGTCAACTGTAAGACTGAAGGATGTCGCCCGTATCGAGATCGGCGCAGAGGGCTATGGTACAACGGTCCGGATCAATGGCAAGCCGGCCGCTGGCGCCGCGATTGAACTTGGACCCGGGGGCAATGCTCTGACAACAACGACCGCAATCACGGAACGTCTGGCGGAACTTGCGCCATCATTCCCGTCGGATATTGAATACTCCCTTCCGTATGACACGACTCCGTTCGTTTACCTCTCAATCGAGAAGGTCATTCATACTCTTCTTGAGGCGATGGCGCTCGTTTTCGTTGTGATGTTCATCTTCCTTCAGAACATTCGCTACACACTCATCCCCACACTCGTCGTTCCCATTGCACTGCTTGGGACCTGCGCAGTCCTCCTCGCACTTGGCTTTTCCCTCAATGTGCTGACGATGTTCGGCATGGTGCTGGCAATCGGTATCCTCGTTGACGACGCCATCGTCGTTGTCGAAAACGTCGAACGTATCATGATGGAGGAAGGTCTTCCGCCCAAGCAGGCGACGCGCAAGGCAATGAAGCAGATCAGCGGCGCCGTGATCGGCATCACACTTGTCCTGACCTCGGTCTTCATCCCCATGGCTTTTTTCCCCGGAGCCGTGGGCGTCATCTACAAGCAGTTTGCGCTGACCATGGTCGCCTCCATTCTGTTCTCGGCTTTCCTGGCGCTATCTTTGACACCCGCACTCTGCGCGACGTTCCTGAAACCGATCCCGAAAGGCCGCGGCCATAGCAAAAAGGGCTTCTTCGGCTGGTTCAACCGCGGTTTCGACCGTGCTTCCCGTCGTTATAGCGGTTGGGTCGGAGCACTGGTTCGCCGCAGCGGCCGTGTGATGGTCGTCTACCTGCTGATCGCGGGTGCGACCGGCTATCTGTTTCTCCAGTTACCCTCGGCGTTTCTACCTGACGAAGACCAGGGCACGCTGATGGCGCAGGTGCAGGGTCCGGCGGAATCGACCTCCGCCCGCACCTCCGAAGCTGTCGCCCAAATGGAAAACATCGTTATGGCCGCGCCTTCTGCCGAGCGTGTTGTGGCGATAAACGGGTTCAGTTTTGCAGGTGCGGGCGAAAACGCAGCACTCGTCTTTGTAACACTGAAAGACTGGGCTGAACGCGGTGCTGAGAACACGGCAGAGGCGGTGGCCATGCGTTTCAACGGCGCGTTCACAACAATTAAGGACGCGATCGCCTTTGCGGTCTCCCCTCCAGCAATTTCGGGTCTCGGCAACACCAGCGGCCTGTCGTTCCGGCTTCAGGACCGCGGTGCCTTGGGTATCGCGGCATTGAATGCGGCACGCGATCAGTTCCTTGCAGAGGCGGGCAAGAGCCCCATCCTCGCTGGCGTCATGGTTGAAGGACTGGTCGCTTCTCCCCAAACGGTCCTCACCATCGATCGCGAGAAAGCCAACTCCTTCGGCGTGACGTTTGCCGAGATCAACCAGACCATCAGCATCAATCTGGGATCTTCGTACGTCAACGACTTCCCGAATGCCGGGCGCATGCAGCAAGTTACCGTTCAGGCAGAGGCAAGCAAGCGTGGGGACGTCTTCGACGTCATGAACCTGAACGTTCGGAACTCCGAGGGCGGTATGGTTCCTCTCTCGGCCTTCGCGACCTACAAGTTTTCGACAGGTCCGACTCAGCTTGTTGGCTACAATGGCTTCCCTGCCGTGCGTTTCAGCGGTCAATCCGCACCGGGGTATTCGTCTGGCGACGCCATTGCTGAAGTCGAGAGGATCGCCGCAGAGCTACCGACGGGGATCGGATATGAGTGGAGCGGCCAGTCCCTTCAGGAAATCCAGTCCGGCTCGCAGGTGCCCATGTTGCTGGGGCTTTCTGTTCTGCTGGTATTCCTATGCCTGGCTGCCCTGTATGAAAGCTGGGGGATCCCGATATCGGTTCTGCTGGTCATTCCTCTTGGTGTGATCGGATCGGTCGCGGCCGTCATGCTGCGAGATCTGCCCAACGACGTCTTCTTCAAGGTCGGCCTAATCACCATCATCGGTCTCTCCGCAAAGAACGCTATTCTCATCATCGAGTTCGCCAAGGATTTGCGAGCGGAAGGAAAATCACTGTTCGATGCTTCTGTTGAAGCAGCACACCTGCGCTTCCGACCTATTCTGATGACGTCGCTTGCCTTTACTCTTGGCGTGGTGCCTCTGGTGATTGCGAGCGGTGCCTCGTCGGCGAGCCAGCATGCGATTGGTACAGGTGTCATGGGCGGCATGATCTCGGCAACAGTGCTCGCAGTCTTCTTCGTACCGGTCTTCTTTGCGTTCGTGATGAGGTTCGTTCGCGCAAAGAAACCGGAAGATGAGCAGCAAGAAACCATCGAACGCGATGTGAAGCACACAACATAAATACGCCGTCGGGCGGTTGGCTAAAAAAGCTGACCGCTCATTTTTTGCGTCCGATACACGGGCATGATGAGGATATCGATGTGAGTGATAGATTTGACAAACATTTCTTCCGACCAATTGTGCTGGCTCTCACGGCCGGTGTGAGCGGATGTGCAAACATGCCGCTTGAGAAGGGACTTGGGCTCTCGTCTTATGACGCTATGACGAAAGCGGATTCGAAACAGACACACGCGGAAATCCGTGTCGACCGCGACTATCTTGTTCAGGCCAAGACCATCAAAATTGTCCCTACGACTGTTTCTCAAAAAGCAACCGCGATGGTTCAGAACCCGGCAGAACAAGCGCTGGTCGCCAATGCCATCGATCGTGCATTGTGCACGGCCTTGAGCAACAGGTTCACCGTCGTAAAAGCGGATCAACCCGCTGATCTGGAAGTTCGCGCCTCTATCGTCGACGTCAAATTGACCAATAAAAGCGTTGCTGCCGTCGCGACCGTTTCCTCCCTTGGCGCGTCCGCGCTGTCGCCTGTCCCGGTCCCACGTTTGCCGTTTGGATTGGGTGGGCTCGCCGTGGAAGCCGAAGCGAAGAGCCCGGACGGCGTGCAGCGAGGAGCGATAGTATGGGCGCGCGGCGCCAATGCGCTTACGAACAAACCTAGGGTTTCAGCAGTCGGTGATGCCTATACGCTCGCCAGCAGGTTCGGCTCGGATTTCGGCCGCATGCTGGTGAAAGCTCAAGACCCATACAAGGGGATGGCCATGCCCACCGGGCAGGATATTAAATCGAGCCTTGGAGGCGCCCCCAAGTTTGAGGCTTGCGAAGCCTTTGGCCGTGCTCGCGGATTAACAGGGGTTCTCGGCGACCAGATCGGTCTGCCACCGGGATGGACGGACAAGGGCGGACAGGAAAATCAACAAGGAGGCACTATGGCACTTTGACCAGATGGAACTGCCTGGAGCCAGACTTACGCGTGTGGCTCCTTCATGGGGTAAAACCAGTGGCGCTATCAGAGTTCCGATTAGTCTGTCATTCTGTGCGCAAGGGACAAACTCGTGAACACCTACCCGAGCATATCGCGTGCCGGACGGGAACCGTGACACAAAGACCAAGGCCTAAGCGGATTCTGGTCACGCGCATCGAGAGCCCGCAGAATTTGTAAACAGGTTGCCTGTTTCGGATTACTCTCCGGTGGCGGAAATCCCGGCATCTTACCGACCGGGCAATCCGATTCTTTGCAATCACGGGCCGTCGCGTTCGCGCACTGCTGGAGCAGTGCTAGCTAGTGGATGCTACGCAGTCTAATCGCACTCTCGCTTCTAGCCCTTCTTCTCCCGAGCCGAAACCACCAGATCGAACACCTTGAAGCAAAATTTGCAAGGTGCGGACTCGCGGTAACTCGTGCGAAGCGTTTCAAATCGTGCCTCAACGGGTGGGTGAACAGGAGTGATAGACAGCAAAGTTACAGAGCGCGAGTGACGCGTAATGTTCCTGCAATTCAGATGCTCTAACGCTGATTTGAGGGTGTCTCGAGCAATCTCGGCGGGGCGGCAAAACACTCCGACAAACTTTGTTGGGCATGTGAAGTTTGCATCGCAAATCTACAACTCGCAGGCAGGTTCCCGTCTGACACAAGGTCGATTGTCCTCCAGCGATCGCCCGGCTGTCTGGGGATCTGCAATTGCCGTTGAGGGGAATATTCGTTCGGCATGGGAATGGGAACCATCTTAGTCGTATGACCTTGGGCTACCCGGGGAAGTCGACCAATTCATGAAAGACGGGATATGAAACAGAACGGACGCTTTACTCAACGCTTCAAGGGGGCGGTTTTAACGGGAGCTATCCTCTCGGGAGCCATCGGCGCAGCGCATGCAGCAGACATGGCCTATGAGACACCACCGGCGGCACCAGAAGAGGCTGCCCTCGACAATGCCAGATCCTGGGCTGCGAGCATCGGCGTCGGGGCGCTTGTTGCTCCGGAATACGAAGGTAGCGACAAGTTCAAGGTCTCGCCGATACCGCTGATTGATTTGCGATGGAAGACCGGCTGGGTTTTCGCCGATGAGCTGTTTATCTCGACTGAAAAAGGAATCGGGGCGAACCTCTTCACTTACGGTGGCTTCAAGCTCGGTGCGGCTGGTAACTACGACTTCGGTCGCGATGAAGATGACGGTGACCGCCTGAGGGGCTTGGGTGATATTGACGGCGGCGCCACAGCCGCCGTGTTCGCATCACAGTCATTTGGTGCATTCGAAGTGAACGCAGAGTTCAAACATTATTTCGAGGGCACTGAAGGCAACACCGTGACGGTCGGAGCGGCTTACGGTTTCCTTCTCACGGAAAAGTGGGGCGCTAAGCTTCAGGCATCCGCCCAGTGGGCCGATAGCGACTATATGCAAGGCTATTTCGGGGTGTCATCACCGCAAGCTGCCCGTTCGGGCCTCGCGCAATACGATGCCGGCTCAGGTTTCAAGTCGATCGACATCTCGGCCGCTGGAAACTATCAGTTCACGGAAAAGTGGTCTCTTACCCATGTTCTCGGCGCCAAATTCCTTGTCGGTGACGCCAAGGATAGCCCGATTGTAGAGCAGGAAGTTCAGCCCTACGCTGTACTCGGCGTTTCCTACAAATTCTGATTTTTATGAGACGGGTTTGGTGTTCCAAGCCCTTCTTTTACAAATGCTGAGTCTCCCTATTGGGGAGCAACGGAAGCGATTTTGTGAGGCGCGATGTAATCGCTTAACGGACCGGCGACATGATGTCGTCGTACCTCTCTGGACGTGGCGGCTCTTACCCCATTCGCCACGTCTGGAGAGGAAACTAATCTGCATCAGCCAGCGTGAACCGCAGCTTACGAGAGGGAAACGTTGAATAAACGTCGGTAAAACTGCATTTTCGAACTCACGAATCAATCGAATGTCCCGAAAAAACTTTCATTTGACCCGTCCTAGACAGCCAGTTATGTGGGTGTGCTCTTGAAACCCGGGGCCCACAAATCCTGATCTTGTTCAGCCATGCGGAAACTGACGGCAGGCTTGCCTACCAAGTGGATATCTCCCCAGTCTGCACTTTTCCAACACCTTGCTCGATGTAAAACCACAAATATGGTTGAAAGGCGCTGAGACAAGCAGAATATCTATTGCACGCGGTCGTCCGCTTAAAGTCCTGTCATCTCTACGGTTCTTCGACAAATTGTTTGCCACGTGAGCGCTCTAAGCGTCAGCTTCCCCCTTCTACCCGTCTGAGGCGCGACATGTACTGGAACCGATCAGCGGGATGGGCGGTGACAGTAATCTCAACCATGTCGTTGCCCGAAAAAATACTGACGCGTAATTTCCAGTGCGGGGCACAGCCAGCGACATCCTCATCATAGATGAGGCCGCTGTAGCCAACACGATTACCAAAGCGACATCTGTTATCAAAACACAATTCCACGAGCTAACCTCGCAATATTGTGACTCCTTTGATAGGAATCGCACCTACATAACGCCTATCTTTCTCAAGTACTTGCGTCGTCCCGCTTCACCCCTGTTCATAAGCAACGGGTAAAGCTTACTCATGAGCCATGGAAATGCGCCACCGACGCGTCCCATTATGCTATCGCCATAGGGTACATAGATTTCCAGACGTGGTTGCTTCAGGGCACTTTCATAAGCCTTGGCAACATCGTCTGCCGAGACTGGAACGCCGAGGAAATTAAGCGCAGAACCGCCACTGGTCGCTTCGTGCCGCAGCATGGGTGTATCTACCCCAGCGGGAAAGATACCGGTGACGTGGACGCCCTTCGATGAAAGCTCATCTCTTATTCCCCACAGCAGACCCCTCAACCCAAACTTTGAAGCTGAATAAACGGATGAGCCTTTGACTGCTACGATACCTCCCATCGATACGGTCGCAATTATGTGGCCATGTCCGGCGTTGGACATACGTGTCGCGAAGCTCCGGATCAGAAGAGCCGCGCTAACAAGGTTAACCTGGAGGAGATCGACCACTGATTGCCGGGGCGTTTCTGCAAAATCCCCAATCAACATCATGCCGGCATTGATGGCGGCGACGTCTATGAATTCTCCGTTTTCAATGAGATCAGTGCAGAAGGCTGTAACCGCTGCTATGTCGCGCAAATCCAGCTGGCAGACCGTAGCGCCGGGATACTGTGCTGCCATTGCCGCAAGCTTTCCGCTGTCGATGTCAACCAACACCAGTCGAAATCCCTTCTTGTGAAACCGCGCGGCGATGGCGGATCCAATGCCGCCCGTCGCCCCCGTGATCAGGGCAGTTTTACTCATTGGGTCATCTCCTGTTTGCTAGAGTGCATGTAGTGGATTTTTATCAGATCGGATATCGTGGATTCGTTCGAACTGCCCCTTGTCTTTCGTCGGACACTTTGGAAGCTGTTGTCATCGAGATCGGGCCAGCCGAGTTTTCTTCGTAGTTCTGCCATCAATTTCACAACCGTTTCCGTGTGGACGTAATTTGTGTGACGCGGGCTATCGACGTAGACTTTTCCGCCCCTCAGGTCGGTCATGTCGTTAGCGCGCAGGTTATCGAGCCATGCCCGATGGGTGCCCGTTTCGGCTGCATGGATGTCGGCGACAATCAACTGTGCCATGTCGTCGAAACGGCGATATGTTGCGTCCGCAAAGTCTCCGAATCCCATGATGTAGAGGCCTCGCAGCTTGCGGTGCATGATGTTCAGATAGAGCTGGGGTCGGCCCTCCTTCCAATCGAACAGATCTTCGGGAAAGAACGGCATCTTATAGTCGTAACCGGTACAGAACATCACGATATCGATCTGCTCCCGTGAACCATCCGCAAAGACGACCTGATCAGCGTCGAATGCTCTGACGTCGCCCTTGGCTGTCACGTCACCGTGAGCGAGATAATGCAGGATCTGGGTGTTCATGATTGGATGGCTGGAGAGCGCATCATGGTCCGGCTTGGGTAAACCGAGGCGTGTGAGGTCTCCACTCAGGGTGTCCAATAACCTGTTGACGTCCGCGGTGAGCGGGACACCTTTCGGCGGCAGGACTGTGCCGCTCCTCAGGACGTCGGTCGGAATTCCGAATACGTGTTTGGGAACGAAACGATAGCCGCGCCGCACGCTGAAGAATGTTTTGTCCGCAGCCCTTGCTGCATCGCAAGCAATGTCGACGCCCGAGTTCCCGGCGCCGACAATCAATACTTTCTTGCCTCGAAATTCCGTGGGCGATCGGTAAGAAACCGAATGGCGGATTTCGCCAGCGAACGTTGCTTTGCCCGGCACGCTGGGGACGCGTGCGTGCCACGTCACGCCTGGGCAGGCCACGACGCCGGCATAATAGCGGACTTCTCCGGTTGAAAGTTCCACACGCCAGTGCTCGCCCTCCGGCCGTGCACTTGTTACCGCCGTGTTGAAGGTGATGTCTTCGTAAAGCCCGAAGGCATCAGCGAATGATCTCAGATACTGATGGATCTGGCGACCTGAGGGATAATCGGGATAGTGGTCGGGCATTGGAAAGCCATAGAAATATGATGTCCACTTCGACGATATGAAATGGACGCTATCATAGAACGGCGTTCCGGGATTGTCGGCATCCCATATTCCCCCCACCTCGCTGTGACGCTCAAAACAATCAAAGGGAATACCTTCCTTCTTGAACGCTCTCGCCATAATCAGACCTGAAGGACCGGCGCCAATAACGCAATATCGATGAGTGTATTGCGTCGCCACAGCGGTTCGAATATCGCTGTGGCGATAAGTCGAGCTTGCTATCTGCGCATACGCGTTGGGATGACGCTTCTTGAGCCAAGATGCATAGAGCAAGGCAGCTACCACGAGAGGCAGAAAGAGCCACGGCAGGTTATTCACCAGAGCTGAGTTACTGCCCGTTATCTGACTATAACTCCTGAAAATCGCTACCAGGAACACAGACATTCCACCCGCAGCAACAATCGGCAGGATGCGCGTAGTCCAGAGGTTGCCTCGACGAATTTGGTGAAAGAATCCGACGACGGCCAAACTTGTTGCGATCTGCATCGCGATAATGCCGATGGTGCCAAGTCCGATCATTCCGGAGGCGATCCCCACATACGGGGCAGCGCCCAGGAGTCCCAGCCCAAACACCAGTGTCACCTCAAGCAACGTCATGGCAACACTGCCGACAAACGGGGCATGGTGATCCGCGTGAATCGCGGCCAAGGGAGCCGGCAACAGCTTGTCCGATGCGAGCGCGAAGAAGTAACGGCTCGCCGCATTGTGGATCGCCAGATAGCTTGCGAGGATCGAAGCGACGAGGAAGACACCCATGACACCTACGAGCCAACTGCCACCGTAGGTTTGTGCCAGGGTAAAGGCGAAATTTCCGGATTCCTTTGCGGCAAGTGCTTGAACTTCTACCGATCCCGCAGCGCCGATAATCAGCCATATCGACATTGTGTAAAAGACGATGATGATACCGAGCGCGGTGAACGTGGCGCGCGGGATCGAACGCCGTGGATTGTGTGTTTCTTCGCCATAAAGCGCCGCAGCCTCAAAACCGATAAACGAAACAACAGCAAAGGGAATGACGGCTCCAATGGCAGATCCAGTCAGATGCGGCAGTGACCATACCTCCATTGGCAAGGCGGCCAGCCCCTTCTTGAGGATCACGCAGATGTCGAAAATACCGAGGATGGCGAATTCGGCCGCCATGAACCAGACAAGAACCCTTGCCGAAAGATCCAGTGAGCGGTAGCCGAGAAAGGCCACCACGACCATGCCGATGGCCGCGCAGCCCATCCAGGGGACTTCAAAGCCGAGTTCCCGAGCGAGCAACGAAGCGAAGTAGCCAAAAGCGGCAGCCGATCCTACCGAATAAGTCCCATATGCGAACGCGGCCGCGTAGGCCGCCACAACCCCTGCAGGCCTACCAAGCCCCTGCCCGACCTGGGTGTAGAACGCGCCTTGACTGACGATCTCCCGGCTCAGCGCCGTATAGCCGACGGCGAAAGCCATCAAAGTGAGACCGACGAGGATATAGGCGAAGGGCATAGACAAGGCCCCGCCTGTCGAGAGCCCCAATGGGGCGTTACCGATAATAGCAGCAAGCGGCGCTGCCGCTGCGATTACCAAAACGATCACTCGTCCCGTGGTTATCTTCTTCTTGCTGCGGCCACTTGTTGGATATTTCGCTGAATTTGCCTCTGCCATTTTTGTGGGTTCCCAGTTTATCTACACGTTGTTTCGTGCTCTATTAAAGCCGAGCATTGATCGAATTTTTAAGCATGTCAATAGTCGATCAATGCTCGACTTAGATCGGTAGGGGTGAGAAATGGCAAAGAAATCCGACAGGACAGACGGCGGCGTAATTACAGCAATCGAAGATGCCGGTGGCCGCTCGGAGCGACGAAGCCCAGGCCGCCAGATGCGGAGCAGGGAGAGAGTCGATCAAATATTAAGCGTGGCCGAGGAGCTCATTTCCGCGCACGGATACAACGGATTGAAGATGCGAGAAGTGGCACGCATCGCGGATCTTCCGATCGCTTCTATCTACCACTATTTCCCGTCAAACGCAGCAATCCTCAGGACACTGACCGAGCGGCACCTAAAAGAGCTGCGCATTGTGATCGCGGCGAACCTTGACAGCTATCTCAACCTCGACTTGCCTACACAGGACGTGCCGACGGCGGTCAAACTGGTGGTTCGAGCGGTTGCCGATCATCTCCGTGCTTCACCGTCGACGACCGCCCTTTGGGATGCGTTGCGTGCAATACCGGAACTGCGAACACTCGATATAGCGGATACGACCGCAACTGCTCGATTGCTTGCGCCTTACATTTCGCGCGCGGCGCCCGGCATTGCTGCTGATCGAATTGGCGACTTCAGCGCGATTTTCGTTGTCGCAATGCAAAGCAACCTTACAGTGATCATGCATAATCCTCGCGATCGCCAGAAAAGGCTCATAGACGCGCTGGAAGATTTCGCCGCCACTGCCATACGTGGTTTGCAGGCGACTGTCGCGGATAGTTGATGGGTTCGTTTCAGGCGGCACGCCACATAATCACCCCTGGAGCACCTCGCAACCCGATCACCAGCACGGAGAATATCGCTCCTCCGTGCTGGCTTCCTTCATGCGTATTTAAAACTGAACGGCATAGGAGACGCCAAGTCCGAGAGCCCAGTCAGCGTCGGCCTTCGCATCGTAAGTTGCGCCCGCACTGACGGCCTGCGAGCCGGCCGTCAGATAAGAGATCGCAGCGCCGATCCCGAATGTTCCGATTTTGGCCTTGTATTGTGCGCCAAGTCCCAGAGTCCAGGTATCGGTTGTAATGTCGGCACCGGTACCTACGCCTTGATCCCAGGTGATATTCACCGTCCCGGAAACCGTGTCGGAAAAGTCGTGACCTACGCCAAGCTGAACTGTGTACCCGTCTTTGTAATTAAAGATTTTGTTGGCAGTACCCAGACCCGGAACATCATATGAAAATTTAGGAAGCACGCTCCAATCCGTCCATGCTACGGAACCGTATACGAGCCAACTAGGCGCTACGCCCGTCTGCGCATAGATCTTCAATGATTGAGGGAGTGTCCCTGCCCCATTGGCAGCCATGGCATCGGTAATGCCGTTCGCGATGGCGAGATCCGAAGGCGTGTACATCCCCTTTCCCTCGTGGTGAACCTCGGAGCGATAAATGACCTGAACACGCATTGCATATTCCGGAATATCATAGGCAACACCTACCCTGTAGCCGATCTCGCCATCGTCCTTGAGATGAACAGAGCCAATCCAAGTGTCTTCTTTGTAGTCAAAGGTCTCAAGAAATGCGCCGCCGATCAGATGGAGGTCTCCCGGGCCGACGGCGAATCCGACTTTGCAGGTGGCGCCATACTCATCGGCAGAAAACTTCATCTTAGAGGTTGGATTAGGAAACGGATCACCTAAACCGATAGCGGTGACAAATTCCGCATTCTGCGCTGCATCGCTGTAAGTCGCTGATCCACCGAATGGCTGAGTGTAGGTGAGTGTGCAGGATAGATTGTCCCCAATCTTGGCACCGATCGCCAAACTGGGCACGAAAAACGCATCTGAATATGGTTTGTCATTGACCGGCTGCCCCATCAGTTCCGAGTAGTCTCGACTGGGAGAAACATAAATCAGTTCCGATGCGGCGCTGAATCGGCTGTCATTGAAAAGAATGTCGGTATTGGCCTCGCCGCGTGAAAAACCGCCTGCCAGAGCTGGAGCACCGGCAGAAGAAAGCGCCAGTGCTGTTGTTAGGACAAGTCTTTTCGTGAACTGCATTGCATCGCTATTCATTCGGTCGTTCCCATTTTTATTCGTTGTTGAATTTTTCGTAGCGGCACCCCTCTTCCAATCGGACGCCGGATTGGAGGGGCGCGAACCGAGGAAGCAATGAGTGTCTTGACGATTGGCCTGCTACTACCGCTGCGTTGTGGCGGGACTTCCGACCTTGTCTGCCCCACCGCTGCTCGTCTCGTAACTCGGCGGTGCCGGAGCCAGCTTCAGACACAAGCGTGTGGCGCCCTAGGTCCTGCCCATATCCAGCGGTAAACTGATAATCGGAAAAGACTGGACATCATGCATGCTGAATTCCCTCCCGCTCTGGCTCGCTTCCCCCTCGGAAGCCGCGAATTCCTAGGTGTTCTCCGACACCGGTTTCTTCCGAGAAAGAAAGGAGATTCACATCCTGAACCAGAGGTCAGGATATGATTGCAGCGCGGCACAGCAATGGGGAAGGAGGCCAAAAACGTGTCAATTCCGGCCAACTCAACGTTGGCCCAGACCCTTCAAATGTCCTGATGATGTACGCGTCCTGGCGTGTGAAACTTCGGCGTTCGTCGCCGTCAAAGACCCATCATTGGCCGGAAATGACCGTTCTCACAGGTTTTGCGGAACATATCCTTTTTTTGTCTCCCCGCTTTCTGCGATTTGTTGCGGGGACCATTCAAAACAAAAGGGAACATGCAATGTTGACCGGAAAATTGATGCTGACCTCAACCTTTCTAGGACTTTTGGTCTCAGGCGCATCCGCTGCAGAGTCGATCGAGGGCAAGTGGAAGAATGGCCCCGTGGAAATCATCACGATCAAGCCGTGCGGCAAGGAGTTCTGCCTGACCATGACGACCGGAGAGTTTGCCGGCAAAAGTATCGGGAAGCTAAGCGGGAGCGGTGCAAACTATGCCGGTGAGATAACCGACCCTGAAGACGATAAAACCTACAGCGGAACTGGAACGGTCGACGGCAACGTGCTGAAGCTCAAGGGCTGCGCACTGAGGATTTTCTGTAAGACGGTGACGTGGGATCGCCTCTAATGTGATGCCGCCGGGAAGCGACTTCCGGCGGCAAATTTGTTGGCCGGGCGAGTCCATAGCTCCGCGCTGCGCATCCGCTCTTTCTCAGGTGCCCGCCAAGGCTTTTTCAATTTCAGGCAATTTCGGCATGGACTTGCGCAGGATCCACAGGACAATGGGTTTCGGCAAGACGTGGGCCAACCGGATCAACCAGCGCATCGGCAAGGGAAACAGGTAGTCGCTTTTTTCCTTCGCGAGTGCGTACATGATATAGTCCACAGCCTTTTCCGTGGAGATTTCCAGGGGGGCGGGCATTCCGTCGTTGGCAGTTGCCTCCGTGGCGACGAATCCCGGATAAACCGTCGTGAAACGAATGCCATAGCGCGCAAATTCCACCCGGCACGTATCGATGAGCAATATCGCAGCGCCCTTGGCCGCCGAATAGGGACCTTGCAGTGGCACGCCTAAAAAACCAGCCAGTGAATTCGTGTGTCCCACACAGCCTCCGCCCTGACGGACCATTTGACTCAGGGCCGGGAAGAGGTAGTTGACCACGACATCGTAATTGGAGCGCATATAGGCGTTAACTTCAGTCGCGCTCATGAGGCGCATGTCGAGAGCCGGTGCGCCTCCGGCGTTCAAATAAACCATGTCGAGCCGTCCGTGACGCGCAACAGTAGCCTGTACCACCCGAGCGGCTGCGGCTGCGTCGGTCGCATCGGCGGGTATCGCCAAGCATTCTCCACCTATGGCGTGGATTTCGTCAGCAAGCGTTTCAAGGCGCTCTGCGCGCCTGGCGGTAACGACTACCTTTGCCCCTTTGCCTGCCAATCTTAACGCCAGTGCCCGCCCCATGCCGGAAGACGCACCGACGACTAAAATGACCTTGCCCGCAAACTGCATCCTTGCGCCTCCCCTTAGGTTCTCCGACTGCGGCGCTGCTCCGCCCAGCTACAATAGTGATCCGCCATCGTCTTTTCGAACGGCCGATAGACAACGCCCAATTCCTTTTGACTCCGGGCGTTATCCAGAGCGAAGCGAATGCCAAGATGATTGCTCATATATTCTTGTGTCAATCCAAAGAGGGGACCGATCAGCCTGACGATGAAATTCGGGATCTGCCAAGACGGCAACAGGTAAGGCTTCGGGTGGAATTTGCGCGCGTGACCAGCGATGTCCAGGAAGGTCCTTGTGTGAGCTTCGGACAGAATATAACGCCCTTTGGCCTCCAGGTTCAGCGCGGCCCGAATATGGGCGCCTGCTACATCGCGAACATCCACGCAGGCCAGGCTGAGGTCCGGCATGCCGTAAAAGAAGTATCCTTTGAACATCTCGTCCAAAAGGAAAAGAGAACCTGATTCCGAGGCCGGGGTGAGCGACGGGCCAAGGATCAACCCGGGATTTATCATCACCAAGCTCCAGCGATTCTGCTCAGCGTGAATTTTCCAGGCTTCTTTTTCAGCAATGACTTTCGAGTAGTGATACGGGTTGTTTTTGACGTTGCTGGAGGTGTTGAAATATTCCTCCGCGACCGTGTTGTTCCGCATTGAGCGTACGTCGATATAATCGCCGAAAATTGCTCCGATCGTCGAGGTCATGACCACGCGCCGGACACTCTCCGTCCTGTTGACGCTTCCAAGAACATTCCGGGCACCATTTAGCGCTGGCTCGACCATCTCTGCTTGGCCGTCCTTGATCTTTTCCGGTAGCTTGAACGGAGAAGCCACGTGAAAAACGATACTGCATCCAGCCATGGCAGGATCGAAAGAGCCAGCGCTCAGAAGGTCCGCTTCGAATAGTTTCAGCTTGTCCGGAAACTTCCCTTGTAGGTCTATGAGCGGGCGCACTTTGCCCTGATTTCCAATGCTCCTGACGGTCGTGTGCACCGTGGCGCCCGCTTCGAGCAATTGTAAGATAAGATGGCTGGCGACGAAGCCGCTTCCCCCGGTGACAAGCACAGTCTCATGCATTGCGAACCCCTGTTATTATCGAAACGACCTCAGCATGCTGTTGGACAGTGTCGCAGCCATGCGTCTCCCTCTCTGGCCAGATCAAGAATTGGCTGAGAATCAAAGGATCGACCGACCCGCAGATAACCCCGCCGAAGGGACGGCCACTGCTGCGGTCGGACCGACGTCAGCGTGTGTTGCGCACCCCGGCTCGCCGCAAGTCGGCAACCTTTGGATAGCCGTTCACCGCCATGAGCAGATCGGTTTCGGCCAGAATGGAACGGAGGTGATGAGCAACACCATCTGTCCCGCCTGCCGCCAAGGCATAGGCGTAGGAGCGACCGATCCCGACGCCCGTCGCGCCCATGGCGAGAGCCTTGGCAACGTCAGTGCCACTTCTCACCCCGGAATCGAACAGAACAGGCATGTCCGGGACTGCAAAAACGATATCCTGAAGCATTGAAATTGCGGCGACGCCGCCATTTGCCTGACGCCCTCCATGGTTGGAGCATTGGATAGCATCGGCTCCTGCATCGGCGGCGCGTCGTGCGTCGTCCGGATGGCAAATCCCTTTCAGAATGATCGGAAGGTGCGTTGCTTCGCGGATCCATTTCAGATCATCCCAGGTCACGATGTGACCGAACACATTGACCCACTCGTAGATCGCCGCCGCCGGGTCCTCGGAAATTGGCTTCTTCAAACGCTTGAGAAAATTCGGATCACTGAAGTAATTTGCTAGGCAGAGACCGCGCAACTGCGGAAAATTCGCGGCGTTCAAATCGCGCGGTCGCCAACCTGTCACCCAGGTATCGAGGGTTATGACAAGGGCCTCGAAACCCGCATTTTCCGCCCGCGAGATGAAGCTGAGCGCAAGATCGCGGTCGCGCGGCGTATAGAGCTGGAAATAGCCGGGAGTATCGCCGAGTGCCTTGGCAACCACTTCCATAGGGTCCTGCGACAGAGTCGAAGCCATCATCGGCACGCCTGTTTTCGCAGCCGCCTCTGCAATCCTCACGTCGCCCTGATTGTCGCTCGAGCAAAGTCCAATCACTCCGATCGGGCTGAGAAAGATAGGCGCCGGCAGGGTGCGACCGAACAGGGTCACGCTCAAGTCGCGCTTGTCCGTGCCGTTGCACATGCGTGGTACAATCCCATAGCGACTGAATGCTTCCACATTGTTACGTTGGGTAAATTCATCGCCGCAACCACCCGCGACATAGCTCCAGACGGAAGGCGACATGGCCTCCCTTGCCCGTTCTTCCAGCGACGTAAAATCCACTGGGAGCGCTGGCATTTTGCCGCTCAGTCCGGCCAGATAGATTTCGTTTTGGAAGTCCCCGTAATTTCGCTGCATCGTCTTTCCTCCCTAAAAACCCATTTTCCGTTCAATACCCGGCTTTCATGATCGAGCGCTCGCCGCGAAGATGGCGCGCGGCCGCATCTTTCTGATCCTTGCGCAGCCGCCCATTGGCGATAAATTTGATCAACCACGGGATGCGCTTCACTCTTTCGCCGGTGCTTTGAGCAAGGACAAAGCATTCCGCACACTTTTCCAGGATCTCGATGTTGAGAAGCAGCCGCTCCAAGCCCATACCGAAACAAAGGGCAGTGTCGTCCAGGCAATACGCATTGGCCCCATTAGAAAGGGCCGCCAATGGTCGATTTTCGGTAGACTGCAGTCCGACACGCCTTGCTTCGACACCGAGGTGCCGAACCTGCTCGTCGAAGACTGCCGGCAGAGACAGATCCAGCCGTGCCAAGGCGGACGTCCAGGTGAGGCGGCCGGCAGCGATAGCACCTACATCTGGACGCGCGGCATAAATACGGTGATGCAAATCCTTTGGGGCATCCGTCAGGTTGGTCCATTCGAAATGTTCCGGCACGTCCCGACCGGATTCGATGTGCACGCGCACGAAGACATTGCGTTCCGGAATACGCTGGGAAAGGACATCTCCGGGCTTTAGCAATCCTTTTCCCGCAAGCCGTGCCGCCGCAAGACCGAGCGTGTTTTCGATGAAGGAGTTTTCGACCATCTTCAACATATCACACCAGACGGAAAACAGCGTCGAACCGCTCGAGGGCGTCATCGATCACCTCGTCCGTGTCCGCCATGCTGGTGTAGATGCGGCTACCCGCGAGCGTCAGGATACCGTGGGCCAGATAGGCCGCCCCCATTTCTTCCATCAGATGCTTGCGGGCATTGGCCTCGCGCATCAGCTTGATCGGAGTTCGCATGCTCATCAGAAGGACGGCCGAGGTCTGCAGGTGCACGATGGAGCCCATGTTGTAAACGACATAGGGAAGACCGAGACGTGTGATGATCTCCTTCAACCCTTTGGCCAATCTGTCGCCAGCACGCCCCGCCAGTACCGGCGCATTGGTCTTCGCCATCTCCTCGATCGCGTAGTAGCCGGCCACGCACGAAAGCGGATTGGCAGAAAGCGTGCCCCCGACGAAAGCACGCTTGCTCGACGTACCGATGCCGCCAACAAGCGTCATCATGATGTCTTTCGCACCGCCGATGCCACCCGCCATGAGATAGCCGCCGGTAAGGCACTTGCCGAATACCGTTAGATCCGGTTTGACGTTGAAGTAGCCCTGCGCACCGCCCATGCCGACGCGGAAGCCGGTGACCACCTCGTCAAAGATGAGCAACGCGCCAAATTCGTCGCAAAGCTTACGGACCTCGCGATTGTATTCGGGTGTCACCGGGCGCGTGCCGCTTTCCGGCCCCAGTGGCTCGACAATGACTGCGGCGGTGCCGCCACGAATACGGTTCAACATGAGTTTTCGCCGCAATGTCCCGAGTTCGTTTGGGAAGACCTCCTGCGTGTAGGCCGTCGCCCCTTTCGGAATACCTGTTGCCTCACGCCGTCCGGTGCCCGGAACCCGCATGCCGTAGACCATCTGGTCGCTCCAGCCATGGTAGTCGCCGCCGACTTTGATCACCCACTTCTTGCCGGTGTGTGCTCGCGCCAGACGGATTGCGCCCATGCAAGCCTCCGTACCAGAGCCTAACATGCGAAACATCTCGATGCCTGGCATGTGCTGACGGATGAGTTCGGCCAGCTTGAATTCGTATTCGTGGAGCAGACCGGTCACCGGGCCACATTCGTCGATAACCTGGTGGGCCTTTTTGCGCACCGGGAGGTAGTTGGAACCGAGCAATGTTGGTCCCCCAGCCTGCAGGAAGTCGATATAACGATTACCGTCGGCGTCCCACATGTAGGGACCATCGACTTTTGCTGCGGCGATGGGGAAAGGATAGTTGAAGGCAAGATTATGCTGGACGCCACCTGGAATGACTTCCGAGGCGCGCTTTGCCCAAGCCTTCGAGGTCGGGCATTTCTGCTCGAAATAATCGAGTATCTTCGGCATGTTCGCTTTGGAAATACCGCGCGGCGGCTGAGCGAGCAGAGCGTTCAGCCGGTCCATGAGCTCATTGTTGTTGGGCCAGGCGCTGATACCGTAGGATGTTTTTTCAGTCGTGCGAGCTGCCATGTTCATTTCAGGCTCCTTTGGTCCCAGCCTTGTCCAGGACGTTCAGGAGGAACGACTGGAACTGCTTGTCGAGGTTGGTGCGTTTTGCGATGCGGCTGCGAAGATGGAACGCGGCCGCCGCCTCGATCCCGCGGATCATGCTGGCGGCGGCCTCGAGGTTTTCGCCGGCGCAGATGACACCGTGGCTTGCCAGCAGATAGGCATAGACGTCCGGGCGTAGCGCCTTCTCGAACGCCTTGGCCAACATGCCCGTACCGGACGGTTTGTAGGGAATGAGCGCAATGTGGGGGCCGAGGTTTGCAGGGTCGCTTCCAGGCGGCCATGGCAATACCTCATGGAAGAGTGCGACGGCGCTCGCGATGGGCTGATGCGTGTGAACACTGGCGCGGCGGGATGGATGCATTTTCAACATGCGCGCATGAAGGCCGCGTTCGATCGTCGGCGTCTTTTCACCTTCGACTACCTCAAGCGTATCCAGCCGCAGGACCGGCACGTCCTCCGCGCGGATTGAATAGTAGTCGGTCGCTGAAGGCGTCACCGCCATCAGATTGTCGCTGACGCGTACGCCGATATTACCGCCTGTCCCGGCAAAATAGCCGTTGTCAGCGAAGTAGCGGCACCTGTCGGCGATCTCTTGCCGTTCCGCCATGAAGTTAGCCATGGTTCTTGCCTCTCGTGCCATTCAATCTCTGATAGAGCGGTGCCAGACGTCGGTGCAGCTCGGTGAAAATTCCAAACCTTTCGTTGTAGAACTCACGCGCCGCAGGATTGGGCTCGTAGTGCCGCTCGATCTCAACATGCCGGACCGCTTCTTCGAGGCTTATCAGTCCAAGGCCGTGAGCCCCGATGAAAGCGGCGCCACGGGCATTTGCCTTGACCGGATCGCGCGGCTGCCGGATTGAGACATCAAGAACGTCAGCATAGATCTGGCACCAGGCATTCGACATCGCGCCGCCGCCGATCATGGTGATTGCCCCCGGTCGGCGTCGCATGAAGCGATTGATCGGCTTCATCATCCAGCGCGTATTGAGTGCGACGCCCTCAAAGACGCAGCGCACAATCGTTTCGCGATTGTGCTCCATACTGAGATTGAAGATGCCGGCCCGAAGGGACTGGTCGTCCACAGGGCATCGCTCTCCAAACAGCCAGGGGAGATACATTGCACCGTCGGCACCGATTGGCATGCGCGCAGCAATCTCGTCCAAGACCCGATAGGTATCTGCAGAGGGTTCTGCGTCGATTAGGCCATCGTCGTGGAACACGATCCTGTCCTTCAGAAAGGCAATGTTGTTTGCGCCGCTCGACTGCATCGCGATCATCAGGTAGCGCGATGGAACGGCGCAGGGAACCGAACCGATCTGATCGAGCACACTCGTTTTCTTGAAAGGGACATGCGCAGCAATCCAGGAGGAGGATCCCACATAGAGGTGGCAATCGTAGTCTGTAAGGGTTCCGGCGCCGAGAGCCGCCGCAGTATTGTCAATTGCTCCGGCTACCACCTTGGTGTTTGTGGCAAGCCCCAATGCCTCTGATACCGCCGGCAGGATTGTTCCGATCACGTCAGTACAGCGCACCAGGTCCGGAAATTTGGACTTGTCGATGCCGCTCATGGCAATGAGACCGTCATCGTAGCGGATGTTGTCAACGTCCCGATTGTCCGTAACCCAGGAGGTCAGGATCGAATCCTGCGTTGCAACGAAACGCCCCGTCAGGCGCAGATTGACGTAATCTAGGACGTTGAGGAACTTGTATGTCTTGTCATAAACATCTGGAAAGGCGTCGCGGATCAAGAGCATATGGCCAGCGGGATCCTTCCCCGATAAGGCCGGCGCGCCACCACACAACCTCAACCATTTCTGAAGCTTGATCGCGTCGTACCCGGCGACCTTCAGAGAACTGCGCATCTCTCGCTTGAGATGCCGTGCTCCGCGCATGTCGAGCCATAGAACCGCGTTCATCAGAATGCGCCCATCCCGGTCTACGGCGACTGTCCCCTCACCTTGTGTAGATGAACAGATAGCGACAATATTTGAACGCGGCACACGGTCTAGCGCCAAGACTTCGCGGGAGGCCTCTAGAAAGGCATTCCACCAGTCGTCCGGGTTCTGCTCCGCCCCGATAGTGTCGACGACGGCGAGCTGTACAGGACGGAAAGCCCAGGCCACCACCTCGCCGAAAATGGACACAAGGCCGACTTTGCAGCCGCTGGTGCCGAGATCGATCGCGAGTATGTATTGGTCGGACTTTCCCATAGCCGCCCTCCGCCTGACCAACTGCACTAGCTGGCTAACAATTTCTTGAAGGGAAGATAGCGGTGGATGGTGGGGTCAAATAAGCGGCAAAGCCGTCCTAATGCGGGTCTATTCCGGCCAAATTGACGACATGTCGGCCCTGAGTGAACCTGGGGTCGTGCCTGTCCATCGGCGAAAGGCGCGGCGAAAATTGTGGGGGTCCGTAAAACCGACAGCAAAGGCGATCTGCTCCACCGACATCTGCGGATTTGCCAACAACTCCAAAGAACGGTTTTTGCGTAATCCGTCGAGTAGTCCCTGGAATGAAACACCGCTTTCCGCAAGTCGGCGGCGCAACGTCCTCTCGCTCATGCCGAGTTCACGAGCAACTTTGGTGACGTTGATGCGATCCTGTAGCTTTTGTTTGAGAACCCGCTCCACGGATTCCGTTATCTCCGCCGCTTCGCGGGTGCGGGCACGGTTATAGGCGAGGAAGTCGAGAAGTTGTCGGTGAGTGAAGCGATCCGACGTTGCGAGCGATCGCTTGTACCAGGAAGGATCATACAGAAAAGCGTTCTCCATCCGCCCGAAGCGCACATCACAGCCAAACACCTTCTGATAGGCCGCCGCATGTGCCGGCGCCGGATAGGCAAAATCCACTCTGAGAGGCCTGAATTCGTCCCCTACGAGACCCACGGCAATGCCCATGAAACTCGCAAAAGCCTCCTCCACCAGAAATACATAGATGTCCGGGTCGTGGAAACGACTTGATGCCGTCACGACGATACCTTCGCTCGTCTTGTGAGTATCAAATTCCAGCATGCTGCCGGTGTCTTTTTGGAGCTGCAGACCGAGCTTGACGGCATCTCCTATGGTTGGCGCCGTCAGCATCGCATATCCCACAAGGCCAACCGAGGTGATCTTTTCCCGGATCCCCGTCTCGAGCCCCATCGCCCGTCCTTTCGCCATCTGCATCGCCCGGAGAATGGCTTCTCGACCTTGTCGAAACGATACCCGGCAGGCAGGATCATCGAGATCTTCAATTGTCAGGCCCAAACCGACAAGCAGACGGAGTGGGTCGAGACCCAAGTCGGAGAGCGTCGCAACAAGGCTGCGGATGAGGAAGGCCGGAATGTTGGCCGTGATATAACGTGTATCGACTGATTTCATTTAGGCTCCCGGCCCTCCTCCTGGCTGAGCTTCGTCTCCACCTTTGACAAGCCCCCTTCGAATTGCCGAGTATCCGATAGAGCAACGCGTAGCTGGCGATCGAATGAGAAAACCAATCTTATCGCAGATCCCTGGCTCCGTCTTAGATTTTGACCTCCCGGCCCGCTCGTCCCGTCGATTCCGGTGTTTGCAAGAAGGCAGGTAAAAATAAAGCCTTTCCGTCAAGCTACCCCAGCAATTCGAGCCATTGATTGGCCGGATATGACCCCAAAGAGGCCCCTGAAATCCCTTGCCGGGGTCCGTGCTCTCCATATTCTGAAGATTGTAGAAGCGACAAGACCGGGTCCGGCGGCGCTTTTGCTTGAACCTCGTGGGGAACGTTCGAATGATCTTGTGGATTTTGGGATTGAGCGCCGCCTATGCGGTCGCGCTTAACGGGACGATGGTTATGCCAGTTGTCGTTCTGTCGATGAGCAAGCTCGCCGGTTACGACGAAGGTCTTGCGACCGTCGTAGCGAGTGCAGAGTTGGCGGGGATTGCAATCTACGGCATCTTCCTGGCGAAACTAGCGGCAAGGTCATGGCGCCTTGTCGCTATTGGAGGCGTTCTGGCGGTTCTTCTCGGAGAGGCGGCAAGTTTTTGGCTGCAGTCGCCCCTGACACTTTCCGCCGCGCGTTTGATGACTGGCCTTGGCGAAGGCGCCATCTTCAGTTTGGTGTCGATGAGCCTGGCATCGCTTGCCAATGCGGAGCGGCTGTGGGGCGTCCTCAGCCTTATTGGCGGTTCAGCAATGGGCGTCCTTCTGTTCGTCGTTTCATTTATGCCGCACCAGCAAAGCGGTGCGCCGGTGTTTCTTGTGCTGGCAGCTTTTACGGCAATCGCGGCGCCATTTTTTCTACTGATCGCAAGGCGACCAAATGCCATGGCCACAGCCACCGGGCATTCGCGGTTGGATCGGTCGAAAATGATGTTGACGATGATGATCGTCTTTCTCGTATACGCTGTGCAGGCCGCACAATGGGCGATCTGCGGCTATATCGGAGAACGCGTTGGACTGAGCAACACTGAGGTCGGCCTTTATCTCGCTGTGTCGTCGCTCGCGGGCTTTCTGGGAGCAATTGTGCCCACAATGACTCATGACCGGGCCAAGCGGCTCCCTTTTGTCATGGGAGGTTTCTTGATCATGGCTGTGTCGATCTACTATCTCTTCAACGTTTTCACCGAAACGGTGTTTGTTGCCAGCCAGGTGTTTATCAACGTCGGATTTTACATTGTCACGCCCTTCATCACGGGCGTGCTGACTGAAAACGATCCTGACGGTTCTTTGATGTCACGGATTTTGGTGATCGCGATCATTGGCGCGACCATAGGTACAGCACTCGTCGGCCCGGTGTTTTCTGCTGCGGGCGCTTCAGTAGTCGCTTGGGCTTGCCTCCTGCCGCTAGCTCTTGCGGTCCTTTGCGCAACGCTGGTGTTTGGCCACCTTCATCGCGGTGTGCCGGTCGTGGCCAATAATGGGATAGTGAAGTGAAATGTTGAATGACACCGATCTCGGAAAACTGGAAGCGATACTGTCGATCCAGCAAGATGCCTTTCAGCGCGAACCTTACCCATCCGTCTCGACCCGCCGCGACAGGCTGAATCGTATCGGCTTGTTGCTGAAAGACCATCGGGAAAGCTTATGCGCAGTTGTTTCGAAGGATTTCGGGCACCGTTCTCATCACGAAACGACTCTTCTCGAAATAGCACCGCTCATGGGATCGCTTCGCCACACACGATCGCATGTGCGGCGCTGGATGAAACCTGATCGCCGGGCCAGGTCAATCGAGTTCCTTCAACTGTCGAACTGGGTACAGTATCAGCCACTGGGTGTTGTCGGCATCATGGTTCCATGGAACTATCCGCTTTTGCTGGCGCTTGGTCCGCTGATTGAAGTTTTGGCAGCTGGAAACCGGGCGATGATCAAGCCGTCCGAACTCTTGCCCGAAACATCGGCATTACTGGCGAAACTCATCGGTGAGTATTTCAGCCCTGACGAAGTGACGGTGACCGAGGGCGGCGTGGAGATGGCAACCGCCTTCTCGGGTCTTCGCTTCGACCACCTGCTTTTCACGGGCTCTACAGGTGTGGGCCGCAAGGTTATGGCAGCGGCTGCAGCCAATCTCACTCCGGTCACCCTGGAACTTGGCGGCAAATCGCCGGCAATCGTTGCGCCGGACTACTCCATCGCCGCCGCCGCTCGCGATATCACCTTCGGCAAGTTGATGAATGCGGGGCAAACCTGCATCGCCCCGGACTATGTCCTCGTCGAAAGAAGCAAGATCGACGTGATCGTGGAGGCGTTGTCGAAGGAAGCCCGCGGTTTCTATCCGGAGTCGACGGCGCTCCAGCACTATACCGGCGTGGTCGGCGAGCGCGCGCACGCGCGTTTGTTGCAAGGGCTGAAGGAGTGCACGGATCGTGGTGTTAAAGTCGTGACCGTCGACATCGACATACCCAGGTCCGGGCGCAGCATTCCCCCGAAGCTGCTCATTGATCCTCCGACTGATTGTCTTCTCATGGAGGAGGAAATCTTCGGCCCCATTCTTCCGATCATACCCTACGACACCCTGGATGAGGCGGTCGCCTTCGTGCGCGCAAGACCACGGCCGCTTGCGCTTTATGTCTTCACCCACAACAGGTCGACACAGCGTAAGATTCTTGAAAACACCATTTCAGGAAATGTGACAATTAATGGCACGCTACTGCACATCGCGCAGAATGATCTGCCGTTCGGAGGTGTAGGGCCCAGCGGGATCGGAGCCTATCATGGACATGAGGGCTTCGTGCGGTTTTCGCATGCGCGGGGCATTGCAAAGGTGAGAGTGTTCAATCCTGCACGCTTCGCCATGCCGCCATATGGTCGTATCGCCGAATTTCTGGCTCGATTTATGACTCGATCGTAGCTGAAACGTCAGCAATGGCAGTGCAACTGCACGCCGAAGCACGGCGGCGCCTGTTTGCTGAGAGGTGTATAGGGCTCCTCGAGCTGGAACGATTCCAATGTCGCCTAACTCTGGCAAACGAGTCGACAGTGATGTCGCAGGTCCGCTCAAGCGTAAGACGTGTATTCGTGTTGAGCCAAGAACCTAGCGTTCTTCTGCGATACCAACAATTCTAGCAGAAGGTTTAAGTTCAGCGTTTATTTGATGATGTAAAATCTCGCGGAATTTGCCTCCCGCCGTGCGGAACACCTGAACATAAGCGACATTTTGCATGCTCGATTTCATGACGCTCTACGTGATCATCATGCTCAATTCCCTAAGCTTCGCTGTGATTTGGGCCGCAATTGCAACATCCTACAAATCGCTGCGGGCGGCGCGCTATTGGCTGACATCCTTGATGATGACCTGCGCGAGCGGCCCGATGCTTGTGGCTGGCGAGGGAACCCCCTTCCTCAAACACATAGCTATTTGTCTCGTATCGGGAGCCTTTGCCGTAAACTGGCAGGGCCTACGCGTGTTCTTTGGCCATACTGCAAACCGCAATGCAATCTACGTTGTAATGCTTGCAAGCCTGGCTGCTATGATGGTTTTTGGGTCAAGCGGGGAAGCAAAAGACGTCGTTTTTGCGCTTACCCAGGTCGTACCCGTGTTGTTGGCGATAGTCACACTGCTTTCGGCACCGCAGCGCTATGTCGGCAAACACGTGACAATCGTTGCGGCCGTGATTGTGATCGTTGGGCAAACAGCCGACGCACTAGCCAATGCCCTCCAAATGTACGGGGTAGTTTCCGCGGAAAACTACGACGCCGTAGCTCCATGGTTCCTTGTCTGTGCGATCGTGAGCGGGGGAATATTGAACCTTGGATTCTTGATCATGGCGCTGGACCGCTCCCGCGACGAGCTAAACCAACTGGCGACCCGCGACGATCTCACCGGCCTTCCAAATCGGCGTGGTTTTCGTGAGAAGCTCACCCATTCTGAAAAGTCGCTAAGCGGCAAAGACACGACAGCTGTCTTGATGATGATCGACCTGGATAAATTTAAGGCAATAAACGATACGTTTGGACATGCCGCCGGTGATGCAGCCCTTGTCCACATCGCCGCGATTGCCCAGAGTGTCTTGCGTGGCGATGATATCCTTTGCCGCATCGGTGGGGACGAATTCTGCGTTTTCCTTCCCCAAACCGATACCAAAACCGCATCGGCGGTGGCTGACTCTTTGAATAAGAAACTCGCGTCCACGCCGTTCCGGTGGAAAGAGCACGAGATTGTCGCTTCAGCGAGTATTGGCCTGTCTGAATGGCGGCCTGCTTCTGAATCGAGCCTATCCGATAGCATTGACAACGCCGATGCAGCCCTCTTGAGAACGAAACGCAACGGGCGAAACAGCCATTCAATTCACGAAACACAACTGGGGCAGTGAGCTGACTGGTGGGCTCTCGCTCGCCGTCCCTATCACTGGTCACGACGAACGAAGGCACCTCGTTTCCACCGCAATGGCCGGTCGTGCCAAATCGGCAGCCAACGTTTCGTAAAGCGCAACGACATCATCATTCTCCCGCGACCGAAACTGGCAGAGCGCTAGAGATAGAGAAGTTGGTCTGTCGTAGTCTCCATGGAAGGCAGTGGAGCTTGGCGAGAAAGTGTATCCCTCCCCCAAAAAATCGTGGCGGAAGCCAGAGCAGGCATCGGCCGTTCTTTGACCGTCCACAACAACCGAGGGGGCCCACATTCATCCCTTGAGCTGCAGACGTTGGAGCAAGCTCACTTCAAAAAGATCCGACGCGAGCGAAGAAACCCTCTGACACCGACCGCCAGGGTATTCGGTCGTTGCGACGGCTGACCAGTGCCGTGCGGATCCTCGTACCGCATTGCAAAAAAGGCTCGACCGCGCAGAGCTGGATCAGGTTCACGAAGCAAGCAAAGCTTTGCTGGTCAATTCCGAAAGCCTCGCCGCCGCCCTCGACCAGATCACCGCCAATGTCGGCTCCTCGACGAAGGTGACGGAAGAAGCCCGCATGGTGGCGACCCAAACCAACCAGAGTGCGTTGAAATCCGCCGAGGTCGTTTCCCATGCCGAGGAGGCGATGCGCCGGATCGAGGATAGCTCGCAGCAGATCTCCAACATCATCGGTGTCATCGAAAACGCCCGTATACGGTAATCTCTCCCAACCCAAGTTGATAACCCGCTGATCCCGCGTCCAGAACCAAAAAACTGCGAGATTAGCGCGTCGGGTTCATCGCAATTCGCCTTGGGAGGGATCCGCGCTGATCTCTCTCATCCTCCCGTGGCGCGGTTTGGTTGCCAGTCTCGTGTTGCTTCATTTCAAGCGGCTATGTTGCCTGTCTCTTACCATCCGTCCCATCACGCCGGCTCAATCGGGATGATCCCAATTCGGCGGCAAGTTGGTTTTCGTTTGGTATTTTCGCGCCAGGGCGGAACGTGCCGTCCGCGATTCTCTCCAGCACATGGACTTTGATTTGTTCGTATAAAGGCTGCGGTTGCAAGAGCATGCGATCTTCATGTAAGAACCTAAGGCGAGCACCTGCTCCGAATATTTCTTTTTCGCTGACAACGCGAAATTATAGCACGTGAACTTGTACAAGCGATGGCTCTTAGAAGGATCCAATGATGGTTACCACTGGATTGTTGGAAGCTATCCCGGCAAGAGGAGCTGCACTAGCACTTCTGTGCCGGGTGTGAGGTGCTCCTCTGGTCTGCTTACTGCCTGGTATATCCATCTGCCAAACAGTCCGATCGGCGCCTAAGGAGTTGACGCCGATCGGAAGACGGAATTCTGAGCCTATCGATCCTCAAAAATCCTTGCAGAACCGTTTTGCCTCGAAGATGGCCCCGTAGATGCTACGGTTCGTTACGGCGTCGCCAATCCGAAACAGCTGGAAGGTCCCGTTGTCGTTTGCAATAACGGTCTGCTTTCGTCCGTCGATCAATGCCTGATAGTCGACTTCGCCGAGGTTGGATGAATGTGGTCGAAGTTCAAAATACAGATCCTCCCGCGGGACTGTACCCAGATCATAGACGATTTGGTCCACCGCTCGCTCCTCAAGACGCCCATTGAACTCGTTCTGCAGGACCGCGATGAGTGAATTGCCTTCCTTGTAGGCTTTGGTCAAACGCACGTTGGGTGTTGGAATAACGTCGTTGTCGTAAAGCTTGCGCATATACGCAACTTGCGTCAGCGCCCCCGTCTCTTCAGCAAGGAAGCGATCCGGTGTGATCACTTCCACGGTGGCGCCGCGCTGAGCCATATATTCTGCAACGCCGACACCTGTGTGCAAACCCACCTCGTCGTAAATCAGGACATTGCTGCCCGTCTCGGCCACGCCGCCAAGAATGTCCCATGATGATGTGGTCAAGTCTGCTCCTTCGATCGAAGGTGGCAAGGGTGTCCCCCCGGTGGCAACCACTACGACATCCGGGCTTTCAGCCATGACGGCGTTCGCATTGGCCATCGTCGAGAGGCGCACGTCTACACCCTTCTGATCGAGCTGTCGCTCCAACCAGCGGATGATGCCGCCGAGGCCTTCCCGCCAATTCACGTTCTTTGCGAGATTGATCTGACCTCCGAGCTTGTCGCTTCCTTCGAAGAGGACAACTTTGTGCCCGCGTTCGGCAAGAACACGCGCCGCTTCCATTCCTCCAGGACCGCCCCCAACGACAACGGCCTTTCGCTGCTTGTCAGCCTTGGGAACCAAATGTGGCATCCAGGTCTCATTGCCCGTGGACGCGTTCTGCACGCACTTGACCCCGCCATTGCCTGCGAAATCGCCGCAGTAATTTGCGCCGACGCACTGCCGGATATCGTCGGCGCGGTCTTCCATAATCTTCTTGACGAGGTGGGGATCGGCAATGTGAGCGCGCGTCATGGCGACGATATCGATGTGCCCGTCAGCCACGGCCCGGTTCGCCGTCGTCATGTCGCGGATCGCCGAAGCATGCAGGATCGGGATATCGACTTCAGCCTTGATGGCGCTGGCCAGATAAAGATAGGGCGCCGGCGGGTGGGACATATCCGGCAGCAGCTTCGCCAATGCCACGTAGCTGTCGCCAGTGGACTGACAGACACTGATGTAGTCGATGAGACCGCTGCCCGCATATGCGGTGGCAACGCGAACACAATCTTCGCTGGTCAGACCGCCAGGCGTCAGTTCATCGCCTGGGAGGCGCATGCCGAGCACAAAGTCGTCACCAACCCGCTCCCGGATTGCTGCCATCACTTCCATGCCAAAACGGCAACGATTTTCGAAACTGCCGCCATATTTGTCGGTGCGCATGTTGGTTAAAGGAGACAAGAAGCCATCGACCAAATGGTGAGCCGTCGCCATGACTTCGATGCCATCGAGACCAGCGCGTTTGCAGCGATCGGCGGCATCAGCATACGCTTTGAATACGCGCTTGAAGTCCCAGTCTTCCATCTCCTTGGCGAAGGACCGGTGCTCGCCCTCGCGATTGGCAGAAGGCCCAATCAGGGGCAGCCAGTTGTGGCTGTCCCAATGGGCACGTCGTCCCATGTGCGTTATCTGGCAGAAGATCGCGGCGCCGTGTTGATGAACGCCGCTGGCGAGCGCTGTAAGGTGCGGAAGCGCCCGATCTGTGCTCACATCGGCCTGATTGAAGGGAAGTGGCGAGTCCGGAGCAACGGAGGATGAACCGCCGAAGATCGTCAGCCCGATGCCTCCCTTTGCCTTTTCGGCATGGTAGAACTGATAGCGCTCTGTTGGCATCCCCTGCTCCGAAAGCGCTGCAGCGTGACCTGTCGAAGCCACGCGATTGCGAAGCGTTATGTGCCGCAACCTGAGCGGCTTCAGCAAGGCGTCGTAATTGCCCATCGATGATATCCTGATGTGTGTGCCGCAAACCGCGGCGTTCTCGATTGCGCCTGGAATTACTTCTCGATCGCAGCGACGGCTGCGATTTCTACAGTGTGATCCTTTGAGGTCGTGAAACGCGACTCCATGCAGTAGCGGGTTGGGGCATTGCCTTTGGGCATCCAAGCTACCCACGCCTGGTTCATCGCATCCCAGTCGTCCATATTCTGTAGAAGGACCGTTGCCTGCACGATGGAGGACTTGCTAGACCCGGCCTCAGCAAGGAGGCGATCGATACGCGCGAGGATTTCCGTGGTCTGCGCGCCGACGTCCTTCCCTGCGGTGTGGTCCGCAGGCTGGCCAGACAGAAAAACAAAGCCGTTTGCCTTTACTGCCTGGCTAAGGCGCTCATTGGTCTCAATACGCTCTACTGACATCTAATCTATCCTTTTCGCTTGAATTCTTTAGCTGGACCCGTCGGCACAGGATTTCGGCGAAGCTCTCCCGTTCCGCCCAGAACGCTGGGCAGAGGAAAATGTCGACCGCTCTCGATGTGTTGATTAGTCTTCGCGAACCGCTACGGCTGCGATTTCAACCTTGTGTGCCTCAGATGTCGTAAAACGCGACTCCACGCAGTAGCGAGCAGGAGCTTTGCCTTTCGGCATCCAGGCGACCCAAGCCCGGTTCATCGCATCCCAGTCATCCATGTCCTTGAGCAGCACGGTTGCCTGAACAATCGAAGATTTGCTGGACCCCATTTGACCGAGAAGCTGGTCGATCCTCTGAAGGATCTCGTTTGTCTGCGCCTCCACGTCCTTTCCGGCGGTCTTGTCGGCTGGCTGGCCAGAAAGGTGGATGAAGCCATTGGCATCTACGGCTTGGCTGAGCCGCTCGTTTGTCTCAAGTCTGTTCGCGCACATAGTTCCTCCTTCTATGAAACTGGTCGGTGGTGGTTGGCATCTTGCCGACGTGAAAAAATAGAATGCCCGCCGTCACGCTGTCTCGGGCGGACGCATACGGTCCAGCCAGGTCGGATCCATTTCGGGAACGGACGACAATAGCTTCGCGGTGTACGGATGGTGAGGCCCAGCGAGCACATCTTCCTTGCGTCCTGACTGAACCACCTTGCCACGGTGCATTACGACCATGTCGTCGGCGATCGCTCGGACGGTCGAAATGTCGTGGGTGATGAAGAGATAGGAAATCCCAAACTCCTCCTGCAGGCGCCTTAAAAGCTTCAGTATCCCTTCGGCAACCAACTGGTCGAGCGAAGATGTCACCTCGTCGCAGATGATGACATCGGGATTGAGCGCGATGGCCCGCGCTATGCAGATTCGCTGCTTCTGCCCGCCCGAAAGGAGTGACGACTTTCTGTCGAGGATACTCTCGTCGAGCTCGATCAGATTCATCAGTTCCCGAGCCCGCTTTTCCAGAGCGTCCCCCCGCATACCCAAATGCTTGTGTAGCGGCCTGGAAAGAATGTCGCGCACCGTCCGTTTTGGATTCAGCGCCGTATCGGGCGTCTGGTAGACCATTTGGATTCGTCGCAGCATGTCCACGGAACGCTTCTTGTAGCTCCGTGCCAGTGGCTGACTATCGAACCTGATTGCGCCGCTGTCGGGCGGCAGCAGTCCCGAAACCACTCTCGCGAGAGTCGACTTGCCGGACCCAGATTCCCCCACGATGGCAACCGTTCGGCCACGAGACAGCTCGATCGACACATTATCCAAGACCTTCACCGGACCGTACGAGGCGCTGATATTCTTAATAGAAAGCAAGGTCTCAGCCGATGTGCGGCTTTCCGACTGCAAGGCACGGACGGCCCAGAGTGACCGCGTGTAAGCCTCGCGAGGAACATTCATTATCTGATGGGTCGGCCCCTCCTCTACAATCCGTCCATGCTTCAGAACAACAATGCGGTCCGCAAGCTGAGCAACGACTGCAAGGTCATGGGAAATGTAGAGCGCGGCCGTGTTGGTCCTGCGGACTGCATCCTTGATCGCTACCAGTACTTCAATTTGAGTTGTTACATCCAACGCGGTGGTCGGCTCGTCAAAGACGATCAGATCTGGACCGCAGGACATCGCCATCGCCGTCATGACCCGCTGAAGCTGGCCTCCGGATACTTCATGCGGATATCTGCTTCCAATCGTCTCGGGCTCGGGGAGATGCAGACGCCTAAACAAACTGATGGCATTGGAAACAGCACCGTCTCTCCTCGCCACCCCATGCCAGACCTGCGGCTCGACAATCTGCCTGAGCAATCGATGTGCAGGATTGAACGCTGCCGCGGCTGACTGCGCCACATATGCGATGTTCTTTCCTAGGAAGTTTCGCCTCTCCCGGCTCGATACCTTCGTCAGATCTTTACCTATAAGCTCGACCGTGCCTGACGATATTCGACAGCCCGCTCGGGCATAGCCCATAGCAGCCAGTCCGATACTGGACTTGCCAGCGCCGGACTCGCCGATCAGCCCAACAACTTCACCGCGTTTCACAGTCAGGTCTATGCCATGCACGATGTCCGACCAGTCGTCGTCCCGCATCGCCTGGATTTTTAGCCCTTGAATTCGCAGGAGATCCTGGCCACGAACGCGCGCGGCTGATGCTCTGTCTGCTGCGCCTTGAGACGAGGTGTTCAACATTCCAATCAATCCCTCGTTCTATCGGTGCTGAGCAGAGCCCAGTCGACCACCAGGTTGATGCCGATCGTCAGCAGCGCAATAGCAGCGGCTGGCAGCAGTGGGGTGATATCCCCATAGTTAATCAGTGTTGCGGTCTCACGGACCATAGATCCCCAGTCTGCCGTCGGTGGCTGAATGCCGAGGCCGAGGAACGACAGTGCCGCAAGTGTGAGGAAAACGAAGCAAAACCGCATTCCAAATTCGGTCAGGAGCGGTGCGAAGACATTCGGGAGAACCTCCCGGAAGGCGATCCATGAGAGTTTTTCGCCCTGCAGTCGCGCGATCTCAATGTAATCCTGAACGACGACGTTGAGTGCAACTGCGCGGGAGAGGCGGAAAACGCGAGAGCTATCCAACGCAGCGATGATTAGGATGAGGTTCGGAACGCTGTTGCCAAAGATAACGAGCAGCACCAGAGCGAAGATCAGTTGAGGGATGGCCATCAGGATATCGATGGCCCGCGACAAGATCTGATCAGTTACTCCTCCAACAATGGCAGCGGCAATACCCAGTGCACCCCCAAGGGTAAACGCTAGGGCCGTCGTCACAAACGCGATGCTAACAGTGTTTCGCGCGCCATAGATCAGGCGGGAAAACATGTCTCTCCCGAGCTGGTCTGTCCCCAGAAGATTGGCCGCACTCCACGGCGCAAACTGTTCACCAACAATCTCGGACTCGCCATAAGGCGCAATCCAGTGCGCAAACAGCGCCATGGCTAAATAGGCCGCAATGATCGCAAAGCCGATCCAAGCCGTGACTGTGAGCCTTCGCCCCATTCGGCGGCACCGTTTCAGGAAGCCAGGCGAAGTTCCGTCTACTGGGTGTGTGTCAGAACCAACGGCGGAAATGTTTTCCATGATCATTCCCTCCATCAACGGTGATGCAGCAGGCGCGGATTGGTTACAATTCCGACCACGTCTGCGAGGAGGTTGAAGACGATGTACGCCACGGCGAAGATGAGAGCGCAGGCCTGGACGACAGGAATGTCACGCGCGAAGACCGAGTTGACCATCAACTGCCCCACACCGGGATAGACGAAGACCACCTCAACCACCACGACTCCGGCGATGAGGTATGCGAGATTGACCGCGACGATCGTGGCAATCGGCGCCCAGGCGTTCGGCAGCGCATGACGCAGGATAACCTTTGACGGGGACAGCCCTTTGAGGCGCGCCATCTCGATGTAGGGCGTCGACAGAAGATTGATGATGGAGGACCGTGTCATCCGCATCATGTGCGCGACCGTGACGAGCACGATCGTCAGCGCTGGCAGAAAACAGCGAAAGGCGAGCTCCCCGAACGACATGCTGGTATCGATGCTGGCGAGCGACGGGAAGATGTTGTTCCGCACCGAGAGGATGAGCATCAGAATATACGCAACAAAGAACTCAGGCACCGAAATCGTTGTCAGAGATACGACATTGATGATCCGGTCGAAAAATGAGTTGCGGTAGAGAGCCGCCAGAGTGCCTAGGATTAGTGCCAGGGGCACCGCGATCAAGGCAGCGTAGGCCGCGAGAAAAAGAGTGTTGCCGAGCCTCGGTAGAATGAGCGACGATACCGTTCTGCCATGGCCGCCAAGTCCGCCCTCGCTCGCATACGAGTTTCCGAAATCGCCCTTGATGGCGCCTGAAGCCCAAGTGAAATACCTTTCGACCGGGGGACGATCCAGACCGAGCCGATGATTGAAGGCCTCCACAGCCTCGGGCGTCGCGGATTGGCCAAGGATTGCTTCAGCAAACCCGCCAGGCAGCATCGTCACCGAAGAAAAGACGATGACCGACACGGCAAACAATGTGACGATGCCAAGCACCAGTCGGTATAGGATAGTTTCGGCTAACAAGCTCACGAGTACGCTCCTTTCTGAGGGACGCCGCGCGCCGGGCGCGCGACGGGGCTTGGTCGTTCGACACAGGCCAGCCTTAACGAGCCCGCAGATGCGGCCTCGTCCAGAATGGCGCATTTCGATCAATGTCAGCCCTCAAACCACCAGCGTGAGTAGGCGCGACCGCCCTCCATCTGCCAGTCTGAGCCGAGGTTAGGACCATGTTTCACCTTGGCCTGTCGCGCCATCACGAGGTTCGGGAAGAACGCGACCAGCTGACCGCCTTCATCGCGAACCTGCGATTGCATGTCGGCGTACATTTCCTTGCGCTTCGCCTCATCGAGCTCACCTTTGGCCTCGACGAGAGTTTTCTGGAATTTTTCGTCTGACCAAGCCGTGATGTTCCAGGGCGCTCCGTCTCGGAAAAAGGTCGAGAACATCATGTCCGGCGTGGCTCTCGCCCCGTAGCTACCTGCTGCAAACGACTTCTTCAGCCAAACGTTGGACCAATAGTTGTCGGAGGGCTCGCGGACCACGTTGATACCGATGCCGCACTTTGCTGCGCTTTCCGCATAGAGCACGCACATGTCCACACAGCCATTGTAGACCAGATCGCTGGTGGAAACAGAAATCTTGAGACCTTCGGCGCCCGCTTTCTTCAGGTGGAAACGTGCCTTGTCCGGATCGTACGTGGTTTGCTCTAGGTTCGCGTAATATGGCACCACTGGACCGATCGGCTGGTCATTGCCGATCGTGGAATGCCCGAGCGTAATCTTCTGGCGAACCGCGTCGCGATCGAACGCATACTTGAGCGCGCGCCGCACATCGACATTGTCGAAAGGCTTGTCGGTGCACCGCATGTCGAGGCTGATCACCTGCCCGCTCGGCACCTCGTCGATCTCGATCCCCTTCCGCCGCCCGAGCAGCGAGACAGTTTTGAGATCGACGTCGCTGATGGCATCGAACTCCCCTGTCATCACGCCGTTGACGCGTGCCCCGGCGTCGTTGACGCCAAATATCTTGATCTGATCGAAGTACGATTTGCGATGGTAGTTCGGGAATTTCGAGAATGTTGCCTGGACGCCTGGTTGGAACGACTCGAGCTTGTAAGGTCCCGCACCGATTCCCGATGCCCAGTCGGCTTTCCCGTCGGCTCCCGCAGGCATGATAGCGAGGTGATAGTCCGCCAGCAGGTAAGGCAGATCAGCCGTGCCGATCTTCATCTTTACGACTACCGTGAGCTTTCCGTCAGCGTGAACATCTTCGACGTCCAGGAGTAGCCCCTTCGCGCCAGACTGCGTGCTTTCGCCACGGTGGAAATTGAGAGAGGCAACGACATCCTCTGCCGTCAACTCTTTTCCATTGTGGAAGGTTTGACCCGAGTAGAGCTTGAAGCGCCATTCCTTGGCGTCAGGCGATGCCTCCCAGCTTTCTGCCGAGTCCGGCCCAAGCCCGTTAGTATCGGTGACCTCGGTAAGATAGGTGCGACAAATGCGGTTGAGGTGGATAGAAAAAGTACCAGCTGCCGCGCCCGGATCAAGACTGTCGGTTGTGTTGGCATCAGAAACGCCCGCTCGGAAAAATCCGCCGTTCTGAGGTGTAGCGGCCATCACCCGGCTGGACCACATAGTGCCCGCCATTGACGCCCCGACACCCAGCGCGATCGCTCGCTCCATGAACATTCGGCGAGATAGCTTGCCGTTGGCGGCGTCGATGATAGCTTTATCAATATTAATGTCAGTATAAGAGGCCATAGGTATCTCCCACATTCAGAAGTTAATCTTCGCAGTCGGCAACAAATAATTAGATTTATTGCCAATTATACCTTTTTATTATTGAGCATTTCTTTGTTTCGAAGTGCGTACCCTTGATTTTTACTGTATGGCGATTTTTGGATTGTGCAACGATTTTTTTGGTATTTCTCCTTCCTTTTGACTGTCGTCGGTCCCGGAGGACAAGACGCTCGTGCCCCATTCGAAAAGCCTTTCCCGCGCCCGACACGTTGCTCTCAACACCGTGTCAGCTACAGATGCACTTGCTGCCGCTCTTCCTCAGCGTATCCTGAACGGAGAGTTCAAATCCGGCGATTCCATCCGCGAGGTGCAGGTCGCGGAAACCTATGGCGTGGCCAGGCACACTGTCCGGTCAGCCTGCATTCTCCTTTCCAATGCAGGACTGCTCATTCGAGAGCTCAATCGAGGAGTGTTCGTCCCAGAGCTCAGCCAGAAGGACATCGAGGATCTTTTTTGGCTTCGCGCCTGCCTTGAAGTACCGAGTTTCGAAAGGCTTGCAGAAATGCGTCTTCCTTTGAACGAGGCGCAGCAATGCTTGCGATGAATGGAGGAACTCCAAGCGGGCGGCTCTCCGTGGTCCGAAGTTATCGAGGCGGATCTCGCGTTCCATCGCGCCATCATTTCCGCCGCGGGAAGCGATCGCATGGTCCGAATGTTCGAAGGCATCGCGACTGAATTGAGCCTGGCGTTCGTACAGCTCCGGCCGCGCTACGCCGGGACATTCGACCTCGCGCTTGAGCATCGCGCCCTCCTCGCTGTACTTCAGACCGGAGACCCCAAATCGGCAGCCAACGCTATCAAGCAACATCTGGATGCCGGATTGTGGGATATCATCGGCACAACGAAGCGCACGCGAACCAGAAGCTCGGCTGCATGAGCCGATGTACCTTCTGGTGTGAACCGACCCATCGCGGTCGTACATGCGTCTCTGTACCAATTGACTTTTCCTCGGTTGGGTTGGCTCTGGTCCTCTGCGTAGTCAAATATTGCGCCGCCAGTCCGGGCCATCCATGAGCATTTTCTTCATGATGGATTCGAGTGTGCGTCGTTCTTCATAGGATAGCGGCGACATCAGCTCACGCTCGCGCTCCAAGAATACAGGTATGGTCTGATCATAAAGGCGCTGGCCAATCTCGGTCAGAACCAACAACTCCTTGCGACGGTCGTTCTCAACCGCTTTTCCGTGGACTGCGCCTCGGCGCGTCAGGCGATTCACGGCGCGCGAAATGGAGTTCCTCGGTCGACTGTTCAGGGCACAGAGTTCGGTTGCCAGCGACGGGCCTCTAGCTGCTAGTGTCGACAAGACGTTGAATTCATCCCGCTGAACGTCGAACTCCTTCTCGATTATCTTCAAGCACGGCGTGTAAAGAGTGTTGGCAAAAAGACCAAGCAAAACGCTGTCTCGCATGGGCGTTTTCTCGTGGAAATCCAACACTTTATCTAACCAGTCTGTGTGATCACTCATCAATCTTAAATCCCGTCCGGCCAATCCTTTAGGCTGGCTTATCTGATTCTGAGTTCGGCAAAACATCGGGCCGACCTTCGTGGTTATGTTACTATGCTAAGCGGGGTCGCGACTTTCACTTTCATTTCGCTGTTCCTTCCCTCATCGCTTAGCCTCAAATGCCGCGAGCAATTCGTGTTCCATCGAAAATCGCGGCATGGACGTTGCGGGAAAGAACAGCGTCGCCAATTCTGAAGAGCTTGAACGTCCCGTCCGGGTTCCGGTTGATGGTCTGAAGTTCACTCCGGAGGAAGGCGGCCATGTCGAGTTCGCCATGGTTCGTCGAGCGAGGCTTCAGTTCGAAATAAAGATCCTCGACTGGTACGGTTCCCAGTTCGCTGATGACCTGGGTTACCTCACGTTCGAACTCCGAGTTCGAATAGTGTTCGCGAAGCACTGCAATGAGGCTGTTGCCTTCGGTATAGACACGGACAAGGTGATGGCTCTGTGTCATCACGACGTTGCGGGCATAAAGGCGCTTCAGGAAGCTCTTTCTAGCTGAATTGCCGACATCTTCACCAATAACCTGATCAGGCGTAACCAACTCGACTAGACTGCCGCGAGTAGAGCAGAAATCCGCCACCGTCAGGCCCTGATGCATGCCGACTTCGTCGTACACGAGGATGTTTTCACCTGGCTGGACCTCACCGGAGAGAATTTTCCACGCGTCGGTCACGAGTTCGGCGCCAGGAATACGGAATGGAGCCGGCGTCCCTCCTGTCGCAATGATAACCACATCCGGATTCTCGGCTTCAATCAATTCGCGCGTTGCCGCAGTCCCCACCCGAACATCGGCTCCAAGCTTCCGTACCTGGCCGTCGAGCCAACGTACGATCCCGTCCATATTGGCGCGCCAACCGACTTTTGAGGATAGCTTAAGCGCACCGCCAAGCTCGCCGTCCTTTTCGAATAGGACGACGTTGTGGCCTGCTTCGCGTGCACTGCGCGCTGTCTCAAGTCCAGCAGGACCACCGCCAACCACTACGACCTTGCGAGGGGTTGCAGCCTTCGGAACGATATGCGGAAGACTTGCTTCGCGGCCCGTCGAGGCGTTCTGAACACAGGCCATGGGCTTACCCGCGCTCACCCGGTCGAGACAGTAATTTGCACCGATGCACTGGCGAATATCATCCTCGCGGCCGCTGAGGAGTTTTGCAATCATGTGAGGATCGGCGATCTGAGCGCGAGTCATTCCCACGAGATCGATATGCCCGTTCTCCACGGCCCTCGCTGCTGTAGCGAGATCGCGGATACCGCCAGCATGAAGAACGGGGATATCCACCTGCGCCTTGATAGCAGCGGCTAGATACAGGAATGGCGCGCTCTCATAGTCCATGTCCGGGATCATATCGAGGAGGTAGCTTCCATAGTCGCCGCTTCCTTGCGAGATGTTCAGGAAATCGAGAAGTCCGGATTCGGCGAGAGCAACGCAGACCTCGAGTGACTCGCGCTCATCCAGTCCTCCCTTCACAAGGTCGTCGCCAGTTATGCGCACACCAAGGGCGAAATCCGGACCCACTTGCTCGCGGATGGCCTGAAGAATCTCGAGCGGAAAGCGGAGCCGACCTTCTCGGGAGCCGCCATATTTGTCTTTACGTCTGTTCAGCAGAGGCGACATGAAGCTGTCAAAGAGATGGTGCGCGATTCCGGCAACCTCCAAACCATCAAGACCACCATCCTTCACCCGCTTGGCAGCATTTTCGTAATCCCGAAGAACGCGGTCAAAATCGAAGTCCTCCATTTCCTTGCCCCACGAGCGATGCATGGGCTCGCGGTTATGTGAGGGGCTGATAAGGGGAAGGAAGGGGTCGAGATCCCAATGGCCCCGCATGCCCATATGAGAAATCTGTACCATGATTGCCGCACCCTCGGCGTGGACACGGTCCGAAAACTGCCGCAGATAGGGAATGACACTGTCATTGGCGACACTGATCTGACTGAACGTAAGCGGACTGTCTTCAGCCACCGACGAGGAGCCTCCGAACATTGCAAGTCCAATCCCGCCGCGCGCCTTCTCGACATGGTACAATTGGTACCTCTCCTTGGGAGCGCCATCCTCGGCGTAAGCAGGGGCATGGGACGTCCCGAAGATACGGTTACGGATCGTAACCTTGTTGATCTGGACAGGTTTGAAGAGCGCAGAATAATCAGACATGCAATTTGCTTTCGGTTTTGTCGGTCTGGGGCGCACCCATGAATCCGTGAGCTCGCAGATCTTCGATGATCAGTTGCGCCGCAGCCTTTGCATCGAGGTCGACGATTGGCACGCCAGTTGATTTTGGAGAAGATTTTCCCGGTCGAATTCTTGCCCCCCGTTTTCGCGCTGGTCGGGTATCGATAGCGGGAAGCTCAATCGGGGACACGGCAGTCGCCAAAACCTCGATACTGCCGCGGCGGCGGGCAGCCAGGGCGGACATTCGCGGCGAAGCAGCACCCGCTGCGACGGATAGCACCGCCGGACACCGGCCTTCATACTGGCGGCGATGCCCGCCCGCTACAGCCTGCGTCACGCGAAGCGCTTCGGAAGCAGCATCGAACGCGGTGACGTTTGCAATGACAGGCCAGCCGAGGCTTGCGCTGAGCATGTAAGGCACGAGACCTGAGCACCCACCACTCTCGGCGACGGTGCCAGTGAGCACGAGGTCCGGTGCAAGCCTCTTCAGAGCGTCACTCAGAACCGCGACCGCATCGCGATTTTCGCCATCCAGAACGAGAATCTTGGAGAGGCCCATTCCCAGGTAGTCGATCAGAACGGGATCTCTGCTGCTCCCGACGTGAACGGCCTGGACTTCCGCACCACTCCGCAGGGCAAGCTCGAGGGCAGCACGGTCGGAGGGAGCCATCCGGCCACGACCGGAAGCTGGGTGACGGCCCGCGGACAGGCATACGCAGATTTTCATTGGATGCCCTCCTCTGCGAGAAACTGGACAATCGCGGGGATTACTTCGTCCGCATTCGCGACGATCGCTACGTCTGCACGTGCCATGATTGGGGCATGTATGTCCGTGTTGACTGCGACTACACGTTGACAGCCGCGGATGCCCTGCAGATGCTGGGGCGCGCCCGAGATGCCCATTGCGATGTAACATTTGGCCTCGACCAACTGACCCGATGCTCCCACTTGGCGAGCTCTAGGCAGACTGCCCGCATCGCAGACAACACGCGAACCTCCAACCGCGGCGCCGAGCTTGTCGGCTACAGCGAAGAAGGCTGGCCAGTCACCGACCCCTGCCCCAGCCGACAGAATGAGTTCTGCTTCAGCAAGCGGGAGGTCAGTCGCGGCCATCCGCACGAGACCAAGGTCTTTGAACAGAGGCTCCGGTTCGCCGGGCAGTTCGGCCTCGAGGGGTTCTGCTGCAAAAAGCAGTTCACCCTCGTAGGCCGCACAGGTCTTCCTTGGGAGGCAGACGAGATAGGGAGCGGGCTGAGTGGTTTCCAGGCGTCCGCCATCTTGAAGATAGGTGACCTGGCCGGGTTTCTGGGCAACGATGTTGAACGCCCAGTCTCTCCCGGACCGAGCGGCAACGCGCCGAGCGATGTCGGACGAAAAGCCAAGATCACCGAAAACAACATGGGCCGGACGCTTGGCGGCAATCAGCTGCAGGATTGTGTCATCTGAAATGCGCGGAAGCTGGAGAACGAAATCTGCTCCCGTCTCTGACGGATTTCCGTCCACCTTCGTGGTCACAAGACAGATTGCATGGTTCGTGAAAATCTCGCGCGTCGTCCCGAGAAGATCCGCCGTTGCCGCTGTCCAAAGATCATCCGACGGCACAATGACGAGTACGAGGGGCGCATCAGGAGCGGGCCTGTGAACGGCATGAGTGGGTGCTGGTGCCGCTGGATCAGCGACCGATAAGGCGACGCGGGATACCTCCAAGGCGGGAGCTGCCGGACCTCGACTGCGCGAACGCGCGTTATCATGCGGGTTTGGTCGCGAGACTGTTGCCGTCCTTTCAGGCTCGGAGACCGGGGCCATCGCACCTCGGCTGCGCAAGCGTGCGCTTTCGTGCAGACTAGGCCGTGGCACGGCCGTTCGCTTCACAGGCTGAGAGACGGCCGGGCCACGGCGATCGAAAAGGGCATTTTCGTGCGGGTTCACCCTTGTGACTAGCGCTGACTTTTCAGATTCGACAGGCTGTTCAGGCTCTACGCGGCAGGTGCGTGGAATTCCAGTCGTACCCGTCGTGCCTCTGGAGCTGCGTGGATCGATGCGCTTGATCACGAACGACCCTCCACGCAATCAAGGAGCATCTCCGCAACATCACGGACATTCGCCTTTTTGTCGGCGACGCCTTCAAGCATCACCGCACAGCCAGGACATGCTACCGCGACACATTCGGCCCCAGTATCTTCGATTTGGCGCATACGCATATCCGGAATGCGGCGCTCACCCGGGATGTCGAGCAAGGGGGCGGCCCCCCCGCCCCCGCAACAGTGCGAGCGTCGACCGGATCGGTCCATTTCCTTCAGATCGGCACCGATTGCCGAAAGGATCTGCCGGGGTGCAGAGAAGACATCGTTGTAGCGACCGAGATAGCAAGGGTCGTGGTAGGTCACGGAGCATTCAAGCTTCACCTTCGGGACGATACGCTGCTCATCAAGCAGCTGAGCGAGGAGTTCGGTGTGGTGAAGCACACTGAAATTGCCGCCGAGTTCGCGGTATTCATTCTTGAGAACCTGCATCGCATGAGGATCAGCGGTAATGATCGTCCCGAAGTCGAGTTGGGACAGTGTCGCGATGTTTCTGGTCGCCAGCGACTGGAAGGTTTCTTCATCACCCATACGTCGAGCCACGTCACCGCAATCCAACTCGGCCGCACCGAGCACGTGGGGATCCAGCCCTCCCTCGCGCATCAGACGCACAAGCGATCGCAGAGTCCTCTGAGCCATCAGATCGAAGGCGCTCTCGCCGACCCAGAGAATATGTTCGGCGCGCTCACCCGGCTTTGCTTCGGGAAGCCGGAGGTCCGCTGCCCAGTCGAAACGGAATGACGTCTCAACGCCACGCTGTGTATCGGTTTCTCTCAAGGATTCGAGCGTCGCCTGAGCGTTGACCGGAACGGTGCCATCGTTCATCACGAGCGAGCGGCGGATATCGATCATCGCATCGACGTGCTCGATCATCATGGGACAGGAGTCCACACATGCCCGGCATGTTGTGCAGGACCAGATCGTCTCCGGATCAATGCCCACAGTGCCATCGCGAGAGATCAGAAGCGAGGCGCCAGGCACGAATGGCTCACTCTGCCCCGGATGCGGAGCACCCGCGTAGTGGAGCCGACCACCATGCATTGTTGCAGCAAGGTCATTGATGAAGCGCTTCGGATTGAGCGGCTGCCCTGCCGCATATGCCGGACAGACCTGCTCGCAACGGCCGCATTGAACGCAGGCATCGAAGCTTGCAAGCTGTGGGACGCTGAACTCTTCGATGCGCTGCGTGCCAAGATCCGCGCTGTCCAGATCGATCGTCCGCAGTGCGGTGGATCGGCCGCCAAACCGCTCGGGTCGAGGATGCATCACGAGGTTTGCGGTGCCAGCGAACGCATGTCGCATCGGGCCGTCCCCCGCCATCCATGCAAGCGATCCGAGCGAGAGCGTGCCAGCCAATCCCGCCAGAACGCTCAGGCCCATCCCGACGTGACTTGGCAAAAACTGGGCCGCAACCGACGCAGATACGAAAAAGACAACTCCGGCAAACAGGACGTGCAAGCGCGAGTAACGGCCCGTAGAAAGCCCAGCATCGTCGGAGCGACGCCTTGCCACGTTGGTGACGATCCCAAATACGGCCGCCATACAGCAGGCTATGGCAAGGGTCGCAAGAACCACCTGCCTCGGCACAATAAGACAGAGAACGAGAAAAATGAGCGACCCAAGCACGCCCCCGGCGAGGAGTGCGTGCATGCGGGCGTTGCGCGGCTTCCCAGCGACTACGTCGTGGACGTCATGCAGATAACGGCTCGGAAGCTCACGAAGCCCTCCCCATAAATTGAGGGATACGGACCGTCCGCGGCGCCAGTCGCGAGCCATGTTCAGGACTCGGTAGGCGCACAGCGATGCCGCAAAAATGAGCACAAAAACAGTCAAAATGCCTCGCATACGCTCACCCGTTATATTTGTTCTATATGGAACAATATGGAGATTAATCGAATTCCACCAGAGCGCAAGATGGGTTCCGCAGCAGATCCTGCTGTTGTTATAAAAACGCTGTTTATGCTGATATAATTTCTCTTTGGTCATCATTGAGCTGACAAAGAGGTGCAATCATCAGGCGTTATTTTGTTCCATATGGGAGATATTTTCGTCCGCGAGTGGTGTGAAATATGAGGCATACAACGTCACGCTCGAGATGGAGGTTGGCGGACGATTGTGGAAGACTAGATGTCGATGGTGATATGCGGGGAAGCAATGAGCAAGCGGAGCAGCAACGAGCTTACGTCCTCTGCTGACCCCACCTTTCGAGATTTCAGCTCGATCTGTGCCGCGAAGAGCGCGCATTCACGACCCGATGAGATCGCCGCCTTTTCGGAAAGCCGGAGGCGGCGTGCGAATCCATGATGAAGGCGATTGCGCTTCTTCCTGGAAACCTTACCAAGAGCGCTGCGTTTTAGTGAGTATAACGAGCTGGAAGAACAGTTTTACCGCCGCCGGCGACGATGCGCCGACCTTTGATTGTTATGAACAACAACAAAAACCAGCGTTGGGAAGTGCTTTTTGCACTACCAGGCAATCTCCCCGATACGCCGTTTTCATGGTCGGGCAAGATACCTGTCAACCTTGCAAAAGCAGTTGAATGAGGGCTTCGGTGTTCGAGACTTCGTATTTTCTAAGCAGCCGCGTCCTGTAAACGTCCACAGTACGAGGACTGATATCGAGCGCCCTTGCCACTTCCTTGCCTGTTTTCCCTTCAATGAGCAAAGCTGCGATATCCCGTTCTCGAGGCGTCAGCGACGTGCGCAGTGATTGGCCGGGGGTCTCGTTTTTGGCGATCTCAGTGAAGACCCAAAGCGTATGCGAGTGGGCTTTTTCCGGCGTATAGGTAAAGCCACGAACCCGCACCCAAAAAAGGTCGCCATCCAGCCGGCGCATCACACGATCGTCTGAGAAATTCCGGTCCTGAGACAAATAGGCCCCGACGCGCCGCCCCGTTTGCTCGAAATCGGTCTGGGTCGGATACAGGCGCTCGAAGGTCTGCCCAAGCATCTCCTGCACGGTACCACGAAATATTTTCGCGAACATATGGTTGCACGCCATGATCACTCGGTTCTGGCCTACGGCCTGACCCACGGGCGCGTTCTCAAACGCCTGTTTGTAATCAACTTTCATAGTCGCCTCCCGTGGGTCAATCGACCGGTGAACATCACCGAACACTTAAGTATTCAACACCTATAGCATTAAGTGTTTAAGTGTCATACTCTCTTCATACAAAAGTGCAGGCCGATCGATATCGCGGTAGCGCGATCGGACACGAAACAAGAAGAGCTGGCAGAAGCCAGCGGGGAACATCGTGTTAGGAAACCATGAAAACGCCACTGTTGGAGATCCACGATCTCAAGATTAGCTTCGGCGGGATACGCGCGCTCGACGGCGCCTCGTTTCACGTCAACTCAGGAATCACCACGGGCCTGATTGGTCCGAATGGCGCCGGAAAGACCACGCTTTTCAACTGTATTTCAGGTCTTTTGCCCGGTTCCGAAGGTCAGGTGACTTTCGCAGGCAACGAGATCTCGCGGCGATCCCCTGAAGCGATCTCTCGGTCGGGCCTGGTCCGCTCCTTCCAGCTTGCCCGCGGTTGCGAAAATATGACCGTCTTCGAGCATCTGATGCTTTATGGGCCGCGCCAGACCGGCGAAGGACTTATCCGAGGGGTGTTGGGCGGCAAACGCGTTCGTGAACAGGAGGAGGCTTTGAGAGAAGATGCCCTTCAAATGGCGAAACGGCTGAAGCTGTCCCACGTTCTCGATAACCTCGTGACGCGGCTATCGGGTGGTCAAAAAAAGCTTCTTGAAATCGGCCGCGTGCTTCTCGCCAAACCAAAAATGATTCTGTTGGACGAGCCGATGGCCGGGGTCAATCCGACCCTTGTGCAGGAAATTGCCGATCAGCTCATCGAGATTCAAAAAAGCGGCATCTCCATCGTTCTGATCGAACACGAAATGGAGCTGATCGAACGCCTTTGCGACGAAGTCGTCGTCATGGCGGGCGGGCGGTTCCTGACCCGAGGAACCTTTGCGGAAGTGGCGTCCAACCGCGACGTCCAAGAGAGTTATCTGGGAGTGCGTCGCCAATGACCGATTTGTACATTAGCGGCATCCGTGGCGGATACCCAAACGCTGAGGAAATCGTAAAAGGGATCGACCTCTCCGTGGCGGCGGGCGACCTTTCGGTGATCATTGGGCCTAATGGAGCCGGAAAATCGACGTTCCTTAAGCTCGTTGCGGGCCTACTCCAACCTACCGACGGTCAGGTCATGCTTCAAGGCGAGGCGCTGCCTCTCGGAAATGCACAGATCGCGTGCAGCAAGGGCATGAGCTTCGTTCCACAGGAACGCAACGTCTTCCAGAGCCTCACTGTTCGCGAGAACCTTGAAATGGGTGGCTATCTGCTTCGTAAGGGCGTCAAGGACCGCGTCGAGGAACAATTGTCTCGGTTTCCGCTGCTGAAGTCGAAACTGCGGGAAAAGGCCGGCAATCTTTCCGGTGGCCAACGGCAGGTATTGGCTATGGGTGTCGCCCTTATGACCCGGCCGAGCGTGCTGCTGCTTGACGAGCCGACCGCTGGCCTATCGCCCGCGGCGGCCGACGAAATCTTCGAGTTGGTGCAAGGTCTTGCGAAAAGCGGCTTGGCGGTCCTGATGGTCGAGCAGAATGCACTTTTGGCCCTGGAGTTTGGCACCAAAGGCCTTGTCCTCGTGGCCGGACGAAAAGTCCGTGAGGAAACAGCCTCCTCGCTTCTTGCAGACGGTGAGGTTCGCCACCTTTTCCTGGGTCGGCGAGAGCATGAAACAGTGTCAGCAATCTAACCAAAAATGGGGAACACAATGACCAAGTTTAACCGTCGTACTTTCCTTACAGGTGCCGCCGGCGCGGGCTCACTTGCGCTGACCGCCTCCTTTCCGAGGTCGCTCATGGCCCAAGGAGGCGAACCCATCAAGATCGGAATCGTCATTCCCCTGACCGGTGCGACCAGCCAGTTTGGCAAAACGATGAGCGAGGCCGCAAAGATCGCCGTAAAGGACGTGAACGCCGCGGGCGGTGTCAACGGCCGGCCGATCGATGTCATCATCGAGGACGACCAGAGCAACCCGGAGGCCGCGGTACGCGCAGCACGCAAGCTGATCGATGTGGACAAGGTCGTCTCGATCGGCGGCTCGTATGCCTCGGCTGTCACGTCAGCGATCGCGCCGCTCTGCTACGAGAGCAAAACCGCGCTCTTTACGTCTTCGGGCGCTGACAGCATTACAAAGCTGCCCCACAACGGGTTCATTTTTCGGACATCGCCCACGGTCACCCTTCAGGGCACCCGGGTTGGCCAGTACGCGTTGGAACTCGGCGCCAAGAACATGTTCTTCATGGGCCCGCAGACGCCCTTTGCCCAATCCTACATCGACATCATCTCGAAGCTCTTCAAGGATGCCGGCGGAACGGGCCAAGGCCTCATCTACGAGGACAAGCGCGCAAGCTATCGGAGCGAGGTGGATCAGGTTCTCAGAGCCAATCCCGACGTCATCGTTCTCGGCGGATATGTTCCGGATACGTCCGTCGTATTGAAGGATCTTTATCGTGCAGGCTACACCGGCAACAAGATCGGTTTTTCGTTCGGCGTGAATCAAGTGCTCGCCGATGGCGTACCGCAAGACGTTTCGGAAGGCACCGCTTCGCTCGTTCCGTCAGCGTCTGTCGACTCGTCAGCCTACAAGACTTTGATCGACAAGATGGGCCGTCCGGCGCTCGATAGCTACTCGTGCCAAGTCTACGACCACGTCGTCCTCACGGCCTTGTCGTTGGCCCACGCGGCAAGCTCTGAACCCAATGGGATTGTCGTTCATGACAATGTCCGGGCGATTTCCCAGGATGACAAGGGTGAGAAGGTAAGTGACGTCGCCCTTGGCTTGAAACTGATCGGCGAGAAGAAAGCCGTCAATTATGATGGACCGAGCGGACCGCTCTCCTTCGCTCAAAACGGTGACGTCGAAGGCGTCTTCTTCCGCTACGAGCAGGTTCAAAAGGGCAAGATGGCGCTCCTGAAGGTCGCCTGATACTGAAAGGATGGGTGCCGTGCTCACTGAACTCACGCAATATCTCTTGAACGGACTAGTGTTGGGAGCGCTCATCGCCCTCCCCGCACTAGGCCTGACACTGATCTTCTCGGTGCAAGGCTTCGTCAACTTCAGTGTCGCGGCCCAAATGACGGTCGGCGCCTACGCGGCGTGGCTCGCAGGATCCTACTTCGGTTGGTCCCCCATCCCGATGCTCATTTTCGCTTTCGCGATACCCGGCGTGCTGGGTATCGTCGCTGACAAGCTGGCGCTGGCGCCGGTCAGACGGCAATCGGGCGCACACACCGCGCTGATGCTTGCTGTCGTCTCAATCGCGCTCAACCTTGCAATCGAAAACGGCCTTCGGTTCATCTTTGGCAGCGATCTGAACAGTTTCGATGTTCCAATAGAGCGAAACTATCGGTTTATTGGTCTGAGCATCGGCCCGCAGCAGCTGCGTAACCTCATCACCGCTCTTGTGATCGCCGTGGCATTGGCGGCGTTCTTCTCGTTGACGCGATGGGGCAAGGCGATGAGAGCCGTCGCCGACAACACTGATCTGGCTAGGCTCAAAGGCATCGATCCACGCCGTCTGTCAAACCTGGCGACTTTCCTCGGCATGGGTTTGGCCGGAATTGGGGGATCCCTCTTGGCGATGGACACCAGCGTCGATCCTTCAACGGGATCCCGCCTGATCCTTATCATCTTTGCGGCAAGCGTCGTTGGCGGCCTGACCAGTCTCTATGGCGCGGTGTTGGGCGCGTTATTCATCGGCGTTGTTGGCGAAGTCGCCCTGGTGGCTTTGCCGCCTGTCTATCAATCCCTGACGGCGTTCATTGCGATCCTTGTCGTTCTGCTGGTCAAACCGACAGGCCTGTTTGCGGGCGCAGCTGGAGTGAGAAAATGATCTCCTATCTTTTGTTTATAGGCACTCTGACGGCCATTTACGCAATTCTCTCGCTCGGTCTCGTCGTTAGCTGGGGGCAAGCGGGAATGGTGAACCTCGGCCTTGTCGGCTTTTTCGGCATGGGTGCATATGCGTCGGCTCTGCTCACCAGCGCAGGCGTCCCGATGGGCGTCGCGTGGATTGTCGCAACGGGCCTCTCCGCCGCGATCGGCGTTGCGTTCTGCCTTCTGACGCGAACACTCAGGGGCGACTATCTGGCCATCGTCACCTTGGGTTTCGGTGAAGGCCTACGTCTGATCGAGCTTAACGAACGATGGCTCACCGGGGGTAGTGACGGTATTTCGGGCATTCCTGCTCCCCTTAAGCAGGTCCTCGGCGACTTCTATCCATGGTTCTATCTCGGCCTTTCATGGCTTGTGGTCATAGTTACCGTGCTCCTTCTCGCGCGTCTTTTGTCGAGCCCGTTCGGTCGAGCTCTTCGCGCGGTGCGCGATGATGAAAAAGTCGCAGCCGTCGCCGGCAAAAGCGTTCTGCGCCTAAAGTGCCAGGCATTTGGCATTGGCGCAGCTCTGTTTGGCTTGGCTGGCGCACTTTACGCGCATTTCACCAGCTATATTTCGCCCGACAACTTCGTTCTGCAGCTCACAATCTACATTTTCCTTGCCGTCACGGCCGGTGGCTACAGCCGTCTGATTGGCGCAATCCTTGGCTCCTTCACGGTTATGACCATCCTTGAGTCCTCCAGATTTGCGGCGGAATTCATTCCGAGCCTGACGGCGGTCCAGGTCGCCTCGCTTCGCGAGTTTGCGATTGCCGTCGCATTGATCGTCATTATGCAGGTTCGACCGCAAGGGCTCTTTGGTCTCAAAAACCAGCGCGCGGGTACCGACGTGGCGAATGGGTCCAACTCCGAACCTTTGTTTCCTAAAGCCGTGAAGTGGAGAATGTGATCGTGACGGATGCACAAAAGCTCCTGATTGCAGGTGACGAGTTCGCCGCAATGTTTGACGCTTCGGGACTGACCGCTCTTCGTCCGGCGACGGAACGTAACCGCGGCATCGGGCCACATCGCTACATCAAGCTGATCAATGCGCGGATCCTTGATGGGACAGGGGCGCCGCCTTGGGGGCCCGCTGATCTGATCATCGAGAACGGCCGCATTACTGGGCTTGCGAAAGCCGGCAAGGCCAAGCCACAGGATCTGTCGGTGCCGGCGGAAGAGTTCTTGGTGATCGACTGCGCAGGCAAATTTCTGACGCCGGGTTTCGTTGATTGCCATGCCCATATCGGCGCGCCGTTCCATGCAAAAAACGGCCGGCAGCCATCCGCAGACTACGTCTACAAACTCTGGCTGGCGCACGGTGTCACCACTGTACGCGAGACAGGTTGCTTCAACGGTCTAACCTGGACGTTGGAGCAGCAGAAGGCCGCAGAGGAACACCGCATCGATGCCCCTCGAATCCTCGCCTATGCTCCGTTTCCTGCGACCACCGACTATGTAAAGAGCATACACACTGCCGAGCAGGCGGCAGCCTGGGTCCATGCAGTCAAGGAAGCTGGCGGTGACGGGATCAAGTTCTTCGGCGCTCCGCCATCGATCATGAAAGCTGCTCTTGAAAAATGCCTCGAGATCGGGCTTCGCAGCTGCTGCCACCACGCTCAGCTTGCCGTTGGGCGGATGAACCCCTTGCAAACCGCGCAATGGGGATTGAGCAGCACGGAGCACTCTTACGGGATCCCGGAGACGCTTCTCGAGGATCAGACACTACAGGCTTTTCCGGACGACTATGACTACGGGGACGAGTATCTACGTTTTTCTGCGGCCGGGCAGACGTTCATGCAAGCGGCAAGACCGGGCTCAGACAAATGGCGGACGGTTCTGGCTCGCTTCCTGGACGCGGGTCATACCTTCGTGCCGACCTTCAATGTCTATGACGCCAATCGCGACCTGATGCGGACCAGGCGGGCAGACTGGCACGAACGTTTCACGGATCCGACGCTTTGGTCCTATTTCCAGCCACAGCGTGGTGGCCATGGTGCCTACTGGTATCGCTGGTCGACGACGAATGAGATCGAATGGCGCGAGACCTTCCGTCTCTGGATGACCTTCGTCAACGATTACAAGAACATGGGTGGGCGAATTGGCGTCGGAAGCGATTCAGGCTTCATGTTCCAGACCTATGGCTTCGGCTATATCCGCGAACTGGAGCTTCTGCAGGAAGCAGGCTTCAGTCCCCTTGAGGTTCTTCGGGCTGCGACATCATGGGGTGCCCAGCTCCTTGGGATCGGCGATGATACGGGAACGCTGGAGATTGGCAAACGAGCCGATATCCTGGTACACAACAAGAATCCTCTCAAGGACTTCAAATTGCTCTACGGGACCGGGGCGATGCGGCTCAACGACGAGACCAAATCCGTTGATTGGGATCGCAGCCTTGAAACAGTGATCAAAGGCAGCATCATCTACAACGCCGCGGAACTCTTGGACGACGTGGAAGCGATGGTAGCGGACGCGCGGCAGGTGGCTGAATGAGCCATGTGTTGCCGAAACCCGCGCCTCCCGAGTTCGTCCTGCTCACAGGGGCTCTCGGATCCGGCAAGACAACGCTTTTGTCGGATTATCTTACACTCGGTGCACCATCCGATACCGGTGTGATTATCAATGACGCCGGCGAAATCAATGTAGATGGCGTGGTCATCAGGGCCGACAACCGCGATCTTGCGATGGCAACGATTGGCGATGGTTGCATCTGCTGTTCGCTCGGCAATGGTGTTCAGGAGGGAATAGATACGCTGCTGCTTGCACGGGCGGAAAGAGGACTAGCGCCCCTTCGGCGTATTATCTTGGAAACCAGCGGTCTCGCGGAGCCAGCTCCCATTCTGCGCTCGCTGCGTCAAATTCGGCAGATGCGTTTCAACCTCCGCATTGTCACGACGTTCGATGCGTTCCATCCACGCGCCGGTGATGATTTTCTTACTCCCTATGCGGCGCAGCTGGCAGCGGCCCAAACTGTGGTTCTAACTAAGCTCGACCGGTTGTCTGAAGATGACTGGGCATCGGTCGCGGCGCAGGCTCGAAGCTTCAATCCGTTGGCCTTCCAACTGGTCGAGTCGGATCGACAGCGGCGTGCAAAAACTGCCTTCGATAGCGACAGCCATATGGAGCCGCCGAGGGTTTCGCAATTTGCCGCGCGAGCGAGCGAGCCATCCCGCATCAAAATAGGTTTTGCCCGTTGGCATCCCTCCGCGGCTTGGGACGAGATCAGCGTGTGGATCGAAGACATCAGCGGACACCTGGATAGTCGCCTGCTGAGAATGAAAGGGTTCGTGAAGCCCAGTGGTTTGTCGACAGCGCTGTTGATCAACGGGGTCGGCGGGATATTCGCCCCTCCCCGCTCGATCCAGGTGGATGACAACAATGACCTGGGCTTGATGATGATCCTGCGGGACGTAGATGTCGAGGAATTCATCAAAGCGTCGGGGCCAACAAACAAACTGGAATTGAGTTTCAAATGACTACTATGGAAGACATTCAGAATTTTAGTATGGATCTTTCGCGCCTACCAAGCGAGCACGCGGCTTTCGAGCTGTTCGAGGCGCAGTCAAAAACGAATTTCTCCCACATTTTATTCACCGTCCTTCGTTTCGACTATCGCGAAAATACTATGTCCCGTCTTTATTCGAATCGGGAGGATGTTAGCCCTACAGGTGGCACCAAACCGATGCCAATTGGCATATGGGCCGACCGGATCATCGGTGAGGGCCGTGCCTATATTGGCCGAAATCGCGAGGACCTCCGCAACGTGTTTTTTGACTATGAAGCACTTTGGGCTATCGGCTGTGAAAGCGTACTGAACGTTCCAGTTCGCTGGCTGGGGAAAACGGTCGGCTCTATGAACATACTGGGGCGCGAGAACCAGTTCACTGAGGAGGATGGTCGGTGCTTTGCCGTGTTGGCACAATTTGGCGCACCACTTTTTCTCGAGTCTTTTTATCATGCGTACCCCTAGGACCTCTCTTCGAGGGTACGCGCTCGCGGCCTACCGCGCGCATGGAAGCAGCATAAACTGCTGCTTCAACCTGTTCGGCCAGCGGACTTTCAGCGCCTCGGCTCACGCCCTAGGCGCGGAACCCGCTGTTCTGATAAGAGAAATGCCAAGCTAAACAAGAATCCAGCGCATTCATTAATGTGGCATGATATGCCAATTTGACCATCTTCTTCGGCAGGTCATGCTTTTTCGACTTGCGGTTCTATCCGCAACTGTTCTCGGTCAATGGCAAAATCGAAGTGTTCAGAGGAGGTGAGGCAAAATGAACCATCGAGTTGATGTTAGCCGAGCGCCTGCCCTGCAATTTACCATCTCCGACCCAAATGCAGCAATTGTGAGCGCTTAAGGGGGAGGAACCCAAAATACGCTCCCAACCTCGGGATCCATACAACGCAAGCCGTCCCATTTGACAACAAGGACCTACGCCAATGAAACTGACCGACTTCAAAGCCCTGACCTTCGACTGCTACGGCACGCTCATCGACTGGGAATCAGGCATGTTCGAAGGACTCAAGCCACTGACCAGCCGGTTGGCAACCCCGCTGACGAGGGACCAGGTGCTCGAAGCGCACGCGCGCCATGAATCCTCACAGCAGCTTCAAACCCCTGCAAAGAACTATCGTGACTTGCTGCCTATCGTCTACAAGCGTCTGGCCGAAGAATGGGGCCTTTCGGTAACGTGGCCGGAGTGCGTTGCTTATGGCAAGTTCGTCAAGAATTGGCCCGCCTTCACCGACTCCGCTGGCGCTCTTCAGTATCTCAAGCGGCACTACAAGCTCGTCATCCTCTCCAACGTCGACAACGAAAGCTTCGCCGCCAGCAACGAGAAGCTGCAGGTAGAGTTCGATGCGATCTATACCGCCGAGGATGTTGGGTCCTACAAGCCGTCGGACCGAAACTTCGAGTACATGATCAAAAAGCTCGAGACGCTCGGCATTCAAAAGCATGAGATCCTGCACACGGCGGAGAGCATGTTCCACGACCACGGCCCCGCCAATCGCCATGGCCTTGCGTCCTGCTGGATCTATCGTCGCTATGATCAGGAGGGTTTCGGCGCCACGATGCATCCCGGTGACATGCCGAAATACGACTTCCGTTTTAACAGCATGGCTGACCTTGCCAAGGCGCATCAGGAAGCTCTTCGGGGCTGAAGTTAGGAAGGAGCGCGTGAATGGTGGCATTACCAAAACTAGACCGGATCGATATCAATATTCTCGCGCAACTTCAGCAAAATGGTCGCCTCTCAAATGTCGACCTTGCCGATGCAGTGGGCTTGTCGCCAAGCCCCTGCCTTGCCCGCGTAAGGCGACTAGAGGAAGCTGGGTATATCGCTAGTTACAACGCTCGGCTCCAACTGTCGAAACTTGTTGAACATATCACTGTGTTCACGGAAGTGACGTTGAACGACCACAAGCGGGAAGACTTCATCAAATTCGAGTCGGATATCCGTCGAAATGAGGCACTGCAGGAGTGCCATCTCGTCAGCGGAGGTTACGACTATCTCCTCAAATTCGTTATCAAGAACGTTGCACAATATCAGGAACTAATGGAGTCGATTCTCGACCGTAATATCGGTGTCGAAAAGTACTTCAGCTATATCGTCATCAAGACCGTCTTTGACCGCGGCAATGTTCCACTGAGGTCGCTCGTCAGCGACAGCTGATTGAACGACCAATGAATAGAACCGATGTACAACTACCATTTGCTCGTGCAGCGCACCCAGCAGACCTATCGCTCCTATGAACGGAACACACCATGGACAACATCGAACGCGTGCTCTCCGAGCTGCCTCAAGTTATTGTGACGAGAGATCAAGACATCATCTCGGCTTATACCACCGATTTCCGTCGCCAATATACCGGTGTTGCGCGTGCGTTGCTCAGGCCCAGAACGGTTGAGGAGGTCCAAGAAGTGGTGAGTGCATGTTCGGCCTATCACGTTGGTCTCGTTCCGCAAGGTGGTAACACAAGCTATTGTACCGCTGCCACGCCGAGCGACAGGGGTGATGAACTCGTCATCAGCCTTGAAAGAATGAACCGGCTCCGCGATCTCGATGTTGGTAATCTCTCAATTACGGTGGACGCTGGCATGATTCTCAGTGAATTGCAGCAAATTGCCGCCGATACTGATTTATTGCTGCCGCTTTCTCTCGGCTCTCAACAGTCATGCAGAATTGGTGGCAATCTATCGACAAATGCCGGTGGAGTTAACGTCGTCCGATACGGAATGGCACGCGATTTGGTTTTGGGTCTAGAAGTCGTCCTCCCCGACGGCTCACTCTACAGCGAACTTAGTCCGCTGCGCAAAAACAATTCCGGATACGACATTAAGCAAATTTTCCTAGGCGCCGAGGGGACCCTTGGCATCATTACAGGTGTGTCGCTTAAACTTGTCCGCAAACCTCGACAGACGGTAACTGCGTTCCTTGCAATAAACGACATAGCAAGCCTCGCTGCCATCCTTGACGCGGCACAAATCCAGTCGGGTGAAGCCATCACATCGTTTGAGTACCTGTCGCATTCCTCGCTCCAGTTGCTTCTCAATTCCAAAACCGGTTTGCGCCACCCACTTCAAGAAAGGAGCGAGCATTACGTTCTCCTCGAGGTCGCAACAGCATCTCCAGTGCTGAACCTCGAAGATGCTGTGAATGGTCTCTTAACCGAACTCTTCGAAACCGGTTTGATCACCGATGGAACGATCGCGGCAAGCGAACAACAACGCGCAGATTTTTGGAATCTGCGAGAAAGCATTCCTGAAGCCGAAGTGCACCATGGCGGATCCGTGAAGCATGATATCGCGGTAAGAACGTCAGGTTTAGCGACTTTTATTTTTGCGGCCTCGGAGATCGTAAGACTTAATGCCCCAGAAGCGGTTCTTTCAATTTATGGCCATGTGGGTGATGGCAACGTACATTTTAATGTCGTGCCTTCTGCACAGTCGAACTTAACGCAATTCAAGTCTGCGTTTGAACGGGAGGTATCTCCAAAAATCTACGCCCTCGCATCAAAGATGGGAGGCACGTTCAGTGCGGAATACGGTATAGGACGGGTGAAAATGGATTTGCTTGAGCACTATGGGGCTCGTGGCAAGGTCGATTTGATGCGTCGTATCAAGTCAGCGTTGGATCCGCTTGGAATTATGAACCCGGGCAAAGTGATCCCTCCGATATCGGAGTAGCTGAGTGGCACCTATCGAGATCGCTCCAACCCCAAAGAATTTGAATGATATCGATTTTGAGCTCTCAAAAACTAGCAACGAGATCAGTGCGTCTCGGCGCAAGACCGCTGTCGCTTTATCCTTGAACTTTAACTATGACAAATGCAATGAGGCAAAAACATCTGACAATAAGGTGCTCGCCAAGAGAAGGGTGAATGGATGCGAGTTCGTTGACTATCTCCTACAACAAGGAATCCAGAGCTCTGCCATGGTGCTTTATGAAGCCGTCGCAGCAGTTGCGATGCAGAGTGTTTCCGATTTTTATCCTATGCTAAGCGTACGCGGCTGGGGCGTGGGATTGAGCGAACGGCGACAAAACGGTCTTATAGAGGACGAAAATGGCTCGTCTTCATTTGAGGTAGATCGTATCGAATTGCGCAGCCGATCTTCCACACGGCCGTTCCTACTATCGTTGGCATTCTTGGAAAATGTAGTGCGCGCAAAATCGGTTCGAAACCATGCGGGTAGCTATTGGATCAAACATATCGCAGAGCACTATTCCTACCGTTTTCCGTGTGGTGAATCCCTTGGTCCAATGAATGTTCCAAATGGGGTTCTAATTGCTGCTGCCATATATGCCGGGTTCGACTTTAAGACGCACAAAAATGGCTCTGGGGATGAGCTTCGAAACGTCACATTCAATATATCCCGCTCATCACTCATCCAACTGGAAAAAGATTTAAATCCAGCTGCATCTTGTTGGCGTTACACAGGTGTTTAGTCTTATCGATTGCCTCAACAGGTAGCTTCTGACGTGCCCCCGTTAAATTGGGCCATTTAGAACTGGAATTTTCCACTTATGATCCCTGGTGGGAAAAAGAGGAGAATTCGATGAAGGCCTCGAAGTTTTCGGAAGCGCAGATTGCATTCGTGTTGAAGCAGGCAGAGGATGGCACGCCGATCGGCGAGGTCTGCCGCAAGGCAGGAATTTCGGACGCGACGTTTTACAATTGGCGCAAAAAATACGCGGGCTTGATGCCCTCGGAGATGAAGCGGCTGCGACAGCTTGAGGAAGAGAATGCCAAGCTGAAGCGGATTGTTGCCGACTTGTCACTGGACAAGGCCATGCTGCAGGATGTGCTTTCAAAAAAGCTTTGAGGCCTGCCCGCAAGCGCAAGCTTGTCGACACGATCAAGGCTGACTGGAAGGTTTCGATCCGGCGTGCATGCTCGGTATTGAAAGTCGACCGGTCGCTCTATGTCTACAAGTCCAGGCGTGGCGAGCAGGCCGAGTTGAAGCTCAAGATCAAGGACATCTGCCAGACGCGGGTACGCTACGGCTACAGGCGTGTGCATATCCTTATCAAGCGTGAAGGCTGGCCCGTGAACCCGAAGCGAATCTATCGTCTTTACAAAGAGATGGACCTCCAGCTCCGCAACAAGGTTCCCAAGCGCCGGGTCAAGGCGAAGCTGCGGGCTGACCGCACGGAGCCGACCCATTCCAACCATGTTTGGGCGATGGATTTCGTTCATGACCAACTGGCCACTGGTCGCAAGATCAGGGTTCTGACGGTCGTCGACACTTACTCGCGCTTCTCGCCGGCAGTCGATGCCCGCTTCAGTTACAAGGGGGAGGATGTCGTTCAGACACTAGAGCGGGTCTGCCGCCAGGTCGGATATCCGACGACCATTCGCGTCGATAACGGCAGCGAGTTCATCTCTCGAGACCTTGATCTTTGGGCCTATCACAAGGGTGTCGTGCTCGACTTCTCCCGGCCAGGCAAGCCGACCGACAACAGCTACATCGAGAGTTTCAATGGCAAGTTCCGCGCCGAGTGCCTGAACGCTCACTGGTTCATGACCCTTGACGACGCGCGGGCAAAGATGGAGGATTGGCGTAGAGACTATAACGAATTCCGGCCACACAGCGCGATAGGCAACAAAGTGCCGATTTCGCTCATGAACGGCTCATCGGCACCACCGTCGCACTGAGTCTTAACCCCGGAAAATTCCAGCTCCCGCTGGCCCAAATTCGGGGAGCACCTCAAAATGGGCCAGAGCTTACTTCAAAATGGACTATTTCAACGGGGCAAGGTCAAACCCTGCCCCGCACCAACGCGCCTTCCAGTAGATAGGAAAAGTACTCAGCGTTCCCTTGGTCTGATTGAACATCCCGGCCCTGATACAGAATGATTGTTCCGAAGGAGTCGATGGACGTCCGACTTGTAGTGAACAAAGATGCACGTGTGGAGTCCATGTTTTGAAGCTCGCAAGCTGACATTGGTCAGCAGCCAGCCACGAAAACTGTCTTCCCCTTCGAGTGCGTAATTGATGTATGCATCGAAGACCGAGCAGAGCTTTTGCGACGACAACGTCTCCTGTGAGAGCCACTTGATAATAGCAACACTATCATGCGCTGCCGCCCGATCTAGGCTTCAACCAAATCTGCTTTCGACGCGAAGTTTTTGTAGAGGCTCATCTTCACGACCTCGGCATGTCGGGTGATTATGCCGATACCCTGCCTGTATCGGTGGCTGCAAGCACAAAATCCCTTGCGGGTACTTTTCGGCTGAGGTGTGCCTCATGTTTCTGCTCGATCTTATCCCGCGGACACGGGCGATGTAGTTGATCGCGACGGGGGGCTACATATTGGCGTAAACCGGCCCTTCGCCGCCCTGCGGCGGCACCCAGTTGATGTTCTGGTTGGGGTCCTTGATATCGCAGGTCTTGCAGTGCACGCAGTTCTGCGCGTTGATGACGTAGACCTCCTGGCCGTCCTTCTCCACCCACTCATAAACACCGGCCGGACAATAACGCGTGGAGGGGCCGGCAAAGACGTCGTGTTCGGAGCGCTTCTGCAGCTCCATGTCCTTCACCTGAAGGTGGACCGGCTGGTCTTCCTCATGGTTGGTGGAGGACAGGAACACCGAGGACAGGCGGTCGAAGGTCAGGACGCCATCCGGCTTCGGATAGGCGATCGGCTTGTGCTTCGAAGCCGGTTCCAGGCTTTGCGCATCCGTCTTGCCGTGCTTCAGCGTGCCGAAGAAGGAGAAGCCGAACAGCTGGTTCGTCCACATGTCGAGACCGCCAAGGCCGACACCGACGAGCGTGCCGAATTTCGACCACAGCGGCTTGACGTTGCGGACCCGCTTCAGGTCCTTGCCGATATCGCCTTCGCGCCATTCGGCCTCGATCTCGGCCACCTCGTCATGGGCGCGGCCGGCGGCAATCGCCACGGCGATCTTCTCCGCCGCCAGCATGCCCGACAGCACCGCATTGTGGCTGCCCTTGATGCGCGGCACGTTGACGAAACCGGCCGAACAGCCGATCAGCGCGCCGCCCGGGAAGGTGAGCTTCGGCACCGACTGGTAGCCACCTTCGGTGATGGCGCGTGCGCCATAGGAAATGCGCTTGCCGCCCTCGAAGGTATCGCGGATGGCCGGATGTGTCTTGAAGCGCTGGAATTCCTCGAAAGGATAAAGATAGGGGTTCTTGTAATTGAGGTGCACCACGAAGCCGACGGCGACGAGGTTGTCCTCCAGATGATACAGGAACGAGCCGCCACCGGTCTTGAAACCGAGCGGCCAGCCGAAGGAATGCTGCACGAGGCCCTGTTTGTGGTGTTCCGGCTTGACCTGCCAGAGCTCCTTGATGCCGATGCCGAATTTCTGTGGCTCGCGATCTTTCGAGAGGTCGAATTTGGAAATCAGCTCCTTGGCGAGCGATCCACGCACGCCCTCTCCAACAAGCACATATTTGCCGTGCAGCTCCATACCGCGGGTGAAGGCGGGACCAGGCTCGCCATTCTTCTCGATGCCCATATCGCCGGTGGCGACGCCGATGACGGCGCCTTCGTCATTATAGAGCACTTCCGTGGCGGCAAAGCCCGGATAGATCTCGACGCCGAGCCCTTCCGCCTTTTCCGCCAGCCATCGACAGACCAGCCCGAGCGAGACGATGTAGTTGCCATGATTGTTCATCAAGGGCGGCATCATGAAATTCGGCAGGCGGATGGAGCCGGCCGGGCCCAAGAACATGAACTGGTCGTCCTTGACCTCGGTCTTGAAGGGATGCCCCTCCTCTTCGCGCCAGCCGGGCAGAAGACGGTCGATGCCGATGGGATCGACCACCGCGCCCGAGAGGATGTGCGCACCGACTTCCGCGCCTTTTTCCAGAACGACGACCGAGAGCTCGGGCTCCACCTGCTTCAGGCGGATCGCGGCGGCAAGACCCGCAGGACCCGCGCCAACGATCACAACGTCGAATTCCATCGCTTCGCGTTCGGGCAGTTCAATCATTTCAGTCATGGGCGTCCTCTGGGCCGGCGCCCGGAGGCGGACGCCAGCTCGTTATGTTGATAGATCAGATACCAATCGCTTGGTATGCATCCGCGATCTTTCTAATCGCGATCACATAAGCCGCAGTTCGGAACGTCTTCATTTTCGAAGAGGATCGCTTCAACTCGGCCATCTTGTCATAGGCGCTTCGCATAACGTCCTCGAGGCCCGACCTCACCAAGTCGATCTCCGCACCGCCTTCCAGGAAATCATCCCGAATATCAGTGGGGAAAGGTCGCTCCGTCATTGCCTCAAGAGCGTGGGTCAGCTGGAGATTGCGTCGTTCGCGACGCCGACGCTCCATTAAGCCGAATGGGATGTGAGTGATGTTCTTGACCCATTCGAAATAGCTGACGACCACGCCGCCGGCGTTCACGAACAGATCGGGCAGGATAACGACGCCTCTATCTGCAAGATAATCTTCAGCCTCGAAACTGATGGGGCCGTTTGCCCCCTCAGCAATCAGTTTCGCCTTGATCCGGGAAGCGTTGCGGGCGGTGATCGCATTTTCCATCGCTGCCGGAATGAGAATATCACATTGAAGCTCTAGGCCCCCGCCAGAATCCTCGATGCTCGTGGCCCCCGGAAAGCCCAGAATGGTGCCGTTGGCCAGTTGATACTGTTTCACTGCTTCAATCGGGAGGCCATCTGGATTCGTGATGTATCCGTCCCGTTCGACAATACCAATGATCTTGGCCCCGTCGTTTTCACTCAGAAATTTAGCCGCGTGGTAGCCGACATTCCCCAACCCCTGCACGACGATGGTCATGGAGCTTAGCTCGCGACGGCCATCGATGCCGTTTTCATGGGGATCACGCAGGTAGCTTTGTATCGCGTATTGTATGCCCCTGCCGGTGGCTTCCGTCCGCCCGGCGATGCCCCCACGAGCAAGCGGCTTTCCCGTGACGCACGCGTTGGCATTTACGACATCTGATGGACCTGTACGCTTGTATTCGTCAGCCATCCAGGCCATTTCCCGCTCCCCGGTGCCCATGTCCGGCGCAGGCACGTTCCGACCGGGGCAAATGAGGTTGCGTTTTGCGAGTTCCTGCGTGAAACGACGGGTAATTCGCTCGAGTTCATGCGGCTCCCACTGAGCGGGATCAATCTTCAAGGCTCCTTTCGATCCGCCGAAAGGTACGTCAACGACAGCGCATTTAAGGCTCATCAGCGCGGCCAGCGCTTCGACCTCTTCCTGATCGGACAGGAGAGAATATCTGATACCGCCCTTTGCCGGTTCCACATGCTCGCTATGGACAGACCGCCAGCCGGTGAAGCTGTACGTCCGACCGCGGAGCCGTACCCCAAAGCGGACAGTGTAGGTTGAGTTGCAGGCTTTGATCCGTTCAGCGAGACCTTCCGATAGATCCAAGTGCTCCATTGCGCGGTCGATATACGCGTCGACACTTTCAAGGAAGGGCGTGTTGGAACTTATCGGCGAGAGGTTTTGTTGATCCATTCTACGGCTCCGGTAAAACAGGTTGCGAGAAGTTACCCCCTTCTCCGGCGTGGCGAAGGGGCTAAGAATTGGTATTCGGCTTCTATCGGCGCTTTAGGCGTTGATACACAGCGTCATCAGTGGCAGCGCCGCACAGCGCATCGTAAATCGACGGCTTTGTGGATAGAGACCGTCGAACCGGCCCGCTCGCTGAAACAGTCGCCGCCATTGGGCTGAAACTAGCCTTCAGACAAGCGACGGGCGCTCCGCAATGCGGGCAAGGAGGCCACCCACAGTGAGACTAGGACCGAGAAACAGATCCATGCAAACGCGAATGTAGAAATTGCCAAAGCAGACATATCATCGTTTCCGGCTAACCAATGGCCTCGGAAAGTTCCGGCAAGGCTTCGAACAGATCGGCGACGAGGCCGTAATCCGCAACCTGGAAGATCGGCGCTTCTTCATCCTTGTTGATGGCGACGATAACCTTCGAGTCCTTCATGCCGGCCAGATGCTGGATGGCGCCCGAAATGCCTGCGGCGATGTAAAGCTGCGGGGCAACCACCTTGCCGGTCTGGCCCACCTGCCAGTCGTTCGGCGCATAACCGGCATCGACGGCTGCGCGCGATGCGCCAACGGCTGCACCGAGCTTGTCGGCGACTGGAAGGATGACTTCCCTGAACTTCTCGGAAGAACCAAGCGCGCGGCCGCCCGAGATGATGATCTTCGCAGAGGTCAGTTCCGGACGGTCGGACGACGCCAGGGCATCGGAAACGAAGCTGGAAAGGCCGGGGTTTGCGGCCGCGCCGATGGTTTCGACCGCTGCCGAACCGCCTTCTGCCGCTGCCGCAAAGGCGGTCGGACGCACGGTGATGACCTTCTTGGCGTCGGTTGCCTGCACCGTCTGGATGGCGTTTCCGGCATAGATCGGGCGCTTGAAAGTATCAGGGCTGACGACTTCGATGATTTCCGAGACCTGGGCAACGTCGAGAAGGGCCGCAACGCGCGGCGTCACGTTCTTGGCGGATGCCGTCGCCGGGGCGATGATGACGTCATAGGAGGGGCTGAGCGAAACAACCAGCGCCGCCAGCGGCTCGGCGAGCGCGTTGGCATAGGATGCGTCTTCGGCAAGCAGCACCTTGGACACACCGGAGAGTTTCGCGGCAGCGTCGGCAGCGCCCTTGGCATTGGCGCCGGCAACCAGCACATGGACGTCGCCGCCAATCTGCGCTGCCGCCGTCAGCGTCTTCGCCGTCAGGTCGGAAAGGGTTGCGTTGTCGTGTTCTGCCAGAAGAAGAATGGCCATAAGAATATCTCCCTTTTCCGAAACCTTAGAGGACGCCGTCGGCTTTAAGCTTTTCGACCAGCTCGGCAACCGAGCCAACCTTGATGCCGGCCTTGCGGCCCGCAGGTTCTTCGGTCTTCAGCACCTTCAGGCGCGGCGAAACATCGACGCCGAAATCGGCCGGAGCCTTCTTGTCGAGCGGCTTCTTTTTCGCCTTCATGATGTTCGGCAGCGAGGCGTAACGCGGCTCGTTCAGGCGCAGGTCGGTGGTGACGACGGCGGGAAGTTTCAGCTCGATCGTCTGCAAACCGCCATCGACTTCGCGGGTGACCGCGACCTTGCCATCTGATGGTACGACCTTGGAGGCAAACGTGCCCTGGCCCCAGCCGAGAAGGGCGGCCAGCATCTGGCCGGTCTGGTTGCTGTCGTCGTCGATCGCCTGCTTGCCGACGATGACGAGACCGGGCTGTTCAGCCTCAGCGACACCCTTCAGCAGCTTGGCGACGGCGAGCGGCTCAACCGTTTCGTCGGTCTCGATGAGGATGGCGCGGTCGGCGCCCATGGCGAGCGCGGTGCGCAGCGTTTCTTCCGCCTTGGCCGGGCCGATGGAGACGACCACGACTTCTTCGGCCTTGCCGGCTTCCTTCAGGCGAAGGGCCTCTTCCACCGAGATTTCGTCGAACGGGTTCATCGACATCTTCACATTGGCAAGCTCAACGCCAGAACCATCCGATTTCACGCGGATCTTCACGTTGTAATCGACGACTCGTTTAACGGGGACAAGGATTTTCATTTTGCGGTTCCCATGTTTGTATTCAGTTTAAGCAGGTGCCAAGCGGCTGCCTTACTGGCACAGTTGAGCTACAAGCCTGTCATATGCCTTGAGCGTCCTGTTCCAGAGCTCGGCATAGGCCGCGTCGGTCATGTAGGCTGCGTGGGCTGTCAGAGTAGTGTTCGCGCGCTGCGTATAAGGGTTGGGTGCCCGAAGCGGTTCTTCAGGAAACACGTCCAGAGCCACGTGGCCGACCTGTCCGCCCGAAAGCCCTTCAAGGAGAGCATATTCATCCACGAGCGCGGCGCGCGCCGTGTTCACGAGAATAAAACCCCTAGCCGGAAGCATGATCCGGCGAGAATCGATGATCCCACGCGTCTCATCGCTCAGAGAAAGATGGAGCGAGACGACGCTCGCGCCGTCGAGCGCCTCGTCAAGATCTGCGACAAAGTGCGGATTGTCCTTGTGAGTCCGGTTCCAGGCCGACACCCGCATACCGACCGAGCTTGCCAAATCGGCCATCGTCGCGCCGATCCCGCCAAGTCCGATCACGGCAATCTTCAGATTTTCGAGCTGCAGCCCGCCTAGCGGTTTCCACTCACCAGCGCGCAGTTCGCGATCCATCGTCGCGATGTTGCGGGCGGCTGCAAGCATCAGTGCGAAGGCGTGTTCCGCAACAGCTCGATCGCCGTAGCCAGGCGTAGTCAGCACATCAACCCCCCGTTGGACGGCGTCATCGAGATCGAGATAGGTTCCTGCTCCCGTTCCCATGAAGATCACGGCACGGACCGACGGGCATGCCGCGAGGACAGAGCTGGGGACCACCGTGTGTTCGACAAAAAGCACGTCCCTGTCCGAGCACAGTTCGATCAGCTCGGCTTCCGTCGGTGTGCCGTAGTTGATCCGTACAGAACTTGGGACGTGTAGGCGCTGCAATTCGATCACTCGCCGAAGTTCCTCAGTGCAATCAGCAAAGACTGCGCGCATCGCACAATTCCTCCTCTGGCACCCAAGGGCATGGCCCTGCCGCGCCGATCCTCAAAAGGATGCCCGGCAGGAACGCTGCCGGGCAATGAGATACTGACTTTACGCTGCCGACGACAGGCGCTCGCCCTCGATGGCATCCCGCACGATCCGTAGTGCCTCCTCAAGATCAGTATCCGACAGCACGATCGGAGCCAGAAACCGGACGATGTTGCGATACACGCCGCACTTGATGACTAGGAGACCGCCCTCCCGAGCGCGTTCCATGACGCGCTGAGCGCGGTCCGGATCCGGCCGCTTCGACGTTGAATCCGTCACAAACTCGATTGCCTGCATAAAGCCGCGACCGCGAACAACGCCGATGAAGTCATGTGTGGACTGAAGTTCTTCCAACGCGGCGTGGAGCGTGTTGCCGAGTGTCTTTGAGCGTTCCAGCAGGCCGTCCTGCTCGAAGGCATCAAGAACGGCGAGTGCGGCCGCGCAGGCAATGGCGTTGCCGCCATATGTGCCGCCGAGGCCGCCTGGTGTCGGAGCATCCATGATCTCCGCCTTGCCGACTACACCGGAGATGGGGAAGCCGCCAGCGAGGCTTTTTGCCACTGTCACGAGATCTGGCTGGATGCCCGAATGCTCGAAGCCGAACATCGTGCCGGTTCGGCCAAAGCCGGTCTGGATTTCGTCCGCGATCAAAACGATACCATGGCGTTCGGTAATCGCTCGAAGCTGTTGCAGGAACTCGACCGGAGCGGCAAGGAAGCCACCGTCGCCCTGAACAGGTTCGATAATAATCGCGGCGACGCGATCCGGCGCAATTTCCGTTGCAAACACTTCTTCGAGCGCTGCGATCGCCCCTTCAGTCGTCACACCACGATAAGCGTCTGGATAGGCCGTGTGGAATACTTCCCCCGCGAACGGGCCGAAGTTCTGCTTGTAGGGCTGGCCAAAGCCGGTGAGCGTGACGCCGAGCAGGGTTCGGCCGTGGAACCCGCCACGGAAAGAAATGATGCCGGGACGATTGGTGTAACCGCGAGCGATCTTGACGGCATTTTCGACTGCTTCGGCCCCGGTGGTCAAGAAGACGCTCTTGTAGGCTGCCCCCTTGCCGACCAGCTTGTTGAGGCGCTCGGCGAGCTCGATGTAAGGCTCGTAGGCGGCAACCTGGAAGGCCGTGTGGGTGACACGCTTCAACTGCTCCTGGACGGCAGCCACGACACGCGGGTGGTTGTGCCCGACGTTCAGCACGCCGATGCCGCCGACGAAGTCGAGATATCGCTGACCTTCCGTGTCCCAGATGTAGGCGCCTTCGGCACGTTCAACGAGGATCGGATGGGCGGTTAGAATACCCCTCGGGATATTGTTCTGGCGGGCGGCGAGAAGCTCTTCCTTGCTGCGCTTTGTCATAATGATTTCCTTTCTGCGTGATTGTTCTGGACAGACAGCGTTACGAGGTCGTCTTGGGACCGCCTATTGATTAGCGATCCCTTGCTCAGAGAAATGAATGGTCAGGCGAATGCGTCGAGCGTACCGACGACGGGCTTCTCGCCACTTGTGTCGACGACACATGATCGGGCCGGCGATACGTTCTCTTCGGTGATGCCCAATGCGGCTATGTCGGCGGGGATCTCAGCGCCGACGGCGAAGCTCGCTGCAAGCCGTGCGGCAGCTGCGCCGCCCATCACACCGTTGCCGCCCTGCCCCGCCAACCAGATGAAACTCTGCTCCTCGGGATCGCGGCCGATGACCGGCTCATGGTCCGATGCGAAAGTCCTGAGACCGCCCCACTTGTGCTTGACGCTCTTCACCTCCATCGTTGTGAACGTGTGGATGCGATCGATCGCGATTGCGACCTCGAGCTCGTCGGCCTGTGCATCGCAGGGCTCGGACGGTGCCATGTCGACCGGGGAAACCATGATGCGCCCGGCTTCCGGCTTGAAGTAGAAGGTTTCGGCCACATCGAACGTCATCGGCCATGTCTGGATCGAGCTGCCGGCCGGCGGGTCGAAAACAACCGCGGTACGGCGGAACGGGATGACATTGCGGTAGGAAAGTCCCGCGAGTGTCGCAACTTCCTGTACCCAGCCACCCGCCGCGTTGATCACGACTGGCGCTTCGAACGAGCCGGCAGGCGTGGATATGCGCCAGACACCATCCGTCCGCTTCAAGATCTCGACCCTTGCATTCGTGACCACTCGTCCACCACGAGCGCGGAGCATTTTCAGATAGCCGCTCAACAGCGCGTCCGTGTCGATGTCCATGCAGTCCGGCTCATAGAGGGCCGAGACAAACTCGCTTGACTTGATGACCGGGCAGAACCGCAAAGCTTCTTCGGACGATGTCAGTTCGATCGTCGCCCCTCGGCGAACAAGCTCTTCAGCCTGGGCTTTCAATTGCGCCTGCTCGCCGTCGCGGGCCAAAAACAAGGCACCACGCGGCGTGACGAGTGGCACGTCGGTAAAGCCGTCCGGAGGCGTCTCAAGGAATGAGCGCGACGCCGTAACCAGTCGGCTCCACAATGCCGGTCCGTAATTCTCTGACATCACAGCCGCCGAGCGTCCGGTCGAATGATATCCGGGGGAGGATTCCGTCTCGAGAACGATAACCTTGCCATTCCCGCTTAGTTCATAAGCGACGGATGCGCCTGCAATCCCCGCACCAATAACAATAAAGTCAGCCGTTTCCATTTTCCGTTCCCATTTATAAGCGCTCGCGCTCCGTTTCAGAAGACAGCTTCGCCGATTTCGATGTCATGCGTTGGCCGCAGGAGCTTGACGTTGCCGTTCGTGTCCTTGGCGCCCAGTATCAAGATTTCCGACTGGAAGCCTGCGATGTTGCGCGGCGGCATGTTCACCACGCAGGTCACTATCTGGCCGATCAGCTCTTCGGCGCTGTAGCTGGTGATCTGGGCGCTCGACCATCTGCGGCCGAGATCGCCGAAATCCACCTCAACCTTGTATGCCGGGTGACGTGCCCGCTCGAACGGCTGTACCGTCAGGACACGCCCGATACGGATATCCACCTTCGCGAAGTCGTCATAAACAATCTGAGCCTTTTCCATTACCAACCTCATTTTCTAAGTTTGGACCATTGTGCACCTGATCGTGCAGTGGCTTACGATGATTGACGGGGGCAATTTTGGTCGTTGCTATCAACGTTGCGGTTCGTTTCGGCAGATTGTGCCGCACAACCTGGAGAATGATGTCTCAAACACTTGGAGAACATCATGACCATAGCGCAGCAGCTGAAAGATCCGGCCCTTTTTACCGAACTCTGCTACATCGGCGGAAACTGGGTGGGTGCCGCGAGCAAAGCCACATTTGCAGTCGACAACCCTGCCACGGGTGAGATCATCGGGCATGTACCCGAATTGGGGGCACCAGAAACTGACAGCGCTATTGCTGCGGCGGATGCAGCATTCAAATCCTGGCGCAAAAAAACCGCTGGAGAACGTGGAGCGCTGCTCGAGCGCTGGTTCGATCTCATGATCGAGAATGCGGACGACCTTGCGCGGATCATGACGCTGGAACAAGGAAAGCCGCTTTCCGAGGCTCGTGGAGAAATCACCTACGGCGCGTCCTTCGTAAAGTGGTTCGCCGAAGAGGCGCGCAGGATCTATGGCGAAACCATTCCCGCTGCATCGGCTGACGGCCGGATCATCGTTCAGAAGCATCCAATCGGCGTCGTCGCTGCGATTACCCCGTGGAATTTTCCGAACGCTATGATCACACGCAAGGCTGCCCCGGCTCTTGCCGCGGGCTGCACAATTGTAATCAAGCCAGCCGAAGCAACGCCGTTTTCCGCGCTCGCTCTTGGCGTTCTCGCCGAGCGTGCGGGAATTCCCAAGGGCGTCATCAACATTGTAACCGGGAAACCCGCCGAGATTGGCGGCGCTTTGACCCGCAGCTCAATCGTCAGAAAGTTGACGTTCACCGGTTCGACCCGAGTCGGAAAACTGTTGATGGAACAATGCGCTTCAACCGTTAAGCGAGTTGGATTGGAGCTCGGAGGCAATGCGCCATTCATCATCTTCGATGATGCCGACCTCGATGCTGCGGTGACCGGTGTGATGGCAAGCAAGTTCCGCAATGGCGGCCAGACTTGCGTTTGCGCCAACCGCATCTTTGTACAGGAGGGCGTCTACGAGGCATTCGCCGGCAAATTGGTCGCGGCAACCAATAAGCTCGTTGTCGGCGACGGCCTAGCGGAAGCAACAACAATCGGCCCGATGATCAATCGCGCAGCGATCACGAAGATCCAGGAGCATGTCGACGACGCGACCGCGCATGGCGCGTTGGTCGTTACCGGCGGCAAGTTTAGGTCGGGGCTGTTCTACGAGCCGACTGTTTTGATTAATACCACAGTCGATATGAGGATCGCACAGGAAGAAACTTTCGGCCCGGTAGCGCCTCTCTTCCGCTTCAACACGGAGGACGAAGCGGTCAAATGGTCGAACGATACGCCGTTTGGTCTCGCTTCCTATCTCTACACACGCGATATCTCGCGCGCGTTCCGCGTCGCCGAGGCGCTTGAATTCGGCATGGTTGGCATCAATGCTGGATCTGTGTCTACGACGGCAGCTCCGTTCGGCGGCATCAAGGAATCCGGTCTGGGTCGCGAAGGTTCGCATCACGGGCTTGAGGAGTTCCTAGAACTCAAAACCCTTCACCTCGGCGGCATCTAAAGAGATCAATGCTATGGAACAGCGGATATGCCTCCCGAACCTCGAAGATCCCCGGAGGCTAGATCCGCGTCTACAACGGGGGGCGGCTCGCATTTATCGTCTTTGCCCTCGCCTGCGGCGCACTCGTGGTGTGGGCCCAGACCTGAATCATCACCTGTAGACGATGGAGCCCGGCGATTGACCGGGCTTCTTTTTTTCCCACTGCAGCCGGATTCGCCGAGGCGCGACACTCTTCGCACGGATCTCGCAAGCGGGATCGTCAGCTGCCGCGACCGCCCGAAAAACATCGCGGCAGATATGGATAGGTAGGCCCTGCACTTCGGCAAATGCCGCCAAGTCGATAGATTTGAACGATATAAAATGCCGAGGAGTCGCCCTAACCTTTGTGTGGCGCGCCTTGGGAGCGGTACTCCGCGAGGACGCGTCATAACGCCAATTTAGGGGAACTTTGGAACATGACGACAATCAAACATATGGGTTGGGCGCTTGTCGCTGCATCTCTGACATTCGGAATGGCGAGCACAGCTCATGCCGATAAACTGGACGACGTCCTTAGCGAAGGCAAGGTACGCTGCGCCGTCGTTCTCGATTTTCCGCCGATGGGCTTTCGGGATGCCGATAACAATCCGACCGGCCTTGATGTCGACGTTTGCAAAGATCTCGCCAAGGCACTTGGAATCGAAGCGGAGATCGTCGGCGTCACCTGGGCCGAGCGAATCCCTTCCTTGATCTCCGGCAAGACGGACGTGGTCATCGCATCGTCTTCGGACACGCTGGAGCGCGCAAAGACCGTCGGATTGAGCATCCCGTATATGGTGACCTATTTCCAGGCACTTCTTCCCGCGGATTCAAAGATCACCAAATGGGACGAGCTCAAGGACGCCAAAGTCGGTGCCGCCGTGGGCACGACCTACGAAAGCAATTTTACCGACTACAAGACGCAGCACTGGCCCGATTCCAAGGGTGAGTTCATTACGTTCCAGAGCGAAAATGAGAGCTTCATGGCTGTGGGACAAGGCCGTGTGGATGCAACTATCGGCTCCGATACGTCGATCGCAAACATCGTGAAATCCGGCAAATTCGGGAAAGTGAAACTCGGACCGATCGCACCCTTTGGAAAGGACGTGACCGCGTTCATGACGTTGCGGGAGGAGTATGGTTGGCTGAACTACCTCAATCTGTTCATCAACCATGAACATCGCAACGGCCGACTGCAGGAACTCTACGGGAAGTATGTCGGCGGCACCATGCCTGATCTGACCACTCCCGGCGTCTATCGCTAATTAATCATCGAGAGCGCGTGCAAGCGCAGCCTGCGCGCGCTTTCGGTTTGGAGACGACGCTATGAACTATCATTTTCTATGGCCCCCGGTCATCAAGGCGCTTCCTCATCTGTTGGAAGCGGCGCTCGTAACACTTCAAGTTACAGTCATCTCGATGATTCTGGGAATGATATTTGCCCTTTTGCTAGCCTACGGAAGGATGTCAAATGCGTTTCTGCCGCGAGCGTTGGCGGGGACTTGGATTGAAATCGCACGAAACACGCCGGTTTTGTTTCAGATATTTTTCTTCTATTGGGGCCTTGGCGAGTTCGGAATTTTTCTTGGCTCGTTTACCGCTGTCGTGACCGCCCTGACCTTCAACACTGCCGGCTACATGGCGGAAACTTTCCGTGGCGGTTTCAACTCTGTTGCACCAACGCAGGTTCGAGCCGCGAGATCGCTCGGCATGACAGCCTATCACGCACAGCGCTACGTGATCCTGCCGCAGGTTCTCCGGGCCATCTACTATCCAATGACTAACCAGTTCATCTGGGTCCTTCTCATGAGTTCTCTCGGTATGCTCGCCGGACTTCGCGAACTTGCGGGCGAGACACAATTCTACAACTCGCGGACCTTCAGGACCTTCGAGTTCTTCGCAGCAGCGGCGGTCATTTATTATATACTCGCAAAGCTCATCATGCTGTTGGCTCGACTCGTCGGCTGGCGATTGTTTCGGGGGCAAGCGCAACGATGAATGATCAGGCTCAATTTTTCACAAGCCTTCGTTGGGACGATCTGTGGTTCCTCGCCGAGGCGGCATTACGAACGCTCATCATATCAATCACGGCAATAACCGCCGGTACCCTGATCGGTGTCGTGTTTGGCTGGTTGCTGACGCTCAGAAACCTCTTACTGAACGCCGGCATCATGTCTGTCCTTGACGTCTTCCGAAGCGTGCCTTTGCTCATCCAACTCATCTTATTCGACAGTTTCGTGGCGATCGCAGGGTTTCCGATGACTGCATTCTGGTCGGGGACCGTTGTTCTTTCGCTCTATACCGCAGGTCTTGTCGCAATGGTCGCGAAGTCCGGTATCGAGGCTGTCAGCCCGCCGATGCGCAGAGCCGCTCGTTCTCTTGGGATGACGTATTTCCAAGACATGCGCTACGTCGTTTGGCCCATCGGGTTGCGGTCTGTTCTACCCTCCTGGATCGGGGTGGCGCTGTCAGTCGTAAAAGACTCCGCGCTGGTATCGGCAATTGGCTACGTGGAGTTGCTGCGTGCATCCCAGATCCTGACGACGAGGACACAGGAGTCGTTCAAGATCATGCTCCTTATCGGCCTGTTTTACTTCCTGCTCTCCTATCCGATCGCGCGTGCCGGAGACCTTATCGAAAAGAAGTGGAAGCGATGATTACACTTGAAAACGTACGCAAGTCTTTCGGGACGCATGAGGTTCTGAAGGGTATTAACCTTGAGGTCTCCCAGGGCGAAGTGCTCTCGATTATTGGCGCTTCCGGGTCAGGAAAATCCACACTGCTCTACTGCGTGAATGGGCTCGAACCCATCCAAGGCGGGCGGATTAGCGTGGATGGAACCGACGTTCATAGCAAGACCACGAATCTGAACAAGCTTCGTGAGAAGATTGGAATGGTATTTCAGCAATGGAATTCCTTCCCGCACCTGACGACCTTGGAGAATGTCGCGTTGGCCCCGCGCATTGTCAAAAAATGGAGCAAGGCCGATGCCCAGGCGATGGCGGAGAAGCAACTAAAACACGTCGGCCTCGGTGATAAACTCGATGCCTTTCCGCTTGAGTTGTCTGGTGGTCAGCAGCAGCGCCTCGCCATCGCTCGCGCGCTTGCTATGGAACCTAGCTACATGCTGTTCGACGAGGCCACGTCGGCGTTGGATCCCGAATTGGTGGGCGAAGTGCTCGATACCATGCGCATGCTTGCGTCAGAGGGAATGACAATGATTGTGGTCACCCACGAAATGGGGTTTGCAAGAGACGTTTCTGATCGGGTCGCTTTCTTCCACCAAGGGGTGATGGAGGAGATCGGACCGGCGAAGGACGTTATGACAAACCCCACGAGTGAGCATCTGCAGCGTTTCCTTGCCAAGGTGCGGTAGTCACCTTTGTTACGAAACGATAGATGAAAATGGTGGGGTCTGGAAAGCGGGCCCTACCACAACCGCGCGCGTGCTTACTCACCTGCCCTCGGTCGCTTCCTCCAGACCGGTCCCACCGTCTCCGGCGAACATTACCCGTCAGCAATTCAACGTGTCGATACTCGTTAGACATAAGCCTGTCCTCAAGCCTGTGCTTGAGCCTTCCTGCTTATGCCGACTGTCCGGTCGAAATGGGGGGCAGTTCACATCGAGGTGCATACACTGCTCGATCAACCGTCGCAAACCAGCGCCTATTTATTGGGTTTGGAGCCTAACATTACTTTGGTAGAATTTATTCCGGGATGATTTGGAACCGGATACGGCAGTGTGGACATCGTTGTGGCGGATGGTAGTTTGAGAGCACGGCTATGACGGCGCGTCGGATAGCTGGCAGTATCGGTTTAGGCGGGCCGTGTCTGTTCCTTTTTTTCCCGCTTTGCCTTGTATGGGCGCTGATGTTGCAGGAAGGCATATGCGATCATGGTCATCAACGTGTGTCGGTGTAGGCCTTGCCATGATCGACCTTCGAAGTGATCGAGGCCGAATTTTTCCTTCATTTGCTGATGAGCCTGCTCGCAGACCCAACGAGCTTTAATGGCCGCTGCCAACTGTCTTAATGTCGCTTCTGCTGGAAGATTGGACAGGTAGTATTTGCGTTCGTCGTTTGAGCGCCTCTCGCCAACCAGCCAGGCTTCCTCGCCTGGCATATGCTGCTGTCCCTTGTCGAGGAGGCGTTGGGGGCTGCCATCCGCAATTCGAATGCGTAGGGCAGCAAAGCGCGAGGTCAATCGGCCTTGGGTGCCACGCCGCCAGCTGAGTTTCGTCCACGTCGAGGCCGCCAGCGTATCGGGGATGGAATACTTGCGCGGTTGTCCACGGCCCGCGACAGGAAAGATCAATGCGACATCATGGGGATAAACCTTCTGATGCTTGGGAACGCCGACGGCCCAGGTGAGACCCCGCGCACTCAACCCCTGACGAAAGGCGGCCGACAGACCGTAATCTGCATCCGCGAGCACAGTACCAAACCGGACACCTGCGGCAATCAGCCGATCGATCTCGTCGAGCGCAATCTCCGGCTTGGTGCGCGATACGCGCGACAGCTCGGGAACGCCCGCTTTTGCCATTCTGTCCTGATCACAGGTCCAACTCTCGGGCAGGAACAGCCGCAAACCCAACGTGACAGGGACCTCGTCGCGTACCAGCGTCAGTGACACCAGCGTCTGGCAATTGGCGCGCTTGCCCAGCATCGACGCATATTGCGGCGCGACCCCTACCGAGTGGTCGCCCTTCTTCGGAAGGACCGTATCGTGGATCACCAGAAATGCATCTGGAGCTCCGGCTATTCTGTCCGCCTGCACCGCCAATTCCGCCTCAAGCGGACCGGCGTCCCAAGTACTATCCGAGATGAAATGATGCAGGCGGTCGTAGCGATCAGGCGCAAGGCGCTCCGACATCGACCCGATACTCTTGCGATCTCCCGGCCCGATCAGGCCCGAAACATAGATCGGGCACATCTCCCGCCGCTTCTTGTGACCAAGTTTCTCAACGAAAGGCCTCAGCCATTCCGTCAGTACAACTCCCTGCTCTGCCATCCTTCGCACCCCTGTTGGAATGCCAAAGATGGCCGATTAGCCTTAACCTAGGATTAATCTGCCAAAGTAGCGTTAGGGCGCGCCATGGTAGATCGGGCTGCGGAGCTTTCAGCATTTTTGCATCCATTCTACATAGGCTTCGACATAGGAAGCAAAGACAAATATCCCGCTTTTTAGGAGACGAAACTCTCAATCGCCTCTCAGATCAATCCAGTAGTCCTGCCAGCGCCCGCCGTTGTAGAAGAATTTTTTGAGTAGTGCTTAGTCAAGCCAACTGGTCATTTCCGGCCGATCCGTTGAGATAGCCCAACAAGCCAATGGGCTAGCTCTCTGGCCAAAATTTGCTTTTTAGCTCAAGGTGAGCTCGGAACCTCTGTAGTTCCGAGAAGCTCACCTACTCAGCCGCGTCTACCTAAATCTCGAAAGGGAGGCGAAAGCCTGTCTCTTCCCAGTCCACCGCTATAAGCAAGCCGATTCCAGAGAGTGTTATGAATGCCGTCTTCAGGTCGTTGCCGCCGAAGCAAATATTGGTGGTGAAAGGATCGCCGAAGGCGACACGGCGTTTGACCTCACCGGTTGGCCTGATAACGATCACTTCCCCGGTCATCGTAGCCGCGACATGGATGTTGCCCTCTGCATCCACCGCAAGGCTATCGAATCCCTGGTAACCAGGGAGACCGCAAATGCAACGCCCCCCATAAGGCGAGGGGAACGATTCCTTACGGACGACCCCCGGCTCGATGATATCGAAGGCAATAATTCGCGAGGGTTCCATGTCAGCGACGTAGAGTATTTTCTCGTCCGGAGACAGGCCGATGCCATTTGGCGTCAGTACAGGAAACGCTATCTCGACGATTGACGATCCGTCTGCCCGCGCATAGAAAACACCTCCGTGGTCGCGATCTTTTTCTCTGGTCTTGCCGAGATCGGTGAAATAGAAGCCGCCGGCGGAATCGAAGACGATATCGTTGGGTCCGCTCAAACGATGATCGCCGCAACGATCATAAAGGCGGATGACCTCACCCGTTTCTGGATCGACACGGTCGATGCTCCCGGTCGCATAGCTTGTCGCCTGGCCTGTCGGATGGAGAATGCCGTCACGCTCCTCCCATGTGAACCCGCCGTTGTTACACACATAAAATGCGCCGTCCGGACCAACGGCAAGCCCGTTGGGGCCGCCCGGCACCTTTGCGATAACGCTGACATGTCCGTTCATGTCGACCCGGCTCACCGTCTCGCGTTCGATTTCCACGATGGCAATCGAACCATCTTTCATCAGCGTGGGGCCTTCAGGAAATTTCAATCCCGTCGCGATAACCCGCCCAGGCACTTTGTCCACTGGTATCAGTACACTCATTCCCATCCTCCAGAATAGAGTTAAGAAGGGCAACGTTGCCCTTCCCGAAAAGCAGCGTCAGCCACCATATTGCTTGAGGATCGCAATAGCTTCAGCATCGTCCTTACGAAGCTTTGCCAGTGTCTCTGCTGCCTGATCGCGCGTGATGGCCCTGACCGGCGTTCGGAAAACGTCGTTGGGAACATTTTCTCCACGGCCCAGCGCCAATGCTAACTGAGCGGTTTTTTCACCGACAATATCCCAGGGAGTATCCGTGCTGAATGCGATCGGACTTTCCGGACGAGCCATTTCCTCTAGCAGTTGCTCAGAGAAATAGTGATTGGCAATCATGATATTGGTGCGGTTCATCTGGTTCAAACCCTGAACCGCACCGATGGACAGGGGCCACCACCAGGAGATAATGGCATTGATGCTTGCAGGGTCCGGGTTTGCCTGCAAAAGCGACAGGACGTTTTCGCGCCCTTTCGATATCTGGTCGCTGCCGGACGTGCTGCCCGACATGAACGGGAGAACCTTCATGCGCGGCTCGAAGCTGGTCATCATCTCGAGTTGGGCTGCTTCCATATCGAACGGTTGGAAAAAGCCCTTATCCTCGGCGGTTTGAACGATATTGCCCTGTCGTTTCAGCGCATTCTGCACAAAATAGCCAAGCGCGGTGGCCAAGCCCCATGTGTCTTCGACAACAGACGGAGAATCTTTCACGGTCACCTGAAATCCAACCGTCTTGATGCCGCGGCGATGAGCGTCCTCGGCGATGTAAGCGGTCTCGGACTCTGTCGCGTAATTGCCCATGCAAAGCACGTCGATTCCACGATCGAGAAGCTGGCGCATAGCGTCGAGTTCGCTCTGTTTTGTCGGCTCGCCGCGAATGGTGACCACTTCGCCGCCATTATCGAGAACGGTCTTTACCATCGTACCCATGCCGCGCCGCCAAGGCTGGTTGAACGGGCCGTAGGTCAGAGGAATGCCGACTTTCACCTTCTTCCCGCCGCTAGATACCGGAATGTTTTCCGCACTGGCGATCGACGCGACACCGGCACCTGCGGCAAGTACTGCGCCACCCAGTGCCAACGACTGTATCAACGAACGCCGGCTGAACTCGACGTGTTCAAAAATCTCTTGAATATGTGGAATCTTCGTCATGCTACACACCTCCTCTGTGTTTATTTTATAGTTGTTATGCGATCGCTTTCCTGACGGCCTGCCCGGACATGACAAGCGAGAGCACCTGATCGTAGGTGCAGTCACGCGTCGGCCCTTCAAAAATCCTCTGCCCTTTGCGGATAACCATCGTGGTTTCGCTCAGGGACAGAATTTCGTTGAGCGAGGACGATATGACGATGATTGCAGCCCCATGCTCCGCGAGCCCCAGAATCGTCGCATAAATCTCCGGGATTGCTCCGACGTCCACACCGGAAGTCGGCTCGACGAAGATATAAATACCGGATTTCGACGACATCCATTTCCCGATCACGGCCTTCTGCTGATTGCCTCCGGACAAGAACTTCATTGTGCGTTCGGGCACGCGCGGATTGATATTGAGCTGGTTCATGGTTGCCTGTGCAAAAGCCAGTTTGTGACCTGACCGGACCCAGGAAAGGCGACCGAAACGCCTTAGCACCGGCATCGCGATGTTATCCGCGACGCTCAGGTTCGGAAACAGCGCCTGCTTGCGGCGATCTTCCGGGATGAGAGCGATGCCGCTCTGTTGTGCAAGAGCGGGCGAACCAAGTTTACGTAGAGCGCCCGAGACCAGAACCTCGCCAGCATAGCCGGTCAATCCGCCCAGAATTTTTTCGACCTGCTCCATGCCCCCGCCGACAGGACCGGTGATGCCCAGCACTTCTCCAGCACGAATGGAAAAAGACAGAGACGACAATCGCGCATTGGATAGATTCCGAACCTCGAGAGCGACAGTTTGCCGGGCCAGTCCTTTGTTTCGAACTTCCAGATTTTTCTTCGACCGATCCACCATGAGTTCGGTCACACGCTCTTCGGTAATCTCTGATCGACCGAGTGTCGCAGAAACTCTCCCGCCACGAAGGATTGTGGCGCGGTCGCAGATTTTTTTCACCTCGTCCAACCTGTGTGAAATGTAGACGATCGTGATGCCTTGCGCCTTGAACCGCTCAATCAGCGTAAACAGAAGATCGACCTCGTTACCAGAAAGCCGCGCTGTAGGTTCATCAAGAATAATGAGTTTGTATCGCCGGTGAAAAAGCATCGCCAGCGTGACGAGTTGCATCTGGGCGGCGGTCAGATTGCGCGCCATCTCGTGAACATCCAGATCAAGACCGATCGTATCGACGATCTCCTGTGCCTTGCGGAATATGCCGGGGCGATCGATGAACACCCCGCCCGGCTCGTTGCCGAGCAGGATGTTTTCGGCAACGGTCAGACCGGTGACCATTTCCGCATCCTGATAGACCGCGCCCAGACCATATCCGTGGGCATCAATGGGGCCGCGAATGGACGCCACCTCCCCGTTGACCATGATTGTTCCGGCTGTCTGGGAATAAATGCCCGTCAAGATTTTGATAAGCGTCGATTTTCCAGCTCCGTTTTCGCCCAGAAGGCCGTGCACTTCAGCTCTTTCGAAACTTAGATCGACACCTTTTAGAACTGGAACTCCGCTGAAGTCCTTGGTCAATTGCCGAATTTCGACAATCGCGTTGCTCTGCGTTGCAGACATCACAGTGCTCCCTCAGATAAACTTGAGATGGATTTCTTCACGGTTGAGAAGAGCGTTGGCACCGACCGCCAGGATCAGAATCAGGCCGTTGGCAAGCTGGCGCGCTGCGAAGGGTATGCCCAGCATATTCATGCCGGCGCTCAGCATGTAGAGGAAGAAAACGCCGATCAAAGTTCCAAGAATGTGAGGTTTGCCCTTTCCGTAAATCGTCGCGCCCAGATAGACTGCTGCAAAGGATTCAAGCAGATATCCTTGTCCACCGACAGGCTGTGCCGAGGAGGAGATCGACGTGAGCAAAACACCGCCCATACCGGCAAAAACAGCAGACAGAATGAAGGCGGTGATGATCCAGAAATAGACCTTGATACCGGAATAATAAGCCGCCATCGGATTGTCGCCCACTGCAGTGATGTAATATCCCGCGCGCGTCTTCGTCGCCAGCAGATGGCCGAAGGCTGCGAGTATAAGCATGATGATGACGGGAAAAGCGATCCAGCCCACTCGACCCTGACCGATGAACCGGAAAGCAGTCTCACTGTAATCGACGGCGACTTGATAGCCGCCCGTTATGAACAAATTCATTCCACCGAGAACGAAGCTTACTCCGAGTGTGACAACGATGCCGGAAAGACGCCCGTAGGTAACGAGCAGGCCGTTTATAAGACCGATCAGACCGCTGACCAGAAGTGCCACAAGGATTGCCGCCGCCGGACCTGCAATCGGGATCATCAACGCAGTCACGATCGAGGCTGTGGTAACGGTCAGACCGATAGACAGATCGAAACTGCCCGCGACCACCACATAGGTGAGACCGATGGAGACGAGCGCGCTCACGATCATCGAAAATAGGATATTGTTGAAGTTTGCCACCGTGAAAAACCACGGGGACATGACCGAGAAAATGATGGCGACGGCGATGATAACGGTCAAAGTGCCCCATTTTCTCAAGAACCTCAGGATTAATCCTTCCTGCGATTTTTGATCATGTCTTTTCGGAGCCGTGTTCGCGCCAGACTTTTCCGATGCCGTAATGATCGACATATTATTCCTCCGCTTTTTTTCAGATTTCCGGCCCTATGCGCCTCGTATTACGACGAAGCTCAACCTCCAGTGGACTATAGAAATCTCTCGTAATAAGATGGATGTCCGCAATATTGTCAACAATAATTTCAGACAATATTGCGGACAATGATCCTTCGCTTTATCGCAGTGCCGAAAACCGGGTGGGCTCCAGCACCATATTGGTGATGGATGTGACGATAGGGCCTTCACGCTCGCTTTCCTTTCGCTTGGCGGTCCAGTCCGGATCCGCCATGAAAGCATTCCAGATCTTCTGACGATGATCCATGCTGTCCCACGCGAGAATGTAATGCAGATCATGATTGGAAGGGCCAACCGCAACTGTCCAGAAGCCGACCTGCCGGATACCGTAGGTGTCCCAGAATGCCAGCGTTGTTTCCTCGAACCGCTTAAGCAGATCCGGCAGCTTGCCCGGAGCGCAGTGATAAATCCGCATCTCGTAAATCACGATGCAATCTCCTTGGAAACGCTGAATTCCAGCTCCATCGCTCGGCGGAATTTATAAGTTTCGTCGGCCTCGTCGATTTCCACATCATCCCATGTCAAGGCGGCGCCTTTTGCCACGGGCCGGGTTAGTTTGAGATGGCTTGCCAGCCCGATCGGCAGGCCGCCGATACTGAGACTGTCTGCGGCGGGCATAAGGCGCCCCCAAACCATAAAGCCACCTTCCCCATCGAGAACATCTCCCGGCCGGAGATCTTTTTTCGCCGTGGCCACGACATCGGCGACGAAAGCAGTGGGTTTACCCGTTGCTTCACCGCGGAAAAAGGCAGCGAAAATCGAAACGTTCAGTTCCAGTCCGATAAGGTGGAAAGGACGGTGGAGCGCGGCATATTCGCCACTCTTGTCGGTCGTAACGCCATATTCCTTGAAGCAGCGCTTTGTGTATTCATTCGGGGCCTTGAAGACCACGTAGACACCCCATCGGATGTTGTTAGGTATCACCGACCCGTCGCGATAGACGCTAGAAACAACCTCCACCTGACCGTGGTGGTGCAAGCCTCCCTCATGGCTGCCGACCTGTAGGGTCTCCGCCAGCTCCTCGGCAGAGCAAGGCGGGAAGAACAGCCCCTCCGGCGAAGGACGCAGCCCGGTCGCATTGGAGACAGCCGCCATTTCGATGCCGGATTTCGTGCCGTCGATGAAAGAATTGAACATCTGGGCGTTCATGCCGCCCTTCTTGGCATCCTCTACCGCGACCCCCCGATTGGCCCAAACTGTGTCCGGTGTGGATTCGTGGAACGACGGAAGATAGCGCGTGCCTTTGCCAGCCGCCGCGATGTCAAATCCGCAGCTGCGTGCCCAGTCAACCATTTCGCATATGAGTGCCGGCTGATCGCCGTAGGCAAGCGAGTAAACCACGCCTTTGTCGTCGGCAAGCTTTGCCAGTAGCGGCCCCGCAAGCACATCCGCTTCGACATTGACCATCACAATGTGTTTGCCAGCGGCGATTGCCTTGCGGGCATGATAAACTCCGGCCGCCGGGTTGCCTGTAGCCTCGACCACGACGTCGATCTCATCAAGCGACGGCAGGTTATCCCAGCCTTCGACAAATGCGGTTCGAGCGATATCGTCCTCGTCCCATCCCACATTTCTGCAGGCCGTCTTCGCGCGCTCTGGCGAAAGATCTACGATGCAGACCACATCGATGCCTTCCGTCGTCGGCACCTGAGACAGGAACATCGATCCAAACTTGCCGGCACCAATCAGGCAGACACGCACAGGTGCGCCATTGGCAGCCGCATTGCGGGCCATTGCGGATAAATTCACGATATATTCCTCTGTTCTGAAAGTTAAGGGTTTCGCATCAGGGTCCGTAGACCGTAGCGGTCTATCCAAGCGAGACCTGCCACTGTTTTTTCAGCGGGCCGGTACTCACAGCCAACCCAGCCGGAATAGTCAGTTGCTTTGAGGCAGTCGAAAATTGCCTCAAAATCGAGCTCCCCGCTACCCGGTTCGGACCGCCTTGGCGTATCGGCAACCTGCACGTGCGCCACAAGTGGACGCAATGTCACAAATGTCTCGATCTCGTTTTCACCGGACCGGCGACAATGATAGAAGTCAAACTGAAGCCGAACGAATGGCGAATTCACACGTTGAACGATATCGGCCGCCTGTCTCTGCGTACTGATATAGTAGCCCGGAACGTCATGGGAATTGAGTGCTTCAAGAGTAAGCGTCAGTCCGGCTGACCTCGCCAGCCCGGCAGCCCATGACAGATTCTCCAGCAGAATGTCTTCAACCGCTTCGCGAGGCAAATCGGGATCTGGAACTCCGGTGAGCAGATGCACAAAACGGACGCCCAGCGGAAGAGCATAACTCAGCGCCTCATCCACACTTCGGCGAAACTCGTCTTGCCGTCCGGCGAGGCACGCTAAACCCTTCTCGTTTCTAGTTGGTTCGCCCACGGGCGAATTTACCAAAATCAGGTCGAGATTGTTGTCGTCCAACTGCTGCCTGATCTCGCTGATATCCAGACCGTAAGGGTAAAGGAGTTCAACCGCCCCAAACCCTGCCTGGCGTGCCGCAGCAAACCTTTCCATGAAGCCGTACTCTGTAAACATCATGGAAACGTTCGCGCACAGGCCAAACGACCGCCCTCCTCCCGCGCGCCGCTCCACTTATTTCGGAGCCTCACCCATGAGGTCTTTGGCAGACAGGTGTTCCACCTCTTCATCACTTCCGGCGAAGGTTCGCGTTACTTTTGCCGAGCTGTAGATCCACAAGATCCGCATGGGCGCATCGCCAGTGTTGCGGAAAGCATGAACCAGACCCGCAGGGATATAAGTGCTGTCGTAGGGGACCAGCGGAGTGATCTTTCCATCAACTTCGACCTCTCCAATCCCTTCGAGTAACGTCACTTGCTCATCGCAGTTGTGGATATGAAGTGGCGCTCCTCGGCCTTTGGGATAGACACTCATACCGGTGGTAAAAAGCGCACCGGGCGAACTCATGTGCGTCACCAGTGGCGTCGTCTCTATTCCGCTTCCGCGCTGGATGCGCTTGATATCGTCCACCTTTAGAATGGTAACATTAGCTCCCACGTTTTCCTCCAGATATTCAAGATAAGATGTGTGGTTTTCAGCGACCCCAACCGCCATGGGCTGCCCGGAAGGCATCAAGCGCCGGCTGCATGTGCGCTATGCACAAGCGCGTAAACTCTGCCCTGTCGCCAGCCTGCAATGCATCGATCATGGCCGTGTGCTCGTCGATCGAATTTCTCGCCAGGTTAGGCAGACCTATAGCGTAACAGTGGATTGATGCGGTCTTTTGCCAGTAATTTTCAATATCGGCGGCAAGAAAGCGGTTCCCGCAAGCTCCAAACAGCGTGGCATGGAACTTGTCGTTTTCAGATGCCGCACCGGCAAGGTCTCCAGCTTCGATACAGCGCAAATAGCCGTCGTTGATTTCCTTCAATCTGGAAACGAGATCTTCGCTTCCTGGCATGGGAATGCGCTGGGCAGCAGCCGTCTGAAGAAGCGTGCGCATTGCATACAGCTCGTCCACCTCATCGACACCGTAATCCGAGATTACGACGCCGCGATTAGGACGCTGCTGCACAAGGCCAAGCCGCGCAAGATCGTCAAGCGCTGCGCGTATGACGTAACGTCCCACGCCAAACCGCTCCGTGAGCTCACCTTCCAGCAATCGCTCACGCGGACGAAGTCGCCCAAAGATAATATCAAGCCGCAGAGCTTCGAACACGTCTTCCCGTCCGACGTCAGCCTCGTTCGAGTTTTTCATTTCTCTCATGTCTGGCCCATCTTTCATGTCAGTTTCCAATCAATAATGGCAGCCAACATCTATGTCAATTATTTTGTTGACATTGATGTTGGCGTTATCCATTTTCACTTTATCGGAACGGGATCGTGCCGATTTCCTACTCAATAGCCTAGAATATTGTCTCCGGGGAGTTACCGTGACTGTTTTCGATTTCTGCGTGATTGGAGGCGGCATCGTCGGGTTGGCGACAGCCCATGAGCTTCTTAGTCGCACCAATGGTGCCAAAGTCATCGTTATTGAAAAGGAAACCGTGCTGGGATTCCACCAGACCGGACACAATAGCGGCGTGATTCATGCCGGCGTCTACTACAAGACAGGCAGCCTGAAGGCGCAACTATGCGTTCAGGGCGCCAAGGCCACCAAGGATTTCTGTCTCGAGTACGGTATTCCGTTTGCAACACCAGGAAAACTGATCGTCGCCACGGACAAGCTCGAGCTGGAGAGGATGAGAGCGTTGAAAATAAACGCTGAAGGGAACGGAACGGTGGTGGAGGAACTTGACACCGTCGCTCTCAGACAATGCGAGCCTGAGATTGCGGGCGTTGCGGCTCTAAGGGTCAAATCGAGCGGTATCGTCGACTACCAGAAAATCTGCATTCAGCTTAGCAATTTAATCAGGCAGGCAGGTGGAGAGATAGTTTTTGGCGACGAGGTGACCGCCCTTAGAGAAACCTCTGACGAAGTGGAAGTCGTTTGCCGCAACAAAACCTATCGTTCGCGAAAAGTCATTGCCTGTGCCGGGTTACAAGCAGACAGGATCGCGCGGCTGTCTGGCGTAGGCGGCAGTTTCCGTATCGTCCCCTTTCGCGGTGAATACTATAGAGTCCGGGAGGAAAAGAAGATCGGTGTCACCCACATGATCTATCCCGTTCCAGACCCCGCATTACCTTTTCTCGGCATTCACCTGACGCCCACCATCCATGGCGAAATGACGGTAGGACCGAACGCCGTTCTGGGCTTTTCAAGAGAAGGGTACCAAAAGCTATCCTTCAACCTTCGCGATGCACTCTCGATAGCATCTTTCAGCGGATTCTGGGGCGTGGCGCGCAAGAACTGGCGAACAGGGCTGGAAGAATTCAGCAACTCCATGTCCAAAGCGAAGTACATGCAAAAATGTCAGAAATATTATCCAGATCTCGTGTTGGAAGATCTGGTCCCCTATCGCGCAGGCATTCGCGCGCAGGCAATCACCGCGAAGGGCGATCTCCTTCATGACTTTTTGTTTCTCAACACGAAACGGACGCTGCATGTGGGTAACGCTCCCTCCCCCGCAGCAACTTCGGCTATTCCGATTGCCCGAATGATCGCCGAGCGAATTACCAACTGAGATATAGTGCCGGGAAGAATCCCTTCGGTACGGCATAGACAGCAGAGGAGGAAGAGCGATGACAGCCGAGGCAGCGCAAGAATCGTTCGATTACATTATCATTGGTGGAGGATCGGCGGGATCGTTGCTGGCGGAGCGGCTTTCGGAGGATGGTCGCTCTCGAGTGTGTGTGCTGGAATCCGGCCCGACGGACTGGCATCCTTTTGTCAGCATCCCGGCAGGATACATAAAGATCCTTTTCGACCCCAAGATGACATGGGGGTTTCCGACCGAAGCAAGCGCCGGGACCAACAGCCGCTCGATCGTTCTTCCGCAGGGACGTATGCTTGGCGGGTCAAGCAGCATAAATGGTATGGTCTATAGCCGCGGGCAACCGGGTGACTTTGACGAATGGGCAAGGCGCGGGAATGCAGGATGGGGCTATGATGACATACTGCCCTACTTCAAGCGCACCGAGAGACGTATCGGCGATGGTGATGACAGGTATCGAGGTCGTACGGGAGCGTTGCCGGTTACCGACCTGGATGGCGACTATCCATTGTGCGAAATTTTTGCAGACGGGGCGGAAACGCTGGGTTTACCACGCAACCGCGACTACAATGGCGCAACACAGTTTGGCACCGGATATTCGCAGCGTGTCATTTACCGCGGCAGGCGCGTCAATGCCGCAACCGCTTTCCTCAAGAAAGCTCGCAAACGGCCAAACGTCGAAATCCGCACGCACACCCATGTCACACGTATTCTTTTAACCGGTAAACGCGCAACGGGCGTGCGGTATCTGAAAGGTGGCGAGGGAGGGCAGCCTGTGGATATCCACGCCACACGCGAAATCATTCTCAGCGCCGGAGCGATCAACTCCCCGAAAGTTCTGCAACTTTCGGGCATTGGCGAAGCAGGATTGCTGAACGGCCTCGGCATTTCCGTCACGCATGACCTGCCGGGTGTTGGCGAAAACTTCCGTGATCACTATGCTGCGCGACTGGTCGCCCGCGTCAAGAATATCCCGACCCTCAACAGTCGTGCCAGAGGCATTCCGCTTGGCTTGGAAATCCTGAAATGGGCGCTGGGTAGGCCAAGCATCATTTCCGTCACGCCTGCAATGTTCTACGCCTTTGGCAAATCCTCGCCGGAACTCGATGCACCTGACATTCAATGCTCGTTTACGCCAGCGAGCTACAAAGAGGGTTATCTGGGCGTTCTCGAAGATTACCCCGGCGTTACCTGCGGGCCGTATCAACAGCGACCGGAAAGCCAGGGTTACGTTCGCATTCGCGCCACCGAGCCATTCGAAAAGCCTGTCGTTCAACCGAATTATCTCGCCGATCCTCTCGACCAAAGAGTAATCGTGGCCGGGATCAGGATTGCGCGAAAGCTTTTAACATCCCCCGCCATGCGGCCCTATTTCGACTGCGAGGAAATCCCTGGACCGGATTGCCAAACCGACGAGGAACTTCTGGATTTTGCCCGGAGCAAGGGATCGACCGCTTACCATCTGATCGGAACTTGCCGCATGGGCAAGGCCGATGACCGTTTGGCCGTCGTAGACGATCAGTTGCGGGTGCATGGCATTTCTGGACTTCGGGTCGTCGACGCCTCCGTCATGCCGACAATGCCATCCGCCAATACCTACGCCAGCACCCTTATGATTGCGGAAAAAGCCGCCGACATGATCCGCGGACGCGCGCCGTTGTCCCCCGTTATCTAGTTCCAATCCGATTTCATGCCTATACAAAGGAAAAACCCGTGACCCACGTATACAACCAACCCTCTTTGTTCATCGACGGAGAGTGGATTGAAGGCGGCGACCGCGAACTCTCCGCTGTCGTCAACCCAACCGATGGCTCGGAGCTGGCACGTATGCCCAGAGCCACTGCCGCCGATCTCGACCGCGCACTGGAAAGCTCGCAAAAGGCCTACAAACTCTGGCGTCATGTGTCGGCCTACGACCGGGCAAAAATCCTCCGCAAAACGGCGGAACTCATCCGCGAGCGCCGCGACGATATCGCCGTACAGATGACGCTTGAGCAGGGCAAGGTCAATGCGGAGGCCCGAATGGAGGTCGATGCCGCAGCCGATTTCTTCGAATGGTATGCCGAAGAGGGCCGCCGCGCTTATGGCCGCATCATTCCGCCGAGGGTTAAAGGCGCGCGCCACGTCGTCCTGCGTGAACCTGTGGGGCCCGTTGCGGCATTCTCTCCCTGGAATTTCCCGGCTGTTGCCCCTGCCCGCAAGATCGCGGCGGCTCTCGCCGCTGGCTGCACGTGCATTGTAAAACCATCGGAAGAAACACCGAATACGGCTCTGGCGATTGCCCGCGCTCTGGCGGACGCCGGACTTCCCGCAGGCGTGCTCAACGTGGTGTTCGGAAACGCGGCGATGATTTCGGAAACATTGATCCGCTCGCCAATCATCAAGAAAGTAACGTTCACCGGCTCGACTGGCATTGGACGTCATATCGCGCATCTTGCCGCCGAGGGGGTAAAGAAAATCTCTCTGGAGCTTGGAGGGCATGCGCCGGTCATCATCTTTAATGACGCGAACCCCAATGCGGTCGCATTGTCGGTCACTTCCAAAATTCGCAATGCGGGCCAGGTTTGCGTGTCTCCTACCCGATTTATCGTGCAGGAAGATCGATACAAGGAATTTGCAGCAACGTTGTCCGAACGTATCGAAAGCATCAACGTCGGCAATGGTCTTGACGAGAACACCCAGATGGGGCCGGTCGCCAACGATCGCCGCCTTCAGTCTATGGAGGATCTGGTGTCCGATGCGAGAGCGAAAGGCGGAAAAGTTGCGGCTGGCGGCAAGCGGATTGGCAATCAGGGCTACCATTTTTCCCCGACTGTCCTGACCGACCTCCCGGCCGATGCCAGAATTCTGTCCGAAGAGCCCTTTGGCCCCATCGCCACCGTCACACCGTTCAGGCATTTCGATGAAGCAATCGCGGAGGCTAACCGCCTTCCATTCGGCTTGGCCTCCTATGCGTTCACAAGCTCGGTTGCAACGGCCACGGATGTCGCGGACTCCATCGAGAGCGGCATGATCGGTATCAATAGCTTTGCAATCTCGATGGCTGAAACGCCGTTCGGAGGTGTAAAGGACAGCGGCTATGGATCAGAAGGCGGCCCGGAAGGGCTTGATGCCTATCTGACAACCAAATTCATCGCTCAGCACCCGTGAAGTGTCGGGTGGACGGCTTTCATATCCGCCCTCCCTGACAACTATTCGGCGCCCCCCGATGACCATGAAGCACGATTTCAATGCTGAACTCCATGCCAGGCCGTCGATCTATTTTGTCGGCCCGGCACTGGTGGAGCATATCGCCATAATGCCCGCGGCTCCATCAAGGCCATTGCCTTGTGTTATCCAGGAGCAGATTGCCGGAAGTCCCGACGTGCGGACCCAAGTGGAACATCACACCGAATTCGTGACCGTAACACGCGTTATCCAATTGGCTTCAGTACCTGAGACATGGCCCGAACTCACACTCACGGAACAGGAAGCCCTGAAGATTATAGGGTTGGACAGGGGAACGCTTGTTAATCGTCTCGCGCTGCTGGTGCTGGAAAATGGACCGGCTGAACTGGGCATGACCCTGAAAGCCTTCGGTCTGGGCGATACGGCCGCATCCGAGGTCGGGAACGGAGACGCCAGAATTTGCTCCAACTTTCGTGTCCAGCCCGACAATTCCAGCCGTATTATTCTCTTCAACGCCCAACTCAACGCATACCGGTTGGGACGGATGGTAAGGCGTCTGTGCGAGATCGAAACCTACCGCGCGATGGCATTACTTGCGCTACCTGAGGCGCGGTTGCTTGGTCCCATGCTGGCGTCCTACGACACGCAGTTGACGGCGTTGGCCAATCACAATGCGACAGTCGGAAGCGATGGCCACCGCGCGCTGCTGGACGACATCTCGCGCCTCTCCGCACAAATCATCTCGGCCGCGGCCCGCACCCGCCATCGGTTCGGAGCAACGGCTGCATACGCCAAAATCGTGGAAGAGCGGATCAAGGAACTCCGAGAGAGCCATGTTCCCGGTTTTCAGAGATTTGGTATTTTCGTTGATCGCCGCTTCAAGCCGGCTATCAGGACCTGTGACGCAACAGCCCTGCGGCTGGATCAACTGTCCCACGCCACTATGCACCTCATCGATCTGCTCCAGACGAAAATCCAGGTCGAGGTCGAGTATCAGAATGCCGTCCAGATCAAAGCAATGGCTGAACGTGCTGCTGTTCAGCTGAAAATCCAGCGTGCTGTCGAGGGATTTTCGATTATTGCGATTACCTATTACATAATTGCCTTGTCAAAGGTCATAATCGAGGCGCTGGAACATGCAGGATTGCATCTCCATCCAATGGCGTTCCTGACTTTCATTCCCGTTGCCTTGTGCGCGGTTGCCCTTGCGATATTCCGTGTCAAAAAGGCTTTGAAAGACTGATACATATGCCGCTTGCAACCCGCGGACAGAGGTCGACTGAACACCTCTAAATAGTACGCGCCCAAGCAATCATCCTCATATCTGCCATCATACCGCTCGCTTGAAGCGGAGAAATCCCGCTCAGGGGTAACCTGACCGGGATTTCCTTTCAGCTTGTTTTCAGGGCGCTTCGTTGTTTACATCCACAACATCTTGCGGCGAAGGTCGATATCGTTGGCGATCTTGCTGGAGGCAACCTCATGCAACACACGGCCCATTTCCAGCACGATCGTTCTGTCCGACAAGGCAAGTGCCAGATCGAGATTATGATCGACGATCACGATCGACAACACGTCCCTTAGTTTGTCGAAGGTGATGAAGAGCTGCTCAACGACAGCAGGTGCAAGACCTTCAAAGGGCTCATCGAGCAGGAGGATGCGGGTATCGCCCGAAAGTGCACGCGCGACGGCGGCCATCTGCTGCTCCCCGCCGGACAGACGGTCAGCGGCCGTATCCAGACGTTCGCCAAGGCGCGGAAAATATTCGAGGATCTGTTCCATCGACCAGTGGTTCCCCTCACCCGTCTGACGGCGAATTCTGCCCAGTTCCAGATTTTCGCGGACAGTCATGCCAGCGAACAATCCGCGACCCTGCGGCACATAACCAACTCCTTTTCGCGAAATTTGCGCGGATGAAAGGCCCGCCAGTTCACTGCCAAGCAGGCGGATGGACCCCAAAGACGGTTTGACGATACCGGTCAGTGCCTTCAGCAGAGTGGACTTTCCAGCCCCGTTTCGGCCCAGCAATGCAAGGATTTCTCCTTTATGGACATCGAGCGAGATATCGTGCAGGATGTGGCTCTTGCCGTAATGAACATTGACCTTCTCGAACTGTAGCATCAGATCGGTTCCGGCCTGTCCCTGCCGGGAAAGGGCGGCCACCGCGGACGTTCCGGAGCCAATATAGATCTCCTGAACCTTCTTTGAACTCCGCGCGTCCTCAACGCTGCCATCCAGAAGTACCTGCCCCTCGGCCATCACGGTTACGTGGTCGGCAAGTTCGAAAACGCGATCAATATCGTGTTCCACGAGCAGGACGGGAATGTTTTGCGACACCTCCTTGATAAGATTGCCCACCCGTTCACGTTCGGCGACGGAAAGGCCTGCGAGCGGCTCGTCCGCCAGCAGTATGCGCGGTTCGGTTGCCAGCGCCAGTCCGAGATCCAGTAGGCGTTGCCCTCCATAGGACAGTGATCCCGCCGTTGCTTCCTCCATGCCTGCGAGGCCGACCCAGGTGAGAATCTCTCCGGTCTTGGCATTGACCTTCGATAGCCCATCGCGATCCGCAATCAGACCGAACCTTTCCTCACTGTGTGCCTGCACCGCAAGACGCATGTTTTCGAAGACGGATAGCTCTGGAAAAAGGTTTGTGATCTGGAACGAACGGCCAAGGCCCAAATGCGCGATTTGGTTAGGCGATTTGCCCGATATCTCCTGCCCCATCAAAAGCACCTTGCCTGCCGTGGCTGGTAAAATGCCGGTCAGCAAATTGAATGCTGTCGTCTTGCCCGCCCCATTAGGGCCGATGAGAGCATGGAGCGTGCGGTCCCGAACGGCGACGGAGACACGATCGACCGCCTTGAACCCTCCAAACCTCTTCACGATACTGTCTGCTTCAAGAACCGCACCCTCGGCAGTCGACTGCGGCTTTAGCCCGGCTGGAAGGGGATGTTTCTCCGCTCGCCGTCCGGCCATTGCAGCAACGCCATCCGGTTCGGGGAAAAATCGAGCCCGGACCTGCGCTCCTATACCGATGATCCCGCCCCGTGCCCCAAGCACGAAGGACAGAAAGATCGCGCCGAACCAGAAAAGCCAGTTTTCCGTATATATCGACAGATATTCCCTGAATATAATATAGAAACAGGCACCGATAGCTGGCCCGAGAAACCCGCGCATCCCGCCGATGACGACCATTGCAAGCAACTCGCCAGAGAAAACGATAGACATCGGCTCGGCCGATGTGAACCGATTCTGGTAAAGCAGCAGTACACCGGCAAGTCCCGTGATGCTTGCCGATATCATGAACGCGATCAGCTTGTAGCGAAACACGTCATAGCCGAGAGCTTGGGCGCGCGCCTCATTTTCACGGATGGCAACGAGAACCGATCCCACGGGGGAGCGGATAAACCGAAGCACAAAGGCCAGCCCCAGCCAGGCGATAACCGCCACGGCGATGTAATAGCTGCTGTTGCTTTCCAGAAAAGCCGGACGCTCGATTCCGCCAAGGCCGTTCTCTCCGCCCGTGACATCCGTCCACCGGTAGGCGAGTTGAAACGACATCGCCGACAATGCGAGCGTCATCAGAGAAAAGTAGACGCCTCTTCTGCGAAGCATAAGGGTGCCGACCAGCAGTGCGAGCAGTGCAGTGCACCCTATGGCGAGAACGGCGGACGCCAGCATGCTGCCGTTGTTCATCGACAAAGCCGCAAGGCCTGCGACATAAGCGGAAAGCCCGAACCATGTTCCATGGCCGAATGAGACCAGCCCGGTATATCCGGCCAGAATATTCAAGCCGGTTGCAGCAAGTGCAAAAATGACAAGTTCTGTGGCCGAGTTGGTTCCGAGCCCGAGAAACTCCATGACAAACGGCAGCACGAGGAGCATCGCCGCGAACGTGGCGAGAAGTTTGTTGTTGTGCATTGGAAAATACCTATTCGAATCTGGTGATGCGTTCGCCCATCAGCCCACGCGGACGGATGAGAAGAACCAGGAACATCAGAAGATAGATCGCCAGCATCGAGTATTGGGAAAGCCCGATAGCGATCATGAAACCCTTGACAATGCCCACGAGCAGCGCCGCGATAACGACACCCCAGAACGAGCCGAGGCCACCGATCACAACGACGACGAAGGCCGCTGTGCCAACCTCTGCCCCCATGAGCGGATGGACTGGCTGGATAGGGGCCAGCATAACGCCCGCAAGGCCTGCGATACCGATTGCGATCGCCGATACACTTGTGAGATACGGTCTGAGCGATATGCCGAGGGTGCCGAGAATATCAGGGTTCTGGACCCCCGCCTTTACAATGCGGCCAAACGCGGTCTTGTTCAGCAGCACCCAGACGAGTGCGACCATCATCAGCGCAACGCAGATCAGGAACGTCCGGTAGCGTGAATAAACGAAGTCACCGAGGAAAAACTGGCCGCGCAAAGCGTCTGGAATGGAGTATGCGTGCGGCGCAGAGCCGAAATACCATCGTAACGATTGTTCGATCATCATCGACAGACCGAACGTCAGGAGCAATGAGTAAAGTGGATCGATGCGATAGAAACGTTTGAAGAGCAGGCGTTCGACGAGAGCACCCAGAGCGGCCACCAACAGCGGCGCCACGATGAGGGCACCAAAAAATCCGAGATAGGGCGTCAAGACCAGCGCCAGATAAGCACCGATGGCAAAAAACGCGCCGTGGGCAAGATTGACGATGCCTCCAAGTGAGAAGATTAACGACAATCCCAGCGCGATCAGCAGGTAGTAAACGCCATCGAGAAGGCCATTCAAAAGCTGAGACACGAAAAGTAGTACGGACATTACAAACCCCGCTTGCAAGAGACTACCGCAGCGAACGAACATTCGCGGCGGTAGCAAAAACTCTCGACATTCCTGATCAGGTAAACTGGCAAACACCACCGACCGCGTCATGACGCAAATCGGCCAAGTCGTCATTGGGACCTGGAACAGGGTCGGACGTCGTAAAAATGTCCCACTCATTTTTTGCGCTCTTTGGATCGACCGCCGTTACCGTGTACATTTCTTGCAAAAGTTGATGCGAGCCGGGGTCGAAACGCCCCTTTCGCGCCTTCAGGATATCGAACTCCGTTGCCGGGTTCTCGAAATAGGCTATCAGGGTCTCGGTATCGGTTCCGCCAGTCGCCTTGATTGCCTGTGCGGCGATATGGGTTGCGATGTAGTCCGTATACGCTTGGTTTTCCGGTGGTTTTCCGTAACGATCCTTAAAGGCCTTCACGAAGGCCTGCGAACCTTCCGTTTTAATCTGATGCGTCCAGATGCAGGGCCAAGTGCCCTTGAAGTTTTCGATGCCGGCAGCCCAGGCGAAAGCGCTGTTGTAGTCGAACCCACCCAACGGGATATCCATCCCGAATTCGCCGTATTGCTTAAAGAAAGTTGCGGCGCCTGCCCCGGCGAGGTTCAAGATAATCAGATCAGGTTTCGCTGCGCGGATTTTCAGAAGGTAGGACGAGTAATCCGTTGTATCCGTGGGAATCAGCTCATCGCCGATCGTTGCGCCGCCGTTCCGCTTCAAAAACGCCATGGCTCCATTGCGCAGATCGTGCCCGAAAGAATAATCGGCGCTGAGCATGTACCACTTCTTGCCCTTTACCATGTCGTGGTCGAGGAAGTACTGGCCAACAGCGTTGACGTTCATAATGTTATGAATTTCGGTATGGAACATGATGCGCTTGCAATCCTTCCCGCGAAGGAAGTCGGAGTTAGCGCCGGTGTTGATGAAAATCTTGTTCGCCCGCTGGCAGACCTGCGAGATGGACAAGGCCGACGCCGACGAAGCTTCGCCAATGATCATCACCGCCTTGTCACGCTCGATTAACCGCTCCGCCTTCGTTGTCGCGGTCTGAGGATTCATGGAGTCCTCTTTGATAAGTTTGATTTGGCGTCCGCTCACCCCGCCTGCCACATTGATCTGCTCGACTGCGAGATCCTGAGCCATAACGGCAAGGTCTCCAAGAGGACCAAGGGGACCTGTTCGCGGGGTCAAATGACCGATGATAATAGGATCGGAAGCCGCTCTCAGGAGAGAAGGCGTCGCCAACGCTCCAACTGTTACGACCGCACTTGTCCGCAGAAAATCCCTGCGGCCTAGAAAAATTTTGCCCACTTATTCTCCTCCCAGAGCCAGCATTGTGCAATATTTGCACATAAAATGACTATGACGAACCGGAGTGAATTGTCAACATTTTAATAGACATTATCGTTGACGTCGCGAATGATGCGTCTCGCATCTCTGATGTGTGCTGCCTCTGTGAAGGCCCACTAGGGCCATAACAGTTGACCGAGCTACGATTGACAGCTCAATCGGCGGCGTCGATCCAGGTCCATTCACCAGCAGCGTGACGCGGTCACCTTGCTTCAGTCTTCCGCCGGCCTTCATTGTGTCCAGGAGAAGCCTGGCAAGTTCGTCTGCAGAGGCGAATGCATTCTCCGAACGCCCTGCTCACCATGGATACCAAGGCTCAGTTTGGCAATCTTGGCTTCGATCTCGCCGACGCGAGCAAGCGTCTTATTCCAGTGCGCTTCGAGCTCCGACGTCACCAGCCTGTTCTCCGGATCAGACGCGTCGTATTGTCTGAATGCCCGCTCAGTGGCATAGCGCGCTGTCTCGAGGTCGTGTAGAAGGGCATCCTGAACCTGGTCGCGTTGGCTGGCCATATTGCGTTCTGCTTCGATGGCGGCGGTGCCGGCTCCTGGTTCGACCACGCCGAGCAGTGCCTCTTCGATCGCGTCATCGACCCGCAGTCCGCCGAAAGCAATGCACCGGGGCTCGCCATTTTCGAGCAGACCACGCCAGCAGGAATAGCGCGGAATATTATGATTGTTTCCGGTGTACCGAACCGTCAGCTTTCGATCGCACCTTTTGCAACGGAAAAGGCCGGCAAGCAGAGCGTAAGCATGCTTCGGCGCTCCATGATCGCGACTGGCCGGTACATTGTCGCTGACCATCTTGCGGATCTCCTCCGCCCGTTCCCAACGGATGTAACCTTCGTGCGCATCCGGGATCAGGGCAAGCCATTCATCACGCGCCTTGCGGCGAATTCCAGATCAGCCATCATATCCCGGCACGGAGCGACTCTTACCATAAGCGTAGGCTCCGCCGTAGATCGGATTCACAATCATCCGGTGAATGGTAGCATAATTTGGCCTGCGCCAGATGACCTCGCCATTGGCGTACCTGACCGGCAGGTCCAACCCCTGTTCGAGGAACCATAGCAGAGCTTGCCGTGCACTGCCGAGTTCATCGACCTAGTTGAAGACGAGTGCAATGGCCTTCTGGATGCGTTGATCTGAACCTGGAAAATTCCAGTTCAAAATGGCCTAATTTATTGGGGGCACGTCAATGCCAGTCCAACTCCTCCACCACAGTGTTTGCAGGGGACTACATTCTCAAAAACTGCTCATTTTATCGAAAACCGATCAAAAACGGCGGGAGTACAATATTGAAATTTTGAAATACTTTGAGCCGGCGAGCAAATGAAATAGGCTATTTAATAAACATGTGTTGGTTTCGTCGATGGTGGCAATCGTGCATCATGTTGTTTGATATAAATCGCAGCACCGTTCTTGGGGACGCTATTCCAGGCTGATGGCCGGGGACTGGGCGTGTCGGGTGAAAGGACTTAGATGAGGCCCTTCTTGTTCATGTCGACCTCTGTGACGTGTCGGACTCGAGTGCTTTGGGCCCTGCGTTAGCGCAGAGCATCGCTAGAGGAAACCAGACGTCTAACAGGCTGTACGGCGTCACACACCCTATCATAAATATCTCGTGACGCGACTGATACGTTTTCGGTGAACGTTATTTCTATGCGTACCTCACGGTTTCCGCAGCGAAAGCGAGCGGCGTCACCACGCTGGCTTGCCCTGCCACATGTTGACCAGGGTGCCGTTCGCAATGGTTCCTGCCGGTTCTGCTGCTTGTCGGCTCGCCAATGCGCACCAGCCTGAAACAGAAATAACTAACAATCAAACATTCAGACGAGGATATATAAATAGTTTTTTGAAAAAAGGGGTATACATGGAGCAACGGAAGAAAACTGGTGAGCAACTCTCTCGCATTTTACAATCTAAAACTTTCCAAAATTCAGATAGACTAAGAAAGTTCTTGAATTATGTTGTTACCGAGACAATTGAAGGACGTGAGAACAAAATAAAATCCTACTCGATAGGAATAGAAGTCCTTAACCGAAGCAGTGATTTCGATACCGCCCATGATGGGATCGTACGCACGACGGCAAACCGGTTGCGGGCCGCACTCGAAAAATATTATCAAACAGAAGGTCGCGATGATCCGATTGTCATCTCCTTGCCAAGAGGACGATACCTTCCGGTTTTCATCGACAAACGTTCTGCCCCAGAAAACAAATCGGACGACGTCGAGCCAGTTTCCGGAACGGCACCCTCAATGGATGCCGAGGCCGGTAACATGGAGAGAACGGTTCACCATTTTCTGGCCTATATCGCCGCAGGCATTTCACTCGCCGTTCTAGCCCTGCTTCTGGGATGGTTGCTGCTTTTTGGGAATGCCCCTCCATCCCGCCAGCCTCCCATTATTCTCATTCAGGCGACAACAGCACTGACCGACGACGAGCGTACGGTCACGTTCGCACGCGGCTTCCCCGTTCGTCTCTCAAGCGCTATGTCATTTTATGACGTGAACAGCGTTGTCAGGACCAGCGACTTTGCTGAAGCTCATAGCTATGCGGCTGGGATCACGAGCCTGCAAAGTGTATATGTTGTCACGAGCGAGGCTGGCGCAGAGGCCGACGGTCTTGCGCTGCATTGGCAGTTGGTCGATGCTAGAACCGGCGTCGTGCTTTGGTCCTCGAGAATCGCAGGGCAAAGCGATGGACGGTCCCTGGATATTCTGGTGCAGGAACTCGTGGGTGAAAATGCAGCGATCCGGTCTGCTGAGCAACGCAACTTGCCGACTGAACCGGTCGCGGGTTACGTCTGCGTAACCCATAGTCTCAATAAACTCACAACGATGACGGATAGGGACCGTCTATGGATGTCCAAATGTTTGACCGATACGGTGGGTGCACAACCCGACTATGCTGGGGCATGGGCCTTGCTTGCCCTTGTTCGTATCGAAGACAGTATTGCAGAAGCTGATCAAAACAACCGGGTAAGGAGCCAACTTCTCCTTGAAGAGGCCCGGAAATCCTATCAGAACTCTCAAAGACTTGCTCCTGGGTCATGGATGACACTCCGCGCAAAAACGATGCTGGAATTTCAGCTAGAGGATACAAGGGGCTTTGAGACGTCGGCAATCAGGGCCTTCGCGGTACTCCCCGAAAATGCCCGGGAGCGCGTGACAATCGCAAGCCGGCTCTTTGCGTTAGGGGCTTATGGTCAGGCAGACGCCATGCTCAGGAAAACCATTGGGCTTATGACTGTTCCGCAGCCGTCCGATTACACCTTTCTGGCAGCCGGTTTGTACTGGCGCGGGGCATATGACGATGCCTTGAAGCTGCTGCGGGATCAACCGGTTCCTGATAGCCCATTCTATTGGTGCCTGTTGACCGCGGTCGCCGGCCAGATCAACGATACACAGACAGCAAAAACTGCGCTGCATTCACTGGAGAAGACGAGCCCGCAGTTTTCAAACATCCTGGAGGTTGATCTGCGCAACCGGCACTTTCGTAGCGACTTCATTAGCAAAATTCTGTCAGGGTTCAACAAGGCCGTAAAAATTGCAGGTTAAAGGCTAATCGCATTAGTTTAAGATCGGCAGCATTCATGACCACGAATGCCGACTTATTCCTGCAAACTCTCCCTCCTCAACTCGCCCGGGGTTATCGACCAAGACTGGCGCATAGCTGCGGTCATGTGACTCTGGCTCGAAAAGCCTGTACGCCGCGCCACTTCGCTGAGCGGCATATTACCGCTTGTTACCAGTCGTTCAATTTCGCGCAATCGGAGGCTAAGGATGAACTCATGGGGGGCCTGACCTGTGCTCTGACGGAAAGCACGAGTAAAGTGGCTTGGTGAAAACCCAGCGACCGTGGCCAGTTCGACCAGATTGATTTTCTCAGCCATGTGCGCGTGAATGAAGTCGATCACCCGCGCCAGGACCTTTGGAGGAAATCCGCCTTGCCTTCGTGGTATTTTCTGCCGGCCGAGAGGAGAATAGTTGCGTAGCAGATGGGTTGCAAAGACTGTGATCAATGAATCTACATAGAGTTCGTTTGGAGCTGAATGTCGTATTCGTGTGAATTCGCTGTCGAGCATCTTGGCGAGCCGCAAGGCGCTGTGATCGACATGGCCCGGTCCGGGCAACTCCAGATCGACAGTTTGCTGATCAAACTCGGCGATCGCCAGTTGCTGCAACCTTTCAGGCGACAGAGCGAAGAGAAAATTCTCCTTGGGCGTCTCCCACCTGGCGAAAAGCTCGGACTTAACAGGTACGAGTTCAAGTGTTCCCGCGGTCGCAGTAAACGTCTTGCGGCTGTCACTGTTGAGGCCGACGATCCGTCGCGGTTGGGCGCTCAACATGACGATGGCGAAATGGCTCGGCGCCATGAACGAAATTTGGCTGGGACCGGTTCGCGTCCGCGTAACGCTGCCGGCAGCAGAATGAAGCTTGGGTCCCCAACCGTCCGGCACCATGCTAAGCATCGATTTTCACCGCCATCCGCAGCCCCCCAAACATGACATGCCCTGATATATTCAGTTTTGTCTCGACCCTGGCCGGCAACGCAGCCGCATACAAACAAAATACGACGAACGCTGATGCTCTTGCGTTGAATAAGCCTCTAGCACAGATTGTCCATCAAGCGAATTTAGCGAACACCGTCCACCTTGCGACAACGGTTTCCAATGCTGCGGCTACATTAGTGCATAATGGGCGTCTCATTAACAGAGCATCGACGCTCCATGCGTGCCTTTATCGCTCAATTCGGTCGGACGCCCTGTTCCTGATCGGCATAAATGCGGCGCACAGTCCGAAAATTCCGCAAGCAACTGCTGCAAAGAGCGGGAGGCCGTGCAAAGTCATCTCCATGGCTATACCGGACAAGAACGGTCCGGTAAAAGCGCCCACTCCCCATGCCACCGAGAGCAGCGCATAAATGCCAACAAGCTCGCTCCCTTCGTAAAGATCGCCGAGCATCACAACCGTCGTTGTGTAGATTCCAACGAATACGCCGCCCCATACGAACAGCAGTGGATAGGCAAGCCATGCATGCGCGAGCGCCATTGGCCAGAACGCCGCTCCGACGGTCGCTAGCAGTGCCAGCAACGCCAGAAGCTTCGATCGTGGCATTCGATCACCCAGCCAGCCGATGGGCAATTGCAAAGTGATCGAACCGATAAGAAGCACGGTTAGAAGGAGCGTCGCTGATTGCTCCGGCCATCCGAGGCTCACTGCATAAATCGGCAGAAGGCTAAGCCCCGCTGCTTCCAGGGCTGCGTTGAGCGCCGCGGACGCCACGGCAACCGGCGCCAGCCCGAGATATCGAAAGGGATTGCCAATATCTTCATGTTCCGCCTTCGGCTCTTGCGGCCTGCCGAAAACAAGGACAATGCAGGCGGCAAATGTCATGAGGCCGCCTATGACAAACGCCCAAAGCTCATGCCTGCCAACAAAAGCGAGAATGGTGGGGCCGAGGGCTGTCCCACACGAGAGCGCGGTCATGTATATGGCGATCAGACGCCCGCGTGACGCTTCGCTTGCCAAGTGGTTGAGCCAGGTTTCCGAAACGACGAACAGGGTCTCGGATACGGCGCCAAGAGCTGCGCGCAGCGGAAACCATATCCAGATGAAGGGAGCGGCAGGGAACAGGAGAAGTATGCTGCCCGCTCCGAGAAGGGCGCTTTTCGCGAGGCGTCCAAAGCCAAACCGACCGAACAGGCGCGGCATGAAGGGGGCAGCCAGCAAGACACCAACGGCATACATGGCACCATTCGCGCCGATGAAACTTTCAGAATATCCTGCCTCGGCGAGCTCGAGCGCAATCAGGGGCGCACTCAGGCCATAAGTCAGGCCGAAAATCGTCGCCGTCACGGTGATGACCACAGCGGTTCGAGTGGCCTGGTTCATGGTTGCCTCGTCACGCCTTCGGCGCGCTCGTCTTGATGCGCAAACGTTTGGCGTGTCTGTAGCGCCCGACGAAGCTTCCTGCGCCAGCGACCCTGATTGTTTTCAAGCACAGCGAGCAGCAGGCGTGAATAGTCAAGCACCAGCCCCGGCGTCCAGGTCATGGTCTCCGCACGACCGCGGACAAGGCGCAACAGCCAGAACTGAGGATTGGTCAGAAGCTTGAAGAGATCACGCCAGACGTGACCGCTATGGCTGCTCCCTTCCAGAGCCGCATCCAGTGCCTGGATGACGGTCGTCGAGCAGTTGCGCGCGGTCAGATTGTAGGTGTTGTCCTTAGAATAAGCGGCCCAGAAGCGGCGCAGCGCTTCCGGCTTGAAACGCCGGAATGTCACTCTTTGATCCGGCATGCACCAATTGGCCACCTCCCACTCGAGCGACGGGTTGAACCGACCAGGCACGTCGTTCTCGTGACCTGCCCGAAGCAGAGCCCGAAAATCGTCGGGGTTATGGTCAATATCGTCTGCGGGATAATGGCTGACATAGAGATCCGGCGGCATTTCGAGTGCAGCGTGTCCGGTGGAAATCACCCCATTCTTGTCGACCGCCGCGACATACCGGTCGATTAGCACCCTTCGCTCAGGGCTTCCGATCGCGCCGGCCGCTGTCCAGACATGGATGTTGAGAAGCTCATCACCCGAACTCCAGACGTCCTCGTCGGGTGGAACGACCGGGCGCGTCACACCGCCTTGCCAGTTACGGGCGGCATAGAGCGGAAGAGCGGTCACAGATCCGCCTTCGGGGAGCTCACGCAGCGGCAGAGCCATTCGCACAATGGCGTATCCCGAGGTCAGCAGCAAAAGCGCGAAGCAGAACGGCACGGTCAAAAGATGAGGAATAGGCCATGACATCAATATGGCCACTGCGAGACACGTCTCGATCAATCCCGCGACGATACCGACGCGCCAGCGTGAGCTGTGGACGACAAACGCCGTAGCGATCCGAAAAAGCCCATCTACCAGAAATGCGAAGCCGAACACAATCGCGGCCCCGATATTTCCATCCCAGGGGACGTTGAACACGAGAAAGGCCGCGATCAGGAAGGCGACACCACGGAACGCATCAATCCAATGCTGCCGAACACCGATCGAAAAAGCGGCTGCCAGTTCGATCAGTCCTTCAACGATGAGGAAGATGGCGAACGTGTCGAGCAGCAGGAACAGTTTGCCGTCGCTCAGATCGAACAGGATGGCAATGCCAAGCGTCATCCAGGTGACCCCGGCGGTTACCAACACTTTCCAGGCAGGTTTGAGCGCCTGGGCTCCGAGAAGCAAAAAAACAAGTTGTATCATGATAATCCACCTGGAAGAGTTCTGCCCTCTTCAGGGTCGGCTTTGAGGGGTCTTATCGGCAGGATGCTGCCGAATGGTCCGATAAATTCCAAGGATCAGAACCAATCCCGGAGGGTGCCTTAGCTAGTTGCGTCGGCGATATTGGAATGAGGCGACCATCGATATGCCGTGAAGGAAACCTGACCCGCTACTGGCTGAAGCCTTTCGCCTTCATGCAATCCCCGACCAGTTTTTCCCTGTCCAGTTCCTGCTCTATTCCATTGGCAATACCGGCCTCTATTGCGCTGCCATAACTTTTGTAGTGGCCACCGCCCGACCCTATCGTGATGGTGGCCGCCTCAGCCTGGTACTTGCACTCCGCCATGGCCTGTTCGGCTTCGGACTGAGGAACGTCGCTTTTGACCCATGGCTTCTTGCTGCTGTTGCAACCAGCCAGAAGAATTGAAGCGGAAAGTAGAATAACTGAGTTTCTGATCAACACTGTAATTTGTCCCTCGATCATTGTTGCTCACCATCGTGCAAAAGCTGACGGTGCTGTCTATTGCCCTTCAAAAACAACGAAGCCGATGTCCTCTGTGGGTGTGAAGTCTTTTCGCCTTATCTCGAAGGCCGTCGGCCCGGACTTGTTGAGGCCGCTCATGCACAATGACAGGACGGCATGGGGCTTCTCCTTGTCGATCGTCAGATGAAAATCCCCGATCGGCCCCTTCCAGTTCGCCCCCGTAGTCAACACGTAGCTCACTTCGTTAGGTGCAATTCCAAACGGCTTTTCCGGATCGGCTTTCGCAGCCGCCCGGGCCTGCTTCAGGAGATGCCGCACCCCCGCCTTGCCCTGCTCGTCCAGGCAGTAGCTCGCATAGTCCTTGAACTGCACTTCATCCGCGAAAATCGAAGCTCCGCCGACGATGGGCTCGTAGCGATGGTCTATGACGACGCTTTTCTCAGCCGGAAAAATCTGTTCCCAGTGAAAGGTCGCGCGCAGGCTCCAGTTAACAGTGAAGTCGCCCGATCGGTCGGACGGGTTCTCCTCTTCAATAAGCCCCTGCGCTACAAGCTCTCGCCAGACCTTCTCCGGCAAGCCGCGCGCCTTGCCTTCCCATCCTGGCAGCCTCGCATTGACCGGCAACCCTGCTTTCTCGATCACGGCTGTCACGTCGGTGCCATCGTCGGTAAATGCCTTCTGCTCCAGTTTGGGATGGATGGTCTTACCGTCCGCGCTCACCTTGAAGCCAACGAAATTCTCCTGATCTTCGACCGGCAGGAATACCGTTGCGAAGGCGCTTTGATCGATGTCCGGCAGGGGAAAGGCGACCGTTGTAGTGATGTCCCGGTCGCATTCATTGCGAAAGACGTAATGTATGCGGACCTCGCTCGGCGACAGATAGAGATCTTCACTCGCCATTGCGATATGGTCCGAAGTCGTCAGCGACAGCCCGCCGGCACCCAGCACCGCACTCGTATCGTTGGCATGGACCGGGGTGGACATCAGCGAGGCTACAGACAGCGACGCGAATAGTGCTTTAACCAGGACATGGTTGGCATCGATGGTTGCTTGCCCTCTCATATCACGTAGCGTCGCCTGGATCATCGATGAGGCAGCCGGGGCAAAGGCAGCCCTGGTAGTTGCCATGCACCTCGAAGTTCGGTTCTTCCTGTCAAATTGCGACCTCGTATCGATGGCCTCTGCCGGAGCGACCATTGTAGCCGTCGTCGCGGCGGTAGTTGCTTGTGGTATGCCATCAATTGCACCTGCCATCAGCCATCCTCTCGATGAGCGCGCCTAAGATGGCGCGCCAACGACAACCGCGCCGACATCATGACCGCGATGGTCATACATGCGGGCATTTGGATCGAAAGTGTCGTCACGGCCACGATGGCAGCTTCCGAAGTCGGCGAAAATGCCCGAGCAGCCCTGAGCAACCCGGATGTATTTGCTGCATGAATTGTCGCGCCAGGTCCGGTTCAGAATGCATGGACTGCCGGAAGTCTGAAGAGTAAGCTGCGATTTGCTCAGCGACCCTGTCCAGCATTCACCATACTGATTGTGCCTCGATTGGCATTCGACGGTCGATTGCGCGCGGGCGTCAGAAATTGCCCACGACGAGCCGAGAACGAGCGAAGCGATGAACACGTTTCTTAGCATCAGGCCCCCTCAGAATGGTCGATGATCGGTTGGGCTGGTATCCCCGGAAACGATCCTGACCCGTCAGATGTCAATCGTTGATCGCAGTGATCTTGATAGTATGGCCGTTCCCCACGCCAGAAAACCAGACCTCGCCATCGCCAATCGACACTCCTTGCCAATTGACGAACAAGGTTGAGTAGGTTTGCCTGACGATGGCCTGCTTGACCTTCATCGCCTTGCCGTCGATCCGGGCGAGGAACGGGTAGTCAACCATCGATGCGACAGTACGCTTATCGCTGATGCTGACAGCTTCTTGCAGCTTGCCAAAAAAATGCTGGTAGGGCGCGTGGCTCCCGAACAGCGTGTCAAGTGTTCTGTTTGTTTCGACGGCCGTTTGCGCCGCAGCAGAGCCTGCAACGCACCAGCTCAATAGAACGGCAGAAACCAGCATGAAAAGGAATCTCTTCAATATTATCTCTTTCGTCTGTAATACTTAGGTACCCGAATAGCAGATCAGCCTTGTTTTTCGAATGCCACAGATGTTGCTGTGAGTTGGCGTCAGCAAAAACGCCAACGACATCTCGTCGATAACAGGTCGGTCACATAGAAGACCCGTTGATCCAGTCTATTTCATCGCCCCGGCACCTTAAAGCATTGCGAGTATTTAGTGCGTGCCCCCCTGTCGATTCTGGTCGGATTTCAACATAAAGACCGAATTATGACATGCCGTGTTGCTGCGAATTGGCTTTGTATGCGGCGTCAATCGCTTCGCCAAAAAACAGACTGAGAAAAGGCGGCAGGTATTTGTGTTTATTGGATTTTGGAGCAATCCTGGCGCAAAGCATTGGAGGCGCCGTCAGCGGTACCCCGGCGTGGCAAGGTTATCAAGGATGAGGATCTTGGTAACACCGGCGACCTCATCGTCGGCGTGATTGTTGGTTTTGGCGGCGGCTCGCTGCTGTATTCGGTCCCTCGGGCGACGACAGGCGACGCTTCAACGGTCTCGACATCGTAGCCGTGTTGGCCAACTGGTCGACGGTGGTGTGGACAGAAAAGTCGTCCAAATCGTCGGTGGCTTAGTCAAGAACAGGCCCGCCGGCGGACGTTAACGCTCTACCAGACCTCAGAGTTTTCTGAGCTGGGCAATTTGGCTGGCGCACCCCAGCAAAAAGGAAATAGCAGATGTATAAATTCGAAGTTTATCAGGATAGAACGGGTGAATACCGCTTTCGTGCCTCGAGCGGTGAGACAATGTTCAGTTCCGAGAGTTATGTCTGCGTTGAAGTCGATCGAGTCATTGAAGAAGAATGTTCCAGCGGCCGCAATCGAAGACCAGACGACAGCCACTGCCTGAACGAAGAGGAAAGGCGGGCAGGCTGATCTCTGCCTGCCATCCCGGAAATGTCAATGTAGATCACGGGTGTAGACAAATTTCGGCATGCTCCAGTTAAAGCGCAGCGCAAGCAGGCGTAGCAGCAAACCTACCGCCATTGCGATGAGCATAACAGCGTCGTGATTGAACCCGGCACGCAGGCCAGCGACGTAAATGCCACCGGCGACAACCGAAACGGCGGCGTAAAGCTCGCTACGAAAGAGCAACGGAACATCAGCGCAAAGGATGTCACGGAGTACGCCTCCCACACACCCGGTGATCATGCCGGAGGCTATGATGATCAAGACAGGAAGGTCAAGCGCCAGCGCAACATTGCAGCCGATCACCGTAAAGACGACGAGCCCAATCGCGTCCAGAAGCAGAAACAGCCTGCGCAGGTGGTGAACGAAACGAGCGATTGCGATCGTTGCAAGTGCTGCGCCGCCCGTAATCAGTAAATAGGATGGATGTTCGATCCAGGACAACGGATGATGCCCGAGAAGGACGTCACGGGCAGAGCCACCACCAAGGGCTGTCACGCAGCCCAGCAGCCCGACGCCGACCCAGTCCATGCTGCGTCGGCCTGCAGCGAGTGCGGCTGTCATGGCTTCGGCGACAATTGCAATCAGATACAGCGAATGCATCAAGAGGGGAAGTTCTGCTGAAAGAGTCATGGCGAATATTCACCTCAATTTGACTACAGTAAGGACGATTTCTATGACAGTTTGCATGGTGTCAAACGCCGAGGAGCTAGCGGTGCAATTTCAAACGTTGAGTTCGTATTTCAAGACGTTGATTTCCTCAAGCAACCAAGCCCCGGAGACGCAGGCGGCGCCTGAACCCTTTCTCCTCCTTGACGCTGAAATGCGCCAGATGAGGGACTGGAAAGCTCAGAGTACGCCACCTTTCTCTTCGCTGGACAATACAGTCTCTGGGAGCATCTGGAGGGAAATTCCCGGGGGGCATAAATGGCTCGACTACTTTGATGTTTACGACAGTGAGTTTTCTCGCTTCCGCAATCAGCGCCCAAGGGTTTTAGAAATTGGGGTGTACAAAGGAGCTTCACTCAAACTTTGGAAAGAGTTTTTCGGCGATGGGGCTACAATTGTTGGTGTGGATATCGACCCAAATTGTCGCACATATCATTCTCCCGAAAACGATATTTTTGTTGAGATTGGTTCCCAAGATGAGGGCGCCTTTTTACAGAAGGTGATAGCTGACTATGGCCCGTTTGATCTGATCATTGACGACGGGAGCCACATTGCATCCCATCAGATAGCATCCTTTAATGCTCTGTTCCCAACAGGCCTGAAAGATGGCGGTGTGTATTTCGTTGAGGATCTGGAGTGCATGTATTGGAGCAATACCAATGAATATCGCGATCAGACAACCACCTCGGTTGGCTTTTTCAAGATGCTGATCGACGTTCAAAACAGCATATTTTCTGACTATGAATATAACGACTTCGCTATCCATGCGGGAACCGTTCGCGACAATTATCTTGCTATCAATGTGGCCCAAAGCATAGCGGCAATTAAGTTCTATCGTGGTATCGCACTCGTCGAGAAAAAGAAGCAACTCCCCCCGTTAACATTGCATCTTTAAAACCGTAACATTCCAGAGCCACTCATTATCGGTCCCGCTCAGGCATTTAGCCTGTCAAATGCAGCTTTCCAGAATGCCTCATCTCTCGCGAGCGCCATCAGACGCTTGGACTTTCGCGTTTTCTCACTCTGCCGTGCAGCAAGAACCAAGCGTGACGCCGTTATCCCCGCTGTATCTGAATGCGACAAACCAGCCAGCAGACGCAGTTCATCCGGAGTTGGGTTGTTTACCAGCCTCTCAAAGGGGATGGACCATGCAGTATGGCTCAGAAGCAGTGGGCTGAAATAATCGAGCAAATATTTATTGTCCGCAACAAATTTTTGTATGCCTGTCTGCACCTTCATTGCCTTCTCCCGATAAGATGCCTCCTCGGGAAGTAATTCTTCAAGAACAGGCAAGATATTGCCCGCACCATCCTCTTTGAAGCCAAGCGTCGTGCCGTGATCAGCAGTCAGTGCAAACTCCAACAACTCGACACCGCCGGATTGTAAGTAATCCTGCACGTGTGGAAGGCGTCCGAAGTTTGACACCCATCCCTCCATAACCAGCCCTCGGTCTCTGTTTGAATGCGCCGATGAATGTAGTCCCAGGTAAAGTCCTAAAAATTGATCCTTCGAATAGCGACCATCAAGCGCACCGATAAGGTATCGCTGAATGTTTCCATTCCAGCCTATGTCGACCAATCCGATTTTTTCGTCGGGTGAAAAATGTGCGTCAAAGAACCTCTTGAATTTTTCACGCTGCGCGGTCGCAGCTCTTAAACCATGATTGAACGTGGTAGTGGCGAGTAAGTGCGCACCCGATCGCCTGCTTTCGTTGACGGGAGAGCCGACCTCAAAGCCAAACCGCTCAAGCAAAGGGCGCATAGATTTTGCGTCATAACCGAGCGTGGCCAAGCACTCTTCGATCGGCCTGGGGACTTTGCCGCCGAACGCCATCCACAACTGGTCGACATCCCATTCCTTCAGGCCAAGCTGAAGGCCGGCTCGCCTGGAGAAATGTACATATGAGCTGGAAACATTACTCAGCCCGGCCTGATTTTTTAACGTTTCAAAAAGCTGATGCGGCAACCATCCGTCTCGCGCGATGAATGCCAGCCTATCTAGCTTCGCTTCTTTAGTTCGCGCGATGACCCACATCATGAAACCGAAAATTAACGGGCCAAACACTTTGTAGCCAATGCTGGCGTACTCATCATCCGGCAAGAAATGGCGAGACTGGGGCAGATCGACAAAGTCAACAATACTTCTGATCAGATATTCTCTCTGCGGAGAGTCTGTAACGACTCGGCGGTTATCGACCTTCGCCCAATCTGCAAATCTTGTACTTATCGAGTGCTGGCGCGCTTTCTCTATATCCGAGTGGGGATTATCGCCAATATGCAGCCACGCAGCGGAGGGCGTCACACCAAGAGAGCGCGCGACTTCGTGATAGAGAGTTCCACGATGCTTGCTTTTCCGGTGCTCTCCAGAAACAAAAATTGGCAACTCCGAAGCACCCTCAAATCCTTTTTCTTCTAACATTGTACGCAACCAGTCGCTGGGCAGATACATGTCTGAAATGAATGCGAGCCGTTCGGCTGACTGCTTCATTTCATGAAAAATCTTCAATCCACTATCGCTCGCAAACAGGAATGCCCTTTCGAGCTCCAGTTCCTTGGTCTCAAGCAGTCGCCTTAAGTCTGGTCCACAATCGGTAATTTCTTCATAACGGTCGTAAATTTCTGCGAAATTGACCTCCCCCTCCCCTCCTATGGTTTTTTCCAGGCGCTCACGAGCTTCCGATTCAGCTTGAATCCGGTCATGGGTAAATGATGCTAAAACGTCGTGCTTAAGAAGTGCAATTTTGCTCTGCATGACGGACAGCCGCACGGCCTCAAAGACATCAACAGGTGCGCGAAGCCGACGATGAACCAGCGTGTCGAAAATATCAAAGGTGACCAGCTTGTATTTCATTGTTCAGTTACCCCGCCTCAGTACAAAATTACGAACGCGCCGAAAACCCGTTGAGAGTTTTCTACGCCACTTCGGCCGTTCGACCTTCCTGTTATTGATTGCCCACTCCAATTGTCCCAACTTCCAGAGAATGTGGTTAAACTCGTTTTGAGTTAACTCTTGGATTTCACTGGGAATAGTTACGCTAAATCTGTAGTGACCATCTTCGCCAACCGCTTTTCGGATCAGTTCATTGCGGATTTGTTGGCTATAAAGCCGGTGACGATTTTGGCCGGCATGCACAGTATTACCAAGTGCACCGGAGGCTGATACCCGATGATGATAAAAACTAAGATATTCAGGCAGTATCCAAATATCGTGTTTTAGAATAAAACGCGCATGAAAGTCCCAGTCACCAAGGACAGGCAAGCTTTCGTTGAATAATCCCAAAGATCGTGCTTCTGACAGATCAAACATAAAGGCGATCGGTGGGAATTGATTTCTGACGAGCATCTTCTGCGCGCTCAGGAACCCTTCTTCTAGAGTATCTGAGTGCCAAGACCGCCAAGGCTCAACACGATCGGTTATGATTTCGTTTCCGTAAACCGTCTCGTAAACATTGTTGACGCGACATGCGATTCCTTTAATCGACGGAAATATCGAGATTTTTTGGTTGATCGAGGTGATCATGGAAGACATGAATTCCGGTGACCAACTGTCGTCGTCGTCGTGGATGACTGCATACTGGGTATCAAGCATCGCGATACCGGCATTGGAGGCGGCTTCCATACCCAAGGAAATCGAATGATGGACGACTTGAACCCTCGCATCCCCTGCAAAAATTTTGCTTACGAGCCAATCGACGTCTTCTGTGTCGCCCCCGTCATTTACAACGACAAGTTTCCAGTTTTGGTGGGTTTGATGCTGCACGCTTTCCAGCGCCCGTCGTAACAGAACCGCCCGATCCTTGGTTCTCATCACAACGCCGACACTACCAAATTGATTACGCATTCCCAAACGCTCCAGATATTTTATCATAACCGCCGACAACCAGAGCACCGGCGATGCCCAGAATGCCGATTGCGATCATCAGTGCCGTGAGTTTCACAATCCGCATTCGCTTCTGCCGGCGAAGAACACGTTCGCCGGTCCAATCGTACGGTCTCCGACGTCTCATTGGTACCTGAACTCGCCTTCAAGAATCGCGCGATCAAGGATGTGGGGGGCTGCTATCGATAGCAACGCATAGACCACTTGATCGCGACTCCAGCCCGCATCAATCGCGAGTTCAATCAGCCTGGTCACGGACGGCTCCAAGGCGAATTGGCACTCCTTCTGGTATTTTAGGCTTTTGTCGGACGTTCCACTGGGTCCGTTAATTCTGACGGTCTTCATCATTGCTAAGTGCCTTCAAGTATCAAAACCGCTCTAGATTCGGTAAGGTTCGTCGTGTTTATTTGAACGACAGCCACTTCTGTCGGTCGAAAACCGCGTAGGGGTAAGACCAGACAAGCAGATGTCACTGCCTTGGGGATGCGCGTGTGTTGAAATCACCGGATTGAATGGAGTGAAACGCTAAGTCGCCTCTATTCCATAGACTGTTTGTGCCTGATCTCCGCAGAACAACCGAATGTCATGATTTCTCTCGGGTCGCATGTGACACACTAAAGAACGCATTTTCCGACAGCTTCCCGTGGGTTAGCTTTTGCCGAAAAACGGTCGGCGGTCGGGCTAGGTCGCAGTCGTCACAAGCTCTCGCAATCTTCACAGCTGCAGCGCAATAGGACTTCGCCAGTTGCGCCATCAGCTGAGACCAGTCCATGCAGGCTCGTCCGGCTTGCCTTCCCCGTCCCTGCGCCCATACAAGTTCCGTTCGGTCTGTTTGATTCAGGAGTTCTTCGAATTCGTGGCGAGCATCCATGAATCAGGTGCAGACCCATTCCCGGATGTGGCATTGGCCACCATTCGTCTCGCAGGCTTTCAGCGCCAAATCCTCAGCCTGCTTTCTGGTCTCTGCTGATTTCGCACCCCAGATGGACATGCTGGCACCTTTGCGATCGGCAACCGCCAAAGCGGCACAATGATTGTACGGAAAACCGGTCCCGTCATCATCGTTCCAGTGCCGGTGGTTCCGGAACACGGTAACAACCGCGCAGGAGCGGCCACCCGCTTTCTCGCAATGCCGAAGGGCCGCGTGTTCAGCCTCTGGCCGCTTGTCAGCCCCCCAGAAGAATCCGTGCTTGCCGTCGGCCTTGGAATAAGCGATCGCAGCCCATATTCCCTTTTGGTCAGCACTTTCGACAACCGCAGGCGGTGTGGGCGTATCTGGATCGGAAGTGGCAAAATCAGCGGCAAAGCCGTTTGATACGCTCAGCATTAACCCGACCACAGTGACGATCATCCTTACCGCGTTCATAGTTGAGACTCCCTTTCTTGAATGTTCGGCGGACGTTCCGTCGGCCTGCAGCGAATGCGCACGATGTTGCATTCGCGGCAATGCTGCGACACCAGCACTTCACCTCTCGATTGATTGTTCGCCAGTACGGCTTCTTCCTGATCGGGCGCCGCTGTGGTGCCGCTCGGATACAATGCGGCCAACACCAACAACAAGAGAACCAAGGCGGCATCCAGTGACCGACCTGATGCTTTACTCGCGCACGAACAACGAAATGTTCTCATTGCATCACCCGGCCGCCTGGGTAACGGAGATCACGATACAAGACTGGTCTGACGGCAGCAGAAGAACCTGCCCACCGTTGTTCGCGATGTTATAGACAGGGATGGGACCCAAGGTGCTGGAGAGCGTGCTTCCTGACGGTAGCGCCGCAGGCATGTCGGCACACTTGCGCGGGAAAGGTGCGATCCGGACCATCGATCCCTCGCAAGCTGCCCCATTCGGAGCGGCGAAGACAAAACCTGCTGCCGGGCCGGAATAAGCGGAGGTCGCATATTTCATGCCGACAAGCGCTTGCACGGTATGCTTGTCGGGCTCCGTATTGTGCCATTGTGACTGCACATTGTATTCTGTCCCGTCTGCGACCAGTTGGCCAAGAACCGGGAAAACTGTGCCGCAGGTTTTGATTCCGGCTTGCTTGACATGCGTGAGAAATGGGGTTGAGGGCAGCCCGGGACTAGCCTTGGTCTCCGTGGGCGTCCCTTGTGCGAATACGCTGACCACCGCTGGAAACTGAAATGCGGCCAGCCCTATCGCTCCCACGCCCAGGATCACCAATCCGCTGGTAAGCGCTATCCGCCCCCATTTCTTTCTCGGGGCAAGGGGCGGTTCAGCCGTTCCGGCGTCCCCGCCTTGTGCGGCATCTCTGGTCATTATCCGGTCATGAATGGATTGCTGCGTCATCTTGGTGCTCGATTCAATTGATTGCGGACAAGGCCGTCGCCAGCCCTTTGAGGGACGCCGTCACGGAGATGCTCTCTCCTGACGTCGTCGAATAGGAAATTTGTGGATCTGATTGCTTAGCGATCTGCTCGCGAAGGATCGGACCGACAGGCAGTTTCCCAACGCAGACGACCGTATTGCAGCCGTCAAGCACGATATCGACGGGGGTCGCCCGGCCAGGAAATCTCAAGGAAATCTTCCCGTCGGACCGCGCGTTGGGTGATGTACGAAAGATCATGAAGGGCTTGCCATCCTGCGTGGCGGCAAGCGACCAGCTGAAAACCAACTTGTCAGCCTGATCGACAATAACCTGACTGATGTTGCACACCCTTTGCTTTGCATGGAGGTTCTCGTCGCAAATCAGTGTCCAACTTCCGAACGGCTGAATGCTGCGACGATACTGGCCCATGGGAACATTTGCAGGAATTGCAACCTCGGAGGACTTGATCCGATAGCTGACCGAAACAGGCGGCGAAACCTCCTGTCCGACAGCGGGCGGGCTGCCGGACAGGAGAAGACAAGCCACGATTAAAGCGGTGGGTGTGACTTGCCTAAGCATTGCGACCTCAATTCAGTGTAAAGCTCAAACCAGCGCCAACACCCCAGTTCCCGTCAGTAACAGTACCGGACAGGTTACTACGCAACCGACCATCCTCGCTGGTATAGCCGGCGCCGAATGCAAGAGCTCCCTCGCCGCGCCAGAAGCCGCCACCCATTGCCACGCTCGCCTTGCCCGGGCGGTCGTCATAGCGAAGGGATGCCGCGGCAAGGCCGATAGCTGCTGCCTGACGGGCTTCTGTGCGGACGTTTCCTATCTCTTGGTTCAACTGACCGAATTTATAATCGGTGTAGTTGTTGGCCTGGTTGAGTGTCGTAACTGCCTTCTGGTCGGTATAGGTATTGGCCGTCTCGACCGCGTAGTTAACGCGATTGTCGGTATAGGTGTTGGCCGACTTGATGCCATCGTTGAGCTGACTGACATTCACTGCATCGGTTGGCGCCTTGCCTGCGGCGACATTCGAGATCAAGACCGGCGCATTCGGATCCCCGCCTTCAAGCGTGACGGTGTTGAACTTTGTCGTGCCGTCGTTGTCGTACTTGACCGCGAATTTATCGAGCTCGCCGATACCCGTATCGAGGTCTTCAATCGCCTGATTGGTCGCATGAAGCTGCGAGCCGTTGACCGCATCCGTCGAGGTCTCGTCCAGCCGTCCAGCAGCAACGTTGGTGATCGTGCGCTCTTCGTCCGCGGAGCCGACGGAAACCGTTCCTGTCGGAGAGGCACCCGCAAAGGCATAGTACTTGTCTTTGATCGTGGTTCCGGCTGTGCCGGCAGCCGCCGCAGTGACCGAACCCGCACCCAGCGCCACGCTGTTGGCGTTCGAGGCGGTTGCCCCTTCGCCGATTGCGACGCTGCTCGCGGCCGAAGCCGTCGCGCTGCTGCCGATTGCCGTGCTCGAGGCCCCGCTTGCTACCGCATTCACGCCCGCCGCCATGGCGTTGAACCCGGAGGCGCCGTTGTTGGCGTAGTTGCCGCCGATCACGCCGCCGTCGTTGACGCTGTAGTAATGCGTCTGGCCGGCCACGACGAAGCTCTGAAGGCCCTTCAGCTGGCTGACGTTCACCGCGTCGCTGTCGAAGGTGCCAGCAGCGACGCCGGTAATCTGGCGAAGCTGGCCATTCGCCGCATCCCCGATGGAAAGCGCCGCCAAGGTGCTGGTCGTGGCGTTGATCGCCGTGGCGTCCGCCCCAGCCGGGACATAACCGGCGACGCCCGCCGCCCTATCCGCCACTGAGAACGAGCCGAGGGCTATGGAGTCTGCTTCGAGAGCCAAACTCATATAACCTGACGCTATGCTGAAATCTCCAACAGCCGTGCTGTAGAACCCGATTGCACTGCTGCCCAAACCTGAAGCGATATTGTTTACACCAACAGCGGAACTTCCAACACCGGTCGCAGCATTGACCAATCCAAGCGCGACGCTTTGATTCGCGATGGCCGCGTTTCCTGCACCGAAGGCGACCGAAGATAGACCTTGTGCAACGTTACCGAAACCGAATGCACTGCTACCTTCGCCAAGCGCCTGGTTCACGTTGCCGACCGCGCTGCTGCCGCCAGCCGACGCGATATTCTCACGGCCCAGAGCGCTGCTATAATCTCCTGTTGCTTGATTATGATAACCGACGGACGTGCTTTCAATCCCACTTGCCACAGCCTCAACGCCGGCCGCCATGGAGTTAAGGCCCGTCGCACCGTCATTATTGTAATTGCCGCTGGCAGTGCCACCGTCGTTGACGCTGTAGTAATGCGTCGCGGAGGCGTCGACATAATCACCAAGTGATTTGAGCTGGGCCACATTTACTGCATCGCTGTCAGCGGTACCGGCTGCAACACCGGTGATCTGACGGTACTGGCCATTAGCCGCATCACCGATCGAAAGTGCGGCCAAAGTGCTGGTCGTGGCATTGATGGCGGTCGGATCTGCACCGATAGGAACATAACCAGCGATCCCGGCAGCTGTATTCGCGACCGAGCCTGCACCGAGCGCCACGCCGCCCTCTGTGGAAACACTCGTGTTCATACCAAGAGCAATGGCATAGTTCGCGTCAGCCCGGGCCAGGGCGCCAAGCGCCGTAGAGAACATGCCCGTTGCCGAGCTACGGAAACCACCCGCAAAGCTTGCCATTCCGGAAGCAGTGTTCTCACTACCCACAGCGGTACTGCCCAGCGCGGACGCAGTGTTGAACAGGCCAATAGCGTTACTTTGTTCTCCGACTGCCTGGTTGGCGAAACCGATCGCGGACGCAACGGCACCAGAAGCGTTATTTGCCGAACCAATGGCGCTGCTACTGTCACCCGCTGCGGTGTTGTTCGTTCCAAATGCCGCGCTTCCTGACCCTGATGCAGTATTGTTTTGTCCATAGGCCATGGCACCAGGGCCTGAGGCCTTGTTGAAACCGCCAAAGGCTTGGCTATTCTGGCCTGTCGCCTCGTTGTATCCACCTACAGCATAGGCGGCCACCTCGGTTGCCTTGTTGTTGTAGCCGACGGCAACGCTTGCATCCCCCGATGCTTCGTTCATGTTGCCGACCGCGGTGCTTGACCAGGCAGAGGCCGTGTTGCCGAAGCCGACCGCAGTCGACCGCTCTGCGCTTGCTACGGCATTGACGCCGGCGGCGAGTGAGTTCAGGCCCGTCGCGCCATCGTTATTGTAGTTGCCGCCAGCTGTTCCGCCATCGTTGACGCTGAAATAGTGCGTGGCTGATGCATCAACATATTTGCCGAGGGCTTTGAGCTGAGCCACATTCGCCGCATCGGTATCCGTCGTTCCTGCAGCAACGTTCGTGATTTGTCGTGTCACGCCATTTGTCGCGTCGCCGACACTCACTGCACTTGAGGTGCTCTGCCACGTCGCCGACGTATCGGTCGAGGCCAGACCCGTCATCGGATCGTAGCCAGTAACGCCGGCTGCCGTGTTGGCGATCGAGCCGGAACCGAGAGCAATGGAGCCATCTATCCTCGCCGCGGAATTAGTGCCCAGCGAGACAGTATCACTGGCCGTCACGAAGCCGTTGGCATTCACCCCGAGCGCGACATTTCGCGAGCCATTGGCAGCAAACCCGGCGGTTTGGCCGACATAGGTATTGCCCGAACCGACTGCGCCAATGCCTGCAAGAAGTCCAATTGCAGTGTTATTGTCCCCAGTTACATTGCCACCCGCCAGGTTACCGAAGAAAGCATTGTTGTTACCGTCCGATTGACTGCCTGCTCCCAACCCGGTGAAGACATTGCTGCTGCCGGTACTCGCAAAACCTGCTTGATAGCCAAAGGCTGTCGTTGACGAACCGTTTGCTTCGCTAAACGCGCCAACAGCAATCGAGAAATCACCATTAGCAAGTCCACCACCAAGAGATATGCTGCTCAGCCCTGATGCACTGCCTCCACCTATAGCAATAGAGTTGATACCAGATGCATTGGCACTGAAGCCCAGAGCTACACTTTGCTGACCGCTCGCCTCCGCACCGACGCCGCCTGCAAGGCTATTTACACCCGTCGCACCGTCATTGTTGTAGTTGCCACCGATGACGCCACCGTCATTGACGCTGTAGTAGTGGTTCTTGTTTGCATCCACGACATCACCGAGGGCCGCCAGCTGCGCGACGTTCACCGCGTCGGTATCTTGCGTACCGGCCGCCACGTTGGTGATCTGGCGGGTCTGGCCGTTGCCACCGACAGAAACTGCAGCAAGTGTGCTCCGCCAGGTGGAAGACGTGTCGGTCGAGGCGAGACCGGTTACCGGATCATAGCCAGAGACCCCGGCTGCCGTATCGGCAACTGAGCCGGAACCAAGAGCAACACTGTTCTCGATGGTCGCTTGGCTATTCTGCCCCAGCGCAGTGGCCCCTACCGCCGTCGCACTGGCCAATTGACCAATGGCCGTCGCGTTCGCGCTACTTGCCATGGACGAGTGACCCACGGCAACAGAGTTGGCGTCCAGTGCCTTGCTGAATTGCCCCAAGGCAGTTGAATTCTCACCCTTCGCCTCGGCGGCCTGTCCAAGCGCCGTGGCGTAGGCGGCATCAGCCACACTATACTGACCAATAGCGGTGCTATAGGTGCCTGTGGCCTCCGCGTGCTGGCCGACGGCGGTGGTGTTCTCACCCGATGCAATGGAGCCTTCACCCACTGCGGTCGTCCAGATATTCGTTGCCTTGCTATTCTGGCCCAATGCCGTGGAATGGTCCCCCGATGCTTCGGCGACCTGGCCCACGGCCGTGCTGGCCAGACCGCTGGCCACTGTGCCCATACCTACGGCGACCGACGTTTCTCCGGTCGATTGGGCTTCCTGACCCAGCGCCGTGGAGAAGTTACCGTCCGAACGCGAAGCCATGCCCACGGCTGTCGAGCGCTCACCAATGGACTGGCTGAACTGGCCCACGGCGGTGGAATAAACTCCCGTGGCCTGAGCGGCCTGTCCCACAGCGGTGGTGTTGTAGTTGTTGGCGAGCGAGCCCTCGCCTACCGCAGTCGAATATTCCTGCGTGGCCTGGCTGAACTGGCCCAGTGCCGTGGCGTAACTGGCCGTCGCATGGCTGTCCTGCCCCACGGCAGTTGTATACGACCCCGTGGCCTCGCTGAGCTGGCCCAGAGCAGTCGATGCCCCGCCTGCTGCGTTGGCTTGTTGCCCCAGCGCCGTATCCCCAGTGCTTGCGGCCATAGAACCCTGACCTACCGCGGTCGATTGATAACCGGCGGCACGGCTGAACTGGCCCAACGCCGTGGCGTGATCGTAGGCCCAGCTGGCTGATCCCACAGCCGTACCCAGCTCGCCATAGACGGCCGAGGCTTCGCCAAGCGCGGTCGATGCAAATCCCAGCGCCTGCGCGCCTCGACCGATAGCGGTCGCGGCCACATCCCCTGCATAAGCATCCGTGCCGACCGCCGTACCACCCCACATGCTGGCACCGGAGCGTGTACCCACAGCCGTCGAGACATCGCCACTCGCCTGGGCGTCAAGCCCGGCCGCCAGCGCGTCCACGCCCGTCGCACCGTCGTTGTTGTAATTTCCGCCGGCTACGCCGCCGTCATTGACGCTGTAGTAATGCGTCTGGTTGTCCGCGACGTAATCGGACAGCGACTTCAGCTGCGCAACGTTGACCGCATCCGTATCCACTGTACCGGCCGCAACGCTGGTAATCTGGCGCGTCATGCCAAAGCCAGCGTCCCCGACTGAGACCGCCGCCCTGCCGCTGCGCCAAGCACCGTCGAGATCGGTGTCGGTTGCGGCCAGACCCGTCGCTGGATCGAAGCCAAAAACACCCGACGCCGTGTTGGCCAAGGATCCCGAACCGAGTGCGACGCCACCCTCGACGGTCACGCTGGCCCCATTGCCAACGACAAACGCATCACTGGCGATTCCTTGACTGCTATTACCTATGACGTAGGTGCCAGTCGCTGAGGCTTCAATTGTATTGTTGAAGCCGAATACACCCGCCCTGTCCGCCCAGACCCAGTTGCTGTCGCCAACGGCCGTGCTGCCCGCGCCGGACACATGGTTGCCCGCGCCAAGCGCGTTGCTCCTGTTGCCCGAAATCTCGTTCCCGCCGCCGATGGCAACAGAAGTCTCACCAGATACCTGATTGAGCGCTCCAACTGCAGTTGCGGTAAAGCCCGACACTATGTTCTCATCACCGACTGCGACTGCCAGTCCGCCCGACGCATTGGCGCCGTTTCCGATCGCCGTGCTGCCTATTCCGGACGCGTAGGCGGCGCTACCGACCGCCAGCGCGTTCTGGCCCGCAGCACGCGCACCCAAACCAACTGCCGTGGCGCCTTCACTTGTGGCATCTGCCCCATCGCCGATGGCAAGTGCGCTTCGAGCTGCCGCCAAGCTAAAACTGCCAATAGCAATTGCTTGGTCCTCTGCCACGTAGCTGCCGTTGCCGATTGCAACCGTATTATTCAACGAGGCGAGCGTTTGGTTGGCAGGATCGGTTACCAGCACGCCGTTACTATCAGTCATCGCACCGGTGGCAACGTCGATGGAAAAGCCTGTGCCGGCGCCGGCGCCAAGAGCAATGTTGCCGCTACCGCTCGTGAACGCACCTGCGGCTCTGCCACTAGAAACGTTGTTTTCACCCTGACTGTAAAACCCTGCAGCCGTGCCGCTACCCACGTTGTTGTCGCCCTGAACACCCGCCAATGCCATGAGGCCGCTGCCCGCGTTATAGCTACCGCGAAGTCCCGCACCCGATGACGTTCCGAGCGTTAAATTCAAATCGCCATTTACCCCCGCCCCGGCAAAGCCGCCCATCGCAGTATTGCCCGTGCCTGTCGCGCCGACGCCGGCTTGATAGCCGACAGCAAGCGCTTGATCACCGTTCGCCGATGCACCAGATCCGATTGCCACTGCGCCCATGCCAGGCCCGCCCGTCCCAGCGCTCAACCCACCTGCCTGCGTGTTCACCCCAATAGCGATTGAATCGAATCCATCTGAGTTAGCGTTCGCGCCTGCAGCAAAGGAATTCAGTTCGCTCGCCCTTGCCCCGACACCCGCCGCCACGGCATAGGCGCCGGTCGCTCCATCATTGTTGTAGTTGCCGCCGGCCGTGCCGCCGTCATTGACGCTGTAATAATGTGTCGCGGACGCGTCCACCACTTCACCCAGTGCCTTGAGCTGCGCCAGATTGACGGCATCGCTGTCGATACTGCCCGCCGCGACATTGGTAATTTGGCGGGTGTTACCCGCCGAGCCTACGGAAACAGCCGCCAGCGTACTCTGCGTTGCATTGATCGCGGCGGCGTTGGCGCCACTTGGCACATAGCCAGCGCTTCCTGCTGCCGTACTCGCAATCGCGCCAGAGCCCAGTGCGACGCCGTCCGCTACGGTCACAGAGGCATTTGTGCCAAGCGCCGTTCCGCCTGAAATATCGGCAATGGCGTTCTTGCCAACCGCCGTGCCGGCGACTGTGCCAGCGGCGGTCGCGCCGCCAAGATAGGTCGCAATCGCGCCGTCGCCGAAGGCCGAGCCACCATTGCCGGCGCGAGCAACCGCACCCATCGCAACCGATCCGGTGGCGATGGCCTCGCGGCCAATAGCGATGGAGTCGACGCCGGTGGCCTGCGCGCTCGTGCCTATGGCGATGGCGTCATCCTTCAACGCCAGCGCAGACGTACCGATGGCCACGGTGTCGTTAACGGCCAGATTTGCGCCACCGAGCCCAAGCGTACCCGCCATGCTGCCCAGGGCGACGTTGTTGTCGCCAGACACGCCAAGGCCGGCCATGTAACCGGAAACATTGTTGAAGTTGCCGGTCATCGAATAACCCGCCATCGGGCCCGTGGCGACGTTGTAGTCACCGGTCACGCCAGCGCCGGCCATCCCGCCCGTAGCGGTGTTGCCAGAACCAGAAACAAGAACGCCCGCCCCGGCGCCCGTGGCCGTGTTAGAATCACCCGTGACGTTTCGTCCGGCACCGCTGCCCGTGGCGGTGTTGCTGTAACCGCTGACGGAACGGCCCGCCCCGCTGCCGCCGGCGAAGTTGTTGTCGCCGGTCACGTCTCGACCTGCCTGTGCACCGGTGGCGGTGTTGCTGGAGCCGCTGACGGTATGGCCCGCGAAGTTGCCGCCGGCAACGTTGTTGTCACCGGTCACGTAGCGGCCCGCGTTAGACCCCGTGGCGGCGTTTCTCGAGCCAGTCGAGTTGCCACCGGCGGTATAGCCCAAGCCGGTGTTTTCGTTACCGGTAACGCTACTGCCTCCACCCCAGCCGACGCCCGTGTTGTGGCTGCCCGTCACAACGTTTCCGGCCGCAGTACCGAAAGCAGAGTTGTTGTCCCCAGAGACACCGAAGCCAGTGAGGAACCCTACGCTCGTGTTGCCCGCACCCGTGCTACCATTGCCCGAACCGGAGCCGATGGACACGCTGCCTTGGCCTTGGGCCATCGTCCCCCTGCCAATGGCAACGGCATAACCACCAGTGGCGCCATCATTGTTGTAGTTGCCGTTGCCGATGCTACCGATGCCGTTCGGATTGACGCTGACATAGTGCGTCTGGCCAGCCTTCAACTGCGCCACGTTCACCGCATCCGTATCCGTCGCGCCGGCTGCAACACCGGTGAGGCGGCGAGATCCGAAATTCGCTTCACCTTGAGCGCTTCCACCAACCAGATAGGCCTGAGCGCCGAGCGTAGTGCCTGTCGCCGCAGAGTTCGCGCCAACAGCAACGCTACCCGCATGGCTGACAGTGGCGTTCTGACCAATGGCCGTGCCACGGTCGGCACCGGCTTGAACCGTAGCGTTCTCACCAATCGCGGTGCTGTTGTTGCCTTGAGTTCGCGCCGCCTTGCCCAGGGCTGTCGATGATTGTCCGCCAGCTCGAGACCCTGATCCCAGAGCCGTACTCTCGTTCCCGGTAGCCTGAGAATCGTTGCCGAGCGCTGTGCTGCGATCCGTGGTCGCCTGGGCAGATGTGCCGATTGCAACCGTACTTGTCCCAGGTGCCTTCGCACTGACACCAATAGCAACAGCGTTCTGTCCGGCCGCCGAGGTGGACATATCTCCGATTGCTACCGCACCGGTACCGAGATTTGCGGCTGTCCAGGCATTCAACGTGGCCAAGTCAACGCCAGGTCCGCCATCGGAGGGGACCCCGCTAATTGTAGCATGACCACCACCGGCCTTCGGCACGTTACAGGTCCACGAACCAGATCCGCCAAAGCCAGGTCTCGAACAAAGCCCGCTGGGGGTAACGGCAACATCTGCCAGCGCCGGAGCAACAGCGCCGAAACCTATCGCGACGGCAACTCCCGCGCCCAATGAACCGAGACCGAGCCGTTTCCGGCCTAAACCCAGTGACAGGCATGACAGTCGCAATATCGCAAAAAGCCTTCGGCGCAGCGACCGGGAATCCGGCGCGCCCGCCACCCAACTGCGAACAAACCCGCAGCGGCCGTTCGAATCATTGAACTCATTGTCAATAAAAATATTAGTCATGCTGATCCTCCCGCATCATGCCCGGCGTCAGCTCGAACATGCTCAATTTCTGGTGTGTTTTCTGATGCTGTTCGAGCAGATCGCGCCCGTCTTTCATTCCAAGCTGCTCGATCTGGCCGAAAGCCTTTTCGACCCATGGCTGAGTGGCGGCCGGCACCCTGCGTAGGGCACGCTGCACCCGGGTGTCCTCGAAAGTAAGCAACAGCAGCTTCTGGCAAGTCTCAAGGCGATATTGCGGGTTGTCGTGGCCAATAAACGGCTCGGTCAACCCCAACACGAACAACGCCAGCAAATGATCAAGCTCATCGAGCGTTATCTGGGATCCGCACTTGGCATCAAGCGTCTTCCAGACACTTACCACCTTATGCTCAAGGGACGTGACCAGATCAGTAGTCATGATTGGAAGGAGGGCGACATTCATGCCTGCCCTCCTTCCTGCCCAGTGCCCTGCCAGTAGCTTCTGAGCCTATTTCTGATTGTTCGCAGCGAGATACCAAGCATCTCGGACGCCCGTGTCCGGTTGCCGCGGCAAAAACGCAGTGTTTGAAGGATGACTCGGCGCTCGACGTCCGCAAGTGTCTCCCCGACAAGCATCTCAGCCGCCTTGTTGGCCGCCTCCGAGCCCGACATTTTTCCACTCGCTGCCAGATGGCAAACGACATGATCAACGAGCCGTTCGTCACTAGCGGTCACGACGATCAAGCCGGCATGCGTAGCGAACTCGTTGAACACGAGGTATCCCGTTTCTCCGTCGATTGTGACGACAGCGCTATCCCCGACCAGCAGGCGCGGCACCTCCCTGTCGAATTCCAACGCAAACGGTAGGGCATCTCTTGGAAAAGCCCTATCTTCGAACAGGACCAGCAGTTCCGAATATAAAAAGGAAAGCCGCGCCTCCTGGAGAGACACGCTTCGACCCGGCTGCTGTGCGCGCTTCCCAAAAACAGCTTCAGCACCGCTGCCGACCGACGATTGGGCACCATTGTTACGTCTTCCAAACAGCAGCAACGCGGAGCGCACGCCATAAGAACCAAACAGGGAACTACGATCCGTCATTGAGCCCCCTTGCCCACCAACCAACCCAACCGGCCAACAGAACTGAAACCAACAGGAGGGCGCTGGCGTAGATATTCCCCGCCACGAGAAACCCGACGACTGCGCCAGAGATGGCGGAACAATTGGCAAGCACCAGAGTCGACGACGCCGGCTCCTCGCTGTCGGTAACCTTTGCGCAACCTGGACCAATCTGGGATGCCGGTGGAGATTTTTCGCGAAGGCTCATGAAACCTCTGCGTTGCGAGGCGCGGCAACAATACGTGCAAGCGGCGTAGCAAAGAAATGACCTTGAATGTGCGTAGCGCCAGCTGCTCGCGCGGTATCAACGTGCACCGCGGACTCAACGCCTTCCACAACCACGGCGGGGGCAAAACACGATGCAAATGCCACGATATGACGTAAGCTGCTGGAGCCTTCCGACGAAGGGCGAATATCGTGGATGAACGCCTTGTCGATTTTCACGATGTCGAAATCGATCAGTTGGACAAGCCGTGGCGAAGCAAACCCCACACCAAAATCATCGAGCGCAACACGACAACCCAGATTCTGGACGTCGGCAATTTTTCGAGCGCTGAAGGATAGGTCCGCGATGGCGCTCGACTCGGTAACCTCCAGTATCAGCCGCGGCGCGAGGTACGCGCGACATTGGATCTGCTGCAGCACACCGCCCCACGCAGTCGCATCTGCAAAGTTGTCTGCAGATATGTTGCAGCCGAGCACCGCCATCGGGTCCGCCTCAAGACGATCCAGGACCAGCTTGAGCATATGGCGGTCAAGCATGGGCGCGGCGCCACGCGCCTCAAGGCGCGAAACGAACGCGCCTGCCGCGACCACTTCTCCGTCGAGATCAATCATCCGCGCGAGGCATTCACCGTATAAGACGTCTTCAGGGACGTTCAGGGACCAGACCGTCTGAACGACACAGCCGATGCGCTGGTCGGCAATGGCGCTCGCAACTATTTCGATGCACGTCTCATCGTGCATGCCAAACTGCTCAAACATTCGCGCCCCCGATATCCTCGCCGAATTGGCCGCGGCAAAGCCGTCGGCCAGAAGTCAAAACAGTCTAGACAGTCCTGATGATGGCGCATGCGCTTACAAAAACACGACTGGGTAATTTGAGGATTAAATTGATCAGGAAAGGGGCAGCCGCAGTAGGTTACAAACGGTTCGGAGAACGGGATACGCGACGATACAAACAGATACGGCGAGAGATTTAGGTGTTGCGCGACCGTTTGACGGCAAGCAAATCTTCGACAGCGAAAACATAAATATTCCGGTGATTACCCCGCGAAATTTATACTTTGTGATCCTGTATAACGAGGATGTCATGGAACGTCATAAACAGACGCGGGCACAACTTGCTCGTATTCTAGAATCGAAAACATTTGAAAATTCGGAAAGACTGAGAAAGTTCCTGAGTTACGTCGTCACAGAAACGATCGAAGGGCGCGAAGATAAAATAAAATCTTATTCGATTGGCATAGAAGTGCTCAACCGCAGCAGTGATTTTGATACCGCGCATGATGGCATCGTACGGACAACGGCAAACAGGTTGCGGGCGGCCCTGGAAAAATACTACCGGAGCGAAGGGCGCAATGATCCGACAATCATATCATTGCCAAAAGGACGGTACGTCCCCACCTTCACGGACAACGTTTCTGAGCGCGACAAAGCCTCACCTGATGACGACGAGCCTGCCGTTGGCGTTGCCGGCCCAAGTGGAAACAAAAAGCCCGGCGTACCGTCAAACGTGGTCCGCGTCGCTTATCGCCGGACTGCCGGAGTTTTGTTCGTCGCCTTGATCCTGCTGGCGGGATGGTTATTTTTCGCCGGACATACCGCCGCCGTTCGCGAGCCGCCCATCATCCTTATTCTGGAGACGACGGCGCTGACCGACGATGGGCCTGCCGTCATCTTCGCGCGCGGCCTTCCTGTGCGTCTGTCAAGCGCCATGGCATATTATGACGTAAACGGCGTTGTGCGAACAAAAGATTTTGCCGAGGCACACCGTTATGCTGCCGGTGTTTCAAACCTGCACAGCGTTTACGTCGTTACGAGTGAAGTTGGTGCGGAGGCACAGGGGCTCGCCGTACATTGGCAGTTGGTCAATGCCAGGACCGGCGTCGTACTCTGGTCATCAAGAATTGTGGGGAAGAGCGAAGAACGGTTCGTTGACACCATGGTGCAAGAACTCGTCGGCGAGAATGCCGCAATTCGCTCTGCCGAACAGCGCAGCCTCCCAGTCGAGCCGGTGACCGGTTATGTCTGCGTAACTCACAGTCTCAACAAGCTGACGACGATGTCCGATGCTGATCGGCAATGGATGTCGGATTGTTTGGCCGACACCGTTGGAACGCAACCTGATTATGCCGGTGCATGGGCCTTGCTGGCCCTTGTCGCGATTGAGGACAGCGTTGCGGCCGCTGACCGTGGTGATCGCAAGGGCAGTCAGCTTAAGCTCGAAGAAGCGTGGCGTGGATACCAGAATGCTCAAAGACTTGCGCCTGCGTCCTGGCTTACGCTTCGGGCCAGAACAATGGTTGAATTTCAGGCCGAGGACGAGAAGGGCTTTCAGGCGTCGGCCGCAAAAGCACTCGCGGTGCTTCCTGAAAATGCACGGGAAAGGGTCTTGATTGCCAGCCGGCTCTTTGCTGTCGGAGACTATGAGCAGGCAGAAGCGATCACCAAAACAACAATCGCACTGATGGCAGTTCCGCAACCGTCCGACTACACGTTTCTCGCGGCCAGTTTCTACCAGCGCGGTGCTTTTGATGACGCATTGAAGATGCTGCAGGATCAGCAGGTTGCCGACAGCGCATTCTACTGGTGCCTTCTGGCGGCCATCGCCGGTCAGCGCGACGATGCATCACTGGCAAAAATGGCGCTTCAATCACTTGAGCGGACACACCCGGGTTTTTCGCATATCTTGGAAACGGATCTCCGGAACCGGCACTTTCGTAACGAGTTCATCACCAAACTGCTGTCCGACTTTAACAAGGCCCAGCGGATTTCGAGCTTTAGGCATCCTGAATATTAAAGAGAACGGATATACGGGTGGATGGATCAGAGAGTGAGCGGGATGGCCCGGGATCCGTTTTCGCCGATGGCTAGCTTATCCTCCCAGAGGTGGGTGATCAGATCGGCGGCAGCGCACGTTCGTTTAGCTGCTTTTACCGCGGCAGTCTGGATGAGTTCATCCCAGCTGGTGACGGCCGAAACTGCTTCATTTGGGGAAAGCCCGGTTTCCCTCTGGCGGCGATGGCATAGCCGAAGCTCGCGAAGAAATCGAAGCCAGAGGATGCAATCATGGCGGTTTCTAGCATCTTTTGGTCACGCAATGATTCCGCCTGACTGAAGCTCTTGCCGATCAATGTCTCGAACATGGCGATCGTCGCATCGGTGAGCGCGATCCCCCTTTCGAGCAGAAAGGCGCCAAGTCTCACATGCCTGCGACCGAGTTCACGTCTGTTCGAAGTTCTGTGTCACGAGGCGGCCGCTTTCCTGTGCCATCTGTCGGGGGTGGTGCGTCAGGACCGCCTGAAGCACTTGGCCGGATATACAGATATGTCGCACGGCCACCATCCGATCTATCAGTATTCACATAGACGAAGCCCCGGCCTTTCCGGGGCACAGCCGGGATATATCGCTTTGCCGGTGTCGAGGCCTCATGCCGAGTAGTGCTTCCATCCGAACGACGAGATCGGGTGCCAAGCATCTGGCTGTTGATTGCCACTGAGAACTGACCCGGTAGCACAGGATATTTCCATCGAGAATTGACCCATATTTGAACCGGGTCAGTTCTCAGTGAAAATCAACACTAAGCGGTTCATTATCCTTTGTGTCGCTGCTGAACGCATCGATCGACTCGTAAACACGGATTTCGGCGTCACGGATCTTTCCGTCAAGCTTCTTATCTTCAGTAACGAAGAACGAATAAACGTAGTTCTTGTTCAATAAACCGACACCCATTACGACGTCCGTTGCATGGCCTGCCACCGTGTCTTTGGTCGAGAAATAGTAGTCATCCGCTTCAAAATAGAGTTCTGCGGGCTTCGTGCCGACCACATACGTATAATAATGGCTTTTCAGGCTCTTGTGACTTTCAGGATCTGCAATTTCGCAAAACTCGGCACGGGTGCTCTAACCCGATATGTCGCAAGCAAACAATTTCTGATGCAACTAGAAGAGATTCCGGCATTCGTCGATGATGTCATCAAGGCCGGATGCGACATTTGTGCGATAGGTCATGACGGGCACGTGATAGGAGACATCCAGAGCGCAGCGGCCTGACGGTCAATTTCTCCGAATTTTCGATCGGATCGGAAATCACCGCTGACCTTCACGATCTAAGCTGAGAAGGCCGTGATCCGAGCTTCAACGTCCCGATCTACGCCAACATCGTCGGACGACGAGGAAGTCGACACCTCTACTCGCTGATATGGTCACGGCCTAACGGGCGGCGCGACGCCACCCGCAGAAGGCCACCGGCCGATCAGGCCTAGGCCTTTTTCAACTTGACCTCGCGGATGTCGTTCAGCGGCAGCGCGTGTATAGCACCGGCTTGCCCATGCCAAACCCCTCGGGGTTGTAGATCATCTGATCCTTGTCGGAGGCATACTCGAAATTGTCGACGTTTCCCTCCTGCACATAGTGGATAGCTCCGTACCCACGTGGGCTTTCCTTCGGCGTGAAATACACCGCCTCGGGTTTTTCACCCTTGTACTGGAGCGTGTTGGCAGTGAAGGTCACGGTCGAACCGTGGCACTTGCCGCCTTCAGCCCACACCCCTTGCGCTGCATGTGGAACCTTGGCGTCCTCAGCGAAAGCGGCGCTGGAGACAAAAGCCAGGCCGAGCAGTCCCGCAGTGATGAAAGAGCGTTGCATTCTTTACTCCTGTGTAAGATCCGTTGGTTGAAATCCACCTGATGTGAATGCGCCGTTGAGGCGCGAGGTATAGATCCAAGTCAGATCAGGTGCCGACGTGATCAATATTCGTCGAGGGCTTCGAGCACGAGTTCCGCCGTCAGCCCGCTGCTGTATTGCTGCTGCCCGGTAATCAGGCGCCCGTCGCGAATGGCGAACGGCTCATTGGCGCTACGGCACAGGAAGCTCGTACCCTCGATCCCGGCAGCCTCGCTCTGGATGGTGTAGTCGTTCAGCGTCATGCCGAAGGCAACATTGACCTCTTCCTCCTCTTCATCAGTGAAGCCCGTCCATTTCTTGCCCTCGGCCAACAGCTTTCCGTTGGACAGGCGGGTCCACAAAAGCAGCGAGGACCCGTGGCAGATCAGCGTGACGATCTTGCCCTGCTCGTAGAAGGCCGCGATCAGGGCATGAAGCGCGGTATCGTCCTTGAACGTCAAAAGAGGGCCGCCGCCGCCGGCGACCCAGACCGCGTCATAGTCGTTGACCGAGACGGTGCTGATCGGAAGGGTGTCCTTCAGGAGCGCCCCGAATTTCGCGTGTTGGACGAAGCCGAGACTGATCAAATCGTCGGCATAGGCGCCGCCGGGTGTGCGCGGATCGCTATGGGTGTCGAACATCACCTCGCCGCCCTTTGGGGAGACAAGATCCACCCGGTGCCCGGCTTCGGTGAACATCAGGAAGGCCCGCGTCATTTCCTCGGCGAAAAAACCGACCGGAAAGCCCTTGAGCTCGGTCGTATTGGAGACGATCGAAAGAATGCGGCGCGGCTTGCGCTTTACGCCGATCCGGGTTTCGACCTTGATATCCGATGCTGCCATTTTTTTATTGCTCCTTGTTGCTGCGTCGGCGGAGCGAACATTCGGCTCCCGCCGTCACTGATGTCTTTCCTAGTCCTGGAAGCCGCCTCCCCTGAGATAGGCCTCCTCTTCCGGGAAAGTGGCCCGGCCGAGTATGGGATTGCGGTGCGGGAAACGACCAAAGCGGCGGATGATGTCGCGGTGGCCTTCAACATGGTCCAGCCAGGGCTGGCCCAGTTCGGCGTTGAGCCTCACAGACAGCTCCTGATCGGCCATATCCTCTGAATGGGCGAGGGGCAGACAGAAGAACAGCCGCAGGTCCGGTTCGACGCGCGCCCGGTGCCCTGCATCCAGCGCTTGCCGGGCATAGTGACGGGCGAGCAGGTCGGTGGCGAACATATGCGCCGTGCCGCGAAAGGCATTGCGCGGGAACTGATCGGTCAGGATCAGCAGCGCGAGCGCGCCATGCGAGCGTTTCCATCCAGTCGTTGTATCGACGCGCAGCGATGGCCATGTGGAGATCGAGAAAGCGGTCACGGAGCGCCGCATCGAAGGCGGCGTCCTTTTCGAACCATCGGTGGGAAGATGCCCTCCAGAACGCCACGACATCGTCGGGCGCGGTGTGCCTACCGGCGTTAGGCCGCCAGTTGCCGAATATCCGCATCGCTCCGCCCCTCAATTCGTAGCCTCCGGCTTGCCTGTTTCCCGCCGCCTGCGGACCAGCCGGCCTTCCCAGAAGCCGGCTGCCAGCATGACGATCGTCGTCAGCCAGCCCATGGTTAGCAGATCGGTGTTCTGCGCAACCGCAATAAGGGCGAGAAGCACGACGACTCCTATAATGTGCGAAACCGGCAGGACGCCATAAACCACCTTCTTGTAGATGGCGCTGCCGAGAAGATAGAGCACCGGTCCACCCGAAAGTATCAGTGCATAGGCCGTTTTCAGCCCGTCATGGGGATGCGCGAGCACCAGATCGTTTCCGACTGCTGTCGCGATGATCCCGCCCACCAGAATGGCATGGACGTAGTGAAAATAGGCGCCGATTCGGCCGGGATCGTCGGAATGGGTAATGGCATCGGTCGCGTCCTTGCTCGACGTCCCGAAATACAGCCACCACATGGCAAGCGTCCCCAGAAACGTCGCCAGCAGTGCCGAAAGTATGGCCAAGTCCCATGTCTCAGCCCCGGCCAAGGTTGCACCGGTCGCCAGAAGCGTCTCGCCGAGTGCGACGATGCAGAAGAGCTGGCAGCGCTCGGCGAGATGCCCGCCTTCGATCGTCCAGTCGCTCGTCCTGGACCGGCCGAGGCCGGGAACAGGAAAGCCGAACATCGGCGAGACATATTCGCAGGCGACCGCGATTGCCCACAGGCCCATGCGTGTTTCATGCGATGCGAACGCGCCGGCGATCCAGAAGACGGCAGAGATCGAGACCCAGCCGAGCATACGCCGGTAATTGGCCGAAAGCGGATGATCTGGCCCCAGCTCCCAGACGATATAGGCCGTGCGCCCGACCTGGATTGCGACATAGGCAATCGCAAAGATGAGCGCCCGTTCGCCGAAAGCACCCGGGATTGCCGAGGCCATGATCAGGCCAGCCAGCATGACGGCAAAGATCAGCCCGCGAATGCGGGGGGCCTCGGGGTCGAACCAGTTGGTGACCCAGCAGGTATATTGCCAGCCAAGCCAGACTGCAAACCACAGGATCAGGGTCTCAACGACGCCGGTCAAGGTCAGATTGTGCAGCAACTCGTGGCTCAACTGTGTAACGGCAAAGACATAAACGAGATCGAAGAACAGTTCCTCGAAGGTGACGCGGGCGTGGTGGCCGTCACGGCGACGCAGGAGGGGATGATGCTGAATGGGCTGTTCGGTCATGTTTCTCAGGTCCTTACCGTGCAAGTCGCCAGATTACCACGCCGGCGAGTGCCGCGGGAACCGCGAAGACGACGAAGAGGATTGGTAGTTCCTCGCGCACGGAATAACCGGCTTTCGCCACGCCGATCCAGAGATTGACGGTCGCTATGACGAGCCAGACCGGAATGAAGACCCTCGCAGCCAATGCAACGCCCGTGAAATCGCCGCTCCACAACTTCCCGAGAAGGGAAAACACACAGAGAAGCAAAGCCCCTGCCAGAATCATGAGAACCATATGCATTCGTGTCCCGCTCCGTTCTTTTTTACTGCGTCAATCCCGGCTCCAGGCCGGCTTCCTTCGTTGCTTTCAGCATCGTTTCAGCGGCTGCGACCGCAGGCAATCCCATCCCTTCGCGAACCGTTACCGCGTTGGAGGCAAGCTGCACGCCCGCTGCCTTGAGAGCCACAAGCAACTTCTTCATGCCTTCGCGTTTCAAGAGGCTGGGATTGCCCGGTTTCGAGGTGAACTTGAACCGGACGACCATCGAGGTCTCAGTGATATCCTGAATGCCCTGCATCTTGAGGGGAACAAGAAATTCATCGGCGAATTCGGGGTCATCAAGCATGGCAAGCCCGATCTTCTTGGCTGTCTTTCGAATGATCTCGGCATCGGCATCGCGGTCGAAGCGCAATTCAAACTTGGTGGTTCCCCAGTCGCGGCTGTAATTGGTCACTGAACTGATCTGGCCGAACGGGATCGTATGAACCGGGCCGTTGTGATGGCGCAGCCGGATGGACCGCAGATTGATCCGCTCGACCGTTCCCTTGAGTTTACCGCTGTCGATATATTCTCCGACGCGGAATGCATCGTCGGCAATGAAGAAAATGCCCGAAACGATATCCTTGACCAGCGTCTGCGACCCGAAGGATAGCGCAAGGCCAAGCACGCCGAAACCTGCAAGCAGCGGCGCGACATCGACGCCGATCGACGACAACACCACCAGCCCGGCAATCGCAAGCACAGCGCCCAGCGTCAGATTGCGCACGACAGGCATGACCGTGGAGAGGCGGCTGGCCTGCTTGTTCTCCACTTCACCATCCTCCTGCCCCGGCAAGGCGATCACGGGGGCGGGTGCCACCGCCTCGAAATAGCGCCAGACCAGCGTGCAGAATGTCCAGCTTACGACGATGGCAAGGCTGATGCGCTCCAGCCACAGGAGTGGCCATGTCACAATCGCGAGCTGGCCGGACATAAGCGGCTGCCACAGGGACACGATGAGGTGCAGCCCGACAAGCCAGACAGCACCCGATGTTGCCATGCGCGCACCCCACAACAGCGCGGTGACCATATCCGCAGCACCTGCTGCCTGCCGACTGCCGGCAAGCTGACCCATCATCGCCCACATTCCGAAGGCCGCCGCCGGAACGACGACGAGAACGATCTGCGTCGTTCCGGCGGCAAAGCTCCATGCCGCGCTCTCAGGCCTTCCGGCCACCAGAAAACCGGCAAACCAGATGAGAAGGGCCGACAATGCGTAAAATTCCGGCAGGACATATCCAACCAGTCTGCGAACGATACCCGGCGAAGAACCGGTGAACACGTCCCTGATGTCCTTCGCCCCTCCAATGAACCACCATAACTTCAATATCGTCAGTACAGTCGTGCAAATAAGGAACCATCCTTCGATTGCGCCCTTGTCCAGACCGCGGGCACTCCCGAACCTGACGGTTTCGCCGGTAACGGAGCCTATGGTGCCATAAGCGACCAGCATGGCGAGATGCCAACGGGCGTGCGCGATGTCGATAAGCGGCCGGCTATTGGGAAGTGATGCGAGAAGGAAACGACCGAAGGATGCGTAAAGGGCCATGACCACCGCAATGGTGATCACTGCCCTTGTCAATTGGAGGGACAACGTGCCGGCCTCCAGCATAAGGGTCGGAAGGACATAACCGCACACAGCCAGGAGGCCGGTGGAAAGCAGGTCAACGACAAGACGCCGAAATGCCGCACGAGCTTTCGAGAAGATATCAGTATCCTCATGGCGTGCGGCCGGGCGGCCCTTCCCCATGCGACGGAACAGGGCAGCTGCCATGAGACCAATGGCGATTGCCATGCCGGAAAGCGCGATGACGGAAAGCGGGCTCCTTCCCTCGTTGGCCAGCATCGCAATGATATTGGCACCGAGACCGGCGATGCCCGACAGGCCTTCGAGAGCAAGCCGGGCTCCACGCATAAATGCATCCCAGAGGCCACCCAGTCCCGGTTCTGCAGCCTCCGTCATGGGAGTAGCAACGTCGGAGGCGGGTTGGGCTGCTTCTTCACTGTCGCGCCACTCCACCAGCACTTCTCGGCCCGATTGTGTGGCCGCGCCGATGATACGGCCGATATCGGCATCGCTTTGTCCAGGATGAACGACAATCCGTACGGGTGCCTCCTGCGCGGCAACCAGCGGCCACGCCAGCAGGGTAAAGATAGCTGTGACAATCGCGAGAGATACGGCCCTCATGAAAACACACTCAGATTCTTCGCGATGTCCTTGCCGGCATAGGGCGGGAAGACATCGAGATCGAGATCGGGATTGCCGACCAACATCGCCTTGGTGTTGCTGAGCGCGTCGAACCCGGCCTTGCCGTAATATTTGCCCATGCCGCTGTTGCCGACGCCGCCGAACGGCAGGCTGTCGATCCAGCAATGAAGATTGGTCTGGTTGATGCAGCCGCCACCGAACGAAAGCGATCCGAGCACGAAGTCGATCGCCGCCTGGTCCTTGCTGAAGATATAGGCAGCCAGGGGCTTCGACTTGCGCTTGATTATGTTCACGATCTCCCTGAGGTCGGAATAGGCCATCACCGGCAACACAGGGCCGAACACCTCCTGCTGAAGCGCCGGATCGTTCCAGGTCGAGGGGTAGAGCAGCGTCGGCTCGACATAACGCGCCTTGACGTCGTAGCGCCCGCCATGGACGACCTTTTCGGGCAGGATGTAGGAGGCGACCCGCTCCGCGTCGTGTTCGCTGATCATCCGCGCAAAATCCGGGCTTTTGCTTGGATCCTCGCCGTACATCCTGACGATCGATGCCTTGAGCTTGGCGATGAAAACGTCAGCGATGCTCTCATGAACACAGACATAGCCCGGTGCGATGCACCATTGCCCGGAAATGGCGTTGTGGCCCCAGGCGATGCGGTCAGCGGCGATGTCGAGATTGGCGGTGGCGTCGACGATGGTCGGGTTCTGGCCGCCAAGTTCGAGAATGACGGGCGTCAGGTTCTCGGCCGCCGCGCGCATCACCACCTTGCCGACGGTGGACGAGCCGGTGAAGAAGATGAAGTCGAAGGGCAATGCCAGGAGTTCGCCAATCTCCTCGCGCCCGCCGGTCACGACCGTCACGTTCTCTCGTGCGAAATAGCGCGGCACCAACTGGCTCAACAGCGCTGCCGTCGCCGGCGTCGTGTTCGCGGGTTTGAGGATTACCGGGTTGCCGGCGGCGAGCGCCGCGATCGCCGGATCGAGCAGTAGCAGGATCGGCGCGTTGAACGGGCCGATCACCAGCGTCACGCCATACGGTTCCTTATAGATGACCCCCCTGTTGCCGGTCGCTTCCAGCCCGGACGGAATGGGTGTGGGCTGCGGCATCATCAGAGATTGCAGGTTCTCGCGATAATATTTGATCACGCCACAAGGCACGGTGATCTCAAAGAGCTGCTCGAAGGGCGGCTTGCCGAAATCCTGATAGAGCGCGGCGCAGAGCGCATCCCTGTTATCGAGCAATAGACGCTCCATGCGGTCGAGCTGATCGATCCGCCATTCGTAGCTTTTGGTCGCGTCACTCAGGAAATGCTCTCGCTGCACGTCGAAGAGAGGCTGAAAACGGTTGGTCATGACGGGACTCCCGGAGCTGCGACTCGACGTGGGCTCCAAATGGGCTGGGGCGGAAACGGGAGCGGCCGGGTGTTTGCCCAACCGCGCCACAAATTACTTCGTCGTGTAGCCGCCGTTCACGAGAATGGTCTGGCCGGTCATCCACCAGCCATCCGAGACGAGGAAGCGGATGAAAGGGACGATGTCTTCGATGTCGGTAAGGCCGGTCTTGGAAAAATTCGACAATGCCGCCGCTGTCTTGTGATAAGCAACCGCATCAGCACCCTCGGCCGGATAGAAGAACGGCGTGTCCATCGGGCCGGGACCGATCGCCGTCACAGAGACGCCGCGCTCGCCGAATTCCTTTGAGGCCGCCCGCGTGAAATGCTCCACCGGAGCCTTGGTACCGGCATAGGCGGCATAGAAGGGCGTATAAGCGCCAAGCAGCGAGGTGACCAGGGTGCAGACCTTGCCGTTGTCACTGACGTGTTTGCCGGCCTCTTTCAGGAAGAAGAAAGCGGACTTCGAATTGACGGCGGTCATCTCGTCATATTCGGCTTCCGAGATCTCGACCATCGGCTTTTTCAACACCTTGCCGACCGTATTGATGGCGATATCGATTCCACCCATCGCCGCCTTGGCGTCGGTGAATAATTTCTCGGTGGCGCCCGCTGTGGTGAGGTCGGCCTGAAACGCGAAGGCCTGCGAGCCCGTCGCCTTGATCGCCGCCACCGTCTCGTCAGCCGCCGGCTTCGTGGCGCTGGTATTGTAGTGAACGGCGACCGCTTTTGCGCCCTGCGCGGCGAGGTCGCGTGCGAGCAATCCGCCGAGGTTCTTCGCGCCACCGGCGATGAGAACGGTTTTTCCGTTTATGCTGTGATCGGTCATTGATGTCGGCTCCTGGTTGCCTTGCGGTCGGTCGGACGACCGCTTCCTGAAACGCACCATATAGGCTATGGTAACGTCATAAAGCTGCCGGTTCTGACATCACCTGTCAGAAATAACGAACAATCAATAGGGTTGATTTCCTTGGACCGTATCGATCTTTTCCGTGCCTTCACCCGTGTCGTCGAATGCGCGAGCTTCACTCGCGCTGCCGACACGCTCGGGTTGCCGCGTTCGTCAGTATCGGCCGCCGTAATCGATCTCGAAGCGCGGGTCGGAGCCCGCCTTCTGCATCGCACTACCCGAAAAGTCTCACCGACCCAAGACGGCGCCGCCTTCTACGAGCGCTGCCTGCGGCTGATCGCCGACGTCGAGGAGACCGAGGACTTATTCCGACAGACATCGATCGGGCCGAGTGGGAAGCTCCGCATCGACATGCCGGGCCGAATCGGCCGGCTGATCATCGCGCCCTACCTACCAGAGTTTCTTGCCCATCACCCTCAACTCGACATAGAGTTACGGGTTACCGATCGGTCGGTCAACCTCGTGGAAGAAAGCGTCGACTGCGTGCTGCGTGTCGGCCCCTTGAGCGATTCCGGCCTCATCGCCCGCAAGATCGGCGATCTCCCTCTGATCAATGTCGCCAGTCCGGATTATCTTGCCTTATATGGCACACCCCACGCCCCGGACGATCTCAGCAAGCATCTGGCGGTCAACTATGCCTCGCCATCAACCGGCCGTATTGAGGAGTGGGAATGGATCGAGGATGGCGAAATGCATACACTTCCCATGCGCGCGCGCGTCACCGTCAACAGCGCCGAAGCCTATATCGCCTGCTGTCTTTCAGGTCTCGGGCTTATCCAGATCCCGGCCTATGACGTCAAACAACACCTCGACGCCGGCGAACTCGTCGAGGTCATGCCCGGTCATCGCGCCGCGCCGATGCCGATGACGCTGCTTTATCCACACCGTCAGCATCTTTCGCGAAGGCTTCAGGTCTTTGCGGATTGGCTGGATGAATTGTTAAAACGCGAGATTCTGTAGAGACAATCCAGAGCAGAAGGTCGTTCTCGATCGAAACGCCTCACGTTTTTAGTGCGGTAGATGGATTAGACCTGCGGCAGCCATTAGAGGGATGTTACCGTTCCCGCGATAGTCCCGACGACTTCTGCATTTATCACAGTCTTCTCCATTCAGCGTACCGGCCTGCAACATACGTGATTCTGTCGCGATCCTGCGCGGATCAGGCACCGGCGCCCCCTCCGCTCATGCCCCTTCCCGTCCAATTATTCGATTGAACCGCAGTATGCCCGAACGCTATGTTCCGCGAACCACCTGCTACAACCGATTCATACGATGGCGGAAAGCAGGCGTCTGGGACCGAATGATGGACGCCATCACTGCTGCCCATGATGGCGACATCCAGATGATCGACAGCACTTCCGTTCGCGCCCACCAACAGGCTGCGACGGCAAAAAGGGGGATCGAGATCATTGTCTCGGCCGTTCCCGAGGCGGGCTCACGACCAAAATCCACGCGGTCGTCGATGGGCAAGGTCTCCCGATCAGGCTGAGCCTAACCGCTGGGCAAAGCCACGACGGGCAAGCGGCTGACGGTTTGCTTGACCATGTGGGTGCCGGAACCATCGTGCTCGCTGACAAGGCCTATGATGCCGATCGCATCCGGGCGTCTCTCCGCGAGAAGGGGGCGTTCGCCAATATTCCGCCCAAGGCAAACCGTAGGTCAAAACCGTACTTCAGCACATGGCTATATCGCGAACGGAACCTGATCGAGCGGTTCTTCTCCAAGCTGAAGCATTTCCGTCGGGTCGCTACCCGCTACGACGAGCTGGCGGAAAACTTCCTCGCCATGGTCCAGTTGGCGTCAATGCGCCTGTGGCTGCGGGCTTATGAGTCTACGGTCTAGGAAATCAGCATCTGGGCGACATTGCTTCAGTCGTAATATTGCCTTCAATAAGCCTTGCCGGGGACGAAGCCTGAACACCCTCCGTACAGGCCCGGCAAGCATACTTTGGGCGGCGCACGAAAAGAACGCGGAATTGGGCGGGCACAAGGTCCGGCTTCTCGCTGCCATCGTCGGCGATGCGATGCAGGTCGTTGTGGCAGCAAGGACAGGCGTGGTCATCAGTAGCGACCACGATTTCGATTCCCGGCAGATGGGCTGGCACCTCAAAGCAACCCTTAGCAAGAATCGCCCCGTTGCCCGGGGCGGTAAAGCAGTCTTAACACCGCAGGGCGCTTATTCACCCGCTCGGCTGGTATCGTAACCACCAAGGCCTGGCTTGTAGCTCTTCTCGTCGATGAACTGGCGGATGCCTTCTTTCCGGCCACCGGCATCGAACGAGTTCGCGGCCTCCTGTGCACGCACGAGGAAATCCTCGGCGTTGTCGTAGGTCATTTCGCCAACACGGCGCACTGCGTCCTTTGTGGCCTTCAGAGCCGTCGCGTTCTTGCTAGTCAAAATCTTCGCAACTTCCTCGACGCGATCGCGTAGCTTTTCCAGCGGCACGCTCTCATTGACCAGTTTCCATTCTGCCGCCTTGCGGCCGTCGATCAGTTCGCCGGTCAGGGCATGATACATCGCGTCGCGCATAGAAAGCAGTTCGACAACCACTTTGGTTGCGCCACCGCCGGGCAAGATGCCCCAGTTGATTTCAGACAAGGCAAACTGAGCTTCGTCGGCCGCAAACGCCAGATCGCATGAGAAGAGCGGGCCGTATCCTCCGCCAAAGCACCAGCCGTTGACCATCGCGATGGTCGGTTTCTGATACCAGCGAAGCTTGCGCCACCAACCGTAGCTTTCGGCCTGCGCCTGACGAACAGCGCCAAGGCCTTTGGCCTCAGTTTCGCGGAAGTACTCCTTCAAATCCATACCGGCAGAGAAAGCAGCCCCCTCGCCCGTCAAAACAAGGACCTTCACGTCATCTCGAAATTCCAGATCGGTGAGAGCTTCCATCATACCCCGATTCAAAGCCGGGTTCATGCAGTTGCGCTTTTCAGGGCGATTGAACCGGAGCCAGGCGATGCCATCCTTCACATCGTATGCAACAGGTCCGCTCGTAGCAGTCGTCTCGGTCATGAGTTTTCCTCCTTAGGAATAAGGCGCGCACAGGCGCAGAAGATCGTTCCAAGAAACACCGTTTCTCGTTTGATGGATCGTTGTTTGGGTCGATATTTCCGGTTTAGCTTGCGGCCTTGTTCACAACCGTATCGAACATGGGTAATTGACTGAACGGGGCTTCTTTGAGGGCTGCCTTGCGGATTTTATTCGATGGCGTCCGAGGAAATCCCTCAACGAAAGCGAAGTAGCGGGGCCGTTTAAATGTTGCCAGCCTGTCTTTGTAATGGTCGGCAAGTATGTCGATGACCTCCTGACCTGAGGGAGCGCCATCTTTCATCTGGATGAAGATTTTCACTTCTTCGCCACGCGCATCGTCCGGTATTGGAACAACCGCAGCATCTTCGATGCATTCCAGCTCTCGGGTGACTTCCTCGACTTCCTTCGCGGAAATGTTCTCATTGCTGCGACGAACAATGTCTTTGAGCCGACCGACGAAATAGAGATATCCATCATCACCGACACGAACCAGGTCGCCGGTCCGGAACCATTCACCAACGAACACCTCTGCCGTGGCTTCTGGCCTGCCGAAATATTGCGTCGTCATGGAAGGTCCAGCGACCCACAATTCACCAGATTCCCCTGATTGAACTTCTTTACCGGTTTCGTCCCGGACAGATACAGCCCGGCCAAGCATGGGAACTCCTAGCCGGCCTGATCCGACAAAGCTGGCGTCCCTGCTGTCACCGGCAAGAACCGCTCCGATCTCGGTCATTCCGTAGAGCTCCCAGGAAATTACACCGAAGCGACGTTCAACTTCGCGATGGGCATCTGCGGACATGGCGCTTACGGCCACTTCCTTCAGAGTAGTTTTGCGATCGTTGGGCCGTTCAGGCTGCTTAAGAATGAGCTGGGGAAACAGCGTGAAATCAATCGACTGCTCGTCAATCCATCCCAGGAACCGGGTCGAACTGATGCGCCGGGCAAGAAACAGCGCAGCGCCTCGCTCCATTGCTGTCAACAGGAGGTTCCGACCATTCATGTAATTGAACGGATTCGGCGAAAGGATGCGACCGATGTCTGATCGGATCACCGCACCGAGCGAGCGACCAAGCAACATCCAGTAGTCTTGCGATACGACGCAGCCCTTGGGCGATCCAGTAGTTCCAGAGGTGTACTGCAGGCCGACCGGGTCATCCGGGCCGATGTTCTCCAGCGACAGGGGCTCGGAAGTCTCGATCAAAATCGAATGCCAATCCCGGTACTTGTCCGTCGCAGGGCTGTTGCGGACGACGATCCGGCTCGCCGGAACAAGGGTCGAGCAGTCAGAAATATGTTCGAAAAGCGAAAGAAAATCCTTGTCGATAACCAGATAGGTCGCCTGGGAGTCGCGGATGATGAATTCAAGTTCGCTGTGAGTGTAGGTTGTCGGCACCGGGACCATCAGCGCACCAAGTTTGGCGATTGCCACCCAGACCAAAGGGTATTCGGCCCGGTTCGGCAACATCACTGCCACCCGATCGCCTTTGGAGACCCCCATCGCTGCCAAGCCCCGCGCCGCATGATCAGACAGCGTTTCCAACTCGCGGTAGGACAGAGTTTCATTGTCCTCGAAACAACTCAGGACAAGCCGGTCTTCGAACTTGTCGGCCATCGCGCGCACAAAAGCGCCTATGCTCGGAAATTGCGGCTCAATCGTCGTGCCCGGAAATTGGGCCAGGTCAACGTTTTGATACTTACTGCTCATGCAGATCTCCTAGATGTGAGCCAAATGCTCACAAGCACAAGAATTGTCAGGAAAAGGAGGAAGGTGGTGGAAACAGCCGCCAGAAGCGGCGTGAAACCAAGCGTCGCATTCTCCCACATCATTTTCGGCAAAGTTGACGCCAAACCACCGGACGTGAAGAGCGCAATGTTCAATTCATCAAGCGAGATGATGAACGCGAATAACGATGCTGAAATTAGTCCCGTCATAATCAAGGGCAGGGTAACGTAACGAAGGGTTTTCCAGGGCGAAGCGCCGAGCGACGCTGCAGCATGGTCGAGTCGCTTGTCGTAGGTCCGCAGGACCGCGAGGGTCGAGATGAAGAAGAACGGCAGTGCGACAACGATATGGCCCAGCACGAGTCCAGCGTCCGTTCCGACAAGACCTATCTTTGCGTAAAGATAGAACAGTCCTACCGCGATGATCATTTTAGGGAGGATCATTGGTGAAATCACCAGAACGAACAGGGCACCAGCGGTCTTGCCAGACATCCGCATCGCTGCGAGAGCAGTCGGCACTCCGAGAACGAAGCAACCTGCAGCAGTCAATAACGCCACCCGGAAGGAGCGGAACGTAGCGTCCAGCCACATGGGATCGGTGAAATACTCGCCGTACCAGCGTATACTGAAACCGGTTGACGGCCAGACAACGAAGCTGCCATCAGCCACCGAAACCGGGACGAGGAAGAGAACAGGAACGTTCAGCGTGAACAAGACGATGAATGCAAAGACCTTGGTCGAACGTCCAGCGCCGAGACCATAACCACGACGCGCCCTGATCCTTTTCAGGGGTGCCGCGATCACATCCCCGATCAAGCCAACAGCATCCCGCAAGAACTTGGAAGCAAGACCTGTTTCTTTGGCCCCTTGCTGCCTGGGCTCTCCAACCAGAGATGACAGACCGACCGTGTAGTTGAAGATCGCGAAGACGACGACCGTCGCAAGGAAAAGCACACAGCACAGAACGGCTGCAAATGGCCAGTTCGCGAGGTCGATCACCTGCTGGATAATCGGTTGTGCCATCATCGTTTCGCGTTCGGAGCCGAGCAGCGCTGGCGTGATGAAGAACCCGAGCGACGTGATGAATACCAGCAACGATGCCGCGGTCACGCCGGGCATGGACAGTGGAAGAAAGACCCGGAAAAAGCCCTGCACAGGGTGCGCGCCCATGGACTGCGCCGCCGAGATCAACCGTGGATCGATCCGTTCCATCACGCCGATCATCGTGAGGATCGCAAATGGCGTCAGAACGTTGGTGATGCCAAACAGAACGGACCCGTAGCTGTAGAGAAAGGTCACGGGACTTTCAGATAGACCGAGCTTCAGAACGAGGTCGTTGAGAGGCCCGTTTCTCCCAAGCATGACGATGACTGCGAAAGTCCTCACCAGAAAGCTCGACCAGAAAGGCAGCAGCACAAACAAGGCCCAGTACGACTTTGAAGATCGATCCGCACGAGCCAGCACGTACGCCACAGGATAAGCGACAATGATCGTGATGACCGTGACCCAGAAAGATATCTTCAAGGTCTGCCACATGACGGTTAGGTATGACGTATTCGCCATGAGGCGCTCGATATTCGCGAGTGTCAGACTTCCGTCGTTTGCTTGAAATGCCCGAAAAAGGAACTGTATGGTCGGAATAACGAAAAGGAACGCTAAAAGGACCACGACCGGGAGCACCATCAAGGTGGTTTCGGCCCGCTTTGACATCCGCCGCGGCGCAGGAGCGTGTTTTGTGTCCTGGACGATGGTCATGCTGCTTCGCTCGTCTTTTCTGAGAGAGAAATAGGGACCACATCGCTCGTATCGATGGACAATCGAACGCGGTCACCTGGCCATACAGGCATAGCGCTTTGACCAAGAGCGGAGACCTTGACTTCCTTCCCGTTGGAAAGCACGCATGTAATGCGGTACAGGCCACCAAGATTGATGATACCCTTAACTTCCGCGTCAAGTTCAGCGCCAACGGCAATCGATGCGGCCGGGACAATTCCGATTCGCTCTGGACGAACGAGCAGTGTTTGCCTGCCAGTCGTCGAGGAGGGCGCGCCGTGCGAAGACCAAAGCGTGGGACCGTTTTCAGAAAGACTGAACGCAGTTTTTCCATCTTGAGACAGCTGCACGGTCGCATCGAACAAGTTCGACTCGCCGATAAATTCAGCCGCAAAAGTGGATTGCGGTCGATTATAAAGGTCCGATGGACTGTCGATTTGGACGATCGCCGCGTCATTCATGAGACAGATCCGGTCAGACAGCATCATCGCTTCGTCCTGATCATGCGTGACATATATAACCGTGGTGCCTAGCTCACGATGCAGGCGGCGAATTTCTCCCTTCAACTCGTCACGCAGCTTCTTGTCCAATGCCGCGAGCGGCTCGTCCATGAGAACAAGCGAAGGCTTGAACACGATAGCCCTGGCAAACGCAACGCGCTGCTGCTGCCCACCTGATAGTTCCAACGGCTTGCGTTGCGCGAGATGTTCAAGCCGAACGATGGCCAAAGCGTCGGCGACCGCGCTCTTGATCTGACTGCCGTTCAATCCTCGCATCTTCAAGGGAAACGCAATGTTTTCCTCCACGGTCATGTGAGGAAACAAAGCGTAATTCTGGAAAACCATGCCTAGATTTCGCTGATAGGCCGGACGGTCGGTTATGTCCACTCCGTCTAGCCTGATGTTCCCCCCGCTCGGTTCGGTGAGGCCCGCGATCATCATAAGAAGTGTAGTTTTCCCTGAACCGGATGGGCCGAGAAGGGTGAGAAACTCACCCATCTTGACCGTCAGATCAGTTGCTTTGAGGGCGTGGATGACACGGTAGTCTTTTCGAAGACCGACGGTCTCCAGTTGCACTTGCTGAGAATTCACTTCGACCTCCGTATTATGTTGCCATCAGCCAAGGAGCCACTGATTGAACCGATCAATTGCCGGATCGCGGGCCTTGAGCCAGAAGCGGTAGTCGATCACGGCCACGCTCTTTGCATGGTCGGGATGCGTCGGCAGCTTTGTGGCGACTTCCGGGCGGATGAATTTCAGGGCATCAGGGTGCGTGTAACCCAAGCCGGTCGCGTTCGAGTAGGCGGCTTGCTGCTCGGGCTGAATGCAGAACTTGATGAACTCCCGGCAAATATCGGCCTTCGGGCTGCCCTTCAGGATTATGAAGCCACTACCGCCCCATAGCGACTGGTTCCACATGATCTTGACCGGCAGGCCACCATCGATAAGAGGCTGAACGCGACCGTTCCAGGAATTGATGTAGTCGACCTCGCCGGATTGCAGAAGCTGCGCGGTCTGCGCCCCGGACGTCCACCAGACACCGATATCCTTCTTGATACGGTCCAAAGCCTTGAATGCGCGGTCGATATCGCAGGGGTACAGGTCCTTGATATCCACGCCGTCCGCCAGAAGCGCAAACTCGATGACTTCCTGAGGGTTCTTGCGGAAACCTCGAATTCCTTTAAAATCACTGACGTTGAAGAAATCAGCCCATGATGTCGGCTCTTTCACCTTGGTGCTATAGCCCATGATGGAAGCGACGACATTTGTCGCAACAAAGTGTTCGGTTTTGAAATCGTCGCTGATTTTATTCCAGCTCGCGTCATTTGAAATATTCAATGGGTCGCAGAAACCGCCGTCTTGGGCGAGTTGGAAAGCCGGACCATCCTGAAGGCCGCTCGCCATGTCCCAGGTGTAAGACTTGGTTTCGACCATTTGCTTGATAAGGCCGGTGGGCTCGGTCTGACTGACGACCGGAACCACCTCGATACCAGTGGCTTTCTTGAAGGGTCCGGCCCAGGCATCCTGGAAGCTGGTACCTATCCCGGCGTCGCGGCAGACAATTCGCTTGTCCTGCGCGTTCGCCGAGATGACGAATGGCGAGAATAAAGATGTCGCGCCTGCAGCCACGACGGTTTTCAAAGCATTTCGACGGCTAATCGTAAATTGTGTCACGAGCAAACTCCCTCTAGTGACGGGTCCCCCGCTCTCTTTCTTGCTATTATTGGCGGCAAGCAGAAAGTTGACGCATATTTGACAATCTGTCAACTCTGTGTTTAAATTTTCTCGAAAGACTCGACGGCAAGCATCTCCGGCGATAGGCCTGGATGCACAGGCATAGGAGCAGGCACATTCTTCCTTTAAGAGATTTTTCTGCATCACAGGGCACGGATCAGGATTTCGACAGCATGGCCACCCCTCAAGCTTATTCCACCAGCTACAGCGATTGGCTGCTGCAACAGAGTAACGACCCATCGGTGCAGAAAAGCGACCGCACACGATATACGTTGCTTGCGGCTGCGGCTGCCGCGCTACAGGAAAAGAACCTGAACGAGGTTTCCGTCGCGGAGATTGTTGCGCGCGCAGGGACGTCGAGACCAAGCTTCTACACGTATTTTACTGACCTAAACGAAATACTAAAAGTCCTGCTGCTCGAATTTTCTCAATTAAAATGGTATGATAGATCGTATATAGATCCGCACCCACAGACAGTTATTGAAGGAATCAGGCAGGCAAACATTAGATATTGCCGCATGTACGAGCAAAATTCTCGCCTGTGCGGGACACTTGCTTATTTTGCATTGAACAGTGATGAGGTCCTCAGCAACAACATGCAGCTAAACGCTCGGTTCGCACATCGCACAATCGAACGCATGGTTCGCAGCGGCATCGCCATGACGGACGAAGACGCCCTGCGATACGAGGCTTCAGTGCTGATGCTGATTGCCATGACTGAGGGCACACTCCGGCTACGGTACATTTACAACGACCCTACCCTCGCCAAAGCCTTTCCAACACCGGAAGCAATTGCGGCCTCGATCAACGAAATCTGGCACAAAACGCTTTCGGTCAGAATGATTGCCCTCTGAACTTTTATTGACATCTTGTCAAAAAAGACGCATCCCTTTGCTACAGTACCGACTACCGGGAGATGCGCGAGTGCCGATTAAATTTGAGCGAGTTGAAAACATCGCGGTGATTACCATCGATAATGGGCCACTGAACCTCCTTACTCCTGAACTCCATCGCGACCTCTACAAGTCCCTGCGAGTTCTGGAAGAGGATCAGTCTCTGCAAGTGGGTGTTCTACAAGGGAACGGTTCTCGCGCATTTTGCGCTGGAGACGATATCAAATCACCCCGCCCTACACTAAATCCTGAGCAACAGGTTCGCCGCGACCTGTTTCCGCGCCAGGGTGACGTCACAGACTATGAGCAAGCCCCATGGGAACGCGACATCATGGCCATGCCGCGCATGAAGCCGATCATCGCTGGAATTCGTGGCTGGTGCATTGGCCAGGGTTTCATTTACGCCAGCCATCTCTGTGATATCCGCATCGCTTCAACGGAATCGAAGTTTGGCTTGCCAGAAATCGCATACGGGATGTCCGGCGCTGCCGCCATCTCTGGCGTCTTGAGACACTTCCCACGATCGGCTGCAATGCAGCTTGCGCTGACAGGTGATCCTATCGATGCACACACAGCGCTTCGTATATTTTATCTAAACGAAGTCGTTGACGACGAAACTGTCCCGAATCGGGCAATGGAAATCGCAAAAAGCATAGCACGCCATCCGCCTTTGGCGTTGCGTGCCGAGATGGAGTCTCTTCAGCGGTCGGAATTCCTCGACCCTCAGGCCACCTATTCCGTCGCTCGATCCCTTGATCGACTTCAGCGGCTGGTCGCGCCGATAGAACAGTCATCAGTTTCGTTCGTTTATTCGACCAAGAAATCACAGTGAAGGAGCGCGGCAGTTTTACATGATGCTGCGACACATACCTACGTTAGGAGGATACGTTGGAAAATATTGCTCTCATCATCAATAATAAAAGTCGGCCCGCGAAATCCGGGAAGACATTTGATCGGATCGACCCAGTCAACGGTGAGATTGCGACACGAGCTGCAGCTGGAAACGTCGTAGATGCAATTGCGGCATGCGATGCAGCAGCGGCTGCTTTTCCGAGTTGGTCGTCGACCACGCCGACCGCCAGAAGAGCCCTTTTGCTGAAAGCAGCAGACGTAATGGCTTCGAAAGCAGGAGCGTTTGCGGCATTTATGACAGATGAGACAGGGGCCACAGGTCCTTGGGGTGAATTTAATGCCATGCTGGCATCGAATATTCTCCGTGAAGCCGCATCCATGACCACGCAGATCGCCGGTGAGGTCATTCCATCTGACAAGCCCGGCACCTTATCGATGGCCATTCGCCAACCGGCAGGCGTATGCGTAGGTATCGCCCCATGGAACGCACCTGTCATCCTCGGCGCGCGAGCGATAGCAATGCCGCTTGCATGCGGGAATACCGTAGTCCTGAAGTCCTCGGAACTTTGCCCTGCTACGCACCACCTGATCGTCGATGTCATGCGCGAAGCCGGTTTCCCTGACGGTGTCGTCAACGTCATTTCGAATGCGCCAGCGGACGCACCGGCCGTGGTCGAGGCCTTGGTCGCACATCCCGCCGTTAAGCGAATCAACTTCACGGGGTCGACCCGCGTCGGAAAAATTATCGCGAAGCTCGCCGCTGAGCACCTGAAGCCTGTCGTGCTTGAACTGGGGGGCAAGGCACCATTGATCGTTCTCGATGATGCCGATTTGGACGGTGCCGTGAACGCGGCGGCATTCGGTGCATTCATGAACCAAGGCCAGATTTGCATGTCGACAGAGCGGATCATCGTCCAGGAATCGATTGCAGACGAGTTTGTGGCCAGGCTCTCGGCCAAGGCAGCCGCTCTCCCTGCTGGCAATCCGCGCGATCATGTCGTTCTCGGGTCCATGGTCACGGTGGAAGCCGCCGAAAAGATATCGCAGCTGGTTAATGATGCCGTCTCGAAAGGTGCCAAGGTCACCGCAGGTGGCAGGCGTAACGGTGCTATTGTCGAGGCAACGCTTCTGGACCAGGTCAATGCTGACATGCGGATTTACTCCGAGGAGTCCTTCGGTCCCGCAAAAAGCATCATCCGGGTGAAAGATGACGAAGAAGCGATCCGTGTTGCTAACGATACGGAGTACGGTCTTTCGTCGGCGGTATTCAGCAGTGATATTCAGCGTGCGATGGCTGTCGCTCGCCGCATCGAGGCTGGTATTTGCCACATCAACGGACCAACGGTTCAGGACGAAGCCCAGATGCCGTTCGGGGGTGTCAAATCGTCGGGTTATGGCCGTTTTGGTGGCCGTGCGGCGATCAACGAATTCACAGACCTTCGCTGGATCACGGTTGAAGACCCGCAGCAGCACTACCCATTCTGATTTTGTAAGGAAAGGCTTCGGCAAGGAGCCATCTCCTCTTTCAACCAATCGTAACTCAAGCGGCCCCGGCCGCTTGAGTGCGATGGCGTACGTCCGCACATGCGACGTTAGGCCATCAACATTTTATTATTCGAAAGGACGCCCAGGTGCGAACAAAGGTAGTTATTGTCGGATCAGTGTTGATTTCCACTGAGAGCTGACCCGGTGCAGCCCGATATTTCCATTGAGAATTGCCCCGTGTTTCAACCGTCCCTCGCATGTTTTCAGCGGGGGCCCTGGAGTGATCGACATGGCGTTACTGAGCGTGATCCGACGCTGGCATTTTCGAGAGCATCTATCGATCCGGGAGATTTGCCGCAGAACCAGCCTATCCCGGAATACCATCCGCAAATACCTGCGTGCTGGCGGCGTGGAGCCAAAGTTCAAGGTGCCAGAGAGACCGAGCAAGCTTGATCCGTTTACGGATCGGTTGTCGGCCTGGCTGAAGACGGAATCGGAGAAGGGCCGCAAGCAGAAGCGGACGACCATGCTGACTTGATGAGCCTCGGCTACGAGGGCTCCTACAACCGGGTGGCGGCATTTGCTCGGGAATGGCGTGATGACCGGCAGAGAGAACTGCAGACGACGGGCCGCGGGACATGTGTGCCCCTGGCGTTCGACCCCGGCGAAGCCTTCCAGTTCGATTGGTCGGAAGATTGGGCCAATGAGCGCACAAAACTGTAGGTGGCGCATACGAAGCTGAGCTACAGCCGCGCGTTCATCGTGCGGGCCTATCTCCTGCAGACGCACGAGATGCTGTTCGATGCCCACAATCATGCATTCCGCGTGTTCGGAGGCATCCCCGGCCGTGGCATCTACGACAACATGCGCACCGCGATCGACAAGGTCGGCCGCGGCAAAGAGCGTGACGTCAACGTCCGCTTCCAGGCGATGGCCAGTCATTAGCTGTTCGAACCCGAGTTCCGCAATCCGGCTTCCGGCTGGGAGAAGGGACAGGTCGAGAAGAACGTTCAGGATGCGCGTCATCGCTTCTTCCAACCGGTCCCGCGCTTTCCATCACTGGAAGTCCTGAATGACTGACTTGAGCAGCGTAGCAAAGAGTTCTGGGCAAAGACGCCACATGGTCAAATGCGTGGCACCATCGCCGACATCTGGGCCGAGGAGGCTCCCACGCTTATGCCTGTTTCCAGGCCGTTTGACGGGTTTGTCGAATACACAAAGCGGGTCACACCAACCTGCCTCGTGCATCTGGAGCGCGACCGCTACAGCGCTCCGGCATCCTTCGCCAATCGACCGGTAAGCCTTCGCGTTTACCCGGATCGTGTTGTCGTCGCGGCGGAAGGTCGGATCGTTTGCGAGCACCGTCGCGTCATCGATCGTTCCCATGATCTGCCGGGACAGACCATTTACGACTGGCGGCATTATCTGGCGGTGGTGCAGCGAAAGCCCGGCGCTCTTCGCAACGGTGCTCCATTCGTCGAGCTTCCCGAAGCATTCCGGACCTTGCAACAATATCTGCTCAAGAAGCCAGGTGGCGACCGCGAGATGGTCGATATCCTGGCACTTGTTCTCCAGCACGACGAACAGGCAGTGCTCTCGGCCGTCGACATGGCGCTGAAGTCCGGTGTTCCGACGAAGACGCATGTTCTGAACCTGCTGCATCGCCTCGTCGACGGCAAAACCTTCACGCCGCCAACCCTCGACGCACCTCAGGCCCTGACGCTCACCAATGAGCCCAAGGCCAATGTCGAACGATACGATACCTTGAGAAAGACGGAGGTTCGCCATGCGTCATAACCCGGCAAGCGGCGCGATCGTCATCATGCTACGGCAATTGAAGATGCATGGAATGGCCCACGCCGTCGGTGATCTGACCGAACAGGGATCGTCGGCGTTCGAGGCTGCCATTCCAATCCTGTCCCTGCTTCTCAAGGCGGAAACGGCCGAACGAGAGGTCCGATCGACCGCATATCAACTCAAGACGGCACGCTTCCGGGCCTATCGTGATCTGAACGGCTTCGACTTCGCCAGCAGCGAGATCAACGAGGCGCTCGTGCAGCAACTCCATGGCTCCGACTTCCTCGACGATGCCAACAACATCGTCTTGGTCGGCGGTCCCGGCACTGGCAAGACGCACATTGCCACGGCGATCGGTGTCCAGGCCATCGAGCACCACCATAAGCGGGTCCGGTTCTTCTCGACGGTCGAGCTGGTCAACTCGCTCGAGCAAGAGAAGGCGCAGGGACGCTCCGGCCAGATCGCCAATCGACTCGTCCATTCCGATCTCGTCATTCTCGACGAGCTTGGATACCTGCCGTTCAGTGCATCAGGCGGTGCATTGCTCTTCCATCTGCTGAGCAAACTCTACGAGCGCACCAGTGTCATCATCACCACCAATCTCAGCTTCAGCGAATGGGCCAGCGTGTTCGGCGATGCAAAGATGACCACTGCGCTGCTCGACCGGCTTACCCACGACTGCCACATTCTGGAAACCGGAAACGACAGCTTCCGCTTCAAGAACAGCTCGGCGCATGAGCCCAAAAAAACGAAGGAGAAACGCAGGAACTTGACCACTACGACCAACACAAACGATACCTAAAGGCGGGTCACTTCTCGGTGGAAACGCCGGGTCAGCTCTCAGTGGAAATCCCATCAACTTTGATGAGAATGTCGGACTTGCCCTCATAATTGAAGGTTTCACCAGTTGCGTCGCCCGAAAAGTGGCCATTGAGCTATACCAAGAAATGAGTCCGTAAGCTCTCTTCGTCGATTTCCCGAAATGCGCCGGGACTTTGCCCCATCACGCCGACCATATTTTCCAATACGGACAGGATATGCTCGTAATCTTCGATGCTGAGTATTGGCCCAGGCTTGAAGGGCTCACGAGAGGGGACAGGCTTCGGTACGGTGGGACAGCTTTCGTCGCACAGATGGAGCGACAAAGGTCTGGCTTGCGCCCGGGCGCTCCTTTATTTTGAATCCAAGTCCTGCGACAGGGGATTTGTCTTTAAGCAGCTTCTCCTTGCACCGCTCAATCTTGCGTCGCCAAGCTTTCCAAGCCGCTATTATACGACTTTGCATCGTTCGCCGGCACATTCTATTTTTAAGTGCGACATGGGAGGAGGCCTCGTACGCGACCCTGTAAAACCGGCATAGTGCACTTGTCGGAGATTCTCCAAAAAAGTAGGAAACTGTCTTGCCCGGTTAGGCCCCCATCGGGGCAGATGGCAGATCGCACAATCAAGCCGCAGGCGGCCATAGGCATATTGATTTAATCCAGCGTTGCGAAATTAGCCGGTAAGTCCCGACATTTGCAACAATGCTATTCCGATCGCGGCGGAAATCACCGTCAGCGATATACAGGCAAACAGCTGGTAAACCTTCTCTTTTGACGTCAGGAGGAGATAGATAGACGCAATCAAGAGAAGGCAAATCACCGCAAGAGCGCCATACGCCCGATATTCGACTGAATAAAGCCAGGTTCCCAAAGCTACAAAACCACAAATCACGAAACCAAGTTCGAGTTTTTTCAAAACGACACCTCGGAAAAATCTGCCTGCAATTCTACGACATCCGTCTCGCAGGTCAACATTGCCATAGCGTTTCACGCGGCGGAGCCCGGTGTGTGCGGGCCTACCTCTACCGCCCTCCCCGCCTCCTCGGTCGCAACCAGCGAATGCGCGATTGCGGGTCAATCACAGACCATTTCGGCTGGATAAGCTCGTGCAGCATAAAGCGCAGATACGGCCACGGCGCTTCTTCCTTCCGCAGTTCCGGATCGTAATTTACCAGCATGTAATGCAGCTTGGCGGCGATGTCGTTGACATGACGGGGTTGCAGCGAAATGAGGATGCGCCCGGCAATCCCCTCAAACTGGGCAATCTGCTGCGCCCTCGCCCGGCTTGCGCTGTAGCCTATACGCTCGTCGGCGGCATTCCACGCCTGCCTGCGCCGGCGCAACTCGCGGCGCGCACTGGCGGCAGCCTCGGCGCCGATGCGTGGTGTCAGCTGCCTGATCTCGTCAAAGGTGGAGACGGTGCCGGGCAAGGACGCATCACCCTCGGTTCCGATGACGACGCAGGGACGGTAATCCCCCCGCCGAATAACGGGCTTCAAAAGTAGAATTTTCTCGGGCTTAATGATCGAGGAGATTTTGATGAAGACGAGCAGATTCAGCGAACCACAAATCCTTGCCATTTTGCGCCAAGCCG